>Ga0315288_10008234_pt1 | contig 13165 bp, 15 predicted proteins | sample YL17G11_20_MG_FD_203454 | JGI IMG/M metagenome (GOLD analysis project Ga0315288, IMG submission 203454) | Sediment microbial communities from Yellowstone Lake, YNP, Wyoming, USA - YL17G11_20 | ecosystem: Environmental > Aquatic > Freshwater > Lake > Sediment | place: USA: Wyoming | collected...
ACTGAAGGTGGCGTCCATAGCGAGCTGGTGTACATCAACGGCTTCTTCGGAAACTGGTGACCCATGCTGAAGCATTCAAGCTTTGCATCCCTGGACGAGCTCGTTACTTTTGCGAACGACGCAGGCATCCTCAAGGATGACATCATCAAGATCCACTTCTGGAACGGTCGTTGGTATCTGGTGTATTGGGAGCCATAGCCGTGAACGCTGCAACCTTTCAAGCCTTCTCTGACGAGATGGTCAAGATTGCTGAAGCTGAGGGCATGGATAAGGAAGCCATTATCCAGTACCTCGCAGGAGCTGGTAAGGCTCTTGGCGCAATGGGTAGCGCAGGCGCTCGTATGGCCCGGACAGGCTGGCAAGCGGGTCAAAAGGCCATGCAGTCTGGCGGTGGCTTCGGTCAGGCACTCGAGAAGGGTTGGCAGGCTGCTGCAGGCAAGGGTGGCGTTGGTGGTCAGCTTGGCACTGCTGCAGGACGTGGGTGGAAGACAGGCGTGGGTCGGATGGAGCAGCTTGCCTCTACTCAAGGAACTTGGCTTGGAAAGCAGCAAGCGATGGGCAAGGCCATGCTGCCGACCTCCGTCAAGGTCGGACCTTCAGGTGTGGAGCAGTTTGCACAACAACAGCGACAGGTCCGATTTGCTCAACCGAGAGGGTTTGCAACATGACACAGCAAGCGCTTCTCAATCGTCTGAGTTGGCTCCACGCCAATTACGGGCCTGCGCAAACCAAGACCGCAGAGGCCTACTTCTACAATCTGACCAACGATCCAGCTGATGTCCTCAGCGAGAAGTTCGTCAAGCTCGCGGAGCTCCAAGGCATGGATCCCTGGGGCATGGCATTCGACGTGGCTCAGTCCTATTCAGAGATCGAGAAGACGGCCTCCTTCGGTTGGCCCATGTCGCAGTATTACTTGCAGTGGGCTGATGACATTGAGAAGGATGCGTTCGTTCAGGCAGCTCGAAACCTGCTGGGTGCTGGCTACCGAGCTGTTCAGAAGGGCGTGCAGACAGTCGGCAGTGCCGTCGGCAAGCGATCAGCTGGCGCACTTGGTCAGGTTGGTGACACAGCAGCGGTGCGAGCTGCAGGCAATGTCGAGAAGTCCATGGCTGCTCAGGGTCAGCGAGCGGCTTCTGCCCAAGCAGCGTCACAAGCCAAGTTCGAAGCCCAGATGGCACGCAATGCGGAAAAGCAGACTCTCAAGGTTCAGAATCAAGCCATGAAGTCGATGGATCCTGCGCAGCGTGTTGCCTACCGTGAACAACGGATGGCGCAGCAGGCGGCCAAAGCTCCTGCCCCAGCAGCCCCGCCTGCGGCCGCACCGGCAGCTCCAGCCGCTCCTCCTGCAACTGCAGCTCCAGCAGCGGCAGCAGGTACTCCTGCAGCTGCAGCTCCCGCGGCCGGGGCTCCCACGACAGGAGCCGCAGCCACACCCGGCAAGCCGGGCATGGGCCATATTGCTCTGGGGGCTGGTGCTACCGGTCTTGTGGGCGCCGGCCTCTACGGAGGGTATCGCCTTGCCCGTGGACCAAGCCAGGGCGGTGCATACCAGCAGTAATAGGAGGCTAGGATGGCGTTCAAGAATTATCTTCAAGCGCTCTTGGTGGGCATCCCGAAAGAGGGTGTCTCATCGATTGAGCAGCTGATGAAGACCGCGGAGAAGATTGAGGGTGGCAGGGCCGACGGGAAGAAACCATCGGACTTCGATGCCGACCAAGTCGCCATGGGGGAGAAGGTCGAACGTGAGCACACGAACGACCCAGCCATGGCTCGGGAGATCTCGACTGATCACTTGCAAGAGATACCGGACTACTACTCCCGTCTGAAGAAGATGGAGGAGTCTGCTCCGAAGCGTAAAGAAGCTCAAGGTATCGTTACGGACCCCTACTTCGAGACCCTCAGCAAGGCTCGCATGGAACTGCAGCAGAGGAACCCGGAGCTGTACAAGTCTGTGGTTTCTGAACCTCGTCGTCGACGCTTCGAACAGGATCGCAAGGCGCTTGTTGAGCACGTCCAAGCCAAGAAGGAAGGGCTCAGCAAAGCGGCTGAGCTGCTCGAGGTTGGCGACGCAATCGGCCGCGTGATGACCAAGACTGCTTGGAGGCAGTTCGCTCCGTTGATTGGCGCAGGTCTTGGGGCAGTAACAGGTGCTGCATCAGCTGGTGAGGGCCATCGACTGAAGGGTGCCCTTGTCGGTGGTGGTCTCGGCGCAGTTGGTGGCGGTCTTGCTGCTGGGGCAGCCATGACCCCTGCGTATCTGAAGCACATGGGGAAGGCTAAGAGCCTTGGAATGAGCGAGGGCAAGTACCTAATGCAACCAGGCGTACAGCAATCTCTACAGCGGACGGGCGGCATCGCTGCTGGGGTGGGCATTGGTGCAGCTGGTGCAACAGGTCTTGCTGCCGGAAGTTCGATGCGCAACAAAACGGCTGCATACACATCGGATGTGTACAAAGCCGCTGGTGTTGTCGTTGAGACGACCGAGGACCCTGTCGAGGAGTCCATCAAGCAAAAGCACAAGCTGCCTGAACAGGAAAAGACAGCACTCGAGCTGCACCCAGCAATTCTAGGTGCTCTTCTGGGTGGCGGTGTCGGCGCTGGTATTGGTGCGCTGGCCCCTCGGGACAAAGAACACCGTCTTCGAAACACTTTGGTTGGTGCCGGAGTTGGAGCGACAACTGGAGGACTGGCTGGGGCTCTAAGCCGTGCAGTTTCTAATCGTTCGTCTATTGAGCAGGCTATTGATGCTGCTCACAAAGCTGGCTACCAGGCAGGCAAAAATCAAGCAGTTGACCAATTAGCAGAGATGCTGAAGCAAAGAGGTCTTGTGTGATCGAGATCGTCGACCTCCGTGTTCAGTCCTTTGACCTTGACCACTTGGACATTACATGGTCCGTGGCGGACACGGCTGAAGACGTTTCTCGATACAGTCTCTATCTGTTCAAGAGCATTGATGGTGGTGAAGGTCCCTACCGACAGATTGCTGGCCCATTCGACAATGACGACCGCTTCCGTGACCCCGATGTGTCCATCGTCCATAAGTGGCGGCAGCACTACTACAAGATTCGCGTCGTCAGCAAGGACACAGGCAAAGAGAAAGAGTACGGTCCTGTTGCCCTTGCGGCACAGCCTGACCTCATTGCTCTTGAGATCCAGCGCCGTATGAATCTGGTGTTGATCGAGTACAACGGTCGTAGATGCTTGCTCTTCCCGGCGTTGACCTCGGGACAGCGTTGCCCTGTCTGTTTCGACACAGGTACTCGAGGGAATACCATCAGCCGGTCAAAGACTCAGAACTGTCAGACCTGCTACGACACAACGTTTGTTGGTGGTTACGCCAAGCCAATTCTGTTCTTCATGCAGATCGACCCAGGTCCGACTGAGCCTCAGCTCCTCGACATCACCGAACGAGCTTCGGTTACTACTTCGTCAAGAACGTCGGCGTACCCAGTGCTCAAGCCGCGCGATGTGATCGTGGACCCTGAAAATGTCCGATGGCAGGTCGAGAAGGTTTCAATGACCCAGAAGCGTGGGGCCATCGTGCATCAAGAACCCATCCTTCATCAGATTCCCAAGTCTGATATTCGCTACAGCCTTCCTGTTCCGCCTACACTATTGGAGGACCTGAAGCATCGAGAGTTCACACGACCAATGTGCCTGGAGCGCCAATGACATCCGTCAAATTGCCCTTCAATGAGGCCTTCCTCGACGAGATTCTGCGCATCAAGGTTGCAGAGGATCTCAGCCTTGAGCGTGAGCGCGAGCATGAGCTTGGTCGCGAAGCTGTAACCCCGCCACAAGTTGGTCATGCCTTGAAGAACATCGCCCTTGGAGCTGGTGCCTTTGGTCTTGGTGTTGGCGCAGCTGGTTTGACGGGTCGCTACTTGCTTCCGAGAATCGCCTCACACCTGTCCCCTGGACAACAAGCAGCCATTCTCGGGTCTGCAGGACTCCTGAGCATGGGTGGTGCTTTGGCATTTCGTAAGGCCATGGAGAAGAACAAGGAGATGATTCGTGAGCAGGCCTAGCGTCTCGAACACACCGTTTGCACCTCTTGACGGGACGCTGGCAAATGACCCCTCGGTCTATCTGCCGAGGCTCTTCGTGTACTTCTTGCAGAACCTCTTCCGAGACTTTCCTCCTGGCTGCGGCATGAAGTGGATGCCCAACGAGGAGACCACCGAGCTCGTCATTTCAGCCGAGAAGCCAAAGCTCGAGACTCTTGAGAAGCTGCCGTCCATCACATGTGTTCTTGGTGCTGGCCAGATGAACAACATGGGCTTTGACCAGATGCAGTTGATGAGCTTCGGTCAGGCCTGGCGTCGTCACACCGATTTGATGGCAATGACGATGTCGTACCATTGCCAGGCCAAAGACGGCATCATGGCGCACCGGGTGGCGTGGAATGCTGGCTACTATACTAACGTCCTTCGCCGCATCCTTATGCGTGTTGGCAAACTGCACCACATCGCCCCGAATTGGGGAATCGGCGCAGAATCTCCAGCGACCGCGTACACCGGCCCGACGTCAAATGTGGAAATCGTCTCGGTCGTTGTGACCATACCCTTCTATTGGCAGCCTCAGTGGCATATAACTGAACCAGCAGAACTTCTGAAGAAGATGGACGCGACCTTGAAGGTGAACGAAGTCCAACCGATCTACCACGCGAGTCGGGTCAATGCTTTGAGGCCTCCTCGTGTCATGGGTCGACCAGTGAACACGGTTCCGATTGGACCCGCAAAGGTGTCATTCGTGCAGCGGGTCAAAATCAGCTCTCTGAGTGAAGAGTAAAGGAGCAGACAATGGCAACTGAACTTCCTCGTCCAGGTGTTGAAGTCGTTCAGGAGTTCCAATCGGCCTCTCCGACGATTGTCACCCCGACGCTGGTCCCCTGCGTGGTGGCCCCCTACTTCGAAGTCATCGAAGTGCTCAAGTCGGATGGGACACTCAACAGTGACGCCAAGCTCCTGGCGAGCTATGACCAGCTCGATCTCGTCGTGCCCCAGTCTTCGTTCCCGTCGCCTCGGTCGAACATCGACGAGGTGAATGTGGGTGAGGATTCGATTCGGGCGTTTCTGAACTTTGGTGGTTCGCTGGTGGAGTTGAAGCGCACCGAGGCCTTCCTCGTTGACGTCAACATCGCCACGAAGCCGTGGGTGCATGGATCCATCGCTGAGCCAGGCCCTGGTTTCGCAGGCATCGACACCACGACTCTGATCCTCTGCATGGACGGTCACAAGAAGGTTCCGCTGCCAGGTGAGGCCGACATTCCGGCTGCTGGCAACGTGACTATCACCTTCGGCACCACTCCAGCAGGTGGCACGCTGTTCGTCAGCGACATGGTTGCCCAGATCAACGCCATACTGCCTGATGTTGCTTACGTGGCGAACACGGCTGGCGGTGACTGGGAGACAGGCGATGGCAGCAAGTACCTTGGCCTGCGCTCCAACAACTACGGTGCTGGTGCCTCAGTGGTTGTCCGCAAGGATGGCACTGCCAACCCGATCATCGGCTTCAGCTTCCTGAAGCATGAGCTCGCCATTGGCGCTGGCTTCTACGCGACGGACGATTCTGACCAGGACACCACGAGTCCGCGGCTTGAGGTGTACCAAGGCACTACCCAGATCGACCTGGGTGACCCCGAGGTGCCAGACATCGCGCAGCCCGACTTCATCGCGAAGGCTATCGAAGCAGCGGATGTCTGCATCGCGGATGGCGTGAACATCGGAGCCATTTCCGAGGTGAGCTCTTCGCGGCTGACCATGGAGGTCGAGCAGCGGCTGATGAACCAGGACGGTGCGTTCCACCCCAACCGTTTCTGGGTGCAGGCGAAGGGCCTGAGCTACCCGGCCGGCTCGAGCAGCGAGACTGCAACCTTGACTGGTTCACTGCCCTCGGCAGACAAGACTGCGCCGTACATCGTGGCCGGTACTGCGTACTCGGGCACGGTTGGCGCGGGTCAATCTGTGGTCATCGCCTGGGCAAATGAGGGAGAGGCTCAGGACGATCAGAACTTCATCTTCCCGAGCTCATGTGCAACGCTGGACCTGGTGGTTGCGGCTATCAACGGCGCGTCTGGTCTCTGCTATGTGGCCTTCAAGTGCAACAAGTTCGGCGACGAGCAGGCCGATGGTCTCTTCCTTGGTCTGCGCCTGAAGAGCACCTACGTTGGTGGTGGTGCAGCAATCACCCTGACCAACGGAACCTCGGGTTTCCTCACTGCCTCGGGCTTCGCTCTTGGAGCCTCGGACGTGGGCGAGAACTACCGGTACCTGGCTGGCGCTAAGGCATTTGTGATTGGAGACGTGACGCGCCCAACCAGGAAGGATTGGGCAACCAGTGGGGCGAGAGCTTCTGGCGAAACCATCAAAACCATCACCACAGTCAAGGGTGTGGCTCAGGCTGAAGAAACTGTTACTTGGGCAGCTTCGCATGCAGCTACAGGACCGGGACTCGTGGCAGCCATCGCAGACTGGAACGGTCAGTCGAAGTACACCGAGGCATACGCAGGAACCATTGCTGGTGTCTCAGAGACCCCGGCCAGCACGTCTCACTTCTGCCTCCGGACTCTTGGGGAGAACGTCGGGGAGAATGCCAAGATACAAGTTCTTGGGACTGGAACCGATGCCACTCTTCTTTTTGCGGAGACCGCTGAGGGTGATGACAACGAGTTGGATGGCGCCACCTTCAAGTGGTCCCTCGACAACAGCTCGCGCGAGTACCAGGTGATCTTCACCCCGGACGAGGATGACGGTAGCCTGTCGCTGCAGCAGGTCATCGACAAGATCAACGCGATCACCCCGAACGTGGCCAGCGAAAGTGCAACCACACCTCCGGCCCTCACGCTCACGTCCAACAAGGTGGGCGAGGCTTCGCAGATCGAGGTGCTGAACGGTACTTCGAACATCTTCTTGGGCTTCACCAACAGCCAGGCTGACCTCGGCTCAGGCCGACCGAACCCTGACCTGGCCGTCAACATCGCGGGTGAGGTGGTCATACAGGGGCATGTGCTCCGTGACGGCTTGACCAGCTACCCGTTCCCGTTCTCGGTGGTCCCGATCTACATGGCCTACAAGGGCCTGCGTCTGGACATGAGCCCTGACGCGCAGAACCCGGGCCTCATCACCTGGAACGACATTGCCACCATCACCGAGGTGGCTCCTCCGGTCAGCCCGGACAACCCGGGCTCGCTGATGAGCTACTTGGCCAAGCTGAACGCTCCTCGCATCTCGGTGGCATCCATCGGTGTTGGCGAGGTCTCGGCTGACGCCCCGGACGGCACCCCGCTGGGCTACTCGAAAGCCCTGGAATTCCTGCAGTCCGAGGAGGTCTACGGCCTGGCGCTGGCCAGCCAGAATGCGGTCATCCACCAGAACGGTCTGACCCACGTCGGCGTGATGAGCGAGCCCGAGAACAAAGGCGAGCGCATCCTGCTCTTCAACCCGCCGATGCCGACCCGGGCAAACCCGACCTCGGTTGGTTCGGGCACCGATGCGAACAGCACCGGCACCACGAACCAGATCACCATCGACTCCAACATCGCCCCGGCGCTCATCGCCCTGGGCATCGACCCGAATCTGGACATCAACCCGCTCACCGGGCCGATCATCAACGAGATCTACCTGGACCTCGGCGGTGACGACAAGGCCTACCTGGTGCAGCGTGTGGACTCGGGCACTCAGGTGACCGTCCGCACCTCGTTCGCTTCGGGCGATGGCAATGACGACTCGTTCTTCTCGACCACGGAGCTGTCCAACAGCATCGTGAGCGACGACTGGTCGATCTACAAGCGTGGCGACCCGCTCACCCTGCCTGGCTCGGACAAGCCCGACAAGCAGGCCATCGCGGAGACCGTCCAGGGTGCGGCGTCGGCCTACCTCAACCGCCGCGGCTTCTACGTGTTCCCGGACAAGTGCTCGATCAACGTGACCGGGCTCGAGCAGCAGGTCAAGGCCTACTACGCCACTGCCGCCATCGTGGGCATGGTCGGCCAGCTGCCTCCGCAGCAGGGCTTCACCAACTACCCGATCACGGGTCTGGTGAAGGTCACTGGCTCCAACGACATGTTCACCGAGACGCAGCTGAACATCATGGCTGCCGGTGGCGTGTACATCCTGGTGCAGGACTCCGAGGGCGCACCGGTCATCAGCCGACACCAGCTCTCGACCGACCTGACCAGCATCGAGAAGCGTGAGCTCTCGATCACCAAGGTCGTGGACTACACGGCCAAGTTCGTCCGTGCGGGTCTGCGCAACTTCATCGGCCGTTCGAACATCACCCAGGCGTTCCTGGACCAGCTGAGCACCGTGTGCCAGGGTCTCATGAACTTCCTGACTGAGAACGGTGTGCTGAACGGTGCCGAGATCAACAACATCATTCAGTCGGAAGACCAACCGGATACGGTGCTCATCGACATCACCCTCGATGTGCCGTACCCATGCAATTATATTCGTGTGACCCTCATAATTTAACATCGATTGTAAGGTATAAGTCTGGTAGACTCTTAACCAAGGAGCTATCAGATGAGAGAAGGAAGACCGAGGAAAGAATCGTGGGCACGATGCAAAGTAGAGGGCTGCACAGCTATTATCCAAGGTGGTGCGAAAGGCATGTGCCGAACGCACTACGTTGCGTCGTGGAGAGGCCGTATAGACCCAGAGACCGGAACGGCAACCAGGCCACCAAAGCGGTCCAAAAGCTACGGTCCTGGAGCTCGCTGCATCGTTTCCGGGTGCGAAAGCAGGCCCAGAGCACAAGGACTGTGCAACAAACACTACCTGAAATGGAGATCTGGGGAATTCATTGGAGTGGAAGTCCCAAGCCCGATTGGAGGAAAAGCTGCTCTGAGTTACACTTCAGCAGCTTGCCTCGTGAAGGGATGCGACAACCGGCCAGTCAATCGATGGATGTGCAACAAGCATGCACAGCAACGGGAAGCTGGAATCATCGACGAGAAAGGCAACCAACTCCGGGAACCCAAAACTGGAGGCAGGCGTCCTTTGGAATGGCGCAAGGAGTTGGCTGGCTACATTCTTGTCAGAGCTCCAGAAGGTCATTCAGGAGCGCGCCATGACGGATCAATCTATGAGCACAGGCTCGTCATGGAGAAGCATCTTGGCCGCTTGCTGGAGAGCGGTGAGGTTGTTCACCACGTCAACGGCGACCGGGCTGACAATCGTATCGAGAACCTTCAGTTGCGTAGTAGTCGGCAAGAGCATGGTCACGGCCATGAGAGAATCGAGGAAGTCGAGCAAGCATTGGGTTTGCTCGAACAGTTGGTCAATCACGGGATGACCAACGGAGGCACTTTCAAACAGCGTCTTCAGCGTCTTGCTAGACGCTTGTAGGAGGACAAGATGACCGGCGTGAGAGACAGCAGAGCTTCGAGACCGTCCAAGGAGCACCTTCTCCGAGGCCACGGTGTGTCCAGAGAGGTTTCCATCGGCCGCGACAACCTCGACGCCTTGGGTGCCGATACCAACTACCCAGTGGTGACCAGCGTGGTCGATGGTGCTTCCGTCAGCTTGGGTGGGTTGCCCGCAGCGCATGCAGTCAAGGGCACCAACCTGCTACAAGGCAAGACGTTCGCCCAGTACGTCTTCGGCACTGGCAACGCGGCTGTGACCGTCAAGGCCAACCGGCCTGGCACGGCTGGCAACGCTCTGGCAGCCAAGATCGTCCAGGGTGCCACTCTGGCTGCCGTGGAGTCAGCAGGTGTCCTGACGATCACTCTGGCTACCGCTGGCAACACTGCAACTGAGGTTGCAGCTGCTATCAATGCGTCTGCTACTGCCAAGCTGAAGTTCTTCGCGGTGGCTGGTGGTACGGGTGCTGGTACTGTCCTGATCGCATCCCAGGCCAACCTGGCGGGCGGTCTTGGTGAAGGCCTGTCGATCAAGGTGATGGGCATCGAGCAGCAGATCGTGGGCTTCCCCACCGAGACCAGCATCCCGATGGTCGTGTCTGACCTGACAGGGGCTGGCGCTGCTGACGTGGCTCAGCTGACTGTGACCTCAGACGGTATGTGCTCCGACCCAGTCAGTTTGGGCGTGATCGCGTAGTATGATGGCTGTTGGCCACGTGCTGATCTGAGAGAAGGAGTTCAACATGGCGAAGATGTCTCAATGGCAGCCCTACAACCGCTTCGTCCAAAGCGGCTTGGTCGACGGTCAGTACCTCAACGCAAGCTTCACTCTCCTGGCGGCTGGCCCTCCGCGGCTCGCAAACGTGGGACAGATGTCGTTTGCGGGTACCGGCCTGGCTGGCGGGGCTGGGGATGAGATCGTCTTTCCGATTGGCGTGGTCCAGAACTTCAACCTGTCTCACAACAGGCAGTTCAACCGCGTGTTCGAAATCGGGTCAGAGCGGTCGTTCTGGGTGAGTGGACGCACCATGGGGCAGGTCGGCTTGAGCCGCATCATGTACCATGGCCCGTCGCTCCTGCGTGTGCTCTACGCGTACTACCAGGACCTGATCGCCCCTACCCTGGTTCCGAGCGTGATCGGGGACAACAACATCGGTGCGCTGACCGTGGCCAATGCCCACGATGTCAAGATCCCGGCCGGGTACGAGAACCTGTACCTGAACCTGGCCTCGGACCTATTCAGCCAACCGGTGGGCATGCTGACGTACCTCCGAGACAGCAACGAAGAGACCTTCGGTGCCGTCTATCTCGAGGCCTGCGTCGTCCCCAACCACACCATCGCCACGGACTCCCAGGGCACAGTCATGCAGGAGAACACGTCGCTGCAGTTCGAGCGCTGTGTCCCAGTGGCTGTGAGCGCTTTGGCCCTGGTCAGACTGAACGCGGCGGACAACGAGATCCTCGGGATATGATCCTGAAGCTCTCCCGCTTGGTTGAAGCCCTCTACAAGCTGGCTGACGACCAGAATACTGACGCCCACGGCTTCGAAGGGCGCATCAAGCGTGAAGGCCCAGGGGTACGAACCTTCAAGTCCAAGAAGATAGAAGGTCCACGCGCCTACGCCCCTCGGTTGTCCAAGCCCACAATCTCCCCGTAGCACGAAAAACACGCGCATTCTCGGTATAAGCGCTGTAGAAGCTCATGCGCATTAGCTTTTCTATGACGCTTGTCATTGGGCTTGACAAGCTCTCATTAACTTAACAAGGTGCTGTACACACGCCATGTGTACACACCCAGAAAAGGAGAAGAACGATGAGCGAAGAACTGCAGATGTTCCACGAAGAAGAGACAGAGAACCTCATGGCTCCGGTTGCCCTCCTCAGACCCGGCATCAACTTCCGGCAGGACAAGACGCCTGATCAGGAGCTGCTCGACAGCATCCATGAGCGAGGTGTCACAACCCCGCTCCTGGTGCGAGATGGGGGAGACGGAACGCTTCATATCATCGATGGCGAGCGTCGCTATTGGGCTGCAAGGAAGCTCGGCATCAAGGCCCTGTCGATCCGTCTCTGCAAGGGGCAGACTGACGTCGAAGCAATCTTCGATAGCCTGAGCACTCAGACCAGGTGTCCCTTCACCCAGATCGAACTGGCCAATGCGTACTCCAAGCTGATTGAGCTTGGCCTCAGCTCAGCGGACATCTCAAAGCAGCTCGGGGTTGGCTCTCGAACGGTGGTGGAGGCCCTTCGGGTTGCCAAGAATGCGGTCGATGAGCTCAAGAAGAGCAGCGTCCCAAGCCGGGCGAAGGCTCGTGCAGCTACCCTGCCGGCCAATGAGCAGCGGAAGCTCACCCCCAAGCTGGAGAAGGCCAAAAACACAGGTGAGGCCATGCACATGGTGCGCCAGGCCGAGAAGGATCTGAAGAAGAAGACTCGTGGGGTCAAGGCAGCTGACACCAAGCCAGTGATCAAGAACTTTCGTGATGCACTTGACAACCTCGAGCGCCGTGTCAACCGCGACCTACGTGCCGAACCCAAGTCCATCCGCTTTCGCGTCGTTCGAGATACTGTCGACTACTTCCGTGGGATAGGATCTCTGGAAGACCTGATGACGGGCAAGAAGTAAGGCCCATCGCTGTACACATCCTATGTGTACCGGAGGACCGATGATTTTGGGGTTCGGGCATCGTGCCTTTAGCGGCAAAGACACGGCTGCTGGGCACATGGTTTCTTCGTACGGATTCACCCGCCGGGCTTTCGCAGATCCACTCAAGCAAGCAGCCAAAGTCATCTTCCATCTCACAGATGAGCAGCTCTATGGTTCATTGAAGGATGTGGTGGATAGCTACTGGAAGGAAACTCCTCGAACTATCCTTCAGAAGCTAGGTGATGAGTGCATGCGCCAGGGCTACCACCAAGACGTGTGGGTGATGTCCATGCGCAAGTACATCATCGCCAATCCAGACGTGAAGAACTGGACGATCTCTGATGTGCGCTACCCCAACGAAGTCAAAGCAATCCAAAAGTGGGGTGGCATGGTCGTGAAAGTCGAGCGCGAGGTTCCTCCAGCCAATGGAGTGGCGAATCATTCCTCGGAGCACATACTCGACAACTTCACTGGCTGGGATCTGATCCTTGACAACAATTCCACGTTCGGCGCACTCTACGGCCAGCTTGATCGCTTGGCTGAGAAGTACTGTCTTGAAAAGTCTGACTTCAACGATGAAGAAGTCACTAAACCCTGAAAGGAGTCATCATGCCCCAGCCTGTCGACCCCAACATCCCGCCCAACATCATCGATATGATACGCAGAGCCGGACCTGTTCCGCCTGGAGCATCTGGTCTTCTCGTTCCTGGTCACCTAGCTGCAGCTCAGGATCAGCAGTACAACGGCATGCTCACGGGTGGCATGGCCGCGGAACCTGATGCGTTCGTGCAGCCCGGGAAGCAGAAGGAGTTCATGGACCGGCTCGAGGCCTTGATGACCGAGTACAGGATTCACAAGATCGACGTGTTCTGGAAGGGGCCATTCATGCTCGGAACGAGGGGGAACGGCGGATGAAATCAAAGCCTCTAGTCTGGGTTGAGGGCATCATTGGGGCTGGCAAGTCAACACTGGCTGAGGTTATCGGCTTGGAGCTCAACATGCGCATCATGCACGAGCCTGTTGAATCCAACCCCTATCTGGATGCCTTCTACAAAGACAACAAAACCCACGCATTTGCTATGCAGATCCATTTGCTCAGCATCCGCGCTGGCATGCAGGACCTGGCGGCTGAAGAGGTGATGTGGGGCGACAAGT
>Ga0315288_10008238_pt1 | contig 13162 bp, 9 predicted proteins | sample YL17G11_20_MG_FD_203454 | JGI IMG/M metagenome (GOLD analysis project Ga0315288, IMG submission 203454) | Sediment microbial communities from Yellowstone Lake, YNP, Wyoming, USA - YL17G11_20 | ecosystem: Environmental > Aquatic > Freshwater > Lake > Sediment | place: USA: Wyoming | collected...
TCGAGTCCACCGCTCAAGCATGTGCCAATTGGGACATCTGAGCGCAAATGAAGCCTTACAGATTCTATGAACAAATCCTTGAATCGGGAGGATACCTGGTGCAAGTCGATTTTTTCATAACTGCTTGAGATGTCCTTCCCCGTCAGTGTGTCTTTGGCCATTTTGATGTTCCAGTACTCTTTTTCTTCGGCTTTCTTCGTTTTCAGGTTAACCTTCAAGTAGTTTCCCGGTTTGACTTGCTTTATGTGCTGGAAGAATGTTTCAATAGGCTCGTAGTAGCTGGCGCCTAGGAAGCTCACGATTCGCTTCTCGTTAAGGGCCTCTGTAGGGCGGAGAATTCTAACTGCTTTGATTTCTGAGGCAAAGACGAGTGCCTTGCCGTCGTTATCATAGTAGAGTGGTTTAATGCCGAATCTGTCTCTCACAAGGTATGCCTGCTTGTTTTGCATGTCGATGATGGAAAAGGCCCACATCCCAGCCATCTTTTCTAGAAGCTTCTCGATTTTCCATTCTTCATAGCCGTGCAAAAGAACTTCCGTGTCTGTATCGCTTCTGAAAGTGTGTTTTGCAAGCTCTTTCTTCAACTCCCTGTAGTTGTAGAGTTCACCATTGAAAATAACCCAGACTGCTCTGTTTTCGTTGCACATTGGTTGATGCCCGCTTGTTGAGACATCTATAATGGAGAGGCGCCTGTGTCCTAAGGCGACTACTGTATCTTTTTCAGGTTTCAGTTTGGGGAGATTGACTTTGGAATCGTGTCCACCATATTCCCTGCATGCTTTCCCTATTAGCAAGTAGCCTTCGTCGTCTGGGCCTCTGTGTTTCATGATATTAGTTGCTTCTTCTAGTTTTTCGATATCTACGGTCTTGTTTTCTAGGTTTATTACTCCGCAAATGCCGCACATTCTATTACCCGCTTAGGACTTTATCGTATGCTTCGGATATTTTAGGCTCTTGATTTTCAGAGCTGTGTAGAGGAAGCTCTTTATCCTTGAAGGGTATGGGTAATCAACATCTATCCTTATTCCTACCATTTCATCCAGTTTTCCACGCGCCAGTTTGTTGCTAAATTATGAAAGTTGACATGTTGCCGTTTAAGCTTGTTTGAGCTTGGATATTAGCGTGCGCTCCAACTCAACGCCAGGACAGAAGGGTCCGTGGAAAACTCTTAAGTGAAGAAACGTTTCCTTTCGGTGTGGAGGAGTACCTAACGTACATTCTTAACGCTTTCAACTTGGCCCAAGATGCTTACAACGTGACAAAGGCCATGCGTGCCAGAGGCATACAGGCTGACCTTCTCATCACGAGCAAAGAACGCTACGCGTTCAGCATGCCCCTGTGGGAAGACGGCGACCTGAGCGGCAAAGCTTTCGGAGACCCAATGAACCCCAACAATGAGACCGTGAACCGTTACGGGATGCCCGACTGGGTAAGAATCGTCAAGGTTAGATCCGGGTTCAGAGCATTGTCCGAGCTAGACCTGCTCCTGAAGCTCCCACCCGTTTTCCAGCAGTACGACATTGTTTTCGCTCACGCCCTTGGCTCCATGTACACTATGCTGCTCAGATGCAAGTACGTGCCCTATGATGCCGGGCTCATCAGGTATCTCCCTTTCTCAGAAGACAGGCTACTGCCTTACAGGGGACAAGGACTCTACGTGCTTGCGGCTTATCAACTGCTGAAGAGAAGCTACGAAAACGCTTCGATCATCCTCTTCACGAACCCAGACACCCTACGAATATTCAGAAAGGCCAAACTCAAGATCCGCTTCGTTCCCTTCGCAATCCCATGCGACAAGTACTCGCCTAAGTCGAAGAAAGGCGCGTACAAGGACTATGGTTTGGTGTTCTTCATGCCAAGCCGGCACCATTGGAAAGAGAAAGGCACAAACAGAGCGATACGCGCCTTCAGCAAGTTCACCAAACGTAACCCAGACTCTTTGCTGGTGATGGTCGACTGGGGAACAGACATCGACAAGTCGAAGGAACTGATTAGAAAACTGACCATTCCATCGCGAAACATCAGATTTGTCCAGCCGATGCCGAAGAAGGATTTGATTGACATGTACAACGAGGCTGACGTGGTTCTTGACCAGTTCACGCTTGGAAGCTGGGGCACGGCCACTCCTGAGGCAATGGCCTGCGAAAAGCCGGTCATCATGTACTACGACGTCGAGGTGATCAACGAATGCTTCGGCAGCCTACCGCCCATCCTCAACGCGAGGGAAACCGATGAGATCTACCAGAGAATGGAAATGTGCAGAGACCCCGAAACGCGCCGCAAAACCGGAGCGACAAGCCGCGCGTGGGTAAAGAAGACGCACGACCCCTCACTGGTCGTTAACACTCACATCGCCACAGCGAAAGAAGTATTGCAGAAAAGCTAAACACCCATCAGGGAAGGCGGAGCCGTTGCCTGACCAAGCCGAGTGCAAGTTTTTAAGGTTGTTGACCATAACTAGTGCGCATCGAATCTAGATATGTACAGATATGAGGCGTGTGGAATGCGGAAATGCTTGATTACCGGCGGAGCAGGGTTCGTGGGATCTCACCTTGCAGACAAGCTTGTCGCACAGGGCGACAAAGTTACGGTTATGGATGATTTTTCAAACGGTTCTAGACAGAACATAAGCCACCTTTCTGTCAAGCTGATGAAAGTGGACATAAGCAGAAAGTTCGCGCAGGCGACTCTTAAGAAACTGGCAAGCGAAAAGTTTGACGTGATTTACCATTTGGCATGCTTTCCGAGAAGCATGAGTTTTGACGACCCGTTCCGGGACGTGGAAGTTAACGTTGCAGGCATGGTCAACATTCTTGAACTTGCGAAACGGACGAAGAGCAAGGTGATTTTCAGTTCTAACAGCGGTATCTACGGGACGCCCGAGAGACTTCCAATAAACGAGGACTGCGAAGACATGCCCTCATCGCCGTATGACATTGACAAGCTTGCAGCAGAATACTTTGTGAAAATCTATAGCAGAACGTTCAGCATTCCGGCAACGATTTTCAGATTTGGCACGGTGTACGGTTCCAGACAGAAAGTTTCTCCAACGTGGAAGCCGGTTATCGCCGAGTTTGTGTGCAAGATGCTGAAGAAGACTGCGCCAACCGTGGATGGGGACGGGAAGCAGACGCGAGACTTCATCCACGTCAGCGACATCGTCGAGGCGCTCCTCAGAGCAACTGAAGTTGAAACAGACCTGAAACCCATAGTCCTGTCATCGAACACCGAACTCTCAATCAACCAACTGTACAACATCATCGCGAAATTGCTCAACTTCAAGAAACCTCCGAAAAAGGCCCCGCCAAAGATAGGCGACGTCCGACGCATGTGGTACGACAATGCCCACGCAAAGAAAGTGCTCAGATGGTCTCCTAAAATGACGCTGATGGAAGCTTTGAAAAAAGACGTGATTCCATACTATTCAAAACAAGTGGAAGCTGGAAAGATCTAAACGCGTCAACATACATGACGTTTCACGCAATCAGCCTCGCGGAAATTCATGAGCATAGACATCTTTCAAGCCTAGACATCTGTCTTCTTGAGTGAAAGGTGAAGGAACAGTATCGCTGACTTGACGACTGCAAGCATTATTCTTATGTTTGCCTTCAGAGTTCCGCCTATTCGCGGGTTTCTTCGCCTACGAGGAGGAACGTAGAAGACCTCTGAGATTCTTAAACCCATGACTTTGGCGCGGACAAGAATTTCAGCCCCAAAAGTCTCACCGCAGTCCACCCTTAGCTTCTTGACTATGGCTTGGCTGTATGCCCTGAAGTTAGAGAACACGTCAGTGACCCTGCAGACCCTGCCAATCGTTACGCAGGCTATTTTCTCAGACAGCCTCGGAAGGGAGATCCGTGAAGCAACTACTATGTCAGAGTCGACGATTCTTTTCGCCAATACCTGAATCAGTTCAGGCGGGTTCTCCAAGTCCGCGTCCATAGTGACGATAATGGGAAACTTTGCCATTTTCATGCCTGCCAACAAAGCCGCTGTCTGTCCTTCTCTTTTCTTCACGATCACAACATCCGCAGACTTTGCAGCCTCAAGAGTTCCATCAGTGGAAGAATCATCCACAACGACTACTTCGTGTTTCACACCGGCAAGAAGTCTGCGTACCTCAGAGACAAGAATGGGCAGACTTTCGCATTCGTTGTAGGTGGCGGTCACCACACTTATTCCAGGCAACAAATCTGCCAATTCCCGCATCGAACCTCATGACAGAAATTTCTTTTACCTGGAAATTTTGAAAGGTTTCAGTCGAACCGAAGACAAGGTCATGTCTACGGTTAAGGGTACGCCTTGATACTCCGCCAGTGTCATCGGCTTAACAGTAGGTGTAGTGATTTTCGCGAGTTCATACATCGACATTCTCTCTTCACCCCTAACGTGAACAACACCGATCAGCTTCTGCTGAACCACAGACTTGACTGCGGCCGCAACGTCAGAAGCAAAAAGGTACGTGCCATACCTGTCGACGAAGGCTCTCGGGTACGGCCATTTTTCCTTGGCCACAAAATTGGTCCTAACAATGAGAGACTTCAATCCCGAGTATTCTACCACGAATTCCGCAAGCAACTTCGTAAGAGCGTAGTAATTCTTAGGATACGGCAAGTCCGTTTCAACGTAGTTACCAACGTCGCCGCGGAAAACGCAGGCCGTGGAAATCTGCACGAAGTAGCATTTGGCATTGTGCACTGAACAGGCGCCTGCAAGATTCTCTGTACTCGTGACGTTCGTTTCATAAGCTTCTTTTCTGTTCTCCTCGCAGAAAGGCACGCTCGTGAGGGCAGCAGTGTGTATCACGATGTTGGGCCTTTCCTCGGCAATGTACTTGTCCACTGAGGCCTTCACCTTCAGGTCGAGTTCTTGCCTAGTCGGATACAGTGCTTCTGGGAAAATTCGGACGAGTTCTGTGCCTAGCTTGCCTGAGCCTCCTGTTATCAGAACCTTTTCCATCAGGCCCATCCTGCCTCTTTCAACATGGTAAGTATTCCTTTTTTGTTCAGTCTCCTAGTCTTGTCACTCGTGTATTCTTCTGCCAGATCCTTGTGGTTAAGCTGCGATCCTGGATGGATGATGAAGTATTTGCCCTTCTTTTGGGTTCGATGAATCTCGTACTCCTGAATTAGACATTCGTGGATCTTCTCTCCTGGCCTTATTCCCACAAACTTCAGTGGATATTTTTCTCCTCCCATTATCTTTGCCAAGTCGACAATGTTGCAGGCCGGCAAGTCAGGAACATAAACCTCTCCGCCCTTGCTGTCCTCAGTAGCGTGGAAGACCAGTTCGGTCGCCTGTCTGAGCGTTATGAGAAACCGTGTCATTTCAGGATGAGTGATTGGCAACGGTTTTTTCTCTTTGATCAACTGTTTGAAGTAAGGAACAACTGAACCTCGCGACCCGATGACATTCCCGTACCTAACCACTGCGAGCTTCACACTCGACTCAGCTTCCGGGTCTGTCCAGATCTTCTCTGCCATACCCTTGGTCATTCCGTACAGGTTGACAGGTTTCACAGCCTTGTCCGTAGAGATAAGAATGCCCCGTTCCACATGGTCGGCTATGGCAGCCCTTTTCACGTTCCACGTGCCGATAACGTTAGTCTTCATGGCTTCGACGGGGTTTTCCTCACATGAATCTATGACTTTCTGCGCTGCCGCGTGGTACAAAATGTGAACACCTCTGCAGACCTGAGCAACCCTGTCATAGTCCCTGACATCGCCGATCAGAAACTTGACCCGCGAATCAGCGACCTCACGCTTAACATCAAGCTGCTTTTCTTCATCACGACTGAAAATGCGAACCTCCTCGACAGGATTCTTGAGGATTTCCTTCAGAATCCATCTCCCGAAAGATCCTGTTCCACCCGTTATGAGAACGGTTTTGGCCTCGAACATCTCAGATTTCTCCGGTTGAATCTATTCCTAACGTACTGGTTTTCACGATTTAAGGTTTATTAAACGTGTTGTCTTGCAGAAACCGTCCTAGGTCTCTCTTGGGTTTCATATTGTTTATGAGGATTGTCACCACCCTGAATCTGAGAAACGTGCGATACGATCACACGCACCGCAGAGGGATCGGCGCGCGCCCAAAGCTGAGGCACCCGACTACTCGATGTGACACTGCCAACGTGTGGTCGGCTAACCCCATACGTTTATCTGTACCTGCACAAGTAGCCTATACTCAGAACAGGTTGACTGCACGATTGGATTAACAACCAATCAAAGGCAGCTAAGTGATTCCTCATGATGACGCGGGTGCACACGAAAGGAGAGGCGACGATGAAGACTCCCCTAGTAACGGTGTTAACAACAACATACAACCATTCCAGATTCATAGCCAATTGTATCAGGAGCGTTCTTTCCCAAACCTATGACAACTGGGAACAAATCATAGTCGATGATGGCTCAGCCGACAATACTGAAGAGATTGTAAAAGAGTTCAATGACGAAAGAATCGTCTATGTCAGACAGAAACACGTCGGAGTCCATAGACTTTCGGAAACGTATAACCGCGGGTTGAAACTCGCGAAAGGCGACTTCATTGCAATACTAGAAGGAGACGATCTGTACCCTAAACGCAAGTTGGAACTGCAAATTGATAGCCTTGCCGGTGACGCTGTTCTCAGTTTCGGCAAATGTGTCATAGTAGACCAAAATGGGAAACATCTGGGAACGATCCCGTGGAACCCCAGACAGTACATGAACATGACCAACTGGCTTCAACCCTTACTGGTGTACGACTTCGTTCCAGGGCTTACGGCAATGATCAAAAAAGAAGTACTAATCAAAGTTGGGGGTTTCACCCAGCCTCCAAACACAGTCTACGTGGACTACTCTACTTTTCTGGAACTGGCTCTAGTTGGCAAGTTCAAATTCGTGGATGAAATACTGGGGATATGGGTAAAGCATGGAGACAACTATTCTGACTCGAACCTGTTCAGCAACGTGACAAACAACTACTCAATCACATTCAGCAAGAGACACGGCATCCCTATAGACTGGAAGGCGACTTCAGAACAGATGGGAAAAGACTTGTTCCATGTCGCAAGGCACCAACTGTTAAGCGGCAGAAGGGAGGAAGCGTTGAAGAACTTCAAACGGTCTTTCAGACTGAGTTCAGTTTTTGGAAAGCTTAAGTCATTGGGAGGTATGGCTGTGTCTACAACCGGGTTAGATTTCGAGAAGATTGCAGGGAGGCTCGGAAGACCGACCGAAAAGTAGGGTAGATCACGTATGTTCGAAGGTGCGTATATTCTTGCTTCCCATGTTACATCAGCCAGCAAATCGATAGTTCAGCAGAAGCTTAGCGCGCATGGTGCGCATTAACGGTTGACGTGAGTTTATCTACGATCCGTTTGAAGACATTCAAAACAAAATAGTGAATAAAAGAGGAAGCGCGCGCGACCACAGGACTGAGAGACGTTCAAAGTCTTGAAGACAAACAATTCGGAATAGTCGCAAAGAAGTGATCAAAATTTAATGATCTTCTGTAACATGCGCCAAAATACAGAAAATGCAATGTTGGGTAGCCCACGGGATTCAGCGCACGTTAGTGTTCCGCTCGACCAGCCCGTGAAGCAGAGACTCAGCTATTGTGAATGCTTTGTTTGATTCTGAAAGAGGATGAATAATACTATCTATTATCCAATTGATCTCCGTTCGTATACGGGCTCCCCCTATTCTTCCAACGGTGTTGCCTTGTAGCGCGCGTTGAGAAGATGAAAAGAGAGATATACTCAAACAGATTCATGAACAGCACTTGAGCGGTAGGAATTCGCATGAAAACAAAAAACATCGTCTACCTCCTTACACTGAGATATGTTCCAAAGCCCACTTTGAGTGGCGTTCCCGAGTTTTCGGAAGTCAACATGACAATGGAAAACGCTGTATCTGAGACCAAGAGACTATTGTTGTCAGAATTGAAGAAACATGAAGGAAATGGCGGTTTAGGTGTAATACTGTCTGGCGGCGTGGATAGCACAACAATACTGGCAATGCTTAGAGAATGTAATCCCCAAACAAGACTAGTAACATATTCCATGGGATTCAATCAGGACTCGGATGAACTAGGCGATTCTAGAATTGTAGCTGAACACTTCGAAACCGAGCACCACGAGATCGTGGTTGAAGATTTTCTCAGAGAGTTACCCAAGATAATCTATGAGACAAAAATGCCAAAATGGAATTTGTACCCATATTACTTGTTTGGAGCGTGTTCAAAGCTGAAAACCCAAACTTGGTTGTCAGGCGAGGGTGGAGACGAGCTATTTGGCGGGTATACGTTTAGATATGAAGAGTTCTTAAAGAAAAATCCGCGTACACCCTTAGAAAAGGTTAAGCTGTATCTTGAAACTAATATCCGTGATTGGGTTCCAGATCAAGAACAGCTTTTTGGCAAGAAAGTAATATTCGACTGGAACGACATCTACAGACTGTTCCTGCCATATTTCTCTGATGGTCATTCTACTTTAGATCAAGTCTTTTTGGCAGACTACTGTGGAAAACTATTGAATGAGTTCACGGTCATCGATGAAGTCTGTGCCAAAGTCAACAATCTGAAGGTCGCTTCTCCAATATTATCTGAAAGCATGATTGAATTTGCGTCAAAGATCCCTCATAACCTAAAATACAACGCGCGCACCGGGCTTGGAAAACTGGTTCTGAGAGAAATAATGGGAAGAAAAGCAATCAAGGACAAGATAATGTTCAAAATGAAGAAAGGGTTCGGTCCAAACACAGTTGAATACTGGAAGAACTACGGAAAAGAGAGAGCGTCTTCTCTGCTTTCTGATTCTGCACTTGTCAAGGAAGGCCTGCTATCCTCAAAATGGATTAATAGCCATATGAATACTGATGACGTAAGGTACGTGAACAAGTATTTGGGAATAATGGCTTTGGAAGTGTATTACAGGCTATTCGTTACCGAAGACATGAACAAGGATGAAAAACTATAGACGCTTTTGTTAAATGCTGCGAAGAGAACTCGGGGATCAGCAGAACGCGCGCCAGCAGATTGATATTACTGGATTGAAGCATTCAGAGTGATTATCTAGGAAGAGATATAGCTGAATGTTGTGTTTGCACCAGGAGCAAAGCAGTTTTTGCTTACAGGATCACCGACCCAGTTGAAATGTAGTCCCAGCTTGCTACCTAGCGCGCTAGCGTGCTGCAAAATTCGAGAAACTGGCATGAACTTGTTAGATCACTCCTGCGATTGGATGAATACCTACCTATACCTACCTTGTGGCAAATGGAAGTTTGCGGAGAATGCGCGGGCAAGCATTAATATGTGATCTGAGTACGCGTTGATCACGCAGGCGCATGGCAAATGGCGAGTGCTAGTCGGAGGGCTGTGATTGGAAGACTATTGAATAGTCATGTCTATGAGTTAATGCAGGAATTGAAGGACTGCAAAACCATCTTGGATTTGGGTTGCGGTTCTTCTTCTCCGATAGGAGGCTTACGCGCTTTTTCTGCTAACGTGAATCTAGTTGGTGTTGATGCTTTTGCCCATTCAATAGAAAGCAGCAGGAGAAAGGGAATACACAACGAGTATTTTCTGATGAACGTGCTTGACGTTGAAGACAAATTTGGGCGAAAAAGCTTCGACTGCGTTGTCGCCCTTGATTTGATTGAACACTTGCAGAAGAAAGAAGGAAATAGATTATTAGAGATGATGGAAAAGGTGGCAAGGAAGAAAGTGGTCATTAACACTCCGAACGGGTTTCTAGCTCAAAGAGCTTACAACGGAAACGTATCACAGATTCATAGGTCTGGCTGGACGACTTGGGAAATGAGAGCAAGAGGATATAGAGTTGTCGGCGTGAACGGGTGGAAGCCTCTGAAAGGGGAGTTTGGCAAGCCAATTATCTCGCCCGCAAGGCTTGGAGAATGGATCTCCAGTTTGACCACACCATTTGTGAGGCACAAACCAGAAAAGGCATTTGAGATTCTGTGTATAAAGGACTTGGAAACACGCGCGATAATAACACTTTCGTAATCTGGCAATTCCTTCCGGGTACAACGCGCGGTATCGATGTGAATGCCCATTTGGTTCAAATCAGTATCTTGGATTCATGAATCAATCGGTGCACTGTCTATGCATAGTATGATGCCTTCGGGTCTAGGGGCTCCACGCGCGTCAAAGTGTTCCTATCCACATGAAGCGTGCACACCATCACGTATTATAGGTCAACGCATTGAATCCATAGAATGCGCGCTTTCAGACCAGTTTGTGCGCAGTACTCGTGAGAATAAGACTATACCGACACGCCACCTATACTGGTGTTGCTAAAATGCGTCTGAAAAAGAAGCGAAGGCAAAAATAAATACCATTGGAAAGTATGCATAAGCAACAACAAAGGGGTAGACTTGTCCAACAAAGACCTCAGACTTGAGTACTCGGGCTATGTAATATTTGCCGCGAAAATGGTAAGCGTGGCGACCGGCATGGTCTTCCAGTTCATGGTAGCCCGGACGTTGAACAAAACAGAATATGATCTATACTTCAACGCTCTTACTGATGTGGCAGGAATTTTCGCGCTTCTAGCAGGTGTGCTTCCCTTTTGAGCAATGCGATTTGCCGTAAGAGACAAGGAAGGCGCGATCAAAACGGGCATCGTCGCCAACCTCGGGATTTCAGCGGCAGCAACCTTGATTTACGTTCTTCTCATTCCTTTGATACTCCCGGCCTCGGGATCAGCGCGGCATATAGCTAGATCCATCACTATGCTCGCAAGATAAAGAGAAATTAACGCAAAGAAATCGATTTAGCAACAGGCTGGCGCGCGAAATCACTGCCTTGACCTTCATGACTGAAACAACTGCGGCAAGGTCTTCAGGGCTCATGTTGCCATACTGGTTCACATCAACAAATATGGGTCTAGCCCCAGCCAATACAATAGGCACAACTGACCCCACATGAGTGTAACCCGGAACCGCAACGTAGTCGCCAAGTCCGGCTTCACAAGCCTTCAATGCTGTATATATCGCTGCGGAGCCAGACGAAACCGCGACTGCGTGCTTTGCGTTCAAGAAATCAGTAAACTTCTTCTCGAACTCGCGAAGGTAAGATCCGCCTTCGTTAGACTTGAACCAGCAGAGATGTCTTTCTTCAGCAATTTAGAGATAGAAGCTATGTCGGCATCACTCAAGATAGACCTGAGGGCTCTCCGTAACTCAAACAGGCAAAGCAATCGTCATTTTTTGTTTAAATCTCGTGATTTGCCTCGTTTCCTATTTCGGAACCGCATTATTGAGAGTCATGGTCTCCAAGGAACAGGCGGAGGAACAGCAAATCATTGATTCAGTTCTTCCTGAGCGTGCTGTATGGACTGGAAATATTGCGTTCCCAAGTATGAGACGATATTCTCATACTGTTGGGGTCAAGTGTCCTTTCTCGACCAAGTATTCCAAAAGAGCCATTCTCCATTCTCTCATCCGCAAACCATGCCTTGAAAGCCTCGCGTTTTCTAACGCGGAGAATTTTGGTCTAAGGGCCTTCACTTGCATTTGACGAGTTTCGATGGGCTTCAAAACTGGATTTGAACCCGTGATTCTGAATATTTCTTGAGCGAACTGGAACCATGTGCAGTAGCCTTGATTTGCAGTGTGATACGTGCCGAAGGGCAGCTTCATTTCCATGATTTTCTTTAACATGCTAGCCGCATCTTTTGTGTACGTGGGGCTCATCCACATGTCGTCAACAACGCTGATGACTTCATTGTTCTTGGCTTTGGCTATCATTGTCTCGACGAAATTTCCTCCCTTGCCGCTTGCACCTGCTGTGCCGAACAGGCTCGCGACTCTGGCAATGTAGTGTTTTGGGTTTTGTTCTGTGTAGAGTTCGCCTGCCAGTTTTGAGATTCCGTAACTGTTGATTGGGTTAGTTGGGTCATCTTCTGTATAGGGTTTCTTTTTGTTGCCGTCAAAAACGTAGTCTGTGCTTATGAGCACCGTTATGGCTCCTATTTCCTTCGAAATCGCGGTGACATTTCTAGCGCCTATGGTGTTTACAGAGAAAGTTTTTACCAAATCGTCTTCGCATTGATCGGTTTTGTGGAATGCCGCCGTGTTTATTATGACGTCAGGGTGGTGCTCCTTGAGTTTCAAGCAGCTGCTGTAATCGGAGACCTCGAGATTTTCGTGTGTGAAGCCTATCGCGTCATGTCCGTCCTGTAGTGCTTTCATGAGGTCTGTGCCTAATTGTCCGTTTGAGCCTATGACGGCTACTCTCATAGTAAGGCTCCATTGATCTCTAGGTCGCTGACCAGTTCGCGTGTTTCCAGAAGATGCTTATACCATTTCACGGTTATCGTCCGAGGGTCATCTGGGTTAAGTTTTCCGCCTTTGAGGGCATCAAAAACCTCTTTTGCTCCTTCTTTGGGCGTATAATTCGTTTTGTAGTCCAATTGCTCTCTTATCTTGTCAAAGCTTACTCTGTAGCTTCTCGCATCCGGTGAGCCATACCATTCGAAACTAAAAGGTAGGCGTATGGATTCTGCAACTATCTTAGCGAGGTCGAAGATTTGAAAGTTTTGTTCGTTATTGCCAACGTTGAAAACCTGACCGTTGACCAGTTCTTCACTTGATTCCAGAACTCTGACAAAAGCGTTTGATGTGTCTTTCACGTGAATGAATGGGCGCCATTGCTTGCCATCTCTCATTATTGGAATCTTGCCGTTTTTGAAGAAGCCCAAGACCATGCCGTTGATTGCCAAGTCAAACCGCATTCTGTGGGACAATCCATAAACCGTGGCTTGCCTGAGAACGGTTACCGTGAAGGACTTGTCTGCTAATGGCAAGGTCTCTTTTTCAGCCATCATGTTTGCTTTTGCGTAAGTGGTTAGTGGGTTGAGTTTGGAGTCTTCGTTCAATGCTCCTTCTTGAAATCCGTAGACGCTGCATGTGCTGGCCAAAACATAGTTTTTGACTTTGTATTTCTTGGAGAGAGTGGCTACTCGAACCCTTCCTCCATAGTTTATTTCCAAGGTTTTCTGTGGATCAAGTTCGCCACTAGGGTCATTTGACAAGGATGCAAGGTCAAAGACGGCGTCCACCCCTCTAAGGGCTTCTGGGTTAAACCATCTGATATCATCTCTAATCAGATTGACCTTGCCGCTTATGGTTTCCAGGGCTTCTTTTCCGAAGAAAAACCT
>Ga0315288_10008239_pt1 | contig 13161 bp, 27 predicted proteins | sample YL17G11_20_MG_FD_203454 | JGI IMG/M metagenome (GOLD analysis project Ga0315288, IMG submission 203454) | Sediment microbial communities from Yellowstone Lake, YNP, Wyoming, USA - YL17G11_20 | ecosystem: Environmental > Aquatic > Freshwater > Lake > Sediment | place: USA: Wyoming | collected...
ACCATTGGCATACACATCAACGATTAAACCTTCGTCTGTATGGATTAAAAATACTCTCCCATTTCTACCACATTCAACTTCAATACGGTCTGGGTCAATACCTGGAATAATTTTAAAGTAGTTCATAATTCTAATTATTTTTTATAGCTTCAATAACTTCCTCATAATTTTGACAATCTTCTTCAAACCTTACGCCAAGCACGACATTATATTCGGCTTCGTACCATTCCAATAATTCATTACAACCCCAGCTGACTTCAGGAGGAGCTTCTGAACCCCATGACCAATATAAGGTGTCAATGGCTTTAAGAAATAAATCTTTGTTTTTCATATTACCTGAATTAAATTAATATCGTCACGATAATCATCATCAAAATCCACATTGGAATCTTCATATAATCTTTCATTATTAAATCGTATGACTGGACAATCACCAACGTATGATTCTTTAATTAAGTCAAAGATATGAAAATAATTTATATATTGATTCATAAGAGTTGCAAATAAATTATTTGAATAATCTATTTTCTCTTGTGTTATTTTAATTCCAAAATAACTTGCTTCTTTAACTTCTGATATAAACATACCTGTATAAAATCCAATCAAATTATGTCTTTTAAAAAATTCATCTGCGTTACACCAAATACAGACACAAAGTTTCTCCCTTAAAAGAGGAACGAATCTCATATCAAATCTTGTATTACAGAATCCAAATAAACCGCCTGACCATCCATGCCCCATCATTATAATACGATCATGATTATTAATTTGTTTCTTCAATTCCCTTTCGGTTGTTAAAGGATCATTTATAACCGTAAAGTTCTTATCACGATATATCTCTTTGAGAAAATCGGTTGAGGGGTCGCTTGGGGGGTCGCTTGGGTGAATAATAAGAGTTTTCATTGTATAAAGATATAAACTTTATATGACATATCCAAATTATTTTGATCTTAAATTTTTATATTTTAATTTTTTCTTATGTTTCTTATTATATTTCCATACTGCCTCTAAATAGGCAAGGAGGGCTAATGTTTTCATTGATTGAAGATTTTAAGAAGTTTAACATACATATCGGAAGTAATAATTTTCCTATCACTTAAAACATCTAACATTTCCTTCTTTCCATCTTTATTCCCTTTATTATACGCTCCTATAAGAGATATTGCGAACGAAACAATAAATAAAGTAATGTAAATAGCTGTTCCCATCGTGTTTAAGTTTTAATTATGATATAAAGATAAAAACATTTTATGACATTTCCAAATAAAATAACTTTTATTTTTAATTTATTTTTATGGGAATCATGAGTCCCGTGAAAACACATGGGGTTTTCTAAACTCAATCCGCAGATGATCTTGTGCGGATTGACTTTTCAAGCTCCGGGGTTCTATTGGGTTTTAGAATTCGTGGTCTTTGGGAAGTAGGTATAAACCAGAAACCCCAACAGTAGGATGTCAGGGTTAATTTCGGTTGTTTATTGAGTATTTTACATGATTTCCGTGATTATTTATTTAAAAACTTGGGATTATGCCGCAAATTCCTTTACTTTATCCCATATAAACCATGTTTTTGGTCTTGGGTCTTCTTCTACATTTGAAAATTCTACGAATTCACCTTCACTATAAACATAAGCGGCGGCGGCAAAATGCCCGTTGTTAACAACACAAACCATATTATTAACAAACCTTGTGGGGTTAATTAAAACCTTGGCTCCATCTGCTATCAAAGCCTCACGTTTTGAATTGTACGATGAACCCATAGCACCATTAGACGTTTGATTAATATATTTTCCCATATCCTTAATAATTTAAAATTTCATATATGTCCTCATTCGGTACAAGTCCTAACATAGAACCGTTATCCCATTTCACATGAATAGTACCAATAGTTCCACTTGGAACGGGATATTCGTCATTCATCTTAATACAACGAACACTTTTACCCTTTAATTCCTGACTTTGTTCTCTGTAATTTATGTAGTCCATAATTTCTGTGGTTTAATTAGAGTACTAAGGTCGGAATAATAAATGACATTTCCAAATATTTCTTCATTTATTTTTTACAAGGAGGAAGTAGATCTTCAACGACGGGATAAATTATAAGTCAATCCGCATATGTAATACGCGGATATGCGGATTGAGTTCCACATCTCAGATTTAAAAGCAACGTAGTGGACATCTATGGGCAAGAAAAAACCCCCGACTTTCGCCGAGGGTAAAACCAAACAAAATGAAAAACAGAAATTATTTATTTACGTGTACTACAACTGATTTATTTTTAACACATCTTACCGATAGTCCTGTTTCCATTCCGCCCGCGCCATAATTTGATCTTTCAGCATTGGAATAAGCCGAAACAGTAAGAACATTACTATCACCATATAAATCAGCCGAAATCATACTCGTTGATTTACCAATGTCATAAAATTTATCGGAACCTCTATATCCCCCAAATACCGCAGAGAACCCACCAAATTTTAATTCATTTCCAGCATAGTCAAGCCCACCAAGATAATTAATAAGAGTCACCCAATCACAATTATTCGCCACATGCCAACCTTCAGGCGCCAATTTACCAGTATTAACACTATACCAATTATATAATCCTCCATATATTTGTTTATTCGCTACTTTATTATCATAATAACATAAAGCGGGTGATTTTGTGGACGGCAAATTACTCCATATTGTTTGATTCTCTATTAATGGAATCGGAGAACCGTCATTAAAACGGGTAACCTTTAAATTTTCAACCAACCATTCCTGATCTCCAATAACAACGGAATGATATACATTACCATCAATATCTACAATCTGATTCGGGTCGGGAGCATCTGATTTTTGACAACTACTGAACATCACAACCATTAAAGTCGCGACTAATGCTGCAATCAATGCGGGAAAAAAACTTCTTGTTTTCATAATGTCTAATTTTTAATTAAGTTTTTCAAGTCGTTTTGTTTTTAATTACAATGTAAAGATATAAAATGTTTTTGAATCTGCCAAATGTTTTATCATTTATTTTCACAAGGAGGAACATCCCCTTCATGTATCCAACATCCTGGAAGTCAATCCGCAGATGTCATACGGATGTGCGGATTGATTTGTTTTCAGCCCGGGATCCCGAAATCTTCTTTCCAAGCGCAACTTCAGCGCAAAAAAAGGGCTCCAAGTAACCAGCTTGAAGCCTACACTAACCAATAAAACACAAACAGACAGACTATATCTCTAATTGCCGAACGCCTTGCTGTTCAGCCGACCATTTCTCAATATTCTCAATGAAACTGATCTGAAGCTCCGTTGACATTTCAGACAACCAATGTTCTGTAATACTACTGGCTTCCATTCTTGACGATTTATTTATTCGAGCCATAGGGTATATCTTAATAAGTTCCCTCAATCTGTTATCAATATGAGCAATCATTGACCTCTCTTCTTGACGAATTAAATGTAATTCTCTACGGTAATCAATACCTGTCATCCTCTTCGTTACCATATCTTAAATTTATTATGTGACGTACAAACTACTTTCTCACCTTTGTCTGGGTCTTCCAGAATCGTTGAATCCATCGGTAATTTCATCAAAACCGCAGCCTTAAATGACGATACCAACATTTCAAGATATACTAAAGCTGACGCCTCATCCTGTGCTTTGATTGTTACAATCCACTTTTTCATTGTCTTTGCGTTTTGGTTATGATGTAAAGATAAAAACTTTATTTGACATTTCCAAATATTTTAACAGTTATTTTTAAATTATTTTATACCCACCATCGAGGAGGATGGTTTCCTGAAGACCGGATCTACAACTCAATCAGCACAACGTAATACGGATGTGCGGATTGACTTCACGCCCCGGAAGGATTCCGGAGAAAAATCCCGACTCGCTATGGGGAATAAAAAAACCCCGACATTGTCGAGGTCTTTACCATTCGTCATACGGTTATCGGTCAACATCAGCAATTTCAAAGTTCTCAACGGCTCTGATTTCCACCCACACGTCCCAGAATACCATCACTGGTTTCAGCATCGACCTGTCGTGTATTTCCGACTTACCTCTGTACATATACCCGACTTTCCTCGATGCACCCGTTTTATAATCACGGTACACATTCCCTCTCGGTTTACCCTTATAGGTCAACTCCATCCCCTCGCGATCACATACTTCCTTTATGAGCTTATGAATGGTCTGCTTTTCAGGATCGTAAGAGTGTACGATGTTTTGACGGTTTGTATTATCCCACCAAAATTTATCTGTGGGGTCACAAAAATCAATAGATAACATTACTTCTTTCATTGTGTTTTAGTTTAAGGTTATTTTAGATTCAATCCATTCGAGGATTTTTTCAGCGTGGTAGTAACTTGTGAGGTCATTCAAATACTCATCAAGCTTCCTGCGAGAGCCTTCATCTGTGGATATTCCAGTACCACTTGAAACGACTTCTTTACTGAAGTAATCAAGTGCCTTAACCTGAATTACTTTACCCGTAATATCAACCGATATGATACCACCGATTGCGTACTCGCCGATTTTAAACTGTTTCTTCGCCATTGTGTTTATGTTTTGGTTTACTATACAAATGTAAGAACAATATTTGAATTTACCAAATTATTTAACAGTTATTTTTCAGAAATTCCACCCGTGTCCAACGACTGAAGATCCCCGTGTTCCTACCCAAACTCAATCCGCAGAGGTTGTTGTGCGGATTGAGTTGTCAACAGCGCCCGGGATCCGACGACTCTGCTCGAACTTCTACGCAAAAAAAAAGGGGTCAAACCCCTTTCCTATACACCTCATTATGAGCTTTACATTGAATCTCGTAAAGCTGTGAGCTGTTTATCTCATGATTCTCCCAGCGTTGGTGTGCGTCGCCTACCAACTCCCTATATCGGTTTCCGAGGTCTACGGCCTCGGCGATTGTCTTACAGGCGGCAGCGTTCTCTCTACCATAGTCACCGCCTTCGTTCATCCAGCATCTGAAGGCGTTCCACCAGTTGCTTTCTCTTTCGGCTTTACGAGCCTCATCAGCATAATATCCCATGACTTTAATTTATTACATCCCAAACATGAACCCAATTACCTCTGAACATCCCCTCAAGGATTTCATAAAACGCATCCGTTACTCTCCGTGCTTTGATCTTCGTATAAATGAACCCATCGGAACAAAATGTTATGGACACATCTTTTATCACGCTGTAGGTCTTATGACCGCAAGTCGCACATCGTTTTTCTACTATCATTTGATCTCCAGTTTAAACTCTTTGATTAGTCTTTTTACAATTTCTTCGGCGGATACCTCATTCAAATCCATGTACTTAGTCCCTGATATTTTTATGGTCGGGGCATACTCTGAATGAAAATCAACGTTATCCAACTGTCCGTTGTAATAATGTCTACTACTTTCTTTTTCTCTTTCGTCCATAATGTCTGTGTCTTGGTTTACTCTACAAATATACAATGAATAATTGAATCTACCAAATAAATTAGAAGTTATTTTTAAATTATTTTCGAGGATCGTAGATCCTGTGTTTCCCGGTTGGAATTCCCCAAAGTCAATCAGCACAACGTAATACGGATCTCTGCGGATTGACTTGTCCATCTCAGGGATCCCATATCCACTATCCATTCTCCGTCCTACAGCAAAAAAAAAGAGTGAACACCGTCCACTCTCTTTAAACCAACACACAATATCTATTTCATATTCTCATTATAGTATTCGTTGAACTGAAACGCCTTCTCCAAATCTATGAACTCGGGCATTCCGTAACCCTCATCCGTGTAATACCTATCAGATAATTCACCCCCAAATTCCTTAACCTTATCCTCGACACTATTGAGTAATATAAGATCAAGTACCCAATAGGTTGATGGATTTTTCATAAAATTCCATGGGAAATATGTTCTCTCGGTAACATGAACCTTATGGGGAAATATTAACCCACATACTTGGATTTCCGTTCCACAACTCCAAAACCTATTCAATGGAGTATATTCTGCTTTAGATTCCCACTCTTTAAATGTCATTGGTTTAATGTATTATATTATCAAAAAAGACTAAAATCATTTTCGTGTATTCTCTCGATAACCGATTTACCATCGACTATAAATTCAACTTCGTACAATCTACACCCATAATCAAAAAGTATGGTTCCTTTAGTCCCTCTTTTTAATTCTCCAAAATCTTTGTTTAATACTATCATTTGATGTTCGTCCATTGTGTTTGTCTTTTGGTTTACTATGTAAAGATAAAAAGAATATTCGACACTGCCAAATTATTTAGAAGTTATTTTCTATGAATCTTGAACTGGAACTTCCTGGGACTCAACGAGTTAAACTCAATCCGCAGATGTGTAATACGGATCTCTGCGGATTGACTTCTACATCTCAGGATACTCGATCATGTATCCAACCTCCGTCCTACAGCAAAAAAAAGGTGAACCGAAGTCCACCTCATGTAATTTCTACGATACTAAGCCGCATATAACACCACATCCCTCATTGGTACGGTTCCCAAATCAACTCCCGCTCCTATTAATCCTTGGGCGAGTGTGCAAGCCTGTGACATTGAACTATGACGACCACTTGAAGTTTTGGACTTACAACATCCGTGTTGAATACCCCAACGAATCATATTCTCAAATCCGTAATCGACCCCAAAATATCTCCTTACGATTTCAACTGTCGGAAGATGAACGACATTCTTATTACTGTCTTTTGGAACATATGACCAGTAGATGAAGAACATCATAACGGCATTGATGGTAGGATTACCATTTGTTGATAAAAAACCTTTAGGTAATGACTTTCTTTTGATTACTTCCATAACAATAGTTTTAATTGGTTTACATACAAAGATAATCAATTTTTTTAATATACAAACTATTTAACAGTTATTTTTATTTTATTTTGAGGAACAGAATCTCCTGAAGACCACGGAATTAAGTCAATCCGCAGAACCCGTATTACGCATCTGCGGATTGAGTTCACACGCCGGAGGATCGTCTCCTCCTTGGCGTCAGACTCGGTTGACAGCATAAAAAAAGGGTGAACTCTCGTCCACCCCAACCAATGTTAAACCAAAATCAATATACATAATTCGGTAGTCTCTCAATCTTGTCATCAATCCAATCAACCAACTGATCAAAATATAAACCCATTTCATCGGTACGGTCTTTAATTGTCCCTTGTGTTGTGGTAAGATACACATCAAACAAATCCATCCCATTAAGGAAAATGTAAACATATCCTTTGTGAAGATTACCACTAACTAACATCCTAAACATTGTCGGTTGTTTTTTGTCAACAAGAAAATTTCGGGCTCCCCAACAAACATATTTCCTGAAATCACTATGAAGTAATTCCATTAAGTCAGGCATATACATCTCCCTACAACTTGCTTTTTTTACGTCGATCACTTCTTTAATTTGGTTCATGTCGTTTATATTTTAATAGCGTTGTAAATTAATATAAAAAGAATTATAATTAATAACATCGTAATAATTGTGTCGATTGTTTCTCTTTTCATTGTGTCTTAGTTTTGTTTACTATGTAAAGATAAAAAGAATAATTGAATCTACCAAATAAATTAGAAGTTATTTTTATCCACCCAAGAACCCCCGGGGTTCCCGGAAGACATCCTGGAACTCAATCCGCACATATGTAATACTGACCATCTGCGGATTGACTTCACACCCATGAACATCTCAAACTCCTCATGGACAATCGTGAGAAAATAAAAAAACCCCGACACATTGGTCAGGGTTACTTCACACATAGGTAGGTGTGTAATCTACTTACTCAAAAATTCCTCGTATAACATCGTCCTATCACTATCACTCAATTCCTCGTCTTGATGGTATGTTTCGATATAAAGGTCGTCAGTTTCGTCTATCTCCCAAATATTGATATTTACGGTGGTTATCTTGTCACCAATAAGATCAATCATTTCCAACCTCATTAGTTTTTCAACTAACTTCTGTATCGTTTCCCTCGGTATCGGACTGAAATCCGAACTATGATAAATCACTTCTTTAGTTTCGTTGTCGATCTTCACATCGTACATCTGTGAACCCTCGTGTATTTTTAAACTAAGGTTTTCGTTGATCTTCATCGTTTTCATATCGTCTGTGTTTTGGTTTGTAGTACAAATATCAGAATAATAAATGACAATACCAAATATTTTAATAACTATTTTTATGATGTAAAGATAAATCATTTCCCCGTATGACCAAGAATTTCACGGGTTATTTTTCCCAAACTCAATCCACACAATGTAATACCAATCTGCGGATTGAGTTTCCCCCTGTCCACGGGATGTCCATCGTCGTCCAACACTCCTTGGCAACGAACACAAATAAAAAAGGGACACATTTCTGTGACCCTCTTTCTAAACACAAGTACTAATAATTATGAAAAATCAATCATATCATATTCATATTCGAGAGATTCGTCCCAAACATCTCCCTCTTCATTATCCTCACCTCCCCACACTTCAAACAATCCGATAGATACTTTTACCTTGTCTTCTGTTCCTAAGATATAAATCTCGGTTTCAAGTTTCCCCCTCCGAAAGGTCGGTTCATTCATCACTCTTTTGATGATTTTCTCCACCATCGGTTCAGTCAGATTATTATCTGTTCCGAAGATGTCGTTTCCGTCTTCTTCTGTCTTCCCTAAGTCTACCTCTACTAATGTACTCATATCTGTCTTGGTTTAATTGGTTATGACAAATGTCGGAATAATAAATGACAATTCCAAATGTTTACCCATTTATTTTTAGACCCACTCGATCCCCGGTTTCCCATGACTCCCTCCCAAACTCAATCCGCAGAAGAAGATTGTTGTGTGGATTGAGTTCTTCCGAAGGAGCCTTGTTGGAGGATCTCTCGGATCTACTTTCCTGTCATGTGCGGATTGACTTTGGAAACCCCCTCCTCGGTTCTCGGATCTCAAGTTCTTCGGGTCTTCATTTGTGGGCAAAAAAAATAGGTCGTTTAGACCTATTTTAAGACGTTTTAAGACACTCTGTCCGTTAGTCGATCAGTTCATACACTTCCCCTCCCATCGAAAGGAAAAGGATGTTATTAAGGTCACAGACCTGAAAATTCAACGTATCATCTAACCCCTGATTCTGATACCCCTCTGATTTCTTGGTCAGGAAAGATTCAAACATCTGTTTTTCTATCGGGTTATTATTGTGAAAATACTCAGGTGTCCCGATTGTACTATCTTTCAAAAACTGATAACGTAGGTAAAATTTAGACCTCGTTTTTTTGTCGGTAACTAACCCCTTTGAAAGAATGTCAAACCATACCTCACGACCTTCACCACTTACAAAGGTTGGTTCTTTCCCTTCTTTCTTTAGTCTGTTATTTACCGAATTTTCATAGTCAAACCCTGTAATGATTTTGTATTTTCTCGAAAGATTGTAAACACCATCCTCAAAGAATGGATTTGGTGTTGGGTTCGGGTTCTTTGTTTTCTTTCCGTTCTCACCGATTAACCAATAATCTAAATACTGATTCATTTTTTCGGGTGTCTTAGACACAAACGAAATAATGTCGGGATTGTTTTTTTCTTCCAAAATACCTCTTAAATTTGACCTTGTAATGACTTTGGTTATCGTCATTTTTTCCATTTGTTCAGTCGTTGTGTTCATATCTGTTTAATTTTTAAATTTAATAACAGATCAAAGGTCGGAAAAATAAATAACATTTCCAAATGTTTTGACAACTATTTTCAAATTATTTTATCATATATAATCCCTTTGGGATTATATATGATAACTTACCCCACAAGTCAATCCGCAGACCTACCCATCACCCACGTACACACACGTACATACCCCTCCCCCCCCCCTCCCTCGCCGTATCGTCCCTCCTATATACCTCATTTTCAAGTGTTTAAAGGGGGTACAATCCCGCACTCCAATAAAATTCTGGAAAAATTTTGGGTCCGATTGTACCCCTATTTAAGAAAAAAAATTTTTAAAAATATTTATAGATATGCCAACAACAAGACCATTTGCCTTTAATACAGGTACAACAATAAGTGGAACAACACAAATAGGAAGTCTTGCCATAGGTGTATCTGCTCAAGATTATTCATCAAATCCAGGTGGGGTTAAATGGTGGATGGGTCCAGATGAGGAGCCCGGATATATAATAGGGTTGCCAGTTCCAGCTCAAAATCATCCGACGCCAGTTGGGAATATAGGTGGGGTTGAATTTTGGCGATCAAGTGGATTTACGGATGCTGGATTTTTATCGATTGTAAATAGTGCGGCAACAAGAAGAGGATATTCAGGAATGACAAATACGATAGATGCTTACAATTGGATAAGTTCCAGTGGTTTTACCACATGGGATATGGTGCCAGTTACATTTTTTGATAATTTCAACTCTTATGACGAGGGGTATTTAGCCGGGCAAGGGAGATGGGAGGCGTATAGCGACCCGTCAACGGTTGTTACTTCTGGTAAAACTATCGCAGGGGATGGAGTAAATCGTAATTACGAATATGTTGATTTTAGTGACGACTTAATTGAATCAGAGGGTTGGGAAATTTCATTCAAGATTGCGAAAATAGGGAGTACCCTTTCAGATAGTTATATATATATTGGCAATAATGTATATTTTGAATTTGGAGATGTTTGGACTTACTTTTTTTGGTGGTGGGGTGGTGGAGGGTATTTCTATATGGATTATGCGTATTCAGAGGGAGATATAGTAAAACTGAAACGCAATGGCAAACACCTTGAATTTTATGTTAATGGAGAAATAGATACCCGTTGGTACAAAGACCCCGGATTTACAGATGCAAGCGGGCAAGATGGTGTGTTTGATTGTGTTTATGACATGGAATGGGGAGGGTACGATGTGGTATTTGTAGCTTTTTATGATAATGTATTTGAGATAGATGATATAGGATTCAAATATAATATTATCTCTGCCTACACCAATGAACATACTCTTGTACTAACCTTTGACTTATTAGCCAATGCTTCAGGCATGATCGGAGGTGATGCCACACTTCTTGCAGACTGGAATTTAGCTTTCGGCTCTCCTGCTTCACCGTTTACAAGAATAAGTGTTGTGGGTGATGTAGTCATTCTTTCAGGTGGTTCAGACATAACTGTACCAGATTCGTTGTTTTCTACTGATTGGGATAGTTATGGACATCTAATAAGTATAGTTGATACGGGTTGTATTGTTGCAGCTGGATATAACTCCTTTGGGGATTTGGATGAGTCGATAAATGGAATAGAACTCGAAACTGCCATAATGCCAGCATTAATTAGTGCGGGAAAGGGATGTTTTTATTATTCAGGTACACGCAATTTAGTTAACGTAAGTTTCCCATTACTTGAGGTTGCTGGAGATAGTTGTTTTTATTACCAACCACAGTTTAATGCCAGTCTTCCATCCTTAAAAACAGCAGGTGCATTTTGTTTCTATACTTGTGTATCTTTTACCGGAGTAAATATTCTTTCACTTGAGACGGTTGGCAATGGGTGTTTTCTTAATTGTACATCATTGTCCTTTATTGATATCAATTTACCATCACTCATTGCAGCAGACACTTCATTAGGTGGTACAGCAGGAGATGATGAAGTGTTTGGTGGTGTAACAGGTAAAGCAGTAACTAACCTGACCGTACCTGCATACTTTGCAACAAACAATGCAGGAGGTGTGGATGGAGACATAGCATACCTGATAGCAAATAACACAATAGTAAATATAACTTACGTATAATATTTAACCAATGGGAGGATTGGGTATTTTCCTATTATCTGTTTATCGTTAAAATTTGCTTTATTAATTGTTATCACGTCGAAGAAATCCTGTGTCATGAATCTTTGTATGACTCTATCCTGGTAATGGGTATTATTGGATTTTATTTCGAATTCTTTTAAGATGTCCATTAATTTCATAATGATAAATATTAAGATCCCAGCATTAATTTAGAGAAATAAATGCCTAGGACATCCCCTGCGACGGATCCCAGCATGAATCCGATATAAGCGATGCGATTGACGGTTTTATCGTTTTTTTTCTTTTCATCGGATATTCTTTGGATTAGGAAGTAAGAGATATATGCTATTGCGGCTGCGCTCAGCATGGTAAAAGTATAATTAGCTTGGGATATTGCTCTATAGTTAATAGATATAACGCAGCATAATATAATTTGTATAAAAAATAAGATAATGGCTTCTTTGAAAAAGACAATTTTTTTCCTCATCTCTTCCTTTTTTATATAAGTATCTGATTATCTTGCTAAAGGTCATTTTTTATTAAAATTTATTTTTTATGCAGGAGCATCCATCTTTATCGAGGCCGCTCATATCACCATCCATTCCGCATATGCATGATGGTATATGTTCGTTTTTATCTTTAACAAGTTCGTTGGTGATGCGGTTGATGAGTTCATTTTTGTTAAGAAAATTCGGATACATATTTTGGTCATAAAAGAGGTATGGTTTATCTTCTGAGATATATTTTGTTAATACTTCTAATATTTTTTCTCTGGTTATTTCCATAATATATATTATAATAATTGGATGTTCGGGTGCCGGAACCGTTTGATGATTTATTAATTTTTGTTTATAATTGAAGACATCTACCTGGTGATCTGATTACCTTTCTAATATTTTTTCGTAAATATATGGTATTTGGGATAATATAAATTGGCATTAGGGTAAAGTTTCTTAGTACCAATGTAGATATTTTAGAATATCCATATTTTATAAGAGATATTACATTGGATTTTATATAATTACAATAATCTACTGTTGCCGCCATTGGTAATAATCCGAGGATTAAGATGATTCCGGTTATTACGACGGGAGTTAATATGATCACCAATGGGAATTGTAGGAAGACATTTTTTGTATTTATTAAATCGGTGTCTATAAATTGTTCATTGATGAGGTATTTTGTGTATATCATATTAAAAATTTATTCTTGATTTTTCATTATAATTGAATTTACAAGTCGGCCAGTATTTTTTCAATATTTTCAAGATCGATTTGATGCTTTTCCGTTTTGAATTTATAAGCAATTTTAGCTTGGATGGCATAATTTACATTTTGTATCCTCAGTTCATATGGTTTATCATTGCGTGTGAATCTTGTTAAGGAATATTGTAGTTCTTCCTCATTGA
>Ga0315288_10008241_pt1 | contig 13161 bp, 10 predicted proteins | sample YL17G11_20_MG_FD_203454 | JGI IMG/M metagenome (GOLD analysis project Ga0315288, IMG submission 203454) | Sediment microbial communities from Yellowstone Lake, YNP, Wyoming, USA - YL17G11_20 | ecosystem: Environmental > Aquatic > Freshwater > Lake > Sediment | place: USA: Wyoming | collected...
CAACTGCTTCACCGCCAACCTCTATAATACTTACATCATCAGCACCGTCAGTAAATAAAGATGGTAGAACAATACCAAGAGCTCTCGCTTGCTTGGCAATGATTGGTCCATCCTGGGGGAATGGTGGTGTTACCACAAGGCCATCGATGGGCTTATTTGCAAGCTTCAACCTGGTCAATTGCGCTGAATAGTTTACATCTCCTGTTTGATAGATTTCTTGAATAACTACCGCATCTGGATCGCCCGTGAACTCTTGGAAGCTTTCCATAAAAACTTTGGAAAGTAAAGTACTATAAGCGCTTGCGTTGTCCCACATTATAGCAACTTTCTTCCATCCCAATTTCTCTACGCAGTATTTTGCTGCTGCTCGACCCTGTTCATTATCACCATAAGCAGACATAAATATATAATCACCGATACGGGTCTGAGTCGGTGTGGTTGCACTACCAATAACTAGGGGAGTTTTATTGGATTGAAAAATTGGACCCATTGCTGAAGTTAATGAGTCATCCTCTGAACCTAAACCTGCTACCACCTTAAGCTCTTCAATTAGACGTTTAGTTGCGTTGGAAATTGCAGTTAGATCAGTTTGCCCGTCAATATTGTGATATTCAATTGGATGACCAAAAATACCACCTGCCTCATTCACAAGTTTTACCGCCAGGTTACTACCTCTTAAATGTGCCTGTCCTAAAGGAGCTGCCGCACCTACTAGGGACCAAATAGAACCAATCACAATTGGTTCCTCATTTGCAGCTATAGCAACTCCACTAATCAAAGCAACCAGCATAAGCAAACTAAAGAACAAAATTATTCCTTTTACTCTTCTTTTCATTTTAATTACCTCACTTTCTTTACTTTTTTCACATATTATTTAACTTCCTATTTCCAAGTATGCACCAGGTAAACTTTTTTTCTTTTTAATCCCCTCCTTTTTTCCTAGATAATGTATTCCAGAGAACTAAAATGCTCATGTTATTCATTATTAGTCATCCTTCAACTCATATCCTACAACCAAAAGCTTAGGAATTGCCCCGTCGATGCTTTTTTTATAAAGCTCTCCAGAGTTCTGTTTTAATGTAAAATCCTTCTTTATTTTTCTATTCTAAAGCTTAAGGGTTAACTTAAATTATCTTTATATACTATACTATACTATACTGCATCTATTTTTAAAATCCTTCTTTTTTATAAAACTTTCAAAAAGTATATAAATTGTTTACTAAACTAAACGTGCATATTTAGGGCATTCCTGAAGGGGGTCTAAAACCCTTATAAATAAAGCTTTCTATGTCATTCCCGCGAAAGCGGGAATCCAGGTATTTCTTTGTACCAAAAGAACGAGTCCTTCTGTTGTAGGAATATAATTATTTATAATAAAAATGGGAGATAGATTATCAACCATTACGAAAAGATAGAAAAAGTTATCGAATTATTGCGCTAGTGCCGCCAGTGCCTGCACTTTTACGAGCACCGCGAATATTTTATTTTACTAAGCCAGCGCCACTAAAATGGTGTATATCCCTCAAAGGAAAGTTCCTTTCCGCTCTTAAAGATGCTGAACATATCATCGGCTATCTTTGTAATTCTATCTGACTCTTCCACCTTCCGTACCCAGGGTCTGGGGATTAAGTCAACGCCAAGTAAGGTTCCCAAAATAGCCCCGGTGATCGACCCGGTAGAGTCACTATCTCCCGAATGATTAACCGCAGCCAGGGTTCCTCTTTCCCAGTGATCAGAAAACTTTAGAGAACAGTAGAGGGAAATAGCCAATGCTTCCACTTTGTAAAGCACTCAGGCAAGTGTAACCAGGACCCCTATTTATTCAAGAGGAACTAATACCCAAATATGGTCAGAAAATCCTCAGTGAACTCGCATAAATTATAGAAATTCAAGTAGTTGATTAAATCTCTCAAATATATCTTGTTTTAAATCATCTATATATTCATCAGGTCCATTTTCTTTCTCAATCATTAAGCAGCCTTGACTGGTTTTTCTTTCAAAATATTTCTTGATATTTTTAGAAATACCTCTAAAATAACCTTTTTTCTTATATTCAACAACTTCCGCCAGAATAATATCTAAGTTAGATGTATAACGTAATATAAAATACATATAGTAGAGATCTTTCGCCTGTTTTAATTCTCCTTCTCTATCAATAAAGGTAGTTCCTTTATGATATAAAAATGCTGAAGGTTTGGGACATTGAATTATATAGACTGTTTTTTCTCTTTCTGCTCTAACTTTAATAGGTATTCTATTTTCAAGAAGAAAATCAAATTTATCGATTTTATTAATATTAATTTGTCTACCCACAAGTCCTTCTATAAGTTTATCTTTTGTCTTGGGAGAGGTAATAAAATCTATAGGTATTTCTCCCTGTTTATATAAAACTACCGGATATATCTTACCAATACGGAGATGGTGTTCTTTATAATTTAAAGAAGAAAGTACCTCAAAAATTGTTTTTGAATGTGGTTTTGTTTTGTTCCCACCAAATCCAAAATCAATATCTACTGTGGTTACTGCTTGTACTTCAAAATTATGCCATAGGAAATTTGAATACACATAAGATAACCAGCCACCCACAAGAGTAAGGTCATCAAGATAATCTTTTAAATCTTTTAAAACTTCAAAAAACAATAATTCTAATCGTTTAATATCATTCAAGTTTTCTCCCCTTCTCTTCTAATAAATTGTTTAGGTATTCTGCCTGTTCTCTGCCCCGTGGTTGAAAATGGTATAAGTCAAGATAGAGTTGAAGGTTAGAAACTATAGTATAACCTTTTATTTTTTGGGTATTAAAAAATACACTATTTTTGTAAAAAGGATGGATCAGGTGAATATTTCCTCCTCTAATCAATTCTTTTAAATCTAATTTTTGCCTGATATCTAAAATATCCTTCTTCCAGTCCTTCAAATTCATATAAATAAAAATCTCTTCGGTCCTTACAAAAGAAGTAATGAGATTAGCTCCGGTATGAAGAGTCAATGCATATTGATTTTCTTTTAAGACCTTTCTAAATTTATTTAAGATATTTTTATTCGCACTGTAATAAGTATCCATTATATTTTGATTAAAACTATACTCTTTTAACCAATCAGAAATAAGTTTTTCCTGATTAGTAAGAATGGTATAGCTGTTCGGTCCTTTCTTGACTCTTTCGATATACCCCTTTTCCTCCATCGCCATTAATACTTCCTGAGACATACCCACGCTCATACCTTCATTCCCGGTAAAGTCACGCACTACCCATTTTCTCTCTGGGTTCTGAAGCATTTTTCTCAGCACAAGAGAAGCCTTATCCGCAAAAATATTTTTCATTTTATAATTCTTTCGCATAATGTTCACCTACTTATTAATGTTCACTATTTAATGAACATTATATATTAAGTGAACATTAATTGCAAGTATACTCAAATCCTATACCCTCTTCTTCTCTTATATCCGGATATTCGAATGATTTTCTCCTCCTTGCTCCGTTTAAAAAAGGTTATATGAAATAATCTGTAAATTCTTAAAACTCTGTGCTTCCCCAAAATCTATCCTGAATATAAAATCAGTGAATAAAATATCCATAACTCACACTCCTTTGGAAAATAATATATTAAAATAAATTTCCTTTACACCTCTACACCACAAAAACCTCTCCATCTGAAAGCTGTTCGATCTTCTGGCTAAATAAATCACCGTATTTATCGGGATGAAAAGTATGAATCGGCACTATTTTCCCCGGCTTTAATTTTTTTACCACTTTTTTCAAGGTATCAATCTCGGCATGTCCACTGGTATGAACCTGGTAAAACTTCATATTCTTTTTCTTTATAAATCTCATCATCTTCTGCATAGCATCATCCGGTAAATACCCTTCCCACAAGGAATAAATAAAGGTAGCCCCTTCAATATTTTCAATCGATTTAAGGTCTTTCAACATCGAGAGCCTGACCATCATCATTATTTCCCCGCTTCGATCAGAAATCTCCTTCCTGGTAATCTTATAACTTTTATACCTATACATTAATTCTTGTCTACCTTGCTGTGTTATTCTCCTGCAAAGCCAATAAGGAAAGAAAACTCTGATGTTTGCATAATTTTTAGAAGGGTAAGGAATCCTGGCATAATCTTTTAGGCAATCAAGAATATGGGCAGTATAAAAATCAATGGCGAATATTTTCCCGTCTCATCTTCAATCTCTGTTTCAGATTTAAATTCTTTTATTCCCTCCCCTTTTAATCCTCTATCCAAAACCGTTCCTTCCAGGAGAAATACATCTATATTTTCCGGCGCATAATCCAACAACCATTGGAATGCTTTTTGCTTTCGACCATGTTCCCTAAAATCACCGGAATAGATAAGACTCTTCCCATCCGCCTCTACCAAAAAAGCATAGGAATCAAAAGCTGAATGGTCCATCAGATAAGGCGTTATTTTAAAATCACCGCAATAAAAACTCTTTCCACTCTGAATAGAATGACAATTAGAAATGCTCCCTCTAACCGGGGTAAACATTACCGTCAAATCTATAATTCTCTTGGTAGCTTCACCCAGATAAAAACAGATATCCTTATTGAGATAGCGGAAAAAACCATAATGGTCTAGATGCGGATGTGAAATAAGCACTCCGTCAATCATCTTCTTATCAGTATCCCAGGCATAAACTCCACTAATATCAGGCAGTACTTTTTCCTTTACCAGCTCAGGACCGGGCGTATTTTCATGCTCCTTAAAATTAAACCTGTCTCCCTCCTTTTTCACCAAAGGCATACCGATGTCCATCAATATTCTGCTTTTTTTACTTTGTATTTCCACACATGAACCGCCGATTTCATGGGTTCCCCGGTGAATGATTATTTTCATGGTTTCAAAACAAGACTTTTTAGTTTTTCCATTAATACACTTTCACACCACATTTGTACCTCTAAATAATTTTTAAATTTATCTATATTACGCTAAAGCAATTATTAAAGTTTTTACATACTCAATCATGTCAATTGCAATTTTTGCATTATCTTTTGTGTTCGCAATTTTCTTAATTGATATATGAAGCCGTTTCCCATTGTCAGTAATTTCTATAGGTATCCCGGTATCAGATTTATTGATGTATTCAAATTTATCTTCAAAATGTTCTATTATTCTATTTTTAAACTCATTGGCAATATCATTCACTTCGTTAAATGGTTTAGGTAATTCTCCACCGCGCTTTGAAATAAAGAATGACATATTTAAACCAATTATTATTTCTTTTATTTCTTTATAATCTGTGTAAAGAAAAACGCCTTTACGCCAAACAAAACCTTCCTTTATTGGGAAATCATTTGCTATCTTTTCTTGTAACACTACATTATTATGATGAGATTTTGTAAGCATATAATAGAATTCTTTATTCTCTTTTCCTTCTTTCCTTTTCACTTCATCAATTAAATATCTATTTTGAACTATCCATTCTTGTAAATATTCTTCAAAAGCTTTTTTAAAATCAGAATAATTTAATCTTGACACTGCTTTCATTGCAATTAAGAAAACAACGATAGTTACCGACAATCCGGCTAAATTTACCAAACCATCCATAATATTCTCAGTCGACCAACCTTTGATAAATAAATTTATTATAATTGCCAAAGAACCAATGGTACCAAATATAGCAGTTAAATACTTTTCAAGGTTATCATCATAATGTTTCATTGCCGTTATCCTTTCTTTTTTTATTTGCCCTAACTTTAAGATTATATCTTTCGCGTCTTCCGGGGTTAGGCTTCACAACTTCACATTTTTATTAATCTCCATACTCAATTTGTTCATGAAGTCATTTTCCTTATATTTTCCCTTTTTATTTCAGTGACTTCTTCAACGATTAGTGAACTTGTGAAGACCCCACTATTTTTTCAAGTTATTATGTTAGTAAAAGATCGTCCTCTGTATTATTGCAAACTCAGCACAAATCTCGTTCAACATTTTTTATCAGAAAATCCAGTCGGTAAAATAACAGGTCCAAGAACGGGTCCTAATTGATTCTTATAATAAATTACACCAAGCCATTTTTTTGCACGTGTAGAACAGACATAATATAATCTACGCTTTTCATCAAGCGTAACTTTTACGCTTTCTCCTCTTGGATCTACTATCATTATAACAAAATCAAACTCCCGTCCTTTTGCTTTATGGTAATTCAAACTGTGAGTCTTTCCTACGCCAGCAGCGTAGCCTTCAAGACCCTTTGGTTGTCGGTTTGATCTTATTTTATCAAATAGGGATAATTGAGAATCAATAGAGTTTATACTTTCTAGACTCATATTCCCATACGAATAAATTTTCTTAGCCGTAGTATAAAACTCAGAAATTTCTGATAATGCTTGAACAAAGTCCGGTAACAAAGCATCTAACTCAGGCTGAGTTCGTATAGAGTTTATTAAATTATATAACTTAGTATTTGTGGTGCTTGAGCACTTTTCTAACAAGTTGGTTACTATCTTGATTTTTTTTAAGGATATATTCTTTCTCGTATTCCAGGTTAAGTCCATCGCCAAAAGAGCCATTGCAGCTTTCCTACAAGTGGTCTTATCCCTGAACACTGCATAATCACGGATTGCAACAAGTGCCAAAAATAAAGCATCTTGAGTAGTTTGATCCTTTGAAAGTCTCGTATATATTGGAATTTGTAACTTTGCATTCTTTGGGGGATTTCTCAGAGATACAGACACACCTTCGGCAATGGAAGCTGTTGGGGCTAAGATTCCAATTGTATGGTTCGCCCCTACTTGTTCATGAATTGCCTTCCATATTAAGGCTAACATAGTTCTTAGTTCCGAGCGGTAGTTCAATTCGTAGAGATATACATTGGAATTCTCGACTTTATTATATGGAGTAGCATTTAATAAACAATTTGCAAAAAGAAGTATTTCATCGTCCTTACATCTGAAATTAGTTGAAGAGAACAAAGTTTCCTCAATTTGTTTCCATTTTTTAAATTCTTCGAATCTCCGCTTTGTGGCTGAATGCATAGATGAGTAGATAATTTGATTCGGGTCCCCGAACGCTATTACCTGCGAATTCTGACCAAGCAATTTCAACAGTTTCCATTGTTCTTCGCTTGAATCTTGAAATTCATCAACGATAATCATCTTGTACTTACGGCCTATTATTTCACTTATGTTATTACAGAAGGTGAATAATTTTATCGCAAAGTCTACAAGTACAGAGAATGCAAGCAATCCTTCTGTCTTTGCAAGTGTTTGAAGTTTCTCATAGTAATCCTTGTCTGAATTTGTCCATCTCTTTTCGAAGGCAATAAACTTTTCCTCAAGTGTGTCCATTATCTTTATTTTGTTTGGAAGTCCAACGAATCTTCCATAATTTCTAAGTATATCTGCTGCACATGAATGGAAAGTCATAAATTTAAGATAATGCTTCTCATGTCGTGAGAATACAATATTTGCAGATGACAAGAGTCTGTATATAGCTGCATTCGAAAAAGATAAAAAGAGTACCCTGTAAGAGGAATTCTCATCAAATGAACGTACTTCGACCCTGGCCTTCTCAACTGCCGTTCTGGTCTTTCCTGTTCCCGGGCCGGCAATAATTAGTGCTGATTCTTTTTTATTAATTAGTGCCTTCTGTTCACCTGTCGGTTTGAATTCACTCATAATTAATTATAGAAATACAAGTGATATTAATTGATCCTGTCATATTTTGGGTGACTATATCTAATATATTCGTAAGAGTAGTCGGTACAGAATTCCTATCAAGCAATGATATAAACCATTCATGCATCGATATAGAACCTTTGTTTTCTTTCAGTATCCTTAAGCTTTCATCTTTTATATGCTGATCAGTCATCACCCCTACCTCAGTTATTGTTTTAAGAGGGCTTTTGCAATGAGAGGCTGATGTTAGAAATATCTTGAGTAAATCAATTGGAATTTCTTCGACCAACAAAGATTCAAGGCCAGCATATCTCAGAAATATCGATGGGAAAGATTTATGAGTGGCCCTCTCAACAAAAGTATAGTCTTCAATTCGGTCAAAAACACACATCACCTTTAAACCAGCTTCATTAAAAAAATCCCCTAATTTAAGGATGTCACCATTGCTGTCAGCACTGACTATAGAAACTCCCTGCAATTCCAAAGCTTCTTGCGTCCTGCCCTTCCATTTTTCATTATTAAGAATTCTGCTGATCCCTGATATCCAAATTCTGTCTGAATCACCTTCAACAATTATTACTCCCCGGCCAACCAATGCTTCACAATGGACTTGTTTTAATCTATTTGTATAGAGATTTAGTTGCCTCACATTCTCAGTCGAAATCGGTGACCATATGAGTTCACCATCCTTATTTAAATCTACTCTTCCCACGCCTTTGGCTGGAATTCTTTCTAAGACATAGGGAGAATGAGTAGTAATGAATGTTTGGTTTGCAAGATTCAGGCATTCATCAATAACTCTTCGCTGTGCATGAGGAAAAAGAAAAGTTTCCGGTTCTTCAAGTGCAAGGATTCCACGATTACGTTTTCTCATAATCAGAGTTAATATTGAAAGAATGAATAGACTTCGTGTTCCTGCTCCCATCTTTTGCATAGGAATATAATTCTGCTCATTGCTTATGTGTAACTGGGCTGTGGTCTTTACCTGATTTCTTGTTCTGTCTGTCAAATCGAAAGATATTACGGATTCATATTTAGACAATGGAAGGAATTTCTCAATCTCAGATTGATAATCTTGCAAAACTCTATAGAAATTCCCTTCCTTATTAATGGGATCGAGAGAACCCTTTATGGCACTAAGCACATCCTCGAAGTGTTTAGGAGTAATTAGCTGACTTTGAATTAACCGAGCGAAAAGGGCAGACGGATCTAAGGTTATAGGTCTTGTTAATGCCCGGAAATCTCGATATATCAAAAAACCTATGTGTCTTTTATGATCTCGACTGAATATTTTACAGTCGTCTCTTGTCATATCATTTGATTGCAAGAAGTAAGTGCCAAAACTAAACTCGTCTTCCTCCTTATCATACCATCCTTCAAAAAATACTCTAATAGCCGTTTTAGCATTTTCAAATGGATTAACACCTTCATCAGTTTCTTCAATTACTGTTTTATTCTCTATATCCCAAGGTACAAGATCATTGCTAAACTTAATTTCGTCTTCAGTACTAAGGTTAGTCAACACAGCTTCAATGTATATGGTAGGATCAGGACTTTCTTCAGGTTGTTTATCGCCGGGCTTTTGAGATCCCTTTTTGTTTTTAGTGTCTTGAGTATTTCTAAGAACTTCTTCAGTATGATAAAGTCTCTGATAAAAATCATTCTCATCAATTGCATTTGATTTGAATGACATTTCTGGATTTAATAATAGATTCAGTGCTTCCAGTACAGTGGTCTTTCCTGAGTTGTTTGGTCCCAACAATACATTATGACAATCAGGAAATATATCTGCAGTTTTAATACATCTAAAGTTTCTAATTTTGATACTGACTATTTGCATGATTCTTTAACCTCCTAATTAAAAGCATTAACTCAGTATAAAACCACAATTCTTTATTATGAAAATTTTTACTGAGAAAGACAAACGAAACATCCACTTTTCTTATTCTATTTTATTCCCAACATAGAAATTATATGTTTTTTAATGGCTTTTTCTCTTTCGATGATAAAATTATCAAAATCATCTTTTTTCATATATTCATAAGCTTTTTCTGTTATTAAATGATTTTAAAAAATTTTTTTCACTTTATTTTCACTTCCGTGCTTTTCTATCATATCTTTAATATATTGAGATGGTTTTTTATTTTGAATTTTTATGTTTGTTTCATCTAAAAGTAAGGTTTTATTTACAATAAAATCTTTGGTTTCATTAAATGTTTTATTTTTTTCTCGTTCTAATCCTTTTGCTTTTTTGGGGAAAATATGATGGTCGTTAATATTTTCATGCGAAAAATCTCCCACACCAACCTTCCATCTAGTGTAGAAATCTTGAAGGTCATTTAAGGCTAAAAGACAGATAATTGCTTTGTATTGAGCTGACCCCTTCCTTACATTTTTTAAATTTAGATTATTAATAAACTCCATGTTTATCCTATCTATTCTTTCTATATTCTTTCCGGTACCTATCCATTCTTTCCAATCTCGAAAATCTTTTGCCATAACACTATCAGAAGAGCCACTATAATCTTCCGATAATACAGCAGACCAATACCATCTTTTTAAGTTATTTTTAAAAACAATATTATCCTTATCCCCTTTATATTCATATAATATCGCTCCTAAAACTGGAACTATTGTAGTATTGGGAATAAAATCTGTTTTTATAGCAGCAAAATCATTCATAATTATTTTTCTTGCTTTTTCAGCAGATTTGCAAGAATTTTCCCATAATTTTTCAAATTCTTTACCATCCTTAACTAATATATCCTCATATTTTTTCCCATATTCATCTTTTCGAATTATTTTTTCGCCAGGAATTAAATTGTATATATATTTCGAAGAACAATAATTTTGCTTAATTAGAGAAATAAGTTTCAATAAATATTCATTCATTCCTGGATCAATCTCTTTTAGCAACTCATAGTTTAAATTTTCCCAAAGTTCTTTTCTTAACTTAACACCTTTTGGGTAAAGAAAAGCATTCATTAAATCAAAAGTAGATAATCTCATTCCTTTAGCATTTACTCTTGCGAATATATTGCAAATATCAGAAGCCTTTCTATCACTCCCTAATGGATAAGAGACAAAATTATATTGTAAAATTTTATTAAAGACATTTGCTATTTTTATGGTAGTAATTCCATTAGGCAAATTATCCTTATTTTTAGAAAGAAATGTATCTAACCAATCTGCAAATTCTTTAGAATATATATATCTTTGATTAGAATCAGTGGGATCTTTTGCGAAAAGCAAAGAAACTGGAATAATGCCTGTATCAGCCCAGCTATTTTTATCTTTTTTAATATTTTCCCAGGATTGATAATTTGAGTAATATTTATATGTTACTGACTCATCATAATCATCATTTAATATCTTGTTTAAATTCATAAAAAAAACATAATAGGAATATCTATTTGGAAATAATTTATTTGGGTTATATATAGCATAATATAATGATGCCAATCTTTGTTGGCCATCAAGAACAGCCTTTTTAGGTATTTTATCTAATTTCGCTCCCCAAATAGGTTCCCAAATTTCCTGTTTACTTTCTCCTGGATTTAAATCCCAAAAAAGGAGTAAACCTGTATAATAATTTTGTAATATTGAATCAAATAGCTCACATACCATTCTAGGTTCCCACTCAAAACCTCTTTGAAAATATGGAATTACATAAGATCCATCATGTACATTTTTCATTAAATCTTCAATTTTTTCAGTTCCGGGATTCTCAGCCATTTTACTATTACCTCACTTTTATTTTATTTATTTAATTCGAGGACTTTATATTTTTTAACTAATTCTTTTTTCCTTTCATTAAATTTAAGATAATCTTCTTTTTCGGGAATACTAAAATAATCTGATAAAAATTTACAAATTATAAGCATGATTTCTATACTTGTAAAAATAACAGATATTTTATTTTCTTCAATCTTGGGTCCAAAGCTAAATTCTTTAATATAACCGTCTTCGCCAATTTTGCAATATTTATAAAGTGATTCAGGATTTGAATGTACTTCATTAGAAACTATTCTATAATATACTTGGTAAAGCTTACCTAAATTTAATTCTCTAGCCATATGCTCTATTGAAACATTTTTAGGTTTTCCAATTTCTTGTAACATTTTTTCTAATTCTTTTTTTCTATCACCTAAAGGTTGCCTTTGAAAAAGTTCTTCAGGGAATTCTGTAGGGTATTGCTTGGCTGCATTAATCATTTTTATTTTATTTTTTATTTCTTTTGCAATATATTGTTTACAATCATTTTCCCCTTTTGCACAATACCCTAAATTTATCATTTCTTCAAATAGAATCCTGGTTAAATTCAGGGCATCATTAAAAATGTAACTTCTTAATAAAATGTATATAGCCTGAAACGTTTCCAATGATTTTATAAATAAAGGTACTATAGATATGTCTTGTATATTATTATCTTTCACCCGTAATTTAAATTTAGTTTTTTGTAAAAAATGATTGATTTCTTCGTATAAAATAAATACTTCTTTATAATTTTTAAAATATTCTTCTTTATATTTTTCTATATCTTTTCCTAAATAACCGTAATAATCTATAGACATTTAATTTTCCTTTCTTTTACTAAAATCCTCCATCATTTTCTTCTACATCTATATCCAGTTGGCGGAAGGTTTCCTTTATTGTATTTTCATAATCTTGTTCGGAAATTGAGCCATCTTTAGCGGTGAGTTCTATTTCTAAAGTATTAAATTTAGTTTGTAATAAATTCATTAAGCGTAATATGTCATAAATATGACCCTTGGGTATTTTGAATTTCAAATAAACTTTTCCTTTTGTATGTTTTCCAATAGTTGGAGTAACTGAAATTTCTTTTCCTTCTTCTTTGCTCGTTTCATCAATTGTAGGTTTTTCTCCTGATTCTCCAGACGGATATGGAGATATTCCAGTGCTTATTCCCCCCTCTTTTTGCTTTTGACACATTTCTTGATTAATAATAATTTCATTTCCAAAAAACACCTCAGCCGGTATTTCTTCTTTAAAATAACGACAAATTGGAGTATTGTTTTCAAGTTCACCTAATCCAAATTGTCCTATGCGTACCCCCGCGCTAATTCCTTCTTCAAATACTTTTTTATTTACCGGCCTTACTTCACCGGGTGTTTTAAGAAATGTTTGATAAATTTGTTCTATTGATACATATTCTCTATTAGAAAGATATTTTTCCTTTAAAAATAAAGGAGAAGTTTTTTCTAATATTTCATTATTAGAACGTAAACTATCATACGTTTTTTGATCTAATGATAAATCTTCACCAAATATAGGTACCCCTAAAATAATCTCCTTAAATTTATCTTTTCCGGGAATGGAAACTTCTCGATAAAATCTACAAATAGATTCTTTCAGTTCAGATTCGGTTTTTTTTATCGCTTTTTTTATATCTTTTCTTTGTTCTTCAGATAGATTAAGATTTTTATCTTTTTCAATATAATCATAAGCTATTTTATTTTTTACAATATTTATAAAATTAGATCTTTCTGATTCAAGAGGATA
>Ga0315288_10008242_pt1 | contig 13161 bp, 13 predicted proteins | sample YL17G11_20_MG_FD_203454 | JGI IMG/M metagenome (GOLD analysis project Ga0315288, IMG submission 203454) | Sediment microbial communities from Yellowstone Lake, YNP, Wyoming, USA - YL17G11_20 | ecosystem: Environmental > Aquatic > Freshwater > Lake > Sediment | place: USA: Wyoming | collected...
ACCCGCGTGGTGGTGCAGCAGACCCGCCAGGGTATCGCCGACATCGACGGCCTGCTGACTCAGAACGAGGTGCTGCTGGCCCGCAGCCGCGGCATCGGCGTCATGAGCGCCGAGCAGGCCATCGACTGGGGCTTCTCCGGGCCGATGCTGCGCGCCAGCGGCGTCCGCCACGACCTGCGCCGGGCGGAGCCCTATTCCATCTACGACCGTTTGGAGTTCGACATCCCGGTCGGCGAGCAGGGGGACGTCTACGACCGCTATCTGGTTCGCCTGGAGGAGATGCGCCAGTCGGTCCGCATCGTCGAGCAGTGCCTGGACCAGATGCCCAAGGACGGGCCCATCGTTACGGCCGGCCTGAAGCGCGTGCTGCGACCGCCGGCCGGTGAGGTGTACATGCGCACGGAGAACCCGCGTGGCGAGTACGGCATCTATCTGGTGTCCAAGGGCGCCGACAAGCCCTACCGCCTGAAGATCCGCGCGCCCAGCTTCTGCCACCTGTCGGCGCTGCGCAACATGGTTATCGGCCATTACATGGCCGACGCTGTCATCATCCTTGGCTCCGTCGATATCGTTCTCTGCGAGGTGGACCGGTGATCGCCGACAACCCCTGGATCGATGCCGTCGTGCGGATGCTGCTGGTGGTGATGCTGGTCATTGGGGTCGCGCTCATCCTCATCTGGCTAGAGCGCAAGGTCGCGGGCCGCATCCAGCAGCGCCTCGGCCCAATGGTAGTCGGGCCCTACGGCCTCCTCCAGTCCGTGGCCGATGCCCTAAAGCTGATGACCAAGGAGGACCTGCGGCCGGCCTCCGCCGACCGTTGGGTGTTCGAGCTGGCGCCCTTCGCAGCCTTCGTCCCCTCGATGCTCGTCCTGGTGTCCTTGCCCTTCACCGCCGACCTCTTCGTGCGCAACCTGGAGCTGGGCCTGTTCTACATCGTGTCCGTCTCGGGGCTGTCCGTCGTGGGGGTGCTCATGGCCGGCTGGGGCTCCGCCAACAAGTACGCCCTCCTGGGAGCCGTGCGCGCCGCCGCCCAGCTCATCAGCTACGAGATCCCGCTGGTCCTGGCCATCCTGGCCGTGGCCATGGTGGCCGGCACCCTGAACCTGGGCGAGATCGTCGCTGGGCAGGGACGCGTGCCCTACATCGTCTGGCAGCCTCTGGGCTTCGTCATCTTCATCATCGCCACCATGGCCGAGCTCTACCGTAACCCCTTCGACATCCCGACGGCGGAGTCGGAGATCGTGGGCGGGCCCTTCATCGAGTACAGCGGCATTCGCTGGAGCATGTTCTTCTTCGCCGAGTACATCAACGTCTTCGCGCTCTCGGTTTTGGGGGCGCTGGTCTTCCTGGGCGGCTGGAACTGGCCCGGGGGCAACGAAGTGGGCTGGCCCCTGCAGTTGGTGCTGATCTTCGCTAAGACCTCCGCGCTGCTGCTCACCTTCATGTGGCTGCGGGTCAGCCTGCCCCGCCTGCGCATCGACCAGCTCATGTCCTTCTGCTGGCAGGTGCTGTTGCCCTTCTCCTTCCTGGCAATTATCATCAATGGCTTGGTGCTGGTATACGAGTGGCCGGACGTGTTGCTGGGCCTCTTCTCCGGCGTTATCGTGCTCATCGCCGGCTGGGTGGTCTACCGCGGCAGCCGGCGAGCGGTGCCCAACCAGCCCTGGACGGTCATGCCCGCTAGAGGGATTCGTTAAGATGCTGGGGTTGTTCAAGGCGCTGACCACCACTTTCTCGGCCGTGCTGCGCAAGCCGGTGACGGTGCAGTACCCGGCCGTCCACAAGGAGTTGCCTCACCGCACGCGGGGCTTCCCGGTGCTCCTGTGGGACTTCGAGGTGGCCGAGCCTTTCTGCACCGGCTGCCAGGTGTGCGCCCGCTACTGCCCCACCGAGTGCATGAGCGTGACCATGAAGGACAACCCCCTCCACGCCGAGGGGAAGAGCAAGCGCCGCAAGACCGTCGACCAGTTCTACATCGACTACGCCCGTTGCATGCGGTGCAACATCTGCGTGGAGGTCTGCAACTTCGACGCAATCGTCCTGAACAACAGCTGGTCCGGGCACGAGGTCTCGCGCTACGATCGGCGCGACCTGGTGCAGGACAAGGTGGACCTTCTGGCGGAGTCTAAGGAGGGCAGTCTCACCAACCCCTTCCGGGAGCCCCTGGGCATGGCCCACTCGGGGTGGAGTCCGAAGCCTCGCGAAAAGAAAGACGAGGCGGAGCAATCACCAAATGAGTAGCTGCTGGTGTCTGTAGAAGAGGGCGTATTCTACGTCATCGCCGCCCTCACCGTGGGGGGTGGGATGGGAGTAGTATTCGCCCGAAACGTCGTATATTCCGCCCTGTTTCTGATCCTCGCTCTGCTGGCGGTGGCCGGCATCTTCCTCCTGCTCTCCGCCGAGTTCCTGGCGCTGGTGCAGGTTCTCATCTACGGCGGCGCCGTCACCATCCTGGTGATCTTCGCGCTGATGCTCACGCGGGTGCAGGACATGCCGCGGGCCCTGGACGGCCCGCAGAAGCCCTTCGCCTTCCTGGCCGCCCTCGCTGTCCTCTCCATCTTCATCCTGGCGGCGGTGGGCACTACCTGGCCGGGGCAGACGGATCAGATCAACGCCATCCCTCTGCGCGACTTCGGCGATGCGCTGTTCCGCACCTGGGCTCTCCCCTTCGAGGTGGCGTCGCTGGTGCTGATGGTGGCGCTGGTGGGAGCCATCGTACTCGCCCGCGAGGAGGAAAGCGAATGATCCCGATGCAGCACTTCCTGGTGCTGAGCGGCATCCTCTTCTCGCTGGGGGTGTACGGTGTGCTGGCCCGTCGCAGCGCCGTCCTGATCCTGATGTCGGTGGAGTTGATGCTCCAGGCGGTGAGCATCAACTTTATCGCCTTCGCGGTGTACCTTGCGCCCGAGGCTTTCGTGGGCCTCATCTTCGCTGTGTTTGTCATCGTCGTGGCGGCGGCCGAGGTGGGACTGATGCTGGCCATTGTGCTGCGCATCTTCCGCAACAGCGCCACCGCCAACGTGGACGAAGTGGACCTGATGCGATGGTAGAGTGTCCTACTCAATGCAATCCAGGGGGTGCGGCTCGAAAGGGGAGGCGGTGTGAGGCCCCGAGCTGTCGGAGCAAGGGGCGTACCTGATGGGCATGAGTGAGGCCTGGCTGCTGGCGGGCCTGCCGGCGGGGGCCTTCGTCATCCTCCTGCTCTTCGGGCGGTATCTGCCCCGTCGCGGCGATTGGCTCTCCATCGCCGCCATCGCCGCCTCCTTCATCCTCATCTTCCCCATCCTGGCCGACCTGCTGGGCGAGATCGACGGCGGCGTCTTGCCGGCGCCGGGCCTCTCCGGTTGGGACTGGATCGAGTACGCCGGCTTCAACCTCCGCCTGGGCTTCGCCGTCGACCAGCTCACTATCGTCATGCTGGTGGTGGTCAGCTTCGTGGCCCTGATGGTGCAGGTGTACTCCGTGGGCTACATGAAGGACGATCCTCACTACGGCTGGTTCTTCACCTGCATGTCGCTCTTCGCCGCCGCCATGCTCACCCTGGTCCTGGCCGACAACTTCCTCCTGCTCTACATCGCCTGGGAGGGCGTGGGCTTCTGCTCCTACCTGCTCATCGGGTTCTGGAACGAGCGGCGGTCGGCGGCCGAGGCGGCCAAGAAGGCGTTCGTCACCACCCGCATCGGCGACGTGGGGCTGCTCATCGGTATCATCATGCTCTGGCGGGCCACGGGCACCTTCGATATGCGGGAGAACTTCGAGGCGGCGAGAGCGGGGGTGATGACTGAGCCCTATCTCACCACCGCCGTGATCCTCATGTTCGCCGGCGCGGTGGGGAAGTCGGCCCAGTTCCCCCTCCACGTCTGGCTCCCCGACGCCATGGAGGGCCCTACGCCGGTCTCCGCCCTCATCCACGCCGCGACGATGGTGGTGGCAGGCGTCTACCTGGTGGCCCGCACCCTGCCCCTGTTCGAGGCGGCGCACCCGGCGGCCCTGGATCTGGTGACCGGCCTGGGCCTGGTTACCGTCTTCATGTCGGCCACCATGGGCCTGGTGATGACCGACGTCAAGCGCGTGGTGGCGTATTCGACCATCAACAGTCTGGGGCTGATGATGGTGGCCCTGGGCTCGGGGCAGGTAGCGGCAGCCATGATCTACCTCTTCGCGCACGGCTTCTTCAAGGCGCTGCTCTTCCTCAGCTCCGGCTCGATCCTCCACGCCACAGAGAAGGGCGACGTGCAGGAGCTGGGCGGCCTCTGGCGGAAGATGCCCATAACGGGGACGGTGTTCGGCATCGGCGTGCTGGCCATGGCCGGCATACCGCCGCTCTCGGGCTTCTGGGCCAAGGACGAGATCATCCTGAGCTCGTCCCAGCACCAGAATGCGTTCGTCTACGCCCTCATGGTCCTCAGCGTCTTCATCACCGCCCTGTACATGGCCCGCCTGTTCATCCTCACCTTCACCGGCGAGCCCCGCGACCGCCACGCTCACGAGCACGCCCACGATGCGCCGCCCGTTATGACGGTGCCCTTGATCCTCCTGGCCATCCTGGCCGTGGTGGCCGGCTTCGTGGTCTTCGACCAGGTGGGCGACGCCCTGGGCTTCCCGGGAGGCATCGGTAAGTTCATCTTCCTGGAGGGACCCGAGGCCTTCAAGTTCCACGGCGACGTAGCGGCTATCTCGATCATCGCTGCTCTGGCGGGGGTGACGGGCGCCTTCTACTTCTGGTGGGGCGAGGCGCGGCCGGCCAAGGCCGCAGGCGCCCGCTTCCCCGCCGTCTACGCCCTCTGGAAGAACAAGTACTACATGGACGTCCTCTACCAGGCTCTGATCGACCGCGTCGTATTGGCCTTCGGCCGGTTCATCGCCTGGTGGGATCGCAACATCGTCAACGACACGGGGGTGGACGGCTCGGCCGCCCTGGCGTTGTACTCGGGCTTCCGGCTGAAGTTCTCACAGACGGGGCGTCTGCCCAACTACGCGTTCGCAATTATTCTCGGCGTCGTCGTCCTGGCCATCGTCGCCATGACGGTTTTCGTGTGAGGTAGGCGGGAACATGGATAGCGGCTGGCTTTTGTTCGCGAACATAACGGTGCCGATAGCGGCCGCGCTCATCATCATGGCCATCCCCTCCGCCTACAAGCAGCAGGTGCGCTGGGTGGCCACGGCGGCCGCCTTCACCATGTTCGTCCTGTCGATCCTCATCTTCGCCATCTACAACTACGAGGAGGGAGGCCTCCAGTTCGACCTGCGCCTGACCTGGCTGGAGAACGTGGCCTTCCTGGGGAAGGACGGCATCAGCCTCCACCTGGCGGTGGACGGCATCTCCGTGCCGATGGTGCTGCTGACGGGGATCGTCATCTTCGCGGCCTGCCTTATCTCCTGGAGCATCGAGTACCGGAACAAGGACTTCTTCATCCTCCTCCTGCTCCTCGTGAGCGGCGTCTTCGGCGTGTTCCAGTCGCAGGACCTGTTCTTCTTCTTCTTCTTCTACGAGCTGGCAGTGCTCCCCATGTACCTGCTCATCGGCGTCTGGGGATCGAGCAGCAACTTCGGCACCTACGTCCGCACCAAAGAGTACGGCGCCATGAAGCTCACGATGTTCCTGGTGGGCGGCAGCGTGCTGGTGTTCATCGGCATCTTCGCCACCTTTGTGGAGGCGGGCCAGGGCACCTTCGATCTGCCCGCCCTGGGCCAGGTGACCTACGACGAGACGTTCCAGAAGACGTTCTACCCCTTATTCATGCTCGGTTTCGGGGTGCTGGCTGGACTCTGGCCCTTCCACACCTGGTCGCCCGATGGCCATGTGGCTGCGCCCACGGCGGTGAGCATGCTGCACGCCGGCGTGCTGATGAAGCTGGGCGCCTTCGGTATCCTGCGCGTGGGGATGAGCCTCTTCCCCGAGGGAGCGGAGTTCTGGGCACCCGCGCTGCTGGTGCTGGGCACCACCGGCGCCCTCTACGGCGCCATCTCGGCCACGGCCCAGCGCGACCTGAAGTACGTGATCGGCTACTCCAGCGTGAGCCACATGGGCTTCGTGCTCATGGGTCTGGCCACCCTGAATCCCATCGGCGTTAACGGGGCGGTGCTTCAGATGTTCGCGCACGGCGTGATGACGGCCCTCTTCTTCGCCATGGTGGGCGCGCTCTACGACCAGGCCCACGTACGGGAGATCTGGACCTTTGGCGGCATCGCCCAGCGCATGCCGCGTTTCGTGGCCTTCTTCGCTATCGCCAGCTTATCGTCCCTGGGACTGCCGGGCCTGGCCGGCTTCGTCGCCGAGTTCAACATCTTCGTCGGGCTGTTCAAGACGTACCCGTTGTTCGGCGCTCTGGGCATCGCGGCGGCGGCCATCACCGCCGTCTACATCCTGCGCCTCCTCTCGGCCGCCTTCTTCGGCCCGCTGAACGAGAAGTGGGCCCACCTGAGGGAGATGAAACCGCTGGAGACGGTGGCCGGGGCGGTGCTCATCGTGTTCATTGCCTTCATGGGCATGTGGCCCGACCCGTTCGTCGACCGCATCTCCCAAAGCGTGCTCGCCTTGCCGGGGATCGGATAGATGGACTGGTCGCTTCTCATCCCCGAATACATCCTGGCCGGCTGGGCGGCCATGGTGGTCTCGCTGGACCTGTTCTGGGGCCGCCTGCGAAAGGACCAGCTGGCCTACGTGGCCGCGGCAGGGGCGCTCGTCGCCACGCTGGTCTCGCTCATCTGGGTGAACGACAACCTATCCTTCGGAAACCTGCTCCAGGTGGACAACTACACTACCTTCTTCCGCGTCTTCTTCGGGCTGGTCGCCTTCTTCACCTGTCTGGCCTCGGCGCAGTACGTGAAGGACCGCCTGCTCCACGCGGGCGAGTACTACGCCCTGATTCTGCTGACGGCCATCGGTGGCATCTACATGGCGGCGGCCAAGGAGCTGCTGACGGCCTACATCTCGCTGGAGCTGCTGAGCTTCAGCCTCTACGTCCTCACCTCCTACGCCAAGTTCGACCTCAAGTCCAACGAGGCAGGGCTGAAGTACATGCTCCTGGGCGCCTTCTCCTCGGCCATCTTCCTCTACGGCATGAGCCTGGTCTACGGCGTGACGAAGACCACCAGCTTCGCCGGCATCGCCGCCGCCCTCAGCGGCGACACCAGCGAGATCGCCTTCGCGCTGTTCCTGGGCATCGTGCTGATGATTGCCGGGCTGGGGTTCAAGGTGGCGGCGGTGCCCTTCCACATGTGGACACCCGACGCCTACGAGGGGGCGCCGCTGCCGGTGACAGCCTTCATCTCGGCCATCTCCAAGTCGGCGGGCTTCGCCCTGTTCATCAAGCTCTTCGGCCAGGCGCTGCTGCCCATGGCCGATGACTGGCGCTGGATCATCGCCGGCCTTGCGGCGGCCACGATGGTCCTGGGGAACCTGGTGGCCATCCAGCAGCACAACATCAAGCGCCTGTTGGCCTACTCCAGCATCGGCCAGGTGGGGTTCATGCTCATGGGCATCGCCGCCCTTACCCCGCACGGCCCCAGCGACCCGGCCAGCGCCCTGGTGCTGCACCTGGTGGGCTATGTCATCACCAACCTGGCGGCCTTCGTCTGCGTCATCGTCTACTACAACCAGACGGGGAAGGACGAGGTCGCCGACTTCGGCGGCCTGGCGGAGCGGGCACCCTTCCTGGCCCTCTGCCTGACCATCGCCCTGTTCTCGCTGGCGGGGATGCCGCTGTTCGCCGGCTTCACCACCAAGTTCATCCTCTTCCAGGCCGCCGCCGAGCAGGACCTCCTCTGGCTCTCCGCCATCGCCGTGACCATGAGCTTCATCTCCCTCTACTACTACCTGGTGATCATCAAGCAGATGTACCTGGTAGAACCCGCCGAGAAGACGCGCCTGCCGATAGCGTGGCTGGAGTACGGCGTCATTGGAGTGCTCACCGTCGGCGTGTTTCTGGTCGGGCTCTACCCGCAGCCCCTGTTCGACGGCGTGGAGAGCGCCACGAACGCCGTCTTCCAGGCCACCCAGGCCGCCGCCGCGGCCGGCGTCGGGCCGTAGACGCGGCCTGCCGCTCCCCACAACTCTTGACGCAGTGCCTCGACGGTGCGATTATATCAGCAGAGACTGATATGCCTGACGCCGACACGCTTCCCCTCGCTCCCCGCCGGCTCGCGCCGCCGCCCACCGGCGACCTGGCGGCGCTCCTGCGTGTGCTGGGGGACGATACGCGGCTCCGCATCTTCGCCCTGCTGACCAGGGCCGAGCTCTGCGTCTGCGAGATCGAGGACATCCTGGGGCTCTCCCAGAGCCTGGTCTCCAATCACCTGGCGGTGCTTCGGCGGGCCGGACTGGTCAGGGCCCGCCGCGACGAGGAGGACAGTCGCTGGATCTTCTACCGGGCGGACCCAGAGGCCGCGACGGCCCTTCAGCAGAAGTGCCTGGCTCTCCTGGACGTACGGCCGGCAGCGGGCGACCGCCGCCGGGCTGGAGAGGTGTGCCGGCTGCGGGGGCGGTAGAGATGGTTCGAACGGTCCCATCAGCAGGCGGTGATGTACGCGCTCCAGGGCAGCCGGCCGCCGCTGTGGTGGTAGAACGGCAGTCGGCGGTCAGGCTGGTGGCCGGCTTTGCCTTGCTCGCGCTCGTCTGGGCGGGAGCTTATGCCGCCCTCCGTCCGCTGGCCGACGCCCTGACGTACGACCTGTTCCGTCTCTCCCACGATAGCCACCTCGGCAGCTCCGTCAACTTCTTCCTCTACGACACCCCGAAGGTTCTGCTTCTCCTCACGGGCATCGTCTTCCTGATGGGCATCGTCCGGACGTTCTTCTCGCCCGAGAGCACTCGGAGACTGCTCGGCGGTCGCAGGGAGGGCGTAGGCAACGTCGCCGCGGCGGGACTGGGGGTAGTGACCCCGTTCTGTTCCTGCTCGGCGGTGCCGCTGTTCATAGGCTTCGTGGAGGCAGGCGTGCCGCTGGGCGTCACATTCTCCTTCCTCATTGCCGCCCCTATGGTCAACGAGGTGGCCGTCGTCCTGCTGTTTGGCCTGGTTGGGTGGCGTATCGCGGTGCTGTACGTCGCCCTGGGGCTCGGCATAGCCATCGTGAGCGGTTGGGTCATCGGGCGGCTCAGGATGGAGCGCCACGTGGAGGCCTTCGTCTACGAGATGGCGGTGGGGCAACTGGACAGCGAGAGGCTCTCCTGGGCTGACCGCGTCGATCGGGCCCGCCAGGCGGTGCGGGAGATCGTGGGAAGGGTATGGCCCTTTGTGGTCGCTGCCATCGCCGTAGGCGCGGGGATCCACGGCTACGTGCCGGAGGCCTTCCTGGCCGACGTGATGGGCAAGGGCGCCTGGTGGACGGTCCCCGCGGCTGTGGTCTTGGGAGTGCCGATGTACTCCAACGCAGCGGGGATCATCCCCGTAGTGGAGGCGCTCATGGACAAGGGCGCCGCGACGGGGACGGCGCTGGCCTTCATGATGAGCGTCATCGCCCTCTCCCTGCCCGAGATGATCATCCTGCGGCGCGTGCTCAGGTGGCCGCTTATCGCCGCCTTCATTGGGGTGGTGGCCAGCGGCATCGTCTTCGTGGGATATGTGTTTAACCTCGTCTCTTAGGGAGGACAGCAATGCTTAGGATTCAGGTCCTGGGACCGGGCTGCGCCAACTGCCAGAAGCTGGAGGCACTGGCGCGCCAGGCAGTGGCCGGGCTGGGCGTGGAGGCGGAAGTCCAGAAGGTCACCGACATGCGACAGATCATGGCCCGCGGAGTGATGGCTACGCCGGGCCTCGCCGTCAACGATAGGCTGGTGAGCACGGGGCGCGTGCCATCCGTTTCTGAGGTGATGACCCTCATTGCCAACGTCTTGGCGGAGGAGAGCCCCGGGTCGTGAGCCGAATTCCTTTCGTGGCGAAGGGAGGGTGAGGAATGCTGGAAGCGAAGCGAGAGGCCGTGGCCCTCGAGCCGCACGAGCTCGTCGAGCTGGAGCAGATAATGACGGACGAAGACCGAGAGGCTGCCTATCTGTTCCTGAAGGAGCGCGTCTACAAGCGAATCCGCTCCGCCCAACACAACCGCCTCCATTCACACCTGGACGGGACGAGTGATCCGGCAGGTGGGTTCGTGAACAGGAACAAGTGAAGATTAGTGGCAGAAACGTGAGTGGAGGTGAGTCGTGGCGGTAGAAGAAATAGGCTTGCCGCAGCGGACTGCGGTCGTTGGTCAGCTTGGCCTGCTGGACCGATTCCTCGCGCTCTGGATCATACTCACCATGGTCTTCGGCGTCGCTCTGGGCAAGCTCTTTCCCAGCGTCGCCGACAGCATCAACTCTGCCAGCATCGGCACTACCTCCATCCCCATCGCCATCGGGCTGCTGTGGATGATGTACCCCGTCCTGGCGAAGGTGCGCTACGAGGAACTGGGCAAGGTGGCCACCGCCTGGAAGGTATTCAGCGTCTCCCTGGTCCAGAACTGGCTGGTGGGCCCCGTGATCATGTTTGCGCTGGCCTGGCTGCTCCTGCCCGACCAGCCGGAGTACCGCACGGGGCTGATCCTCGTCGGACTGGCGCGCTGCATCGCCATGGTGCTTATCTGGAACCTGCTGGCGAAGGGCGATAACGAGTACGCGGCGGTGCTGGTGGCCCTCAACTCCGTCTTTCAGGTGCTGTTCTATTCGCTATACGCCTACTTCTTCATCAGCGTCGCCGGCTCCTGGTTTGGCGGCGGCGAAGAGATCCACATAAGCTTCTGGGAGGTGGCAAGGAGTGTCCTCATCTTTCTAGGCATCCCGCTGGTGGCCGGGATCGTGACGCGCTATGTGGGCATAAGAAGTAAGGGCCGCGAGTGGTACGAGGGCGTGCTCATGCCGCGCCTGGGGCCGACGGCGATCATCGGCCTGTTGTTCACGATCGTGGTGATGTTCGCCCTCAAGGGCGAGTACATAGTGGACGTGCCCCTGGACGTTCTGCGGATCGCGATCCCGCTGCTGCTGTACTTCGTCATCATGTTCTCTGTCTCGTTCCTCATGTCCTGGAGGCTGCGCTTCCGCTACCCCGAAACGGCGACACTCTCCTTCACGGCGGCAAGCAACAACTTCGAGCTGGCGATCGCTGTCTGTATCGGTGTCTTCGGCATCGAGTCGGGGCAGGCGCTGGCAGCGGTCGTGGGGCCGCTCATCGAGGTGCCGGTGCTGATCACGCTGGTCTACGCGGCGCTGTGGGCCCGCAAGTACTTCTTCGCGCCCGACGGGTCGGCCAAGCGGCGGTTGGCGTTTAGCCGCGTGCCAGAGGCGTAGCTACTCCCCCTTGACCCCGCGGGCGATGAACGTGGTGTCGCCGCGCAGCGTCTCCACCTCCAGCGACGGCAGCAGCTCTTTCAGCACGAACCAGGGTCGCGGGTGGAGGATCCACCGGGCGGCGGTGCGCTCGCGCTGGAACAGGCAGACGGTGGTGTAGACGAATCCGGCCACCGCCAGGCCGCCCGGGCCGCGGCCACCCTTGCCCCCGGCGGCGACGATGCGGCCGCCCGGCCGCAGCCACGATAGCGCCTGCCCCATCACCTCGCGCGAGGCGACAAGCTGGTTGACGTTGCAGGCCAGGACGGCGTCGACGGGGCGCTCCGGGCGGAACTGGTGGGCGAAGGCCTCCACCAGCTCCACGTTCCGCCAGCCGCCGGCCTCGACCCGCCGGCGCGATAGCGCCAGCATGTCGGGGCTGGCGTCCAGGCCGATGACTCGTCCCTGCTCCCCGACCATCGGGGCCAGCAGGGGAAGGCTGAGGCCGGTGCCGCAGCCCAGGTCGATGACGGTCTCGCCCGGGCGCAGGGCGAGGCGCTCCACCGCCAGGGCGCGATAGCCCGCCGAGACGGGCCGGACGATGGCGTCGTAGAGGCGAGCGCGAAACCCTTCGTAGGAACGGCGGACGACACCCAGGTCAGGTTGTGTCGACGTGCCGGCCATGGTCGCTCGGACGAACGGCTAGAGGAGTGGCAGGTAGCGCTTGATCTCGTAGTCCGTCACGTGGCGACGGTAGTCGTTCCACTCGATGAGCTTGTTCTTGATCAGGCTTTCGAAAACGTGGTCGCCCAGGCAGCGACGCAGCAGGTCGCTCTTCTGCGCCTCCTGGATCGCCTCGAAGAGGCTCCCCGGCAGGTGCTCGATGCCCCGCCGGCTCCTTTCTTCCTCTGTCATGAGGAAGACGTTCTCCTCCACCGGCTCGGGGCAGGGGTACTCCTTTTCGATGCCCTCCAGGCCGGCCGCGAGCATGACGGCGAAGGCCAGGTAGGGGTTGCAGGCGGGGTCCGGCGCCCGGTATTCGATGCGTGTCGCGTTCTCCTTGCCCGGCTTGTACTGCGGCACGCGGATGAGGTCGGAGCGGTTGCGCAGCGCCCAGGAGAGGTAGGCGGGCGCCTCGTAGCCGGGGACCAGCCGCTTGTAGGAGTTGACCCACTGGTTGGTGACAATCGTTATCTCGCGGGCGTGGCGCAGCAGGCCGGCGATGTAGCTCTTGGACAGGGCCGAAAGATGGTTCTTGTCGCTCGGGTCGAAGAAGGCATTGCGCTCGCCGCGAAAGAGCGACTGGTGGACGTGCATGCCGGAGCCGTTCTCGTTGGCCAGGGGCTTGGGCATGAACGTAGCGTAGACCCCCTGGGCCATCGCCACCTCCTTCACCACCAGGCGGTAGGTCATGGTGTTGTCGGCCATGGTGAGGGCGTCGGTGTAGCGCAGGTCGATCTCATGCTGGCTGGGCGCTCCCTCGTGGTGGCTGGCCTCCACCGTGATGCCCATCTCCTCCAAGGCCAGGACAGTCTCGCGACGGAGGTCGGTGGCGGCGTCCAGGGGGGTCAGGTCGAAGTAGCCGCCGCGGTCGAGGGTTGTCGTGCCTTCGGAGTTGGCGAAGTAGAAGTACTCGAGTTCTGGCCCAACGTAAAAAGTGAAGCCCAGGTCCGCAGCCCGGTTGAGGTTGCGCTTCAGGATGTAGCGGGGATCGCCCTCGAAGGGCTCGCCGCTGGGCTGAAGGATATCGCAGAAGATGCGAGCGACCCGCTTCCTGTCGCGTGGGCGCCAGGGCAGGACAACGAAAGTGCTGGGGTCGGGCATGGCTATCATGTCGCTCTCATCGATGCGGGCGAAGCCCTCGATGGAGGAGCCGTCAAAGCCAATCCCTTCCTCCAAGGCCGTCTCCAACTCCTCGACGG
>Ga0315288_10008245_pt1 | contig 13160 bp, 12 predicted proteins | sample YL17G11_20_MG_FD_203454 | JGI IMG/M metagenome (GOLD analysis project Ga0315288, IMG submission 203454) | Sediment microbial communities from Yellowstone Lake, YNP, Wyoming, USA - YL17G11_20 | ecosystem: Environmental > Aquatic > Freshwater > Lake > Sediment | place: USA: Wyoming | collected...
CGCAAACTCAGCCATCACCTGACGGCAGGCGCCGCAGGGCCCGGTGAATGACTGCGTCGGTGTGAAGATGACGATTCGCTCGAACTCCCTCTCCCCTGCCGCCACTGCGGCAAAAACGGCGGCGCGTTCGGCGCAAATGGTCAGACCGTACGAGGCGTTCTCGACATTGCACCCGGTAAACACCTTGCCCGACCTCGTCCGTAGCGCCGCACCAACCCGGAATCGCGAATACGGCGCGTAGGCCCGACTCGCCGCCCGCTTTGCCGCGTTGATGAGGGGCGTGATGCTCTTTTCATTTTGCACTTTGCATTTTGCACTTTGCATTTTGAATTCCCTTATCGGGCAATCTCACCCAGGAAGCTCGTCCCATTCTCCAGCCTCGCCAACCCCAGGTACTCAGCCGCGGTCTGTCCCAGGTCCGCGAAGCTCGCTCTCGTGCCCAGATTCACCCCTCCTCGAATCGACTTGCCGAAGAGCAGCAGCGGCACGTACTCCCGCGAATGGTCGGTTGACGGGGTAGTCGGGTCGTTACCGTGGTCAGAGGTAATGAACAGAAGGTCCTCGGCCCTCAGCAACTTGAGCAATTCCGGGAGCCTGCGGTCGAAGTCAAGCAGGCCCTGATAATACGCCTTCACGTCATTTCGATGTCCCCAGTCCATGTCGAACTGGATTAGATTCGCAAACAGGAGTCCGGGGAATACGCGGCGAATTTCAACCAGCATGCGGTCAAAGCTCTCCATGTTGTTCACCGAATGGAATGTCCGCGTGAAGCCGCGCTGGGCAAACAGGTCGTCGAGCTTGCCGATGAGACTGACTTCCTGGTCGGCCGCTTTGGTCACATCAAGCAGAGTTTGGCCCGGCGGGTCGAGCGAGAAATCCTTGCGGCCCGAGGTGCGTTTGAAACTGCCCGGCTTGCCGGCAAACGGTCGGGCGATGACCCGCGCCACGCCCCAGTCACCAGTGAGCACCTTCCGCGCGGCGCGGCAGACCCGGTACAATCGGTCAACCGGCAGCTTGTCCTCGTGCGCCGCGACCTGGAACACGCTGTCCGCCGAAGTATAGACAATCGGGTGGCCGGTCTTCAGGTGCTCCTCGCCGAAAATGCGAATCGCTTCGGTACCGGAGATGCAGACGTTGCCGATGGACTTCGTGCCGGCCTCGCTCTCGAATCCGGCAATCAGCTCGGTTGGAAATCCGTTCGGGAACACGGGAAACCCCTGCTCCATCGTCAACCCGGCAATCTCCCAGTGCCCAACCGTGGAATCTTTGCCGCCCGAGACTTCCGCCATCTTCCCGAACGCCGCCGACGGACCTGCCGCCGGAGGACAACCTAGGAGCGCCGCGATATTCCCCAGACCCAGCTCCTGCAGGTTCGGCAGGTTCAACCCGCCCACGGCGCGGGCCGTGTTCCCGAGGCTGTCGGACCCGGCATCACCATATCGAGCCGCATCCGGTAACTCACCGATGCCGACGCCGTCCAATAGGAGAATCAGAACCCGTTTCATCGCTGAGCGCTTTCCGCCATGCCACACACGAGCGGCGCCCGCGCGGCTCTTTCAATCTGTAATCTGAATTTGAATTCTGTAATCTGCAATTTGAAATGCCTTGGACTTGGTGCCGGGGGCGGGATTTGAACCCGCACGCCGTTAGACATACGCCCCTCAAACGTACGTGTCTGCCAGTTCCACCACCCCGGCACAATTCTCGCGGGTAGTCACGCGACAGTACATCACGCACGGTATTATAGACCGTCAGGTCTCGATGTCAACGGGGGATTGTAGATCACAGATTGCAGATTACAGAAGTCAGAGTGACCAGGTTGAATTTGCACTTTGCACTTTGATATTTGCACTTTGAAATCCCCTTCGGTACTCGGTGAGCCGGACCTCCCTGGCGTTTCCCTTCCGAGGCGCAAACTTTCCTCTTGCCAAGACTCCCTGATATGCTATAATCATGTCCAGTTAGAGAGATTCCCGACTCCAAACAAGGCGAACCAAGTCGCCTGTTAGACAAACGACATCGATTGTCGAAGAAGGAGTGACTAACCTATCACAGCCCGGTCCGAGCCTTCGGACAAAGAACACTGTTTAGTCAGTTATGACTTGAAATCAAGGAGAATGAATGGGAAGAGACGAAAGGCGGTTCCACGGAAGACCGCAAGGAAGACACCAGGGACAGCGCCACGTCAGGCCTAATCGCCCGCATTTCCGTCGATTCGGACACGACGGGGCGTCCCGCGACCAGCAGCCGCCCCCGCCCCAGCAGCGGTCGCAGCGACCGGATGAAAAGAAGGAATTCGAGGTCTACCAGACCCGGGGCCACGGGCACCTGCGCATCATGGGCAAGATTGAGTACGACATCCGCATCCTGTTGCGCGTCGCCGAAGTCGCGCCGGACAAGGCATTCCTGCTGCTGGCCTGCGCCCGCGAAGTGTACTCGGACCTGGAGAACAACAAGAAGCCGGAGACGCTGCAAGCGGCTCTCGACGCAACGACGGACCGCTGGGTCGGGCGAGGCTTCGAGTCCGAGATGATTGAACGCATCCGGAATAAGGTCAGCGACATCTTCAATGCTCTGAAGGCCGAGAAGACCGCCAGCGCGCCGCCGTTGACCCCGGCCGCGCCGGACGAACCTGCCGAAGCCTAGCCGCAGCTGCGACTGAACGCGGAGGTAACCCTTGGCCAAGAGAACCATTGTGGCACTGACCGGCGACGGCATCGGCAAAGTCGTGCTGCCGGAGGCAATTCGAGTACTAGGCGCGGTCGGCTTTGAGGCCGACTACGTTCATGGCGACATCGGCTGGGATTTCTGGTGCCGGGAAGGAAGCGCCCTGCCGCAACGAACCATTGACCTTATCGCGAAACACAAACTCGGACTGTTCGGCGCGATCACGTCGAAACCCAAGGACAAGGCCACCGCCGAGCTGGCGCCCGGACTGCAGGGCAAGGGTTTCACCTACTACAGCCCGATTGTCACGATGCGCCAGCTCTTCGACCTCGACATCTGCATCCGCCCCTGCATCTCGTTCAAGGGCAATCCGCTGAACTTCATCCGGCGCGAAGGCGGCGGATTCGTCGAACCGCTGGTGAATGCGGTCATCTTCCGTCAGAACACCGAGTGCCTCTATTGTGGCGTGGAATGGACCAACCCGCCGGCGAACGTCCGGGACGCGATGGAGACTCATCCCCGGATGAAGGCATTCAAGAACGTCAAGGGCGAGGACCTGGCCATCTCACTGCGGGTTTTCACGCGTGGCGCGTGCCAGCGGATTGCTACGGCGGCTTTCGAATACGCCCGGGAGTTCGGCTACAAGTCGGTGACGGTCTGCGAGAAGCCGAACGTCGTGCGAGAGACCTCGGGAATGATGGAATCCGAGGCCAAGAAGGTCTCGAAGAACTATCCCGGCATCGCCCTCTGGTCCACCAACATCGATGCGCAGATGATGTGGCTGACCAAGAACCCTGAGGACTATGGTGTAGTCCTCTCGAGCAACATGTTTGGCGATATCGCCTCGGACGGTTTCGCCGGCCTGGTCGGAGGTCTGGGCTTCGCGGCCAGCGGCAACATCGGACGCGAGGTCGCGGTCTTCGAGCCGACGCACGGCTCGGCCCCGAAGTACGAGCAACTCGCCCCATCCATTGTCAACCCGATTGCGATGATTCTGTCCGCAGTGATGATGCTCGAGCACATAGGCGAGGCCGGTAGGGCCGCGCACATCAAGACCGCCATCGGCAAGGTAATCGAGGAAGGTCGCGTGCGCACCTACGACATGCTGCGCCTGACCGGCGGGGCGGACGTGTTCAAGCACGGCGCGGCCACCACGCGGCAGATGACCGACGCAATTCTCGCCCGGCTTTAGGAGCCAACCATGATTACCTCACAGGACATCGAGCATCTCTTTGCCACTCAGCTCAACCGTGTCGGAAGCCTGGACCTGAGAAGCAAGACAGTCGCGGTCTGGGTTGAGGGCTGTCGCCAGGGCGGATGGGAGACCGTGGCCGAGTTGAAGGCCATGCCTTTCACCCTTCTGACCGAGACCCATGGCATCAGCCTGGTGGAGCACACGATTGCCGTTACCGAGGGCGCGCTGGGACTGGCCGAGGCGCAGCGCGAGGCCTATGCCCGAATGCCCTACGTCATAGACACGGACCGGCTGGTCGCCGGCGCTCTGCTGCACGATGTCGGCAAGCTGCTGGAGACCGAGAAAGACGGCCAAGGCGGCTTTCGCAGAAGCCGGGCCGGGCAGCTCGCGCGCCATCCAATATCAGGCGCAATTCTGGCCGCACAGTGCGGCCTGCCTGGCGACATCGTCAACACGATTGCCTGCCACGCGAAAGAAGGCGACGGCGCACCAAAAGTAGTGGAGACCGTCCTCATTCACCAGGCCGACTTCGCGACCTTTGACCCGCTGGTCATGTCGAGCAAAGGACTGCTGATCACGTAGCATGGGCCGGACAATAGTTGAGAAGATTCTTTCCCGGCATTGCGGCCGCGACGTGAAGCCGGGCGACATCGCTGATGTGACGATCGACGTGCGCGTCGCCCGGGACTTCGGCGGCGCGAACGTGGTGAAGAACCTGGAGGACAACCGGCTGGGCGTCGTGGACCCGGGAAAGACCTTCTTCACCTTCGACTGCAATCCCTGCGGCTCGGACCAGAAGTACGCCGCCAACCAGCAGAAGTGCCGGCTTTTTGCCCGGAAGCACGGCATCCGAGTCTTTGACATTGACTCCGGTATCGGCACTCATCTCGCAATCGATGACGGGCTGGCCGGCCCGGGCGACACGCTGGTTTCGACCGACTCCCATGCCAACCTGCTCGGGGCAATTGGAGCCTTCGGCCAGGGCATGGGTGACCAGGACGTGGCGCATGCGTTTGCCTTCGGCAAGACCTGGTTCGAAGTGCCCAAGAGCATGAAGATAGTGCTCAAGGGCCGCCCGGGACCCCACGCGGTTGCCAAGGATGTTGGCCTTGCGCTCCTGAAGCACTTCGGCGCCAACGGCCTGCTCGATTACTCGGTTGAACTCTGTGGCGACTATGTCAACACCCTGACTCTGGACCAGCGCATCACGATTTCCTCGCTGGCCACCGAGATGGCCGCAATCATCCTGTTCATTCCACCCGGCTCGGCGGTGCTCCAGCACTGTCGCCCTGGGGCGGAACCGGTCTTCGCCGACCCGGAGGCACACTACGGCCAGGTGGTGGAGATCGACATCACCGGCCTCGAACCGCTCACCTCAAGGCCCGGCCACCCCGAAGATGTGGTCACGGTCCGGGAGGTCGCGGGCCGCAAGATCGACTCGTGCTTCATCGGCTCTTGCACCAACGGCCGGCTCGAAGACCTGAAAGCTGCTGCCGCGATTCTCCGCGGCCGCAGAGTCGCTCCGGGCGTAGTTCTGAAGGTCGTCCCAGCCACGGACCGAATCTGGCAGGAGTGCCTGAACGCTGGGCTGGTTGAGACGTTCAAGCGCGCGGGCGCGCTCCTGGGAAACGCCGGTTGCGCCGGTTGTGCGGCCGGCCAAATCGGCCAGAACGGCCCGGGCGAAGTCACTATCTCGTCCGGCAATCGCAACTTCACGGGCAAGCAGGGCCTGGGCGAGGTCTATCTCGCCTCGCCGGCAACCGTGGCCGCCTCGGCCCTGGCCGGCACAATCGCAACAGTGGACCGAATCCCGATGACCGCGGCGCTGTTCGCACGGCCCGAGACCGGCAAGCCAGCGACGCCGGCAGCCGCCGCCGCGGTGACTGCTGAAGCGAAACCGACCAGGTTAAGGGGTCGGGTCTGGATCCTCCGGCAGGACAACATCGACACCGACATGATCTACCACAACCGCTATCTAACCGTCACGAGTATAGCGGAGATGGGACAGTACACGTTTGTGAATCTCAAGGGCTGGGAGGACCTCGCGAAGAAGGCGAAGCCCGGCGACATCATCGTTACCGGCCGGAACTTCGGCGCCGGCAGTTCGCGCCAGCAGGCGGTTGACTGCTTCAAGAGCCTGGGCATCGCGGCGATAGTCGCCCGGTCTTTCGGCGCCATCTACAAGCGCAACGCCATCAATGCCGGGTTACCGATTCTGAGCGCGGACCTTTCCGTCAGCAGGCTCAAGGACGGCGACGAAATTGAAGTCGACTTCGAATCCGGCGAAATCACGCTCCTGACCTTGGGCAAGAAGATCAGAGGTCAGCCATTCTCCGGAGTCCAGATGTCAATCTACCGACGGGGCGGGTTGTTGTCGAGCTGAGGAAATCATGCCCATGACATTCGCTGAGAAGTTGCTGGCCCGGAAGGCTGGCCTCAGGGAAACCGTGCCCGGCCAGATTGTTACCGTGAAGCCGGACCACCTGCTGATGCACGACAATGCGGCCCCGATCACAAACAAAGTCAAGACCGACCTTGCCGAATGCGGCCTCTGCAACCCGGACCTGCCGGTCATCGTGCTCGACCACGTGATACCGGCGTCCGACGAGAAGACCGCCACCAACCACAAGCTCATCCGCGAGTTCGTGAAGAAGTACGGCGTGAAGCACTTCTTCGACGTCGGCGAAGGCATCTGCCACCAGGTCATGATTGAGAAAGGCTTCGCGCGCCCGGGCACGCTGGTTGTTGGCAGTGACTCGCACACCTGCGCCTATGGCGCCTTGAACTGCTTCTCGACCGGCATTGACCGGACCGAAGCCGCGGCACTGCTCCTCACCGGCGAAACCTGGCTCAAGGTCCCGCCCACTATCAAGGTCAGTGTCCGTAACCGCTTGAATAACAACGTGTTGGCAAAGGACCTGATTCTCCATATCATCGGTCAGGTCGGCGCGGACGGCGCGAACTACTGCTCGGTCGAGTTTCACGGCGCGCTGGACGGACTGCCCATCGAGGACCGGATTACCATCGCCAACATGGCTATCGAGATGGGCGCCAAGAACCTCGCGTTCCGGGCCGACCGGGTCGCTCTGGACTATCTCAAGAGCATCGGCGCAGCCGGGTTCGAACCGGTCTGGGCTGACCCGGATGCGAAGTACGACCGCGTGCTGGAATACGACCTCGCAACGATCCCGCCGGTCGTGGCGTTCCCGCACAAAGTAGACAACGTCAAGCCAGTCACTGAAGCCGAAGGCATACAGATTGACCAGTGCCTGCTCGGCACGTGCACCAACGGCCGCATCAATGACCTCGAAATCGCGGCCCGCATTCTAGGGGGAAAGAAGATTTCGCCGAATGTCCGACTCCTTGTCTTGCCTGCCTCGCGTTCCATCCTCCAAGAGGCAATCAGCAAAGGCTACATCACCGCACTCGTTGAAGCCGGGGCAACGCTCTTGCCGCCTGGTTGCGGACCGTGCCTTGGCGCGCATCAGGGCGTGCTCGCGCCGGGCGAGAGTTGTCTCTCAACATCCAACCGCAACTTCAAGGGTCGGATGGGCTGCAAGGACGCCGAAATCTATCTTGCCAGCCCGGCCACGGTTGCGGTCAGTGCCTTGACCGGCCGAATCACCGACCCCCGCAAGAGCCTCTGAAACCACAGTGAACACCGATAGACACAGATTCAAAGGCCCGCACCATCTGCGGAATCTGCGTAATCTGCGGATAGGTCCGAGAGGAACAGAATGAGAGTCTGGAAGTACGACGACGACATCAACACCGACATGCTCTTTCCCGGCAAGTACACCTACACCTGCGGCACGGCCGAGGAAATCAAGCCACACCTGCTCGAAGACCTGGACCCTGAATTCGCCAAGGGCGTGCAGTCCGGCGACATCGTGATGGCCGGCCGCAACTTCGGCTGCGGCAGTTCGCGGGAGCAGCCGGCGCTGGGCCTGAAGGCGGTCGGCATCCAGGCGATTGTCGCCGAGGGCTACGCCCGCATCTTCTATCGCGCGGCAATCAACCAAGGACTGCTGCTCATCGAGTGCCCGGAAGCCGTGCGCGCTTACCAGCCGGGCGACGCGGTGACGCTGAACCCAGAACAGGGCGAAATCTCGGTCGCCGGCCGCAAGTTCAGCTTCCCCTCGCTTCCGCCCGAAATCCTTGCCATTCGCGACGCCGGCGGCCTGCTTGCCTACACGCGCGAGCGCCTGAAGGCGAAGCGCTGTTGAACGACGCTCAGGTTCAGGCGTTGCTGCGAACTCTTGGGCGCTAACCGCTTCGGACAGTCGGAATAGAACAAACCAGAGAGGGCACAGAGCGCACGGAGAAGCCCGGAGAGAAGATGAGATTCAAGGAATCGAGGAATCCGGGAATCGAGTGGTTCCCTTGAATCCCTGAATCCTCGAATCCTGGAGTCCCCTTCAGGTACCTGATGGTTCCGATTCGGTATTCAGGTACTTCCTCTGTGTTCTCTGTGTTCTCCGTGGTTCTATCTCGGGATTTGGGGTCTCACGCCGCGCTTGACTGCGGCCGGCGTTCGGCTAACCTTCCCTATGCCACATTTGCACTTCAGGCGCCCAGCGGTGATTCTGAGCCTCGCGCTCATCGCCGGTACGGCCATGGCCTATCGCCGCACCGACATCCCGGTAACCCGCTGGATAGCCGGCAATGCCGGTGACCGGCCCGGCACGTTCGCAGAATGGCAAGAAGCCAATCCGCCGTCGCCGGAATCCAGGACGAAGCTGCGCCTGACCCGAGGCGGCCGATTTGACCCGCGGCTCGACATTGTGGTCAACGCCACGCTCTACGACAGCATCGCGCCCTGCCTCGATACACTCTGTGCCGACATCGCCGCCGAAGGCCTCGCAGTATCGGTCTTCACCGCCGCAATCGCCCGGCCCGACAGCCTGCGCCGGTTCCTGCAGGGGGAATATGCCGCAGGCATGACCGGCGCGCTGCTCATCGGCAGCCTGCCGGTCGCGTGGTTCCAGATGATTGACGAATGGAACGGCAACGGCGCGCGCGACCCGGGCGAGGGCTACGAGGAATTCCCCTGCGACCTTTTCTACATGGACCTGAACGGAACCTGGCTCGACACGATGCACCGGTTGTCAGGACAGGACAGCCTGGTGTCGGGTCTGGACGGCATCTATGACCAGCATGACGGCGACCTCGTACCGGAAATCTGGCTCGGCCGCATCACCGCACGCCCGTGCGGCAACGAGAAGACACTGGTCAACGACTACCTGCGCAAAGTGCACGCCTATCGCTGTGATGAGCTCGGCCTGAATGACCGCGCGCTAGTCTTCGTGGACGACGACTGGGTGCCGTGGGCGAGTGAGTTTGCCGCCAACGTCGGACTGCTCTACCCGGAACGCGTTCTCATCGCCGACCCGGAAACAACCCAGGCGACCCGCTATCGCGTGTGCCTGGCCGAGAACTACGAGTGGCTGGGCGTCTTCTCGCATTCCAGCTCGCGCCTCCACGCGATGAAGTTTCACGGAGATTCCTGGAGCTACTTCTACGAGCAGGAAATCCCGACCCGGAACCCGGTCGCGCATTTCTACAACCTGTTCGCCTGTTCCAATTCGCGCTATACCGACACCGGCTACATGGGCGGCCGGTACATCTACTCAACCAGCACCGGGCTCAACTCGGTGGGCACGACCAAGACCGGCAGCATGCTCGACTTCAACTGGTTCTACTCGGCGCTGGGCGCGGGACAGCACATGGGCGAAGCAATGATGACCTGGTTCACCGAAGAGCTCGCGCCGGGCTATGACCCGGTTGCCCGCTCGTGGTTCTACGGCATGAGTCTGAACGGCGACCCGACGCTCAAGCCGCGCGTCCGATTTCACGACGTCGGGGTTTCGGCAATCATCGCGCCCGCCGGCAACGTGGATTCCGGCGCCGCGGTTGTGCCCGTCTGCCGCGTCACCAACTATGGCCTGAACGACGAGACGTTCAGTGTTCGGTTCCGAATCGGCGCGGACTATGACGAAACCAGAGCCAAGCCGCTTCCCCGCGGCGCGTCGGACACAGTCTGCTTTCCGGTGTGGATTGCCTCACCGGTCGGGACCATCGTCACCCGCTGCTCAACCGAACTGAGCCAGGACCAGCGGCCGGACAACGACGCGGCCCGGTGGTCGGTCACGGTCCTGCCCCCGAGCGGCGTCGCCGACGCGAACCGGCCCAAGGCATTCGCGCTGTTTGAGCCGACGCCCAATCCCGCGCGCGGCCTGGCCCGGGTGCGTTACGCCCTGCCCCATTCTGCGCCAGTCCGCCTTGCGCTCTATGACTGCCAAGGCTCGCTCGTCAGAACCATGGTCTCAGGCCGGGGCGTCGCCGGAATTCATGACCTGGCTGTCGGCTCTTCCCGCGCTCCGCTTGCGGCCGGAATCTACCTGCTCAGGTTCGAAGCCGGCACTATCGTCCAGACCCGGCAACTCGTCATCCTCCCCTAGCCGCAAGCCCGGTCCGGGCGCTCCGCTTCAATTTGCATTTCGCACTTTGCTACTTGCACTTTGAAATCCCCCTGCCCCCTTCGTATCGTTGTGTCGTTGTGGTGAATTCGGTTCTTAGTTCTTGGTTCTTGGTACCTTGGGTATTGGGTTCCTTGGGTACTTCGCTTTCGTGCCTTTGTGTCCTTGTGTTGACTTCGTCCCCTCGATTTGCACTTTGCGTTTCCTCCATCAGTTCTGCCTTCTAGCTTCTGACTTCTGACTTCGCTTTCGCCCCTTCGTGTCTTTGTGTCTTTGTGTTGAGATTCCGGCCGGCTACTTCCTCGGAATCACGTACGCCACGATTTGCACCGGCGTGCCCCACATATGCGTGGTCGCGATGTCCTTGCGCATGCGCAGCCAGAACTTCACCCGCAGCCCAGCTTTCTGCAGCGCCTCGGGCAGGTTCAGCGGGTCATAGTTCTGCCCGTTCTCGCCGGTCAATCCCCAGAACCCGCCTTCCAGGCCGACGTGATGCACGATGGCGGTCATCTCTACCGTCCCGGCGTGATAGACCGGTTCCACCGTATCCGGCGCCGGCATGGCCCGCACCGACTTCCCTGACGCCTCGGCCCTTGAACCTTCGAGCCTCCGGCCCGGAACGGTCCGGCTCGACTCCGGTCGACTGACCTGCAGGCTCTCTTCCGATGACTGTCCGCCGCTTGTGTCGGGTGCGGCCCGCTTCGGAGACATAATCCCCAGGAAAGCATCCAGCCCGGTCTGTATTGGCACAGACTCGGTATAGACTTCGGTGAACTTCTCGGACGAATCAATCATCGGGTTCACGACCTTCGGCCGCGGCGGTTCCTTGCGACAGGCGGAGAGAAGAACCGCAATAGTGAGTAGTGAATAGTGAGTAGTCAGTAGCTTCACCCGGCTGCGCGTGCTCACGTCTTCCTCACTTGCCCGCGCTCAATGGCAGTTCTGCCGAGACCGCAATCGGCGTAATCGGTGGATGCAACTCAAAATCCGCAGCCTCACATTGTCGCGTCGTTCACCCTCCGGGCAATCTTGTCCAAGACCGCGTCGTCCAGCTTGTGATGGTGATGGGTCTGGATGAACTGGTGCAGGTCGAGCATCTTGTCGAACGTGCTGTCCTGTCCGGGCAGCTTCGGAATCAGGTGGGCGTGGAGGTGCGGTATCCGCGTGCCGCGGATAAGGACATTCACGTATTCCGCGCCTGACGCCTGCTTGACCTGCCGCGCCACCAGGTACAGCGCCTTCGAGAACGGCCCGGCCTCGGCCGGCGTCAGGTCGGTGTACCAGACGACGTGCTTCTTCGGAATGACCAGCACGTGCCCGGGCACAATCGGGGCCGTATCGAGAAACGCGACCACGGCTTCATCTTCAAAGACCTTGCGGGCCGGCGCCGCGCCGCTCGCAATCTTGCAGAATATGCAGTCTGCCATAGCGCTCCTCCTTCCGGCGGTTCAGAATCTCCAGTTCATGCTACGAAACGATGTTACTTGGACGCTCTGCTTGTGTCAAGGATGTAACCACCGATGAACACAGATGGACACAGATGCGGAAACGAATCCGCCGAATCCCCCGGTTGCTCCGAACAAGCGGAGCGGTCCTGCGAACGGAGTGATGCTGCGAGCGACAGCGATACTGCGTTCTCTCCGCCGGCTGGCCACCGACCCACACAGATGAGCGCCGACCCGGAATCGAATCCACCGATTACGCCGATTCTGCGGGACGTACGCAGCGACACAGGAGCGATGCTTCTTTCCGATTCGCTCCCGCTCTCCCTCGCGGGTCCCAAGTCTCTAGTGACGCGGCTTGTCGGACGCCATCGTCGGGTAGAGCGAAACCGGCTCAGCCAGACGGTCCTTCAAATACAGCCAGAGCGGGTCGCTCTCAAGCAGCTTGCGCGTCTTGCGCGAACGTTCTTCCCACGACAAGCCTTCGTCTTCCCGGTCAATCTCCTCGCGGCGCCGTCGCATAAAGGCAACGGCATCGAAGTCCTTGGTCATACTCCAGCACCTCCTTCGGGGTCTTCGCAACCGCCGACCACCGAAGCGTCCACATACACCAGCAACTTCCGGGCGAGCATGCTCAATTGTAACCATTGGACATGATTACGGCAAGCTGAATCTTCTCCAATTGGCGCAGACCCGGAGCCGAGTCCACCGATTATGCCGATTCCACCGATTCCGGATTCGGATGTAACCACCGATGAACACAGATGAACACCGACGCGGAATCGAACCGCAAAGGACAAGAACACCAAAACCCCGCGGAGCCGGAAATCGAAGCCACGGATTCCGCCGACCACTTGGACCGGCTTTGAGGTTTCTCCTCTTCGCTTCGTAGAGGTGAAACCTCGAAGCATCAATGACCGTCGCTTGGTGCTTGCTTGGAAGTTGGTGCTTGGATGTTGGCATTTCGGACCGCTGGACCACTTGGCCACCTCTCCTCAGTGATTTCGACTTCCGCCCTCGGGTACTCAGAAGTACCAAATCTGGTTCATTTGTTGACATATACGTCAACAACCGCCATCGCACCGCAACAGACGTATCAGCGGGGCTTAGGGCCAGGCGGCAGTCGCCACTGACCGATTCCGCCTCGAAATTGTGCGCAATACTCATATCGAGCGAGCGCCGTCAGAACTCACAAGATGCGCAAATTTCGCTAGATAGACACTATTGCGGGTCTTGCATGGCAGCTCGACCGTTCGAATCTGGCCGAGTATACTGCTCAGGGGATGGGTTGAAAAATTCTGTTGCAAGCATTTCTGCTTTCATGTTGATTTTGCGTGAGTTAGGTCATGTTTAGAGTGATGATTCGCGTGTATATCC
>Ga0315288_10008247_pt1 | contig 13159 bp, 16 predicted proteins | sample YL17G11_20_MG_FD_203454 | JGI IMG/M metagenome (GOLD analysis project Ga0315288, IMG submission 203454) | Sediment microbial communities from Yellowstone Lake, YNP, Wyoming, USA - YL17G11_20 | ecosystem: Environmental > Aquatic > Freshwater > Lake > Sediment | place: USA: Wyoming | collected...
CAAACAGGGAGGCGGCGCAGGCGGCCGCATGATGCGCGACGTCGTCTTCTACACCTTGGCGCGGCTGGCCTTGGTGGCCGCGCTGACCGCGGCCATCTACTTCGTGGCCCAACTGATCAAGGTCGAGATTCCGATTGTGGTGGCGATGCTGTTCGCGATCGTGATCGCGTTGCCACTGGGGATATGGCTGCTGGCCCCGCTGCGCAGGCGAGCCACCGCCGGCATCGCCGAGGTGGATGAGCGCCGCCGCCGCGACCGCGAGCAATTGCAGGCGAGGCTGCGCGGCGAGCAGAAGCCGAAGGAGTAAGTCTCGCCGAGGGTGCGCTCAGATCGCCGTTCGGCCGGATTTCACGATCTGTGCGCACTCTCGATGCTGTCAGCTCGCGAAGGCCAGCGCCGCCGCCACCGCGATCGACCAGACCAGCATCGCCCACCCGGTGTCGCGGAGCACCGGGATGAGGTCACGCCCGCCCTTGCCGGACCGAACCGGCCCGGCCGCCTTCAGCGCCAACGGGAGAGCAGCGAAGCCGAGCGCACACCACGGCGTGGCCCGCAGCAGCGCCAGCGTCATCACGCCGGCCACCGCGAGCAGCGACTGGAAGAACACCCGCGTCCTGGTATCGCCGAGGCGCACCGCCAGGGTCACCTTGCCGGCGACCCGGTCGGTCGGGATGTCACGAAGATTGTTGGCCACCAGGACCGCTGAGGACAACGAGCCCGTCGCCACCGCCAACGCGATCCCTGCCCAATCGACCCGCAGGGCCTGGGTGTACTGGGTGCCCAGAACGGCCACCAGGCCGAAGAAAACGAACACCGCGACCTCGCCGAAGCCCGCGTAGCCGTACGGTCTGGAGCCGCCGGTGTAAAGCCACGCCCCGGCGATACATGCCGCACCGACGGCGATCAGCCACGGCGCGCTCAGAACCGCCAATGCCAGTCCGGCAATCGCACCGACACCCAGGCTCACCACGGCGGCGGCCCTCACCGCGCGCGGCGCCGCCAGTTTGGAGCCCACCAGCCGCAGCGGCCCGGCCCGCTCATCGTCGGTGCCGCGGATGCCGTCGGAGTAGTCGTTGGCGTAGTTCACCCCCACGATCAACGCCACCGAAACCGCCAGCGCCAGTAACGCTTTCCACCACACCGCCGAATCAAGCCAGGCCGCCGCGCCGGTTCCGGCGATCACCGGCGCTATCGCGTTGGGAAGGGTGCGCGGGCGGGCGCCCTCGATCCACTGCGCGACGGTGGCCATCAATGGTTCGCCAGTTCGAGGACGAGGTCGATGGTGCTTGCCAGAACCACCGCACCCAATATGACACCCCGCATCCGGCGGCCGGTCAGATCGGTGTCGGACACCTGGCAAGTCATCCCGACAGTGAACGCCAGATACGCGAAATCTGGTAGCGGGGAGCCCGACAAGAACTGCGGCGAGGACGCCGGGTGTCGCGCGCAACGCACACCCGGACCATGCTTTGGAGCCCACTGCGGCGACAATGGCCAGATGATCGGCGTCATCGGCGGCAGCGGCTTCTACACCTTCTTCGGTTCCGACGCGCGCAGCGTCAGCGTTGAGACGCCCTACGGCGAGCCGAGCGCCCCGATCACCGTCGGCCGGGTGGGTGTGCACGAGGTGGCCTTCCTCCCGCGGCACGGCCGCAGCCACGAGTTCTCCCCGCACGCCGTCCCGTATCGAGCCAATATGTGGGCGCTCCGCGCCCTCGGCGTGCGCCGGATACTCGGGCCGTGCGCGGCGGGCAGCCTGCGCGCCGAACTGGGTCCGGGTGCGGTCGTCGTCCCGGACCAGCTCGTCGATCGCACCCGCGGGCGCGCCGACACCTACTTCGACTCCGGGGGCATCCATGTTGCGTTCGCCGACCCGTACTGCCCGACGCTGCGGGCGGTGGTCACCGGACTGCCCGGAGTGGTCGACGGCGGCACCATGGTGGTCGTGCAGGGCCCGCGGTTCTCCACCCGCGCCGAAAGTCAGTGGTTCGCGCGTCAGGGCTTCACCCTGGTGAACATGACCGGTTACCCCGAGGCAGTCCTGGCCCGGGAACTCGAAATATGTTATACCGCAATAGCACTCGTGACGGACGTGGACGCCGGGGTTGATGTGGGCACCGGGGTCCGGGCCGTCGACGTGTTCGCCGAGTTCGAGCGCAACATCGGCCCGTTCAAGGAGTTGGTGCACGAAGCCATCGACCGGATCACCTCCGAACGGGTGTGCCGGCACTGCCTGGCACATGAGGGTGTGGAACTTCCGTTCGACCTCCCGTGACAGCCTGGTCACAACCGTGTCCATACTGGTCTGGTGAAGACAGACATCTGTGACCAGTTCGGCATCGAGTTCCCGCTGTTCGCCTTCAGTCACTGCCGCGACGTCGTCGCAGCGGTGACCAACGCCGGCGGGTTCGGCGTCCTCGGCGGCGTCGCCTTCCGGCCTGATCAGCTTGAACAGGAGTTGATCTGGATCGACGAGCACGTCGGCGGCAAGCCGTACGGCGTGGACATCATCGTCCCGGCCAAGTACGAGGGCAAGGGCGAGAACCTCACCAGGGACCAACTCGCCGAACGAATTCCAGCGGAGTACCGCAGCTTCATCAACGAACTGCTGGAGGAGCACGACATCGAGGTCGAGGAGTTGCGGGTGGCCTCCTCGGCGTTGAGTGGTGACACCGGCAAAGGCCTGCTCGACGTCGCGCTCAACCATCCGGTCAAGCTGCTGGCCAACGCCCTCGGTGTGCCACCGGATTACATGATCGAGGCCGGCAAGGAGCGCGGCATCCCGGTCGCCGCGCTGGTCGGCGCCAAGGAGCATGCCATCAAGCAGGTGCAGGCCGGAGTCGACCTGATCGTCGTGCAGGGCACCGAGGCCGGTGGCCACTGCGGCGAGGTGACGACGCTGGTGCTCATCCCCGAGGTGCTGGATGCCATCGCCGGGTATCCCGGCGGCAAGGACGTTCCCGTGCTGGCTGCCGGTGGCATCGTGACGGGACGGCAGATGGCCGCGTGTGTGGCCATGGGTGCGGCGGGCGCGTGGACCGGCTCGGTGTGGCTGACGACGGAGGAGGCCGAAACCGCGCCGTACACCAAGCAGAAGATGCTGACCGCATCCTCGCGCGATACGGTCCGCTCGGCGGGCCGCACCGGAAAGCCGTCGCGCCAGCTGCGCTCGGACTGGACCGACGCCTGGGCGCCGAATCCGAAGGGGCGCCAGCCGCTGCCGCTTCCACTGCAGGCGATGATCGCCGAACCGGCGCTTCGCCGGATAGACAAGCTCGCCGAGAGCGGCCACCCCGGGGCGCAGGCGTTGTCCACCTACTGGGTGGGCCAGGGCGTGGGGCTGATGAACAAGATCAAGCCCGCCCGCGAGGTGGTGCTGGAGTTCATCGAGGACTACGTGAACGCGGCGGAGCGGTTGTCGCGCACGCTCGACGACTGAGTGCTCCGGCGAGGGGGCTGGACCGCGGTGCTGATGGAACCCGGCTACTTCCGGGCAGTTACTCGGCCGCCAACGGCAGCCGCACCTCGAACCGCGCGCCGCGGTCGAGGTTGTGCGCCGACAGCGATCCCCGGTGCGCCCGCACCAGACCGGCCGCGATCGCCAGGCCCAGGCCCGATCCGCTGGGCAGTGACGAATCCGACCGGGGCACACGATCATTGGATCCCCGGTAGGCCACGTCGAACACCCGCGGCAGGTCGGCGGTGTCGATGCCGACCCCGGTGTCGTCCACTCGCGCCCAGGCCCCGTTCTGGTCGGCGCCCACCGTCAGCTTCACCGCGCCGCCGGCCGGCGTGTGCGCGATGGCGTTGGCCACCAGGTTGGACAGCACCCGCACCAGTGCGCGGTCGCTGCCGATGACTCGCACCGGTCGGGGCGGTAACTCCGCCGTCAGTGCCACCCCGGCCCGTTCGGCGGCGATGCCGTGGATTGACATCACGTCGTCGACGACCTCGTCGAGGGCCACCCGTTCGTATGGCGCGTTCACCGCGCCGGCGTTGATCTTGGCCATCTCGAAAAGATCGTCGACCATCTCCGACAGCCGGACGCTCTCATGCTCGATGCGCTTTCCCTGGACCCGCACCTCGTCGCCGCTGACCACCCCGTCGGCGATGGCTTCGGCGAGCGCCCGAATCCCGGCAAGCGGGGTGCGCAGGTCGTGGCTGACAAAGGCAACCAGCTGTCGGCGGGATTGCTCGGCGGCCCGTTCGGAGTCTTGAATCTCCTGCTCCCACACTGTTCGTCGGGCCTGGTAGCGGGCCAGCATCACCGCGGCGGGCAGCGTCACGACCGCCACGATCAGCAGCACGATGGCTATTGCCTGGAAGCTGGGTTCGGCCATGAACCTGCTGGCGGAGAACACCCCGGCGAATGTGGCCATGGTCGGGATGAGAACCAGCGCAACCATGCTCACCGTGATCGACCACGACCTCGCGAGCCGGACGACCAGACCGCCTACGAGCACCACCGGCAGCGAACTGCCCATGGCCATCAGCGCGATCCGGGTCAGTTCATGAGGGGGCACTGTCACCGCCGGCGGCCTCCCCCTGCCACAGGTAGCCGCGGCCCCAGACGGTTTGCACGCGATGGTGGTCGCCGAGTTTGGACCGCAACCGCTTGACGTGCACGGTGACCGTCGAGAGGTCACCGAAGTCCCAGTTCCACACCCGCTTGAGGAGTTCCTCGCGGGAGAAGACGGTGTCGGTGTGGGTCAGGAAGAACAACAGCAGGTCGAACTCGCGGTTGGTCAGACCGATCGGCTGGCCGGAGACGGTCACCGACCGGGAGGCCGTCGACACCCGCAACTGGCCCACCGTCATCTCCAGTGGCACGGTCGCCCGTGCGGCCGGGGCGCGGCGCAGCATCGAGCGCACCCGCAGCGCCAGTTCGCGCGGGCTGAAGGGCTTGGTGAGGTAGTCGTCGGCACCGGCTTCCAGCCCGGCGATCCGGTCGTCCTCCTCGCTGAGGGCGGTCAGCAGGATCACCGGCACGGTGTAGTCCCCGCCCTGGCGAAGTGTCCGGCAAAGTGAGAGCCCGTTGGGTCCGGGCATCATCACGTCGAGCACCGCGACGTCGATCCGCTCGGTTCCGAGCACCCGCAGCGCCTCCTTGCCGTCGCCGGCCACCCGGACCTCGAGACCGTCACGCTCGAGGTAGCGCCGCACGACGTCGCGCACCACGGCATCGTCGTCGGCGATCAGAACGCGGGCAGTCATGGTGCGAGCCTAACGGCGATGGGCGCGGACCCGGGTGTGCGTCACCGTTTCGTCACTGCGGGGTGAACCTCTCGCGCAACGCCCGGCGGTCGAGCTTTCCGATTCCGCGGCGGGGCAGTTCGTCGACGAAGTGCACTTCCCGCGGTGCGGCGGTGGCATCGAGTGATTCAGCTACGAAGGCCCGTAACTCCGCCAGACCGGGTGCCGGCGTCTGCGGGGCAAGGACCACCGCGGCCGCCACCCGCTGACCCAGCCGGTCATCGGCCGCCGCGAACACCGCACACTCGGCCACCGCCGGGTGGCGGCACAGCACCGCCTCCACCGGGCCGGGCATGACCGTCAGGCCGCCGGTGCTGATCGCCTCGTCACCGCGGCCCAGCACCGCCAGCCGGCCTGAATCGTCGAAGCGGCCGACGTCATCGGTGTGGAACCAGCCCGCCTCGGCGAACGGGTCGGGCCGGGACGGATTGCGGTAACCCTTGGCCAGGGTGGCGCCGCCGATCACGATGCGGCCCGCACCGCCGGGGTCCGGCTCGTCGATGCGCACCTCCACCCCGTCCAGCGGCACCCCGTCATAGACGCTCCCGCCGGCGGTTTCGCTGGAGCCGTAGGTCCGCACCACCGTGATCCCGGCCTGTGCAGCCCCCTCGAGCACGGGCCGGGGGGCCGGGCCGCCGCCGAGGAGCACCGCGTCGAGTTCGGCCAGCGCGGCGGTGGCCGCCGGGTCCAGCAGGGCCTTGGCAAGCTGGGCGGCCACCAGCGAGGTGTAGCGGCGCCCGGAGCCGAGTTCGCCCACGGCACTGGGCAATTCGGCCGTATCGAAGCCCTCCGAAATGTCGAGTTCCACCGGCACCGTCCCGGCCAGCGCGCTGCGCACCAGCACCTGGATACCGGCGATGTGGTGGGCCGGAAGGGCCAGCAACCACGTTCCCGGGCCGCCGAGCCGGTCATGGGTGGCCGTGGCGCTGGCGATCAGTGCGGCCGGGGTTAGCATCGCCCCCTTGGGTGTTCCGGTGGTGCCAGAGGTGGGGATCACCAGGGCGACGTCCTCGTCGATCTCCTCGCCGACCCGCAACGACCGGGTCAACAGCTCGCTCTCGCGCAGATCGCCGGCCGGCACGGGCGCCAGGGGGGCGCCGCGGCCGTCCAGCATCCCCTCCAGCGCAGCCAGCAGCGAAAGCGCCGACGGCTCAGCAGGGATGACCAGCGCGCGCAGGATGGCTATCCGGTTACCTCGCCGTCGCGGGGATCGTCGAGCGGCCAACCGTGGGCGGCCAGTTTGGCGCGCACCCGCTCGACATCGTCGGGGGCGGGCAGTTGGTCGGTGATCCGCAGGATCTCCGCGCCGATGTCGACGAAGCCCGGGTCTGACAGGGACATCATCGCGCGGGTCACCTCAACAACCTCGTCGCTGGAAAGCCGGCGTTTGAGCAAAGCCAGGATCGGTAGGTAGTCGTTTTGCGGGACGCCGTTGGGGTAGCCGGCGCGAAGCCAGGACACGATACTGGTCAGGAATAGGTTCACCCGCGGCACCTCCCACGCTGGGCTCTACGCCCACCCATTTCGTTCGATCCTAGGGTCTACCGGATCGCTGTGCGAGTGCACACGCAACACCGGATAGCAAAGGCGCAGTGAGGCCAAAGTCACCAAGCTTTGCCGAAAAAGTCACCAACTCTGCCGAAACTGGCCAAAACCCTCACCTGCGCATCAGAATGCTCGCCATGGGTGCAGAGATGATCATCTTGGTGCTGCTGATCGCCACAGCCTTGGCGTTCGACTTCACCAACGGCTTTCACGACACCGGTAACGCGATGGCGACCTCCATCGCCACCCGGGCCCTGAAGCCCAAAACCGCAGTGCTGTTGGCAGGTGTCCTGAATCTGGTCGGAGCCTTTCTCTCCGTCGAGGTTGCGGTCACGGTCACCACGTCGGTGCTGAAGGTTCAGAACTCCAAAACGGGCCAGCTGCTGCCGGGTATCGACGCCTCCATGGGCTTGACCATCATCTTCTCCGGCCTCATCGGCGGCATTCTGTGGAACCTGCTGACTTGGCTGTTCGGCATCCCGTCCAGTTCGTCGCACGCCCTTTTCGGCGGATTGATCGGCGCGGGTCTGGCGGCACTGGGCCTGCACGGTATCAACTGGCAGGGCGTCACCCAGAAGGTGCTCATCCCCGCCGTCGCCGCCCCGCTGATCGCCTGCCTCGTTGCCGCCAGCGGCACCTGGCTGGTGTACCGGATCACCCGCAAGGTACTGACGCGGCGTCGCGAGGAGGGCTTCCGCTGGGGCCAGATCGCGACGGCATCCTTGGTCGCGCTGGCACACGGCACCAACGACGCGCAGAAGACCATGGGTGTCATCGCGCTGGCGTTGATCACCACCGGCCACCTCACCGGCGACGTCAAGAAAGACGGTCTGCCGATCTGGATCATCGCCAGTTGTGCGGTCGCCATCGGCCTGGGTACCTACCTGGGCGGCTGGCGGGTCATCCGCACCCTGGGCAAGGGCCTGGTGGAGATCGAGTCGCCGCAGGGTCTGGCCGCTGAGGCGTCCTCGGCGGCGATCATCCTCAGCTCCAGCGCGGCCGGCATGGCGCTGTCCACCACCCACGTCGCTACCGGCTCGATCCTCGGCAGCGGCGTCGGAAAGCCGGGCGCGCAGGTGCGCTGGGCGGTGGCCGGCCGGATGGCCGTCGCGTGGCTGGTAACCCTGCCGGCCGCGGCTCTGGTCGGCGCGCTGGCGTACTGGTTGTCGAGCCTGATCAAGGATGTTTCAGGTTCGCGGCTGGCCGGCGACGGGGTGATCTTCGTGATCCTGGTGGCGCTGTCCTTCTATATGTGGTGGCGGGCCCAGCAGCAGAAGGTAGACCACAGCAACGTCAATGCCGATTGGGATGCTACGACGAACTCCGTCGTGCCCGCCGAGGTCCGCGCGGCAGCGAAGAGCAACGCCAACATCAAGACGACGACTTCGATCTGACGGCCGGGAGAACACGCAGATGCATTACCTGGAATCCATTCTCAAGGTGCTTGTCGTCGGGTTGTTTCTCGGTGCGGGTCTGCCTGCCGTCTTCGCCACGGGGATGGTGGCCTACTCGTTCGGTGCCGGCGGAGAGGAAGCCGACCACGTCATCCACAAGCCGAACCCGCCGCTGAAGTACCTGGGTATCCTGGTGTTCCTGTTCGTCGGCGTCGTGATCGTCACCGCGGTCGCGTGGATCACCAGGGCGACGGTCATCCATCACTTCGGTGTCGACCTGTTCCCGATGTTGCCGAAGAAGTGAGTCGGTAGTGACTGTCGAACCGCCGCAGCAGCACCAACCAGCCTTCTTGGACAGTGTTTTAGGCTGGTTGCACGAGGGTTTTCCGGACGGGGTCGCGCGCAAGGACTACTACGCGCTGCTGGCGCTGCTGAGGCGCACGCTGACCGAGGACGAGTTGGTGCAGGCGGCGTACTCAGTGCTAAAGGGCAGCGACCCGGAAGATCCGGTGACGACCGACCAGATTCGCGACGCCATCCGGGAGACCACAGAGAAGGAACCCAACGCCGACGAGCTCAACCAGGTGGCCGCCCGGCTGGCTTTGGTCGGCTGGCCACTTGCCGACCACGGCTGACTAACCGCGCCCGTCGCGGCGCAACGGGTGGTGTTCGGGCACCTGCACGAAGATCAGCGTGACCCCGTCGGGGTCGGTGACGTGCATCTCGAACAGGGTCCATGGTTCCTGCCGGGCCTCCCGCGCGATCGGCACTCCGCGGCCCCGCAACTCCTCCTGGGTGGCGTGGATATCGCGCACCTGCAGCCACAGGGCGCCTGGAAACGGGCCCACGGCGTCGGCGGGTGTGCCGTGACCGGCCAGCTCGATCAGCGATTGGCCCGCGAAAAATACTGTGCCGCCAGGGTATTCGCGGGCGATGGCCAGGCCCAGTCCGTCGCGGTAGAACGCCAGCGAGCGCTCATAGTCCGACGGGCGGAACAACATCCGGCTCGCGAGGATCTCCATGAACCGTGTCTACCTCAACTCGGTTGCATGCGCTGACGCTTGAGGATGCTGTTGAGCACACGGGGGGCGACGAGGTCGAGGGCGCGGGCGCTGACCCCGAACCGCGGGGCGATGCGCACCGGGCGGTACCGGGCCGCGTCGATCATCCACTTCGCGGCCTCCCACGGACTCAACGCCGGCATACCGTCGTAGACCTTGGTCGGCGTGATCATCGGAGTGGCCACCAGCGGGTAGTACAGCGTGGTCGAGTGCACTCCGTACCGCGACCACTCGGTTTCGATCACCCGGCTCACCGTGGAAAGTGCCGACTTGGACGCGTTGTAGACGCTGAACAGGGGAGGGGCCTCGCTCAGCACGCCCCAGGTCGCGACGTTGATGATGTGTCCGTGGCCGCGCTCGATCATCCCCGGCGCCAGCCCGCGGATCAGCCGCAGTGGGGAGTAGTAGTTCAGCGCCATGGTGCGTTCGACGTCATGCCAGCGGTCCAGGGACTCGGCCAGCGGCCGGCGGATCGAGCGGCCGGCATTGTTGACGAGGATGTCGACTCCGCCGAACCGTTGCTCGACGGTGTCGGCCAGTGCGTCGACGGCGTCGAGGTCCGCCAGGTCACACGGGATCGCGGTCGCAGTGCCGCCCGCCTCGGCGATCCGCGCGGACACCGCGTCGAGCAGGTCGGCCCGCCGGGCGACGACGATCACCTCCGCGCCGTCCTTGGCGAACCGCTCGGCCCCTGCCTCCCCGATGCCCGAGGAGGCCCCGGTGATCAGCACCCGCTTGCCGCGCAGATCGACAGGGCTCCGGCGGGACACGCTCAACGGGGGGCGCATGCCGGTGAGGGCGATCGCTTCGGTCAGCTTTCGGCGCAGTGATGTCACAGGCTCCGAGTCTATGGATGCTCAGAAGTAGCGCGGGAACGGCGTCCAGTCCGGGTCGCGCTTCTCCAGGAACGCATCGCGGCCCTCGACGGCTTCGTCGGTCATGTAGGCCAGCCGGGTCGCCTCGCCGGCGAACAACTGCTGGCCGACCAGGCCGTCGTCGAGAAGGTTGAAGGCGAACTTCAACATCCGTTGCGCCTGAGGCGATTTCCCGTTGATCTCCCGCGCCCACTGGAGTGCGACGTTCTCCAGTTCGGCGTGGTCCACCACCTCGTTGACCGCGCCCATGTGGTGCATCTGTTCGGCGGTGTAGGTGCGGCCGAGGAAGAAGATCTCCCGGGCGAACTTCTGGCCGACCTGGCGGGCGAGGTAGGCGCTGCCGTAGCCGCCGTCGAAGCTACCGACGTCTGCGTCGGTCTGCTTGAACCGGGCGTGCTCCCGGCTGGCCAGGGTCAGGTCGCACACCACATGCAGGCTGTGTCCGCCGCCCGCGGCCCAACCGTTGACCAGGCAGATCACCGGCTTGGGCATGAAGCGGATCAAACGCTGAACCTCGAGGATGTGCAGTCGCCCGGCGCGGGCCGCGTCGACGGACTCCGCGGTGTCTCCACTCGCGTACTGGTAGCCGGTGCGGCCACGGATGCGCTGGTCGCCGCCCGAACAGAACGCCCAGCCGCCGTCCTTGGCCGAGGGGCCGTTGCCGGTCACCAGCACCACGCCCACATCCGGTGACATTCGGGCGTGGTCGAGGGCGCGGTGCAACTCATCGACGGTGTGCGGGCGGAAGGCGTTGCGCACCTCGGGACGATTGAAGGCGACCCGCACCGTCGGCTGCCGCGCGCCGTCGCGCACGTGCCGGTGATAGGTGATGTCGGTGAGGTCGTCGAAGCCCTCCACGGGCTGCCACAGTGCGGGGTTGAACGGGTTCTCGCTCACGGCCCTGACCGTACGCCAGCGTCCCCCGCGCGGGCCGAACCCCGGCGCTCTAGAGGGCGATCCCGTACTCGCGCAAGGTGTCCAGCAGCCCGGTGGGGCGCTCGTCGGTGGGCAGCGGGTCCACCAACGTGAAGGAGCACCCGAGTCCTTCGGCCGCACCGTCGTTCTCCTCGCTGTCGCCCACCATCAGAGTCTCCGCCGCGTCCACCCCCAGCCGGTCGAGCGCGATCTCGAAGATCCGCGGATCCGGCTTCATCACCCCGGTTTCGAATGACAGCACGTACTCGTCCGCACCGGTGCCCGCGGCAGCGAACGCACGGCGGACATCCCAGGCGATATTTGACACCACCGCCGTCGGAATCCCGTCGGCGCGCAAACCATCGAGCACCTGGACGGTGTCCGGGTAGGGCGTCCACGAGGCCGGGTCGATGACGCGTTGGTACAGGCCTTCGGCGTGCCGGTCGGCAAGGCCGGAGACCTGCAACACATGCAGATATGCCTCGCGGTGCAGTTGCGGCTTCAGATCGCGGTTCAGCCAGGCGTGGTAGGCCCGCTCGGTCATCTGCACCCCGGGCCCGGTCGGGTGGGTGAGCCGTTCCATCAACTCGGCCTGCGCCGCCTCGTCGACTCCAGCCATGCCCGCGAACCAACTGTCGTTCTCGTCGAGACGGAACAGCGTGCCGGAGAAGTCGAACAGAACTGCACGTAGGGAAGCCACCGCTTCATGCTGCCACCCGGGGCCGAAGGCGGGTACGGTACGTGTCACTCCCAGCATCTGTATCGGCGGTCAATGTCACGGCACCACGTTTGGATCGCGGCCATGCTCGCGATGAGCCTGACAGCCGCCCGACCAGCATCCGCCGACCCCGGCGAAGCGGCATCGCTGGAGGCAATCTTGGAGCCGGTGGTGACCGCTCAGATGACGAAGATGGGCATCCCCGGGCTGATCGTCTCCGTGCAGACTCCGGACCGCGGGACCTGGCAGGCCGCGTTCGGAATCTCCGACATCGCGACGCGCGCTCCGATGGACATCGCCGACCATGTCCGCATCGGCAGTATCACCAAGTCCCTGACCGCGACGGTGATCCTGCAGTTGGCTCAGGAGGGACGACTGCGCCTCGACGATCCGCTCGCGCCGTATTTCCCTGGCGTGCAGACGAATCAGGCCACCATCCGTCAGGCGCTCCAGTTGACCAGTGGCATCGCCGACTACACCACCGACGCATTCCTCAACGCGCTTGCCGATGCGCCGCAACGGGTTTGGTCACCCAGCGAACTGGTCGGCCTCGTCGCCGACGAGCCGCCCATGTTCCCAGCCGGCACCGACTGGTACTACTCGAACACCAACCTCCTGATGCTGGGTATCGTCGCCGAGCAGGTCGCCGGCCAGCCATTGCAACAGCTCATCGCGGACCGGATCTTCACGCCGCTGGCCATGATCGGCTGCTCGTTTCCGGACGCCGCGGACGCCACCATTCCGTATCCGAGATCGCGGGGCTACCTGCTGAGCACGAGATGGGACCGACCGCCGACCCCGCCCGCGCCGCTGCCGGGGCTGGTCGACGTCACCGACTTCAACCCGTCGTGGGCGGCCGGCGCAGGGCAGGCCATCTGCACCGTCGCCGATCTGGCGGTGTGGGGACGCGCGCTGGCCACCGGTGAGCTTCTCGGCCCGGAAATGCAGGCGCAGCGTCTCACCTACCACCCGACCGGGGACCCGAGTGCGAAGTACGGCCTCGGCATCGTCAACATCAACGGCCTCGTCGGGCACAACGGCGAGATCAGCGGCTACATGAGCCAAACCGCCCGCCGGGAGTCCGACGGCACTGTCATCGTGGTGCTGAGCAACCTGATGATCGCCCCCGACCTCACCGAGCCGGCGACCGCCATCAGTGAGCTGATCTCGCGGGCGATCCCACCGAAGCCGTAGCGGCTCAACCGATTGCCCGGCCCGCGCCTTCCCAGAACTGTGCCCGCACGGTCTTCTTGTCCGGCTTGCCCAGCGCCGTCACCGGAACCGACTCGACGACGATGACCTGCTTGGGCGACTGTACCGAGCCCTTACGCTCCTTGACCGCGGCCTGGATCTCGGCGGTCAGCGTCGCCACCGCCACCTCGTCGCTCGGGTGGCCGG
>Ga0315288_10008249_pt1 | contig 13159 bp, 12 predicted proteins | sample YL17G11_20_MG_FD_203454 | JGI IMG/M metagenome (GOLD analysis project Ga0315288, IMG submission 203454) | Sediment microbial communities from Yellowstone Lake, YNP, Wyoming, USA - YL17G11_20 | ecosystem: Environmental > Aquatic > Freshwater > Lake > Sediment | place: USA: Wyoming | collected...
GCGCTTCCGCAAGTCGTCCAGGACGGTCACTTTCTGGCGCGCCGCGCCAACTTCCTGGTTCAACTGGTTCTCGCGCTCCTGCGAGTCGAACAGGGCGCGCTCGGCGCCATCCAGGTCAGGGGCCTGGGCTTCCGCAGCGACCAGTGCTTCCACCGCAGACTGGTGTTCAATTTGCTGGATGGCAATTTCAGCGGCCAGGGTTATGACCTGGGAATTGAGATTGGCAATCTCATCCTCAAGTGGTTTTAGAGCTGCCCGGGCAGACTCAAGCGCCCGGTACGCGCTCTCGGCAGGGCGCGCCTGCATCTCCTTCCTGCGCGCCGCGTCGTGAGCCGCTGCCTCGTAGCCGAGGGTTGCCAATTCCTTGTCCACCCTGGCCAGTTTCTTACGCGCCTCGGCTGCGAATTTTTCGCCGTCAAGTATTTTATGAACCCGTGCCAGGCGCTTCGCCCCGTTGGTCTCCCATTCCTTGATCTGCCTTTGGTTCAACTCCAGTCGTTCGATCAGTTGAGCGACGGTATTCGAGAGGCTGAGCCGCTCGGCATCGGCTCTGGCATAATATGAGATTTTTGTTTCGTAATCCGTAAGCCGGGCGGCGAGTTCTTCCGTCGTAGTCTTATTTGCCCGCCAGGTATCGCCTTTTTGCTTGCCTTCGGCTTGCAGTTGTTCCAGCGTGGACTGGCGGTGCTCCGCGCTGAGCGACTGCCCGCACAGCGGGCAGGTCGCGCCGTCGGCCGCTTCAAGTTTTTCAATGCGCAGCTTGAGTTCGTCCATCTCGGTTTTCAGGCTGGCGTTCTCTGTGCGCAATTCCGCCTGTCTCTCGCGCCCGGTTTGGATCTGCTTTTCCAGGCTGGCGCGTTCGTCCAGTTTCGTTTCGGCCCCGGCTAGTGCCTTTTTTGCAGTCTCCAAGCTGGTCGCCAATTCAACTGAAATTGATAACTGTTGGCTGACAGCGGCACCCTGTCCTTCCAGCGTCTCTTTTTCCTGTTCCAGCTTTGCCTTTTCGGTATTGATCTCGTCCAGGAATGGAAGGCGGCGTTTTTCCTGCTCATGGAATTGGGAAGCTGTTCCGTCCCATGTTTCCAATTCCCGGCGTGCCTGCTGCCAGGCGTTATAAGCCGCTTCGACCTCGCCGGCACGCCCCAGCAGGTCAGCATGGGGTTGGCGCTCGGCCTCTCGTCCGGCAAGACGGGTCTGGAGTCCGGAAAGGTTCGCTTGTGAACGTTCTAGGGCCTGCGCTATTTTTTGCACCAGTTCGCGCTGTTTGTCCAGCTTGGCCCGCAGCTGCTTGATGCTTGCCAGCGCCGCCTCCTGGAGCTTGCGACTGGCTACCAGCCCACTCAGTTGTGTTTCCAGCTCCGCCAGGCGCAACTTGCGGGGTTCTTCCTCGGCCAGTTCGGCATCAATCTCGGTCATGCGCCCGTCGACCGCATCGAGATTGCTCTCCAGCACCTTGCGGCGCTCAGCGGCGCGCTCTTTGTAGACTTCCCAGATTTCCAGGCCTAGGATGTTGCCCAGGATTTCTTTGCGGCGGGTGGGAGGCTGCTGGGCAAACTGGTCGGCGCGGCCCTGCAGGAAGAATGAAACGTTAATGAAGGTATCGTAGTCCAGGCGCAGCACCTGCTCGATACGCGCCTGTGTCTCGCGCGTGGTGCGTTCCGTCAATGGTCTCCATTGACCATTGACCGCAGATCCTGGACCTTGGTCGATAGTTTGTTGTCCATCGTCCAGAATTTGGAACTCCAGCACCGTGGTCTTTCCGCGTGCCAGTGACCGGATGACCCGGTACTGGTTGTTCTCGTACCCAAACGTGAAAGCCACTTCGGCAGCCGCCGACTGCAAGTTGACGACCGACTCATCCCGCTTGCGCGCCTGGCCGAACAATGCCCAGGTCATCGCATCCAGCAGTGAGGATTTACCCGCGCCGTTCTGCCCCGAAATGCAAGCTAGGTCGAAGCCGCTGAAGTCCACTTCGACGGGGTCGCGGTAGGAAAGAAAGCCGTAAAGGTTCAGGCGCAGAGGAATCACAAGCCTATTTTAACAGCAAAGGTACAAAGCGCGTAAAGGAGAATAGAGTTTTGTTTTTCGACTTTTCGAGGGTGTGCGATTTCGGCAGACGGAGTCAAACGGGGTCCGAAGTCTCCTGACTCTGGCAAACGGAGTTCGTAGGATCAATTCAGCCAAAGTTGGCATTAAAATTCCTTTTTTGGACTTAATTAGAAATTCGATTAGGTTCGAATAATAGATGCTTTTCCAATTTTCTCATCGTCCAGATTTCTTTAACTTGCCCAACCTCCAGAGGCATGTTATCATACCTGCGTGCTCTCCAACCTCTCCAAGCGCAACCGCACGCATGTCATCCTGGCAGCCATTATCCTGGCGACCATTCCTTGTTATTGTCTGGGGATCATCATCCGGCAATTTGCCCCCGACCGGAATTCTGTTACTCCGACCGCCACCGCCACGGTCACTGCCTCATCGACCTCTACCTATACGCGAACTGCCACCCTGACACTGACACCTACCTCCACCTTCACCCTGACATCCACCCCTACACCCACCGCCACGCTGACCGCCAGCGCTACATCTACCTCCACCTCGACTCTGACCCTCACGCCCACTTTCACGCCAAGTGCAACCCCCACACCGACATCCACGCCAACACCGACACCAACATTCACCTTTACTCCGACACGGACATTTACACCAACACCGACATCAACATTCACCTTCACGCCCACACCAACTCCGACACCAACATTAACTCTCACGCCAACACCAACACCGACTTTAACATTCACGCTGACTCTGACATTAACCTTCACGCCGACCTCCACTTTTACCGACACCCCCACCTCACCAACCCCCACCAACATGCCGCCTACATCTTAATTCAACCTACATTCCCCCCAACTTCCAATGACTGATATAACCCCCTTCCTCAAAGAGTTGCTCACCGCCCCCGGCCTCTCCGGCTACGAGGACCTCGCCGCCGAAATCATCTCCGCCAAATGGAAGCCGCTCGTCCACGCGATCAGCCGGGGCAGACTCGGTTCCCTGCATGGACTGCGGCGCGGTACCGGCAGAAGCCCGCGCCCATCCGTGATGGTCGCCACGCACATGGATGCCATTGGCCTGATGGTCACCGGCATCGTGGACGGCTTTCTGCGCTTCACCGAAGTCGGCGGGGTGGACCCGCGCGTCCTGCCTGGCACGCTGGTCACGGTGTACGCCACGGGCGCAGGTGGTCATCGCCCCATTCCCGGCGTGGTCGTCCAGCCCCCCGTCCAACTCCTGCCGCCTGAAATAGGCCCGAATCCCGTTCCGCTGGAATATCTATTCCTGGATACCGGCCTTCCGCCGAGCAATGTGGCAGACCTCATCCGCGTCGGCGACGTGGTCTCGTATGCCCAGCCACCGCTCGAGTTGAGCGGTGAGACGATTGCCGGCCACACACTGGATAACCGGGCCTCAGTTGCCGCGCTGACCGTCTGCCTGGAAGAGTTGCAGTCCCGCCCGCACGTTTGGGATGTGTGGGCTGTGGCCACCACGCAGGAGGAAATTGGCATGATCGGGGCTATTGGCTCGACCTTTGAACTGCACCCCACGATTGCCATTGCCGTGGATGTAACTTTTGCCAAAGGTCCCGGCTCCAGCGACTGGCAGACTTCCTCACTCGGCAAAGGTCCCACCCTGTGCATGGGACCTAATATCCATCCGGCCTTGTATAAAGCAATGAGAGACTTGGCTGACAGGTTGGAAATCCCCTACGGACTTGAGTATGTCCCGCGTCACACCGGGACGGATGCCTTCGCCACGCAGGTTGTGGCGGAAGGCGTGCCCAGCCTCGTTCTGGGCATCCCGCTGCGTTACATGCACACACCGGTGGAGGTGGTTGCCATCAAGGATATCCAGCGCGCCGGACGGTTGATGGCCGAGTTCATCGCCGGGCTGACGCCGGATTTCATAGAAAAAATTTTCTGGGATGATTAGCATGCAGACCATCGGAAACGCTCAAATCAAACTGCTTGAAAAGCTGTGCAATGCCTGCGCCGTCTCCGGCGACGAGGCCGAGGTTCGCAAGATCGTCCTGGAAGAACTCAAAGGCCACGCCGGGGATATCAGAGTAGACGCCCTTGGCAACGTGCTGGTGACTCGCTCCGGGTCCGGGAAGAAACGCTTGAAAGTCATGGTCTCCGCCCACATGGACGAAGTTGGATTCATGCTGGTGGCCGATGATGGCGAGGGCCTTTTCCGCTTCGAGACCGTCGGCGGCATGGATGTCCGCCAGTTACCCGGCAAGGCCGTTCTGATTGGCAAAGACCACCTACACGGCGTGATTGGGGCACGCCCCATCCACCTGACCACCGAGGAGGAGCTCAAGCAGAAGATTCCGCTGGATGCCCTGCGCATCGACATCGGTCCTGGCGGCGGCAAGGTCAAGTTGGGCGACCGGGCCACGTTTGCCACCCGTTTCCAGCGCAACGGTCCGGTGCTCATCGCCAAGGCTTTCGATGACCGTCTAGCTGTCGTCATCCTGCTCGAACTGGTCAAGAACCCGCCGGACAATATCGACCTGCTGGCGGCCTTCACCGTCCAGGAGGAAATCGGCTTGCGTGGGGCAAAGGTTGCCGCCTACTCCCTCAACCCCGACCTGGCGGTTGTGGTGGACGCTACTCCCGCCAACGACCTGCCCGGCTGGGATGGCGAAGAGAATGCTTCATTCAACACGAAACTTGGACTTGGCCCGGCAATCTACATCGCCGACAGCGGTACCATATCCGACCCGCGACTGGTCCGCCATTTAAACGTGACGGCCCAGACCGAAGGCATTCCCATCCAATTTCGTCAGCCGGGTGCGGGCGGAACAGACGCTGGAGCCATCCACAAATCTCGCGCTGGCGTCCCCAGCATTGCGGTCTCGGTGCCGCACCGTGGCAGTCATACCGCCGCCTCGATTGCCCGTCTCGACGACTGGAAGAATACATTCGCGCTTATCCATGCCGCGCTGATGCGCCTCACACCGGAACTCCTGGCATCCGCGCGAGGCTAACCTTGCCGGTGCAACACATTGGCAGGCTCAGTGCATGCTTCGGTCGCTGTTTGGGACGACCAAAGTCGTCACTACTAAAGGACTAACCATGAAACAACTCATCCAAAAACTGACTGAAACGTTCTCCCCCTCCGGCTATGAAGCCACCATTTGTGAGGTTATCCGCAAGGAAATCAAGCCCCTTGCTGACGAGGTCCGCGTGGACGCGCTGGGCAACCTGATCGCCTGTAAAGGCTCCAAATCAAAAAATGGTCTGAAAATCATGCTGGCCGGCCACATGGACGAGATCGGCTTGATGGCCACCCACATTGACGAGAATGGTTTCATCCGCTTTACCGGTCTTGGCGGTATCCGCCTGACGGCGCTGACAGGCGGCCGTGTCCGCTTCATGGATGGCACTCCCGGCGTCATCAGCACAGAACGGCTCACTGACCTGACCAAAGCACCCACGCTCGAGCAGTGCTTTATTGACGTGGGCGCTTCCAGCAGGAAGGATTGCCCAATCAAGGTGGGCGATGTGTGCGCCTTCGAACGTCCTTTCCTCGACCTGGGAAACCGGTTGATTGCCAAGTCCATGGACGACCGTATCGGCTGCGCTGTTATGATCGAAACCTTGCGCGCCCTGAAGTCTTTCCCTCATGAACTTTATTTCGTCTTTACCACGCAGGAGGAAGTGGGCCTGCGCGGGGCCACCACTTCCGCCTTCGGTGTGGATCCAGACCTCGGCCTGTCAGTGGATGTAACCGCCACCGGCGACACGCCTAAAGGTTCCAAGATGGAAGTTGCCCTGGGTAAAGGCCCGGCGGTCAAGGTCAAGGATGGGGGCATGCTCGCTGACCCGCGCATCGTCAATTGGATGACCCGCACCGCAGAGAAGACGAAAATCCCCTATCAGCGCGAAGTCCTCGAAGGCGGTACCACCGACGCACGCGCCATCCAGGTGGCACACGCCGGGGTCCCAGCCGGTTGCCTCTCAGTCCCGACGCGCTACGTTCACAGTCCTTCCGAGATGGTGGACACCGGCGATGTGCAAAATTCTGTCAAGCTGCTGGTCGCCCTGTTGAGCGCTCCAGTGGATTTGTGAACTGTCTTCGATCAAACAAAATCGGCGCACCCAAACAGGTGCGCCGATTGCTTTCATGGGACTATTCTCCGGGTTACGGATTACTTTTTCTCTTCTTCCTTCTTTGGCTTCTTCGGCATTCCCCACAGGAGGATGGCCACGCCGACGCCAATGGCGAATGCTCCCAGCGCACCCCAGCCCGTGAAGACAGCCATGGCGATGATCAGGCCGGCCAGTCCAAAGAAAACGGCAATCTGGCCTTGCCAGACTTGCATCTTCTTAAGTAAGTCAAGGACAAGCCAGCCAATTCCCAGTCCAAGGACAGCCATGCCCACGAAACGGAAGAACTGGGAAAGCAGAATCAGGATCATATTGATGATTTCGAGTGGTGTCATTTGTCTCTCCTTTTCTGAGTGAAAGAACGGTTACGCCCAGGCCCAGATCAGCCATAGGCCAATCATAACCAATCCTATTATAACCCGAAATACAACCGCCCAGCCACAGCCAACCAGCATTCCTCTCATGGAGGCCAGGGCTTTCCTGGCGTCTTTCAACCGCATCCATTGAATAAGGAACAGCACGAGCAACGCGGCCAGGATTCCACCAATAATTGGGATTGGGATGGCCAAACTACCTATGATGGCAGATGCCAGTGCGATCAAAACAACCCACCACGGAGCGCCTTCTTTATGCGCCTGTGCGCCCATCAACACGTTGTCCAGGATGGATCCGGCCAGCATCAACACCGTGATGAGCCCAAACATGACCCAGCCCAGCACCCCGAATCCGGCCGCAATCCCATATCCCAGCGCCGATACCCAGATGATCACCAATCCCGGCAGGATCGGGACGACCAGCAGCCCTACCGCCATCATCACGATGGCGATGCCCCGGGCGGCCTGTTCAATTTCAATGGTATAGGAACCAATATGTATCATTTATTCCTGGATGGTCTTTGGGCGGATTATTTCCACTCCTCCCATCCACGGGAGCAGGGCTTCCGGCACTTTCACAGACCCGTCAGCCTGCTGGTAATTTTCGAGCACTGCGATCAGCGTGCGCGGCAAGCCCAGCCCTGACCCGTTCAGGGTATGGACGAAGCGCGTCCTGCCACCGTCGGCAGGACGATACTTGATGTTCGCCCGCCGCGCCTGGAAGTCGGTGTCGTTCGAGACCGAGGATACTTCCAGCCACTCCTGCAAACCAGGTGCCCAGACCTCGATATCGTAGGTCATGGTCGCGCCAAAGCCAATGTCAGTGGTGCAGAGCTGCTTGACGCGGTAAGTCAGCCCCAGCCCGGTGCAGGTGGCCTCGGCATGTTCACGTATTTTCTCCAGCATGGCGTCCGATTCTTCCGGCTTGCTGAAGATATACATTTCGACCTTGTCGAACTGGTGACCGCGCTTGATGCCGCGCACGTCGCGCCCGGCGCTCATTTTCTCGCGCCGGAAGCAGGGGGTGTAGGCCGTATATTGCAGCGGTAGTTGTTTCTCGTCCAGAATTTCATCCATGTGCAGGCCAGTGATGGGCACTTCCGCCGTTGGCACCAACCACAGGTCTTCTTCTGCGTCGTGGTACAGGTTCTCGGCAAACTTGGGCAGTTGACCGGCAGCGTAGAGAGTGGCCGCCTTGACCATGAAGGGGGTGTATTGCTCGGTGTAGCCCTGCCGGCTGTGCAGGTCGAGCATGTAGGCGATCAGTGCTCGTTGGAGGCGCGCCCCCAGTCCGGTCAACACGTAGAAGCGCGAGCCGGTGATCTTGACGCCGCGCTCGAAGTCCAGGATGCCAAGCTCCGGCCCCAGCTCCCAGTGGATTTTCGGTACGAAATCGAACTCCGCGAGCTGGCCCACCGTGCGCAGGACGACATTCCCGCTCTCGTCTTTGCCATAGGGCGTGCGGGTATCCGGAAGGTTGGGAATGAGGGCTGCTTCAGACTTGAGTTCTTCTTCAACCTCAGCCACTTCCCTGTCAATGGCAGCAATATTATCTCCGACCACCCGCATGGCCTCAATTTTAGCCTGACGTGCCACGGCATCCTTCATTTGACTGATTTCTTTCGATGTGGCATTACGCTCGGCTTTCAGCGCCTCCACCTCGGTTAGAATGGCGCGTCGACGGGCGTCCAACTCCAGGATGTGCTCCACCGGCGCAGGATCCATTTGGCGGTCCGATAACCCCTTGCGTACCAGGTCGGGATGTTCGCGGATGAAATTGATGTCCAACATAAAGCACCTCCATCAAAAAGAATACGCCCCCTCGATTTGCAGGACGAGGGGGCGATTCGTGGTGCCACCTGCTTTTGTTACGACCACTAGCTCCCTTCCCCATCTAGGGGGAAGGGCGGGGAGATGAGGGTCGTAACCTCGCTCACGCGGTAACGGGCGCTGCCCGGCTCTCTTACAATTCTTCGTAGTAACGACTTTAGTCGTTATCGCTGCTGGCCCTAAAGGGTGCTTCGCGAAGCCGTCACTACAAACAACTCCTGCGAGAGCAACTGCCTGTGGAGTGGATGTCAATCCACTCTACAAACACCGGAGGGGATTTCGCCGTTGTTCCGCCTGCCTCGCACCAACCGGCAGGTTTCTGGACGGAGGGGCGGGTACTGGTCTCCGGGTGGGTTGTTGAATGTTAGGCGGATTATACCAAAACCCGGGTGGACGCGCTGACCCAACCCCTACCCGTTCCCTTTGAACTCCTCCGCCGTAACGTGACCGGGTTGGCTGACGCCTTCACGCTTGAATACTTTCCATGCCGTCATGAACAGGATCTTGATGTCAAGCCAGAATGACCGGTGGTCCACGTACCATACGTCCAGGAGGAATTTCTCGTCCCAGGAAATGGCGTTGCGTCCGTTGACCTGCGCCCAGCCGGTGATACCGGGCAGCACGTCGTGCCGCCGCATCTGCTCCGGGGAGTAACGTTCCAGGTAGCGCATCAGCAGCGGGCGCGGGCCCACCAGGCTCATTTCGCCGCGCAACACGTTCCAGAGCTGGGGCAGGTCATCCAGGCTGGTGGAGCGGAGAAAACGCCCGAAGGGAGTTAAACGCTCAGCATCCGGCAGCAGGTTCCCATCCGGTCCAGTGCGGTTCGTCATCGTTCTGAATTTATAGGGGATGAAAGGTCGGCCCTTATAACCTGGTCGCTGCTGGAGGAACAGGACGGGGGTTCCGAGGAAAATCCAGACCAGCAGGCTGATGACCAGCAGAAGCGGAAGGATTACAACCAAGGCGACTGTGGTTGCCAGCAGGTCGAAAATTCGTTTTGAGACCGACATAGTTCCATTCTACCAAAAGATTGTGGTATATTGTGGACAGAGGCGCATTATGAACGAACGCATTCTGATCATCGAAGACGATCCGGCCATCCTGAAAGTGCTCCAGCGCGGGCTGGCCTATGAAGGTTACCTGGTGGACATTGCCACCGACGGCCGCAACGGCCTTAACCTGGCGCACGACCATCACCCCGACCTGGTCATCCTTGATTGGATGCTGCCCGGTATGGACGGGTTGGAGGTCTGCCGCCGCCTGCGGATGGGGGGCAGCCTGCCCATTTTGATGCTGACCGCCAAGGATACCGTTCAGGACCGTGTGCAGGGTCTCGACGCTGGTGCGGACGATTATCTGGTCAAACCGTTCAACCTGGAGGAACTGCTCGCCCGCATGCGCGCCCTGCTACGCCGTACACAGACCGAGCGCAACCAGGTCTACCAGTTCGCCGACCTGACAATGGACAGCGTTTCCCGCCAGGTAACGCGCAGCGAACGACTTATCCCCCTCACAGCTAAAGAGTATGAACTGCTCGAACTGTTCCTGCGCCACCCGCGCCAGGTGCTGACGCGTGAGGTTATTTTCGACCGCGTCTGGGGCTACGATTTCGGCGGCGAGAGCAATGTGCTGGAAGTCTACATCCGCTACTTGCGGCAAAAACTCGAATCGGAAAATGAGCCGCGCTTGATCCATACCGTGCGCAGTGTGGGTTATGTCCTGCGCGAGAACCCGTAATGTCCCTGCGTTTACGCCTGACAATCTTATACTCCGCACTTACCGGGGGAATCCTGCTGATTTTCGGTGTCCTGCTCTATTCCCTGGTCAACATCCTGCTGGTAACCCAGGTGGATACCACCCTGTTTCAAACCGCCAACGACCTGCTGCTCGGCTGGCGTGTTGGCCCGGCAGGTGAACTCAGCCAGGAAACCCTGCCCAAGCTCAACCTGACCTCATTCGTTTATTATCAGATCTGGGACAACAACGGGCGGCTGCACTCCTCTTCCCCCGGTCTCGGTCAGATCAACCAGCCGTTCGACCCGGTTGGCTACCAGTTAAAAATCTCCATTTACCGCAATTCCCTGGTTCAGAAAGTTCACCTGCGTGTCCTGAACGTCCCGCTGGAGGCGGGTGGTCGTCCGATCGGGACCCTGCAAGTGGCTGCCAGTATGACCATGGTGGAAACCACCCGTCAATCCCTGGTGCAGACGATCATCGTCATTGCGGTGGCTGCCATACTCTTTGCCGCGGCACTCTCCTGGTTCTTCATCGGCCAGGCGCTCTCGCCGCTGGTTGACATCACCGAAAGCGCCCTGCGCATCTCGGGTGCCGATGACCTTTCCCAACGTATCCCTCAGCGTGGTCCTGAAAACGATGAAATGGGCCGCCTGGTGACCGCCTTCAACGCTACCTTGGGACGGCTGGAGCAGCTTTTCACTTCCCAACAACGCTTCCTGGCTGATGTAAGTCACGAGCTGCGCACCCCTTTGACCGTCATCAAGGGCAACGTCGACCTGATGCGCCGCATGAAAAAGGTGGATGAAGAATCCCTGGACAACATCGAAGACGAAGCCGACCGTCTCACCCGCCTCGTCGGAGACCTGCTGCTGGAAGCGCAAGCCGAATCAGGGAAACTGCCCCTGCATTTTGCTCCGCTCGAATTGGATACGCTTCTGCTAGAAGTTTTCAAAGAAATGCGCATCCTGGCACGTGAACGGGTGCAAATAAGAATTCCCGAGATTGACCAGATTGTGATCAACGGCGACCGTGACCGCTTGAAGCAGGTGCTGATCAACCTAATCGCCAATGCCATCAAATACACACCCCAAGGCGGCGAGGTGGTTCTCAGTTTGGGAAAATTCGCTGATAATGCCCGGCTCATTGTCCGCGATACCGGTCTGGGAATCCCCGCCGAAGACCTGCCGCATATCTTCGAGCGCTTCTACCGCGCTGAAAAATCCCGCTCACGGTCCAAAATAGGCGGGTTTGGGCTGGGACTCTCGATTGCCTATTGGATTGTCAACCATCACGGGGGACAGATCGAAGTCGATTCAGCGGAAGGCAAGGGCACCACATTCTGCATCTACCTGCCCATGCTGAAGACGACGGAAGCCTCTCCTAAGGATTAATCCCCAACCGGTCGTGCGCCTGCCTGCACAAGGATACTCCGCTCGTTGTCAGCCATTCGTGCAAGCGCAGACTCTCGCCCGCTCCGCTGGAAGCCTCGGCATAAATTCCACTCCCCCAGTACGCATAACGCTGTGTTTCCGCCGCCCAGCCAGACTCTGGCCAGTCGATCACTCCTATCCCACCATTGTAACCAGCCAATGCCAGGCGCGGGTCGCCGTGAGCCGCTTCCAGTGACCGCCTGAGATAGTCCAGGCCGCGCAAGGCGTTCGTATCGGGGGCGTAAGGGTCATCGCGGTCGGTGAAGTGATAAGGCATCACCTGGAACAGTCCCATCGCCCCGGCGCGGGAACGGGCACGCGGATCGCCGCAGGACTCGATCTGCATCACGGTGGCAACCAAATTCGGGTCCAACCCCGCGGCAGCGGCCCAGTCCTGGATCCTGCCAGCCCAATACTGCACTTCGGGCGTGAAAACGGACGAGAGCGGCCGGAGCGGGTTGCTGGTTTGAATTTCCGCTGACTGAACAGGCGGATTTTCCACCGGGAGGCGAGGGGTTGTAAAGCCTAGCGCGAAGAACATCATCACAGCGCCAACACAGACCACTGCCAGCGGCGGGAGCAGGTATCCAGACGGGCAGCCGCCTCGAGAGGAGACGGCTGCCAATGCGGAAGAAGGAACGGAGTGCCGGGAGGACATGGGTCCGGGAAGATGGACTAGGAATTGCGCGGGGTATCCACGTACTCCGCTTCACGCACCGGCTTGCTTTGCATGGCTAGGTTGGGATAAGTCGGTTCGGAGCGGGTGTAGTTCGATCCGGGCCGCGCCACCTTGCTCGCTGGCCGGAATGGAGAGATGGCGGCTGGCCTTGGGTGGGAGTTCAGCGAACTGGCTGGCTGGAGGGCTGGTGAGTGCTGGGAGGAATTGCGGATTTCAGCCTGGCTGAACAATTTCTCCCCTTTGACCGAGAAAGTTCCGATGATCAGAACCCGGATGAGCCAGACCATGATGGCAACAAAAACCGGCACAACCTTGGTCAGTGTGGTATTACTGATGACCTCGCTGCTCAGGTTGGGATGGCTGGAGATGGCAACCGCCACACCCCACCAGGTGAGGGTCGCGTTCATCGCCGCTGCCAGGAGCCAGGCCCCAAACAGGTACCAGACTTCAGCAGGCTCTTCCCGTCCCTGCTCCGGGGTGAACAGACGGGCAATACCCGCAAAGTCGATGCCGCAGAAGGCCAGCGCCAGGATCGTCGCCCAGCGCATACTGGCGAATTTAAGATTACCCAGCACATCATTCAAAGCGAACTGAGTGGTGCTGTAGTTGAACATCTCGAAAGCCAGTAGTGCGCCGATAATGATGACGCCCCAGGCCAGTCCGCGCCGGATGGTAAAACCTTTGAGCATTGAGGTGATCCCTCGGCTTTTTCGATAACTTGTGTTCATGACGACCTCCTTTGTCGTAATAGAACGTTTGTACTATTATTCTTTGCATAGTATAGAACATATGTACTATTTTGTCAAGTACCCATTTCCAGAATATAATGAGATGGGACCATCTCAATAAGTTGAGGAGGATGGGAGGTGTGGGGGGGGGGGGGGCCCGCCCCCCCCCCCCCCCCCCCCCCAAATTTTTTAAATAAAAAAAAAT
>Ga0315288_10008251_pt1 | contig 13158 bp, 9 predicted proteins | sample YL17G11_20_MG_FD_203454 | JGI IMG/M metagenome (GOLD analysis project Ga0315288, IMG submission 203454) | Sediment microbial communities from Yellowstone Lake, YNP, Wyoming, USA - YL17G11_20 | ecosystem: Environmental > Aquatic > Freshwater > Lake > Sediment | place: USA: Wyoming | collected...
GCAGCGGAGCCAGAAGGGAGGAGCAGGTGGCGAGGAAGCAGGCGCAGGATCGAAAGCCAGACGAGCGAGAGATGGAGGAGTTCCTGGGGGCGATGGCGCTGGAGGGGCGGTCACCACACTCGATCGGGGCCTATCGCAGGGATCTGGATGCGCTGCTGGGAGCGTTGCCCGGGCCGCTTGGCGCGGTGAGGCCGGCCGACCTGAGGGATGTGTTCCGTCGCCAGCAGCAGGCGGGTCGATCGCCCTCAAGCATCAACCGCGCCATCGGGGCGACGCGCTCCTTCTGCCGCTTCCTCTTCGAGGAGGGCATACTGGAGACGAACCCCGCGCAGGCGCTGCGCTCGATCCGCCTGGGCCCGCCGCTGGCCCCCAAGCATCTCACCGTCCCCGAGGTCCAGCACCTGCTCTCCCTGCCCGATACCACCGCACCCACCGGCCGACGCGACTACTCAATCCTCATGCTGCTGTACAACACCGGCCTGCGAGTCGGTGAGCTGTGTGCACTGAGTCGCGACGACGTGCGCCTGCCGGCCGAGGGGTGGGGAGCGCTCCAGGTGGTCGGCAAGGGGCGGCGGCTCCACCGGCTGCCCATCAACCGCCCCGCGGCCGACGCGCTGCTGGCCTATCTCGCCGACCGCGATGACGCGGAGCCGGCGCTCTTCCTGAATCGCAGTGGAAACCGCTTCTCCGTACGCGGCATTGCGCTGCTGGTGAACCGATATCTGCGGGCGGCAGGCATCACCGATCGCTCCGGCCCGCATGTGCTGCGCCACACCTTCGCCACCCACGCCCTGCGCGCCCGGCCGAATCTGCGGGCGGTGCAGGAACTGCTGGGCCACGCCTGGGTCACCACCACTCAGCGCTACACCCATCTCGAGGTTGAGGATCTGCAGGCGCAGGTCGCTGATCTGCCGGCGAATCGCCTTAGCGCTGCCTCCTAGCCACATGACCCACTCACGCCGGTAAGTACCGCCGTAGTGGGCGTAGTTGGCCACCCGGTTCTCAGGTGTCAGCGTCTCCGGGTGCTTGGTCCTGGTTCCGAGCCCACGTGTGAGCCCTAAGCGCGGACAGAAGCTCACCGTAGTTGCGCCCCGTGTTGTAGAACTCGAGCGTCCGGCCGTCGCTGGTGATCACATGCACTGCGTTTGCTGCATTTTCCAGTCGACGAACTTCGTCCCAGTGATACCGCGTCGGCCCGCCCCGTAGCCATTCCACCTCTATGCCTTCCTCATCCCAGCGCACGTGGCGCGGCACAGTGGAGGGCACGAAGAATGATGATTGCAGGTTTCCCCATATGCCCCTCGTGTGTGGGGCTTCATACTCCCCATGCCCCGGCAGTTCGTGCAGAGCAACTGCCGCGAAGCGCCGTTCTGCGAGCGCACCTGCTCGCTGTGCCCGTGAGAAGGTGGATCCGCCAGGCCGTGGCGTCAGCAGCCAGACGGTTGCAGCCAAAGCGAGCGCGCCTCCGACGGGTAGAAGCTGCGGGCCACCCGACACAGATATAGCGTTCGATAGCAAGCATCCGAACGCACCTGCCACGAGCCACATCACTGCGAAGACTCCTGTGCCGCCGAGCGCACACCCATATCTGACCCCCAAGGGAAGTGCGAGGCTTGATGCAACCAGCAGCGCGATAGCTGGCTGGAGAATGACCCCAAACGGGCCCGGATGTTCGAGGTAGATGTGCCAGCCGGCACCCTGGTGTTCGAATCTGACCCCGCCCCACGCGGCTGCACCACCGGCGCACTCTGCCGCGACCAACGCGGCATACACACGGACCAGGACTGACGCCCGGAACGGAGGGTACGACAGCGCGCACTGCTCCCGAAAGGACAGGTAGTCTGTCCCGGCCCGGGCCTTGGCCAGCTCGAGCTGACTGTCCATGTACCGCACGACCAGACCGCGGCCCGCGACAACCGCGGCGAGCGGCACCAGTAGCAGGGCAGCCAGCCAGAGTAGGTGCATACCGCTTGGGGTGTCGAGAAAAGTCATCCCGCTCAGAACAAGCCTCCTTCTATACCTATGCTGCCTCCAAACACGCCGCCGGTTGTGTCATGTGGCTCGAAGAAGTTCCCGACACCTTTGCCGAACCCTTTCCCAAGGCCCAGCGGCGCGCTCCCCGTGCTCGCTGCGCAGTGCCCGTGCATGTGAACTACGGTGCCAGTGGCGTACTAGATCCGCGGGGATGGAAAGCGCGGGGTCGCCACTCGATCAGGTAGTAAAGCCATGCGCTCGGGAAGAAGAGGAATTGCGCAAGGAGCCAGAACGCGAGTCGGCGCTGTCTTTTCTCGCCCAGCGCGATGACGCAGTCGTACCACATCCAGAGCACCATCGGCAAGAACACCACCATGCATGCGATGGCTGCCACGAGTGCGGCTCCACTCTCCGCAAACAACCCAAGTACTCCGCCGACCGTGATGGTGAGGCAGACGCAGAATGATACCGCCGCGACCGACGCGAGCGCGTCGCCTCTCCTGGTAGCGAGGCGTCTCTCGGCGTCCGTAGGAGGAGGGGCGGGCGCGAGTATTGCATCTCCGAGTCGCCCGGCCATCTCTGCAACGAACAAAGCGGAGTCCGGAGGGGTGACGTACACGCGGTCGAAGCCGTCAACGGCCTGCTTCAGCGTGAGGACGACCCCCTCCCGTGCCCACCATCTCCCCGCGCAGTACGTCTCACCTCGCAAGGGAAATCGCCAGAAGCCAGTGCGCTCGGCCCTGAGGATGTTCGCAAGCTGAACATGCCACGTGCCCGAAGGTAATACTCGAAATGCCCGGCGCCGGATCGTCAGGACGCTATCGCCGAACCGGTACTCGAATACCGGCAGAATAACAACCCCGACGTAGACCAGTGCCAGGCATAGCATCAACAGAGAAGCTAGTACGATCCCTACCAGATTGGCATCCATGACCATCGCCCTCAGGGGACGACTACCGCGCACGTGTCATAGCTGCTGATTGACGCCCCCGCCCCGAGACCAAGCCCTGGGGGACCGATCGAAACCACGACGATGCCATTGCTCCATGCGATCTGTAATGATCCACGGATCGGTCCAATGCCTGCGTTGATGTTTATGTTGTGGAAGGGCCCTGCTAGCTCGTTCACTGAATTGGCGTTTGTGAGCCACCCAATAGCGCCGATCCCCGCATATGCGCCAGCCACCGCGTGCGGGGCACGGGTTCGTGGATACGCCAGCCCCCGTGTACCTGTCCCTGCGAATCCTCCCGCGTCTGCCCATGCACCGCCAGTAACCCCCTTAGGGCCTCCCCAGAAGACGCCCGTGCCGGTAGCGCCACTCACGCCAATGCCTGCGGCGCCCCCGATAGGTCCGCCCGGTCCTGGCCCGCCCGCCACCCCGCCCGCCTCGGCAGACCCCGAGACTCCGACGCCGCCTCCCCACCACCCGGTCGGGTCCACCCACACCACCGGATTGTTCCCCACATACGCATACCAGTTCATCCCATCCCCGATCGGGTCCTGTTGGATGAACCGGCCGAGCTCCGGCCAGTAGAAGCGTGCCCCGAGTTGGAGCAGGCCGGAGGGATCGGTCATGTACCCCCAGGCCCCGCCATACCGATATGGGTCCGGCGTCGTGCCCCAGGCGGTCGCCCCCCGCCCGAACGCATCCAGCGAGTAGGCGTCCGTCGCCGTGCCGGTCCCATCCGCCGGCCGGCGAGCAGTGCCCACGCCATCAGCGAGATCGCCAGAACTGGTACCAGCGACGGCGCTTCCGTTTCGCCTCGTCAATCTGGCTATCAACATTCGCTAAGTATGCTACCGCGTCCGCGGGACTTGACTGAGCCACAGCACTGGCTGGGACACCGAGGGCTTCCGCGTACCTGGCGATTGCCGCTCTCAGGCCAACAACGTCGTCATCTCCCGTCCCAGCCAACCTTAGCCAACGCCTTGCCTTTGGCTCAACGCGAAACTCCAGGCGCTGCCCCTGCCTGTCCCAGAATCGATACTCGCTATTTTCGACATCAATCACCTCCAACCAGCCTTCCGCATGTGCTACCGATCGGAAACAGCGGACTGTCGGGTCCACTGTCTCTACTGTGAAGATCGGGAACGATACCATCACCAACCCTTCTCCCAAGGATGGTGGGCTCCAATGCCGCCCGGACCGCGTCGATGGTAGTGTGGCAAGTTCCGTCCTCCCCATCCTTCCACGTCTTCCGGCAGCCTGTGCCACCCGGTGCGAAAGTTCGACGTCCACTTGATCTCGAAACCACCGGACTTAGGCAAGGCCCTGAACTCCGGGTTGAAACCAGATGCCTCTGCTGCCAAGGCACCGGCGATGGCCACCCCCGATACAGTGCCCCAGTTCCTGCTCCAGTTCGCCCACGGATCGCATGGGTCGCGCCAGTCTGGGCTGATGCCGCCAAGCGTTACTCCTCTGATGATGCCGCTCGCGGTCGCCCTCGCCGACATCCCCAACTGTTTGCCCGTACCCCTGTCGAAGATCAGCCACGGTTGGCCGCCGAACCCGTTGATGGTGAAGAGTCCGTACGGGTCTATGTACGCTAGCGGGTTGTTCCCCGCGTACGCATACCAGTTCATCCCATCGCCGACGGGGTCCTGTTGGATAAAGCGGCCGAGTTCCGGCGAGTAGTACCTGGCACCGAGTTGCAGCAAGCCGGAGCCGGGGGTATCGGTGATGTAGCCCCACGCCCCGCCGTAGCGGTAGGGGTTGACCGTTGCGGTTGCCGCGGCGGTGGGACTGCCGAAGCTATCGAGCACGTACGAGTCCGTCACTGCGGCTGATGCATCCACCAATCCCCGCGCGCTGCCGACGGCATCGAACAGCGGGAACCGGCTGCTCCCGTCGCTGCGCCACATATGCAGCCATGGCCCGTAGTAGGAGCCGCTTGCCGTCGTGTGTCGCGCCAGCACAGAGCCGGCGTCGCTGGTTTCCTCCAACACACGGTCACCATTGTATACATACCGCAAAATCGTCCCATCCAGGCTGGCCCTCGTCCGCTGGCCGAGGGCATTGTAGGTGAAGCTGTCAGCGCCGTCGGGATAGCTCACAGCGCTCAGCCTGCTCTCATCGTCGTAACTGAGAGTCCACGATCCCAGCGGCCCCGAGACGCTGGTCATGTTGCCCGCGCCGTCGTAGCCAAACGACGAGCCATCATTGGCCGAGGTCAGCTTGTCGTTGTTGTCATAGGTGTAGGTGACCGGCACCCCGTCCTTGGTGCGGGTCGTTCGATTGCCAACCGCATCGTAACCATAGCCCAGGTCCGAGACCGTCGTCGAGTTCGGGCCGACCAGCGTCTCCTGCGTTTGGCGGTAGACGTTGTCATAACCCAGCGTCGTGGTCCACAGCCCACTGCCGAAGTCCTCGGTGCGCAGCAGAGGATTGCCGACATGATCCCAGAGCGATCCATCGTTGTAGTAGTAGCGGGCATCGTAGAGTGTGCTCCCTCCGGTGGTGCGGTTGAGAACAGCAGTCACCCAGTTGCGCGCGTTGTACTGGTAGTCGATGTAGCTGCCCGGCCGGGTGATGCGAGAGAGCCGACCTGCGTCGTCGTAGTCCATGCTGACAGCGACGCCGCTGGGGGTCTCTACTGAGGCCAGCTCGTTGATAGCGTTGTACCCGTAGGCGAAACCGAGGCCGTCAGGCGTCCACATCGTACCGACATTGCCCACCCCGTTGTAGTCATAGGTCACTGCTTTGCCGGCGCCATCCGTGAGCGACTTCAGCCAGGTGCTCGGGTAGTAGACCAGGCTGCTGGTGCCGCTAGCGTCACTGAGGCTCGTCACCAGCCCATCCTCATCCCGCCCGATGTCCACATCGGTGTCATTGGGGTAGTCTACTGCCTCCGTGCTGCCCACTGTCGCCGGCCGGTCGTCCGCATCGTAGTGGTAGTAAGTAACGCGACCTCGGGCATCGGTATGGGAGGCGACGCGTCGGTCATCCCGGTTGGTCCAGGATTCGTGAGTGCCATCCGGGTAGTCCACATGGTAGGGCCGGTTCGCGGCATCGTACCAGTAGGTCGTCGTCTTGCCGCGAGCGTTCAGCACCGTCGTCAGGTTCCCGACTTCGTCGTAGCCATAGGTGGTGAGGTAGTTGAGTCCGGTGTAATCCTCGTGCACCTTCCAGAGCCGGCGGGTGTAGTCATCGTACTCGTACTTCGTCTGGACCCCGTTCTCGTCGGTGACCAGATCAAGGCCGCAGCAGGTCCAGTCGAAGGTCCTCGTCTTCTGACCCGCTCCGACATCCGGGTAGGTGGTTGAGGTGAGCCGGTGGATGCCGTCGTAGGCAAAGGAGGTCGTATTGCCATTGCCGTCGGTGACCGCGGTGATGTCGCCCACATCGTTCGCCGTGACATCGAGGTCGTTCCCGAAGGGCGGCTCCATATAATCGAGGTAGCCGTTGCTGTCGTAGTAGTAACTGGTGACGTTGCTCTCGCCATCGGTCACTGACTGGAGCTTGTAGCGCCGGTAGACGGGATCGCTCCCCGAGTAGTACGCGAAGGACGTCGTTCGATCTACCGGGCTCTCGTATGCGTCTTCGTCGCGGATGACGATAGAACTGAGCCGGCTGCTCCCGGATTCAAAGGTCAGATCCGTGACTCTGCTGGCCGGGGTGGTGATCTTAGTCAGTCGACCGAGATGGAGCCCGTCGGCAAGCGGATCGCCGTCGGCCTCTCTATCGTACTGGTACAGGAATCCCGGGCAGTTCGACGAAGGGGTGCCGCTCTCGCCTGCGTCGGAGTTCTCCGGGTCGATGTACTTGGTCACCCGCCAGGGACTGTAAGAGTCATTGTACTCGAAGAAGTGTCGGTGCGACTTGCCGCCGGTTTCCGGCTCGTAGCTGTCGCGATATCGGCAGAGACGCATCTGGGAATCGTAGGCCCAGGTCTGCGTCAGGTTCAGGTGGGGCGAGTTGCCGTAGTCTTCGATCTTGTTGAGCAAGGTGCCCTGCGCCGAGGGCGTGTTGATATCAGCGCTATGCACATAGCGTGTCTGGACGACTGCCCCATCCTTCGTTCGCTTCACGTAAGTCCACCGCTCAGTGGGATGTGCACCGCTCCAGTCATAGGTGTACTGGACCGCGGAGTCCGTGTCGCCGGCGATAGAGATCGAGGTCACCCGGAGGTTGCCAGCGCCATCGTTGCCCATCACATAATCAGTCTCGCGGCCGCTCGGATCGGTCCGACTGATGACCCGGAGGCTGCTGTACCCGAAGTAGTAGGTGTCGCCCACAGCATCCGTGATGGAAGTCAACGTCAGGCTATACCCTACGGTGGTATAGCCGAACTGCGCCGAGACACCACCGGGCATGTTCACCCCCGTGAGGACGTAGCAGTTCGGCCCGGAGTAGTAGGTGTAGTCCAGTGTTGTCGCGCGATTGCATGGATCGGCAATGCTGCTGAGCCGGCGGGTGGCGCCTGTCCCCGTGTAGGAGAGAGTCCAGGTCAGGCCGTTCCTGTCGGCGATGCTCGTGAGCTCGCCGCTGGTGGTGAAGTTCAGCTTATGGTTATCTAACCTGGTGAGCTTCCACCCGGTCCAGGTCGAGCCGGAATACGTCTTGACAAGGGTGTCCTCAATGCCTTCCCTCGCCGTGTAGGTGCCATCGACATTGAGGGTGAAGAAATGCACCCAGCCGTTGCCCTCAGCGACATAAGCGCCGTGGATACTGGCGCCATCGTACGCCACAACGTAGACATTGTAGCTGTGGTTCCACAGGCCACCGCCGAATGGCAGGCGAACGTAGACGCCCATGCCCTTAGGAACGGACGCATTGTAGAACACGGTAAAGGGAATGGCATCACCGACAGACTCGTAGTAGGCAGGCGTGTCCCAGATGGTGAGGTTGCCCGAATACAGGTTGACGGCATCGTAGGGCCTCCCGCCTGTGGCATGATCGCAGGGGTCGGGCGCGCCATCGTCGCCACCTGTCCAGCAATGGGCAGGCCCGCCCATCGCTGCTGTGGCCTTCGGCGCGCCGGGTCCACCCGAGGCGTATCCCGGCACCGCGGCCGCGAAGAGTGCCGCCAGAACGACTGCTGCAGCCAACATCAGTGTAAGTGTTCGGATCATCTCTGTTCCCCCTTATATCTCCGGCACAGGAGTAACTTCTCGTCCCGCGAGTCTCGATGTCAGATCGTGCCGAGGGAACTCGGCGATCATCGTGTCCAGCACTCTCTTGAAGGCAGCCCGATCGCCCAGGCGCTGCGCAAGGAGTCCCGCCTGGTAGAGATAGAAGGGCGCACACGACTGATCGCCGATCAAGCTCCTGGAGGCGTCGACGAAGGAAGCGATGGCGCCGCCGAGGTCTCCCCGCGCAGCACGGCAGTACCCGAGGTCAGCCTTGGCCGAGGGAATCAGGAACGGGTCGTCGACCATCAGGAATTCGCGTTCTGCTTGATCCAGATCCCCGCGGGCGCGGGCAACTTCCCCGCGCACGAGGTGAGCCTTGCCGACGTACGCCGGCGAGGCAGTACCCGCCGCCAGATAGGCGTCCGCGTCCGAGGCCGCCTCATCCCACAGGCTCTGCTCCGCTTCTACATAGGCACGAAGCGCGTAGGCGCCGACCGTCGCTGCATGCGCGGGCCACGCGTTGATGAAGGAACTGAAGAGCTCGCAGGCCCCGGCGTCCTCGTGGCTGTCCATGAGCAACTCACCGTAGTGCAGGGTAGCCCTCTGCTTGATGAAGTCGCTTGCTGTGGTGGCAAGAAGTGCCTCATAGCGCTCCCGGCCTTCGCCGAAGCCGCGGAGGCTGAAGGTGACGATGGCGGCCAGATCCTCCAGTGCGTACTCCCCGAATGGGGAACCCGCATAGTCGCGCGAAGTGCTCTCAAGGATCGCAGCGGCCCGGTCGGGCTCACCGAGTGGATCACGGCAAAGCGCGGCGAGGCGGATGGAGGCCCAGCCACCCAGGAACTTCCCGCGCCACTGATCGGCGGCGACGGCGCACAGTTTGCCCATCACGTCATAGTCCGAGTAGAGTCTCTTCCCGTGCCCACCATCTTCAGGGGTTAGCGGCATCAAGCCCTGCACGAGATCGGCGAAGGCGATGATCTCTGGGTCGGGGTACTGGGTACGAGCCTTGTCCAGCAAGACAGTCGCTGTCGTCCGGTCACCGGTGAACAGAACCGCCTCTGCCAGGAGCACCCTGGCTCTTGCGGCATCGATGCCCGGGCGCATCGCGGCTGCAGCCTGGAGCAGACTCCGCTCTGTCGCCGGATCTTCGTTCCAGCCGTACTCCGCCGCCAGATCGATCAACTCGGCCGCCGAGAGGCCGACCGTAGACACGGCCACAGATCGGGCATCCTGCCCTGGTGTTCTGGTGGTCTGTGCGCAAAGCGACGCGGCTACAGCGAAGACGACGACGAACGCGAGGCCGACGACAAGGAGACGATGTGCAGTGCCCATAGACCCCTCCGTCTATTGTTCCCCCGCCGCTGCACAGGAAGAGACCCCCCAACATGAGTCGCGGCGTAGTGAGGCATATGATAGCACGTCTCCATTAGGCGTCAAGAGGCTAGACTATATATTCTGGCATGGGGTCCTGCCCGAGTTGGCGGGCGGCCGGCGGAGTCTCGCGCACAACACCTCCGACTATGTGGCGCGGGCGCTGGGCGAGGGCGGTGATCGCGAAGCGCCGCGGCCCCACCACCACCTCGCTCCCGAGCGCGGCGCTGAAGCCATCGTGACGCGGCGTTTGTGGCATTTTCAGCGAGAAGGGCCCGCATGGGGCGCACACCAGGGCCCTGACACAGAGACCACGCGAAGGGCTCCTGCGGCCTCGTGGTGCGCCGCCTTATTCTCACCCGCTTTCGCCCGCAGCTCCGCCAGTTCCAGCACCAGCCAATCGGGGATCAGAGGCGCACTCTACGGGCGGCCCACTGAGCTCCATGCTCCCCGCGTCCGCGCTGGGGCAGAGCAGGAGCGGCGGAGCCGTTCTGGGCCCGTTGCTCCAACTGGGCATCAGGGCACCCCGTGCTTCCTGCCGGCTGCCAGAAGACCCGGGAGCAGGAGAGCTCGTTCTGCAGACCGGCCAGGCGATACGAACCGGACCCGCCCCGGCGCCCCACTAGTTCCAGGCCGGCCCCGATCTGAGATTCGTTGGTAAGATCGACACTAACGCGGGAATATATACCACGCTACAGGGAAGCTCGCGCTCTCTGCGGCGCTGGGCTTGCCACGGTCTGCGCTGGAGGACAGCCGGCCGGGATGCCTCGTGAGGGTAAGCACATGGGAGAACGTGTGCTGGTGGTAGACGACCATCCACCGATGGTCAAGTTGATCGAGGACGCACTGGGTAAGGAAGGGTTCTCCGTTTTGTCGGCCCAGAACGGGGCCGAAGGCCTGCGCGTGGTCGCCACCGAGCGGCCGGACCTGGTGATCCTGGATGTCGAGATGCCGGTGATGGATGGATTCGAGGTGCTGCGCGCGCTCAGGCTCAAGGTCGCCACGAGCAGCCTGCCTGTCATCATGCTCAGCGTCCACAAGGAGCCCGAGGATCTACTTGCGGGGTGGATAGGAGGGGCAGACCAGTACCTGACCAAGCCCTGCAAGATGGAGGACGTTGTTGCGGCGGTGAGGAAGGCGCTCGCGCCACCTGCACGCCACTGAGCCTAGTTCCCCGGGTAGCGCCCCCCTGGCCGTGCGAGCACCGGCATCTGCCGCTCCTCTGCAGCCGCGCGTGGCTCACCGCTTCTTGGTTGGTTCACGCACCCGCGCCGTCAAGCCGAGCGGGGACTGGGAGCGTACGACCCAGTTCTCGGCCCACTGCGCCCAGTGCGGCCGCGGGAGACGGGCGGTGAAGCTCCGCGATCCCACCTCCACCCCGCTCTCGAGCGCCGCCCCCAGCGGCTCACCGACTTCCGGCGAAATGGCAGGCGACGCGCTTGGCGGACTCCCAGCCGCGGGGAATGCGATCTCTGGTCAGCGCCCTGCAGGCTTAGGTGGGAGGAGGCATCGCCATCCTAGTCCTGCGTCAGCGTTTCCACGCTCGCGCCCGCTCCTGCAGTCGCGCGATCTCCCGCGCCCCGATCTCCACATCAAGGCCCAGCGCCAGCGCCACGACGCGGTTGAGGTCCACGCCCAACTGACTGACGAGGCCGGTGATGAGGCGGACCGCCACTGCGTCCGCGGTCACCAGTGGAGTGAAGAGGCGCGAGTTCCCCTCCCAGCTGGCGGCCAGCATGCCCTTGCCGGCCATTCGATTCATGCAATTCAGCACCGACTCACGAGCGACCCACGCAGGCTTCCCGATGGCGTTGCACACTTGGCGTGCCGTCACCGGAGAGCTCAGGCTTTCCAGCGCGCCCAGCACCTTGGCCTCCAGCCGCCCCACGCCCAGCAGCGGGGCGACTTCAGTTGTGGCTGTCTTCCTGACCATAGGCGTGTCCCGCCCTACGCGTCAGCACTGTACGGTCTGAGCATGGCAGGTCCTGCACGGCCGACTCGACTTCCCAGTTGTCAGCGCCTGGATCGGGTCGTCTAGGTCTGCTCGGCGGCAACCCGTCCGCTCTATGACCGACGCCTCCGCGGTCGAAGCTCCACCCCGCTCCTGAGGGCGGCGCTGAAGCCAATCAGCCGGAGGCTGGCAAGCGTGATGCGCCGTGGGGCGCAATGCGGAAGGACAGCTGCGTGCGCAAGCCTAACCCGGTGATAGAGACGGAAGGGAGGGCATCACTATGGCACTCACTGTCAACCGAGCACCAGTGCTGACGCTGTGGGCAGCGGTGGTCGCGGCGCGACTGGGCTATGAGTGGCCGACCGCCCTCACTCTCGGAAAGGCGGTTGCAGGTCTTACTGCCCAGAGCAAAGGCCGGCACCTGGGCATCTATGCGCCACCCAAGGTCGGCGAGGGCAAGCGACCGAAGAAGGTCGGACTGGGAGAGGAGTTATGGGTGGAGGTGTGCGGACGCCCCGTCCCGGCAAAGAAGACCCGGGAGGGAATCCGGGCGGTGGTCGGCGCTGTGCCCATCGATCCCGAACAGGTCCAGACCTATCTGGCAGGCAAGTTCGGCGACCACCTCCAAGTGGTGCAGCTGGCGATGGAGCAACTTGCCGCCTCCTATCCACCGGAGGAATTGGCGGAACAGGCTTTCTCCCTCTACGAGGGCTTCCGGCCCAAGATCGCACCGGGAACCCGGGGCTGGGGACAAAAGGGCGAGCTGGATGTCGAGTTGATTCGCTCGCTGGCGAAGTGAGCGAGGCGCCGGGGTTCTGCCTGCGACAGGCACTGCCATCGTCGCCTGCGTGGGGGCCAGAGCTGGTTTCCAGGAAGGCCCGCCCTCCTCACACTACCGTCCGGCCGAGAGCGCCTCCCGGCGATGGCGGCGACGATCCACACCACCAGCGCCATTGCCAACGTCTCCCATCCGCACGCTTCTGCCATTGGTCACCCTCCCTCCGCCTGTCGCTCCCGCCATTGGCTGCGATGGACTCCCCGCGGCGGGACGATGCCGCGTTCCCGCCAGTCGGACCGAGGCTCGGGATAACGGCCGTTCTCGTCTGGTCTGCGTATCACGACGACCTGTACGGCGTCAGAGGCAAAATCATCTTCGGTAAGGGGCCAGCACTCGGTCGCCTCTTCGATCTCTCCGTCCGGGCCGTAGACCTCGAACATGAAGAAGCCCAGGCTCACCTGCCGGCGCAGCCCTTCGGCCGCCAGCCGCGCAAGCGACGGGCCCTCGCCGCTGCGCAGTGGCCGCCTCTCAGGCATCTCCAGTCCTCCCCTCACGACCACCTCCTCGGGCGGCCCCCCTCCGCTCTGCTCCTCGGCCGGTTCGCGAACTGCCTCCGGCCGGCACACAATGACGACACTGACCGCCCCTTCCTGCGCCTCGGGTAACGCCAGACCATCCGGATCGAAGAGGTTTCCCCTCTCGTCGCGAGTCCACTCTCGCCCGTGAACGTCGCGCAACCGCCCGTCCTCCCACTCCGTCAAGAGAGGCGTACCACTGCACGGCCGGCGCCGCAGCTGCCGGGCCAGCTCCGCCACCAGGCTAGACTTGGGCGGCGTCGAGCTCTTCCAGCTTCCCGGCAAGCTCCTCCCACCTCTCAGCCGGCACGAAGCCCTGCATGATGCCCACCAGCCTTGGTATGAGCTCCCGCAGGTCAGTCTCCTGGCGGGTCACATCGGAGGGCTCTCCCTGCGAGAGCCGATCGAGTTTCTGGCCCGTCTCCAGCAGGGAG
>Ga0315288_10008252_pt1 | contig 13158 bp, 12 predicted proteins | sample YL17G11_20_MG_FD_203454 | JGI IMG/M metagenome (GOLD analysis project Ga0315288, IMG submission 203454) | Sediment microbial communities from Yellowstone Lake, YNP, Wyoming, USA - YL17G11_20 | ecosystem: Environmental > Aquatic > Freshwater > Lake > Sediment | place: USA: Wyoming | collected...
CTTCGTTCTCCGCGTGGACAGCCACGATGCGATCCGGCGGCCAAGCCGCCAGGTGCGCGTACTGATCCTCAAAGCGATCCACCAGCAGCGGGCCGGTGCTCGACCCCATGTACAGCTTGAGTCCGACGGCGCGTTCGACACGCGCGGCGGTTGCGACGTTATCGCGCGTCGCGCCGAGGTACAGCCCAAAATCGCACACGGCCTTGCGCGCCGCCAAACCGAGCGCAGCCTCGAGCGACGCCTCGTCGGTGATGGCCGGCGTAGTATTGGGCATTCCCAGCACGGTGGTCACACCGCCAGCCAGCGCGGCGCACGTGCCGGAATAAAAATCTTCCTTGTGCTCGCCGCCCGGCTCGCGCAGGTGGACGTGAATATCCACCAGGCCGGGCAAAGCCAGCCAGCCCTGCGCTTCGACAATGTCCGCGTCAATCGGCCTTGTCAATTCCGGCGCGATTTTGACGAACCGGTCGTCCTGGATGAGAATGTCTGCTTTCTTCACACCGGTTGCGTTGACGACTAGGGCGTTGTGAATCAGTATCATAGTTGCTCCGTTATTCGGTCAATCAGCGATCACCAATGGACTGATGGACTCCCAACTCACTTGCAAGAAAATCCACGCGCTGATCGTGCGGGTCGTCGGGCACTCGATCTACGATGAGTGCTGCGTAGACGATGCCGACCTTGACCGCCGTGACGCGCGGTAGGAATCGGTCATAGAACCCGCCGCCGAATCCCAACCGGTAGCCGCGCCGGTCGAACGCCACGCCGGGCACGAGCGCCAGATCAATCTCGCGCGGCTCGATCACCGGCAGGCTCGCGTCCGGCTCGAGCATTCCATACGGATGCTGCACCAGACGGCCAGGATCGTAAGGGTAAAGGATCAATTGCGGCTCTGGGTTTTTGACAATACGCGGGATGACCCAGCGTTTGTCGCCGAACGAATTCATCAAAGGCACCAGGCTGATCTCGTTGCCGAACGCCATGTACGCCATCACCGCGCGCGCCGGTTGGAACACAGGCCAGGCAGCCAGATGCTCGCAGACGCGCGCGCTGGCCGAGGCGACATCCTCGCCCGTCATCGCGTCGCGCAGCGCGCGGCGCCGGGCGCGCAGCAGAGATTTCTCAGAAGCGCTCATTTGCTGACGAACACTGCCATGTTGTTGAACAGTTCCCAATGCGGAATCGCGCGGACATAAAATCGCCGTCCGCCCTGGCCCGGATCGTTGACGATAAAGCGGGTGGCATCATAGCCCACGACGACGTAGGTGTGCTCGCCCGGCACCAGACGATAGCCACCGGGCTGATCGTAATAGCCCGGCTCGGCGAACAATGAAAGCCAGACAATGACCGGCTGGCCCCGGTCGAGCGCGGCGCGCAAATCGGCATAGCTCGCGCCGTAGTGAATATCCGCGTTCAATCCCAGCAAATGGAGCGCCTGGGCCACCGGCTCGGCGTACACACCGTAATCATAGACTCCGCCGAACTGGCCGTCCACGTTGCCCCGGAATCCCTTGTGCGGGTTGTCGTCTTTTCCGAATTGAGCCTGCATCCACGCTTCGGTCACGGGCTTGCCCAGATACACGGCCGCCATCCGCGCCGTCGCCGCCTCGCACGTCAGATGGCGCGTTTGAGCGAGCACCGGCACGCGCAAGAGCACCGTTCGATTGGCGGGCGTCGGCGTGGCGCTCGCCGGAATGAGCGCCGATTGACCCACGCGCTTTGGACCCGCGGCGGCAGCCGCGTTCGCCGCCGTCGGCGTCAATGTGCTAGTCGGGGCCGGCGTGTTGATTTTGACAGGCGTATTGGTTGGATGCGGTGTGCGGGTGCCGGTCGGAGTCCATGTGGGGGGCCAGATAGGACTCGGCGGCGGCGGCGTGCCGCTGGGAAGAGAAACCTGGTCTATGGGGGGCGGCCAAGCCAATGGCCCGGCCAGAGCAGGCGTCAAGAACACGGTCGCGTAACACAGGCACGTCAGCGCGGTCAAGCCTAACAATATCAACGAGAGCGCGTTCCAGGCTGCCTCGGTCCCGCTCTTGCTCATTCTTCAAAATTCAACCTCTGCTGGCGAACAGCGCCATGTTGTTGAACAACTCCCAACGCGGAATGGCGCGGATGTGAAATTGTCGCCCGCCGTTGAGTGGATCGTTGACGATCAGGCCGGCGGCGTCATAGCCCACGACGACGTACGAGTGCTCGCCCGGCACCAGGCGATAGCCGCCGGGCTGGTCGTAATAGCCCGGCGCGGCAAACTGGGAAAGCCACACGATGACGGGCCGGCCCCGGTCGAGCGCGGCGCGCAAATCGGCATACGTCGTGTTGTAGCGAACCTCTGCGTTCAATCCCTGCGACCGGAGCACGGTCGCTAACGGCTCGGCATAGACGCCATAGTTGACGATGCCGCCGAACTCGGCGTCAACGTCGCCCCGGAATCCCTTGTGCGGATTCTCGTCCTTGCCCAGCTGTTCTTGAATCCACGCTTCAGTCACGGACTTGCCGAAATAAACTGCGACCATCCGCGCGGCCGCCGCTTCGCACGTCAGACTGTGTTCCTGGGCCAGCACAGGCGCGCGCAGCAAAACGGATTTCGTCGTCGCGGGCGCGGCGCTCCCCGGAATGAGCAAGCGTTGGCCGACGTACACCTGGCTAGCATTGGCAATGTGGTTAGCCGTCGCCAACGCCTGGACGCTCAACCCGTAGCGTAGCGCGACGCGGAAAAGATTTTCGCCGGGCGCGACGACGTGGTACGATTGCGCGGTCGCCACTGGCGTATAAGCCGGCGCGTTCGCCGCGCCCGCCGCCGGAATCACGAGCCGCTGCCCCACGACAATCTGCGAGACGTTGCTCAGGCCATTGGCCGACGCAATCTGCTGCGCCGTCAGCTTGTAGCGCAGTCCGATGCGAAACAAATTCTCGCCGGGCTGGACGACGTGCGTGATTGGCCCATCCGCCCAGGCGCTCGACGGATTGGCTAACAAGCCTATCAAGATCACCGTCGCTACGAATCGTCGCAACACATTCTGGTCCTCAAGACGAATGGCGCTGCGTTTGCCATTCGCCTTTCGTCCTTCGTCGTTAGACCGGCAATCGTCTTCCCGTCACGTTCCGGTGAAATCGCCCAAAATCCTGCTTGCCGTCGAGCTGTTCCACGTCAAACACCGGACCATCGGCGCAGACCAGCAGGTCGTCGAGCGCGCATTGGCCGCACACGCCAAAGCCGCACTTCATGTAGCGTTCCACGCTCAATTGCCCCGGCAGTCCGCGCTCGTGACACAGCGCGTGGAGCACGACGAGCATCCCCTCCGGCCCGCAGGCATAGATCGTGGGATGTCCTGCAAGTTGATGGGTGATAGCTCCCGTCACGTAACCCTTGACGCCGGCCGATCCATCCTCTGTTGCCAGCAGCAATTTTACACCCAAACGCCGAAATCGTTCGACAAAGATGAGATCGTCCGCACGGCGCGCGCCGAGCGCAACGGTTGTTGCGCCAAGCGTGCCGCGCGTCACCGCTTGCGCCGCGAGGAAATAGAGCGGCGCTGCGCCATATCCGCCGCCGACAAGCAGCGCCGGGCGCTCTGCATTCAACTGGAACGGCCGCCCGAACGGGCCGCGCCAGCCGAGCACATCGCCGATCTTGCATTGATGCAGCACATCGCTGAACGGGCCAACCTTGGCGACCGTTAGCGTCAATGGATCGGGCACGGCGATGCTGATCGGCTTTTCGTCCACGCCGGGCAGCCAGAGCATCACAAACTGCCCTGGCTGCGCGTCTAGCTTGTCGTCCAAGATGAACGTCCTGACAGCGCGGGTTTCTTCGATAATGTCAGAAATACGAACGGTTCGTGGGAGCATATCAACAATACGCCAGTGCCTTTCCCCGGAAATCTTGCAGCCGCGCGTAGCCATGTCGCCGCATGTATTCGGCGACGCCCGCGGCGACCTCGCCGAACACGCCCATCCCGCGATAATTGACCGCCGACCCGATGCCGACCGCCGTCGCGCCGACAAGAATCATTTCAACCGCGTCACGCGCATCGGTCACGCCGCCTGTGCCGATGACGGGAATCTTGACCGCTTTGCACACATCGCGCACGCACTTGACCGCGATGGGCCGAATCGCCGGGCCGGATACGCCGCCCCAACGATTCGCCAACACGGGCTGACCAGTTTCAATGTCTAACAGCAAGCCAGGCCCCAGGCTATTGATCGCGTTGATGGCGTCGGCCCCGGCGGCTTCCACCTCGCGCGCTACTTTGGCAATGTCTTCGACATTGGGCGAAAGCTTGACGATGACGGGTATCTTTGTATTTTCCTTGACGCGGCGCGTGACCTGCGCGGCCACATAAGGGCTGGTTGCAAACATCTGCTCAAAGCGCGCGTCCAGGTTGGGACACGAGATGTTGACCTCGATCAAGTCGGGCTGCGCTTCGCTGATGTAGCGGGCCACAACGCCAAAGTCGTAAATCGTGTTGGCAAAGATGCTGGCAATGATCGGCGCACCCAGCGGCGCGAGCCGCTGCCGCGCCAGTCGAATTTCTTCGGCCATCACCTCGACGCCGGGGTTGGACAGCCCCACCGCGTTGATGAGGCCATAGCCCCAATCCACAATGACCGGATTGTGGTAGCCCGTGCGCGGCTGAAGTGAGCAGGACTTGGTCGTGACCGCGCCGCAGCCGGAACGCGCCAGCCGCCCCAAGATTTCCTGGCTCAGCCCCAAGATGCCGGAGGCCAAGACGGTCGGGTTCGGCAAGCGCGCGCCGCAGAGTGTGACGGACAAATCGGGTTCTAACATGTTACTCGACTCACGCACAATGGCGTCAACTCTAATTTCAGAGTGTGGTCTTTAGACCGCTTTTTCCGCGCGCTGAAGCGTGCACTCCCCAAGTTGGCACTGATGCTCACGTACCCTCTATATCACGATCCGTCTGGACGCACAGGGATTAACTGTGTTTCCTCCATCCAAAAGACGCGCCGGCCGGGGTACTGCGCGATGACGGCGGCGTTCACCGCTTCGCCTTGATCGCGCGCAAAGACGACGTCGTCGTCGAGCGACGGCGAATTGGCCCACAAGACCGCTCCGTAATCCATCCATAGTTTGCCACGAACGATCACCAGCGCGTTGTGGAGGTTCGCCTGTTGCACCGCGCGCCACGGTTCATTCGTCACAAAGTACAAGCCGCGCCAGAACGCAAACCGCGCCGGCATCGTCATCGTCACGTTGAGCGCAATGAGCGCAGCCAGCCCCAGCTTGATCCAGGAGCGAACCCGGCCTCGCCCCTGCGCCCAGTCCCACAGCTTTATCAATCCTCGCGCCGAAAGCAGCCACAGAAATGGTGTCGCTTCATACCAGTATCGTGGACCATAGATGCCCGAGCCGCGCACCCAGTAAAAACCATACGCGAGGGCAAGCGCCGCCAGCGGCGCAAGCAGCGCCACGTCGCGCCGGTCGCGCGGAGCCATCAACAGCCCCGGCGCAATCAGGACCCAACTCAAGCCTGGCCAACCGTGCATATCGGTGAGCAGCGAAGCCAAATCAAGCGCAGAGTTGTGAAGCGCAGATGCGAGCGAGTGTCCCTCTGGAAGCGGACCATGCCCAGGACCAAAGCCTGGGCTATCATAGCCCCACCAGGTTGCATAGAGGTTCACCGAATAGCTGCCGGTGAGTGTCCATTGGTACAACGGCAGCAACGCCGCCATCGCTCCCGCGACGAGCGCCGTCACGACCAAAGGCCCAGGCCGCGACCTGCGACCTGCGACCCGCCACAATGCCCACAAGCCGAACGGCGCGGCGTATGCGATAGCCGTCATCGGTCGCGTGAGCGCGGCCCAGCCCAGGGCCAAGCCCGCGAGGAGGGCATGGAGCGTAGACGCCCAGAGGGCGGGAGCGTGGAGCATCGAGCGAAGAAAAGCCCACGCAAAAACTGTTAATAGAAGCAGGCTGAGCGCGTGCGAAAGCAACGCCGACGAAAGCCCCAGGAACATGGGCGAGGTCGCGCCGAGGATGGCAGCGAGGAGCGCGGTCTGGTCATCGCCAAAGATTGCGCGCCCTAATGCGAACGTGGCAACGAGCGCCAGCGCGCCCAACAGCGGATTCACGAACCATGGCGTGCGCGACAACACACCCAATGCCAACATCGCCGAATATCCGGGCGGATACTTGGAAAACCGTCGCCCCTCCCAATCCAGCACGAAGGGGACAAAGAATACGCCAGGTTGAGCGGGGCTGGATGCATAGAGTTTCCCGGTCGCCAGGACCTTGGCCTGAAAGAGATTGGCGTGCTCATCTTCCAGATGCGGCACAGCTTGGAACACGCCACAAGCCACAGCCATCGCTGCCCCGAAGGCAAAGATACACAGCAAGAGAAGGATGAGAGTGGTTTTGCGCATCGGCGGCCATTATGCCACAGAATGCACAAAACGTGTTACGACTCTACCGCAAAAAGCCTTTTTTCACCAAGATGCAAAGGACGCGAAGAAATTCCAAGTCTCTTTGGCATATTTATCTGCCCGTGGAGTAGCCGAGAGGCAAGCGGGAAAATAAAAAAAAGACCTGTCACGCCGGACAGGTCTCTTGGTGGGAGAACAACGGCATTTTTGGCCCGAAATTCAGGCCACGTTCCCTTTTGTGTGAGCCGCACAGGACTCGAACCTGTAACCAAGGGATTAAGAGTCCCCTGCTCTACCGAATTGAGCTAGCGGCCCAACGCGGGCCATTATAACAATTTTGCTTAGAGTGTCAAGTTCGGTTCTCATTTTGTCATGGGGCGTTGATGATGGTATAATCCGCTCATCAAACTTTCAGGAGGCCGACAGTGGAAATCTCGACCAAAGAAATGAAGCGCGCCAGCCTGGTCACCGTCAGCGGACGGGTGGACTCGGCAACTGCCCCGGATCTCGACAAGGCGCTGCAGACGCTCATCCAGGCCAATCGCAATCAGATTGTCGTTGACCTCAAAGGTATAGAGTACATGAGCAGCGCCGGCATCCGTGCGCTCGTCAGCGCGCTCAAGGCGGCCAAGGCAGGCGGCGGGAATTTGTGCATCGCTCAACCCTCGACGCGCGCGCGCGACGTGCTCGAGCTGGCCGGGCTTACTACCATCTTTGCGATCCACGAAGACCTGATTGAAGCGGTTGGCTCTTTCTAGGCTCGGGTCAGAAACTGGGGCGCAACTCGCATAGCCTCCGGCCGGGCCGCCGGGCAACCTGAACATAGCCCACCCTGGCAGCCAATGGCTTGGAGCTTGTGTGTTTCTATGCTCTCGGCGGGTTGCCCTCGTTGGGCGCGGGCTGTCTGGTCAAGCTGGCCTGGCAAAGGCCGGCGTTGGCTTGTCAAATTCTATCCAATGGCCGATTCCCCCCATTGGCCCAAAATCCTTGTTTGGGGATAGGTGTTGAGTGGACGAATGTTGTCTAACGGTTCCTGGGCGTTTCGAGTACCTGGCGCAGATTGCAAATTTTATTGAGGTGACAGCCCGCGATGCGGGATGGAGTGACGACGACATTTACCGTGTGCAGATGGCGGTAGACGAAGCGTGCTCCAACATTATCGAGCACGCTTACGGGCCGGACCGGCAAGGTGATATCAAACTATCTTGTCGCGTCCAAGCAGAAAGAGACCTGGTCATCTCGATTCACGACGCCGGCCGGCCATTCGACCCGACGCTGGTGCCCGAGCTGCCCAGGGGCAGCGATTGGGAGAATCTGCCAGAAGGCGGGCTGGGCTTGTATTTCATGCGAAGGCTGATGGACCAAGTGACATTTCACTTTGACGAGCAAAACGGCAACACGCTGACGATGCTAAAGCGGAGGCCCAAGTGAGAGTGTCCGAGGAGCGCCTGGCGGACGGGGTCGCGCGCGTCACGGTGGAAGGGCGACTGGATGCGGTGACGGTTCCGGGGTTTGAACAGACCTTGCAGCGGCTCTTGGCCGATGGGCAGATTCGAATCATCGTGGACTTGGGCGCAGTGAACTACATTTCCAGCAGCGGCCTGCGCGCGCTGTTGACCGCCCGCCGCCAGGCTCGCATCCGAGGCGGCGAAGTGTTGCTATGCCAGCTCCACCCGCGCGTGCGCGAGATTTTTGAGATGGTGGGCTTTATCTCAGTGTTCGGCGTATACGCGACGTGCCAGGAAGCGGCTGGCGCGTTTCCGCCGCGGACCCCGGCCGCCTAGAGCGCGTTTGCAGCTTTTCGCCCTGGCCGCGCGCCGGGGCGATATTTTGTCCGAGCAGAGTGGAGGCGACACGCTTCGCGCCATGTCGCCCGCAGCCGCGCCAAGAGGCGACGGCTGCGGAATGGCTTTTTGAAGCTGTTGGTTCTGACGTGTCCCCAATCACCTGGTTGCTCATCTTTATCGGTAGTCTGAGCCTGGCGGCGCTGGCGTTCATCCTGCGCCGGCGACTGGCTTCGCGCCGCGCGTTAGAGCAGCGCGTGCAAGAGCTTTCCGCGTTGGCCGAGGCAGGCCGCGCCATGGCCAGCGCCACGCTGGAAGTAGACAAGCTGTGCGAGTTGATTTACCAGCAGGCCAGCAGCATTGTAGACACTTCTACATTCCAGCTTGGATTGTTTCAAGACGACCATTACCACATCAAGCTGTGGCAAGTGAGCGGCGTCCGCCAACGGCCCGCCGTCTTTGATTTGAAGGAAGGCGAAGGCATTGTCGGATGGGTGCGCCGCACGGGCCAGCCACTCCTGGTGCGCAATTTTGCCGCCGAAGCCGACACTCTCCCCGCTCGCCCCCGCTACATCAGCCCCGAGCCGCCGCGCAGCGCCGTGTTTGTCCCACTGTTGACCGGAGCCGAGGTCATCGGCGCGTTGGCGATTCAAAGCTATGAAGCGGCCGCTTTCACCGACGATCACCTCCGCTTGCTTTCGATTATCGCCAGCCAGGCGGGCGCGGCCATCGCCAACGCGCGCTTGTTGGAAAGCGAACGGATGCGCGCCAAGCAGCTCGACCTCATCGGCCAGGTCAGCCGCCAGATTGCCGCGATCTTGGAGATTGAAAAACTGATTGTGTGCGTGGTCGAGTTGGTGCAGCGCACGTTCGGCTACTATCACGTGGCCGTGTGCCTCCTCGACGAGCGCAACCATCAGATCGTGTTCCGCGCCTGCACGCAACCGGCGCTCATCGGACATGCCTCGCGGTTGGGCCAGGGCATCATCGGCCACGTGGCCGAGTCCACCCAGGCGCTCTTGGTCAACGACGTGACCGCCGATTCGCATTACATCCCTCTGGACGGGCTGCCAGAGACCCACAGCGAGCTGGCCGTGCCGCTCAAGTTCGGCGATATTGTGATGGGCGTGCTCGACGTGCAGAGCGACCAGCAGAATGCCTTTGGCGAAAGTGATCTGTTCGTCTTGCAGACGCTGGCCGACCAGGTCGCCATTGCCATCCGCGAGGCGCAACTGTACGAGGCCGAGCGGCACCGCCGCCAGGTGGCCGATACGTTGCGCGACATTGCCGCCATGTTAGCCAGCACCCTCGACCTGGATCAGTTGTTGGACTATATCCTGGAAAGCCTGTCGCGCCTGGTGGCTTATGATGCGGTCGCCGTGTTGTTAAAGAATGATGACGACACACTGACAGTTCACGAGGCGCACGGGTTACCCGCGGTGACGGCGACCCTCGGAAAGCAAGTGCCGATGCGCGAGGGGGGCCGGTTCATGCGGCTCCAAGAAGCGCGTCGCCCGCTCATCTTTGGCAAGGAGGACAGCAGCGGCGCGTTCCACGACCTGATTGGCCTGGCGCCGGATCACTCTTGCCTGGGCGCGCCACTCATCGCGCGCGACGAGCTGATCGGCTTTTTATCGGTCGAGCAAATCAAGCCCGAATCCTATACACAAGATGACGCCGAGGTCGTCTTTGCGCTGGCAGGACTGGCAGCGCTCGCCATCACCAATGCGCGCCTGTATGAAGCCGAACGCGAGCAGGCGTGGGTGAGCACGGCGCTGCTGCGCGTGGCCGAAGCGACGACGCGCGCCGCCGGCGTGGACGAAGTGCTCTCGACCGTCGTTCGTATCACGCCGATGCTTTCCGGCGTGGATCGCTGCGCGGTGCTCTTGTGGGACGCGGCGCAAAACGTTTTTCGCGCGGCGCACGAATACGGCTTGAGCCGCGAGCAGTCTCGCCTCTTTGCCGATTTGCGCATCCCGCCCGGCCAGTGGGACGCACTGGACGAGCTGCGCGAGTTGCAGATGCCCATTCGGGTCGCTGCGCCAGAGCGCCCGGTGCAGGTCGTGTTTGGCCCAGGCTTTTTGTTGGCGCTGCCTCTGATTGCTCGTGGGCAGGTAGCCGGGGCGATGCTGGTGGGCACTAGAGATGGCGGCCCGCTCGACCCGCATCGCGTAGAGATGATCACGGGCATCGCCAACCAGGCCGCGCTGGCGATTGAGAGCGCGCAACTGGCGACGGCTCAGCGCGAAGAAGCGTGGGTCAACATGGCGCTGCTCCAGGTGGCCGAAGCCGTCGGCAGCCAGACCGACCTTTCCGAAATCCTCACGACCGTCGTACGGTTGACGCCGCTGCTCGTCGGCGTGGAGGCCTGCCTGGTGTTCTTGTGGGACGAAGAGCGGCGCGCGTTCGTGGCCGGGGCGGCGTATGGATTGCCGCGCGACCGGCTGAGCGGGTTCCACACGCTGCACGTGCCCGGCTCGGTGTGGGAGATGGGGGACAAGAAATCCGGCGGCGCGGTCATGTCGGCGCAGAGCGTGCCGCGCAACATTTCGGTGACGCTGGGGCTTGACTCGCCGCGCGCGTTCCCGCTGCGCTCCAAAGGCCAGGTCGTCGGCGTGATGGTCGTCGAGGGCGCGGTGGAGGAGCTAAAAGAAGCCAGCCGCGCGATGAACATTCTCTCCGGCATCGCGCACCAGGCGGCCATCGCGATTGAAAACACTCGGTTGGTCTCCGAGCTGGCTGCGCGCCAGCGGCTCGAACAAGAGCTCAAAGTGGCGCGCGACATCCAGGCGAGCTTTTTGCCCTCGTCTTGCCCCGAGGTGCCCGGCTGGGAGCTGGCAGCGTTCTGGCGCGCGGCTCGCCAGGTGGGCGGCGACTTTTACGATTTCATTCCGCTGCCGCGCGATCATCAAGGGCTGGTCATTGCCGACGTGGCCGACAAGGGCGTGCCGGCGGCTCTGTTCATGGCGGTCACGCGAACCCTCACGCGCGCGGCCTCGCTGGCCCTGGGCGGCCATCGCACGCCGGGCGAGGCGTTGGTGCGCATCAACGAGATGATTCTTTCCGACGCGCGCTCGGACTTGTTCGTGACCATGTTCTTTGCCGACCTTTCGCCTGTGGGTCGCGTGATGTATGCCAACGCCGGGCACAATCCTCCGCTCGTGGTGCACGCGGCCACCGGCGAGGTGGAATACCTCCGAGAGCACGGGATGGCGCTGGGCGTCATGCCTGAAGTGACGCTGCACGATCAGCACGTCAAGCTGGAAAATGGCGACGTGCTGGCGCTGTATACCGACGGCGTGACGGACGCGCTCAATGCGCGCGGCGACGAGTTCGGGTTGGAGCGTCTCGAGCAGACCATCGTCACGCATCGCCGTCAGTCTGCGGAGCGCATTGTGGCGGCGATTCAAGATGCCGTCGGCGAGTTTGTGGGTGACGAGCCGCCGTTCGATGATCTGACACTCGTTGTGGCCAAGCGTTCCGTCGAAAGTTGACGAAAGACAAAAGACGAAGGGATACGTCGTTCGTCTTGGCGACAAGATGACCAAGGTAAATCTGCAAACCATCTTGGCGGCCCAGGCCCGCATCGCCCCATTCGTGCGGCGCACGCCGCTCGAATTTTCCCCGCAACTGGGCGCGCACCTCAAGCTGGAAAATTTGCAGCGCACCGGCTCGTTCAAGCTGCGCGGCGCGCTCTATCGCGTGCTGGCGTTGACAGACGAGGAAAAGCGGCGCGGAGTGGTGACGGCTTCGGCGGGCAACCACGCGCAAGGTGTGGCGTTCGGCTGCGCGCAGTTGGGCGTGAGCGCCGTCGTCGTGATGCCCGAGGCCACGCCGCGCATAAAGATAGATGGCACGCGCGGCCTGGGCGCGGAGGTCAGGCTGTTCGGTTCCACCTATGACGAGGCCGAAGCCGAGGCGCGACGCATCGAGCGCGAAAGCGGGCGCGTGTTTGTCTCCGCGTACAATGACCCGCTCGTCATCGCCGGGCAGGGAACCGTCGCATTAGAGATTCTCCAGGATTTGCCGGACGTGGCGCAGGTCATTGCGCCGGTCGGCAGCGGCGGACTGATCAGCGGCGTCGGGATGGCGCTCAAGGCAGCCAATCCGGCCATCCGCGTCGTCGGCGTCAGCTCGCGCGCGACGCCGGCCATCTACAATCACTTTAAAGGCGCCCGCCTGCCCCAGTTGCCGACGATTGCCGAAGGGTTATCGGGCGAGGTCGAGCCGGGGGCGCTCACGCTGGACATTGTCCCGCAGGTTGTGGATGACATCTTGCTGGTCGAGGAACGAGACATCCGCGCGGCGATTGCCTGGCTGGTCGAGGCGCATCACCTGATCGCGGAAGGTTCTGGCGTGGTGGGCATTGTTGCGCTGCGCCAGTGGCCGGACCTGCTGGCCGCCGGCCCTACGGCGGTCATTGTCAGCGGGGGGAATCTCGACATTGAAGAGTTGCGCCGAGTTATTGCCTGACGACAGCGAGTTGCGCGCGCCGCGCGCGGCTCTTGCTACTTTAACCATTGGATGTACTCGATCACGTTATTGTCTGCATCCCGGATGTAAATCCACTTTTCTGCCCCTTTAATTTCAAGCGGCCCCTTTACGACCGGGATGTGTTTTTCTTCTATCATCTTGAGGGTTTGGGTCATGTCATCGGTCGCAAGAGCCAGATGGGGACAAAAGGGCGGCTTGATCTGTGGCTTTTCGAACGGCTCGTTATCTAGACGCTGAATCAACTCTAGATTTCCGCCATCCAATTCCAGAAGGGCATAATCCTCTTGTTCTTCAGTATTCACATTTCGAAAGACAAGCCGCAAGCCTAACGTCTGTGTATAGAACTGGAGCGACTCGCTCATATTCGATACCTGAAATGCCGTATGGTCGTTCTTTATCACAGATAATCCTCCATCTCTCGCTGGGGCAACACTACTTTCGCTCTCACTTTACCGCAAGCTTGCAAGTGGTGTGCTTTGCGCGCCTTTTTATTTTT
>Ga0315288_10008254_pt1 | contig 13156 bp, 10 predicted proteins | sample YL17G11_20_MG_FD_203454 | JGI IMG/M metagenome (GOLD analysis project Ga0315288, IMG submission 203454) | Sediment microbial communities from Yellowstone Lake, YNP, Wyoming, USA - YL17G11_20 | ecosystem: Environmental > Aquatic > Freshwater > Lake > Sediment | place: USA: Wyoming | collected...
CGGCGGCGGGAAACGGGAATCGCTCCTTCGCCGCGATCTCCTCGATGACCTCCACGGAGGTCTTCCCCATCTCCCTGGGCGGCACGTTCACGATCCGCTTCCAGGCCACCTCGTCGTCGGGGTTCACCATCAGCTTCAGGTAGGCCAGGATGTCCTTGATCTCCTTCCGGTCGTAGAAGCGGACGCCGCCGATGATCAAGTAGGGGACGGCGCGGCGGGAGAGGGCCTCCTCCAGGAGCCGGGACTGGGCGTTGGTCCGGTAGAGGACCGCCGCCTCCGCGGGCCCGCGGCTTCCGGAGGCGATCCGCTCCGCCACGTAGGAAGCCTCCTCCCGGTCGTCGGCGGCGCAGTACAGGTCGATGGCGTCGCCTTCCGGGTTCTCCGTCCAGAGCGTCTTCCCGATCCGGCTCTCGTTGTTCTCCACCACCGCCGAGGCGGCCTGCAGGATCACCTTCGTGGAGCGGTAGTTCTGCTCCAGCTTGACGAGCCGGGTGCCGGGGAAGTCGCGCTCGAAGCAGAGGATGTTGTTGATGTCGGCGCCCCGGAAGCGGTAGATGGACTGGTCCTCGTCTCCCACGCAGCAGACGTTGCCGTGCTTCGCCGCCAGGGCGCGGATGAAGCGGTACTGGGAGTGATTGGTGTCCTGGTACTCGTCCACCAGGAGGTAGCGGCAGGTCCCGCTCCACCGCGCCGCCACCTCGGCTTCCTTCTCGAAAAGCTCCAGGGGCCGCAGGATGAGGTCGTCGAAGTCCATGGCGTTGGCGGATAGGAGGCGCTCGGTGTAGAGGGAATAGAGCCTGCCGACGGTCTGGCCCGCGGGGGCCGGATTGTCGGCCAGGAGGGCATCCGGGCCCACCGCCAGGTTCTTGGCGTTGCTGATGGCCGAGAGAAGCCGGCGCACCGGGAAGACCTTGTCGTCGATGTCCAGCTCCCGCTGGAGGTCCCGCACCAGGGAGAGCTGATCGGCGTCGTCGTAGATGACGAAGCCCCGGCGGTAGCCGAGCCGGTGGGCCTCGCTCCGGAGAATCCGGAGGCCCAGGGAGTGGAAGGTGGAGATCCAGGCGCCGCAGCGGGGCGTCCCCAGAAGGTCCGCCACCCGGGTCTTCATCTCGTCGGCGGCCTTGTTGGTGAAGGTCACCGCGAAGATCTCCTCGGGAAGGGCCATGCCGGAGCCGATCACGTGGACCACCCGGTGGACGATGACCCGGGTCTTCCCCGAGCCCGCCCCCGCCAGGATCAGGAGGGGCCCTTCGGTGGCGAGCACCGCCTCCTTCTGGCGGTCGTTCAGAGAATCGAGGAGCATCCGGGGGCCTCGGAATGGATTGAGGGACGCTTCTATTCGACGGTGACGCTCTTGGCGAGGTTCCGGGGCTGGTCCACGTCGCAGCCGCGCCGCAGGGCGATGTGGTAGGCCAGGAGCTGGAGCGGGATCACGGCCAGGATGGGGGTCAGCAGATCGGCGGTCTTCGGGACGGTGATGACGTGGCTGGCGATCTTGCCCAGGTCGCCGTTTCCCTCCTGGGTGACGGCGATGATCCGCCCCTCCCGGGCCTTCACTTCCTCGATGTTCCCCATCATCTTCTCGTAGACCCTGTCCCCGAAGGCCAGGGCCACCACCGGCAGGTTCTTGTCGATGAGGGCGATGGGGCCGTGCTTCATCTCCCCGGCCGGGTACCCCTCAGCGTGGATGTAGGAGATCTCCTTGAGCTTCAGGGCCCCCTCCAGGGCGATGGGATAATTCACGCCGCGCCCGAGGAAGAGAAAGTCCGAGGCCCGGTAGTACTCCTTGGCAACCTCCTCGATGACGGGGTCCGTCCCGAGGATCTGCTCGATCTGGACCGGGAGGTGCAGGAGCTGGGTGATATGCTCCTTCGCCGCCTCGGGAGCGACACTGCCCCGGATCTCGGCCAAGTAGAGGGCCAGGAGCTGAAGGGCCACCAGCTGGGCGGTGAAGGCCTTGGTGGAAGCGACGCCGATCTCCGGCCCGGCGTGGGTGTAGATCACGCCGCTGGCCTCCCGGGTGATCATGCTCCCCACCACGTTGCAGATGGCCACGGTCTTGAGTCCCTTCGCCCGGGCCTCCCGCTGGGCCGCCAGGGTGTCCGCCGTCTCGCCCGACTGGCTGATGACCACCACCAGGTCGTCGGGGTGGAGGATGGGGTCCCGGTACCGGAACTCGGATCCGATGTCCACCTCCACCGGGACTCTCACCAGCCGCTCCAGGAGGAACTTCCCCACCAGGGCCGCGTGCCAGGAGGTCCCGCAGGCCACGAGCGAAATCCGGCGCACCTTCCGGAACTCCTCCGGGCTGATCTCCATCTCCTCCAGGAAGATCTTCCCGGTCTCCTGGGAGACCCGGCCGAGAAGCGTGTCCCGGACGGCCCGGGGCTGCTCGTAGATTTCCTTGAGCATGAAGTGCTTGAACCCGCTCTTCTCCGCCATGATGGGGTCCCAGGTGATCCGCTGCACCTTCTTGGCGACGTTCCGTCCCTCCATGTCGCGGATCTGCACCCCCTGCTCCGTCACCACCGCGATCTCCCGGTCGTCCAGGAAGAAGACGTCCCGGGTGTGGTGCAGGATGGCGGGGACGTCCGAGGCGACGAAGTACTCGTCCTTCCCGAGTCCCACCACCAGGGGCGGGCCGTTGCGGGCGGCAACGATTTTCTTGGGCTCGTCGGCGGAGATGACCGAGATCGCGTAGACCCCGCGCAGCTCGGGGAGGGTGAGGCGGACCGCCTCCTCCAGGGGGTGGTCCCGGACCTTCTCCTCGATGAGGTGGGCCATCACCTCGGTGTCGGTCTCGGTCTTGAAGGCGTGCCCGCGCTTCTGGAGCTCGCGCTTCAGCTCGACGTAGTTCTCGATGATGCCGTTGTGGACCACCACCAGCCGGCCGGTGCAGTCCCGGTGGGGGTGGGCGTTCTCCTCGGTGGGACGGCCGTGGGTGGCCCAGCGTGTGTGGCCGATGCCGTAGGTCCCCTCCAGGGGGTTCAATCGGAGGCTCTCCTCCAGGTCGCGGAGCTTTCCGGCGCAGCGCACCACCTGGAGCCCGCCGTCGTTGACCACGGCGATGCCGGCGGAGTCGTAGCCCCGGTACTCCAGGCGGCGCAGGCCGTCCAGCAGGACCGAGGTCAGCCGCTTGTTGCCGATGTAGCCGACGATGCCGCACATGAGAGGAATGCCTCCGGCCGGTTAGAGCGCGTCTTTGAATATAGGGGTTTTCGGGGACGGGGGCAAGACGGGGCGGGCCGCCCTGGAGGGCTCAGCGGTGCTTCTTCTTCCGCTTCTTCACCCAGTCCTCGATGTTCACCTGGCGGCACCGGGCGATGGCGAGGGCGTAGGGGGGGACTTCCTTGGTGATGGTGGATCCGGACCCGACGTAGGCCCCCTTCCGGACCCGGACCGGGGCCACCATCTGGCTGTCGCTCCCGACGAAAACGCCGTCTTCCAGGATCGTCTTGTGCTTCTTCTCGCCGTCGTAATTGCAGGTGATGACGCCGGCCCCGACGTTGACCCCCGAGCCGATCTCCGAGTCTCCCAGGTAGGCCAGGTGGTTGGCCTTGCTCCCGCGGCCGATCCGGCTCTTCTTTACCTCCACGAAATTGCCGATCCGCACATCCTCCGCCAGGTCGGTCCCGGGGCGGAGGTGGGCGAAGGGGCCGATGCGGGAGCCGCGGGCTATCCGGCAGCGGGTGATGACGCAGTGGTCCAGGACCTCCACCTCGTCTCCCAGGACGGAGTCGGCGATCCGGGTCCCGGCCCCGATCCGGCAGTTCTCGCCGATGGTCGTCTCGCCCACGAGAAAAGTCAGAGGCGCAAGGACCGTGTCCCGGCCCACCTTAGCCGGGGTCTCCACGTAGGTGCACTCCGGGTCCAGGATGGTGACGCCGGCGTCCATCAGCTCCGCGGCCTTCCTCAGGAAGAGGGTCTTGCCCGCACGGGCCAGCTCCCGGCGGTTGTTGACCCCCAGCACTTCCTCGGCATCCGGGTGGCAATAGGCGGCTACCTTCCGTTGGCTGTGCCTGAGGATCTCCACCAGCTCGGTGAGATAGACCTCGCCCTGGGCGTTGTCGGCGCCGGCCTGCCTCAGGTGCTTGAAGAGGTGGGACAGCTGCACGCAGTAGATGCCGGCATTGATCTCCTTGATCTGCCTTTCCTCCGGCGTGGCGTCGGAGGCCTCCACGATCCGGGCGACCTCGGAGTTGTAGTTGCGCACGATCCGGCCGTAGTTCCCCGGCTCCGGGATGACGGCGGTGAGCAGGGTGAGGGGGGCACCCGCCTGGTAGTGGAAATCGAGAAACGTCCGGAGGGTGGATGGGAGAAGGGAAGGGAGGTCGCCGTTGAGGATGAGCAGCGTGCCTTCCAGCCCCTTCAGGGCCTTCTCCGCGGAGAGGACGGCGTGACCGGTCCCGAGGGGACGCTCCTGGACGCAGAATCCGACCCGCCTGTCCCGGCTCCCTACGGCGGATTGCACCTCGTCGGCCTGGTCCCCCACGATCACCACCACCCGCTGGACGCCGGCCTCCAGAGCCGCCTCCACGACATAGCGGACCATGGGCTTGCCCGCCAGGGGATGGAGCACCTTGGCCGTCCGGGAGTGCATCCGCTTCCCCACGCCCGCCGCGAGGACCAGGGCATAGATCTCCCGCGGCCGGGGATCCGGGAAGGGGGAGGGCTTGATGGAGGTCTTCCGGGTGGTCATGGCCGTCGTCGTCAGTCCTTCCGGGGCAGGACCAGGTCCAGAAAGGCGTCGTCGTCCCGGAGCGGATCGAAATCGGGATCCTGCTGGGCATGGATGCGATTGACCGCGTTCAGCTCGATGGCTTCCTTCAGGGCGGAGAGGGCCTGCTCCCGATCTCCCTTCAGTGCCTGGGTGGAAGCGAGGACATAGAGGACCCGGTCGTCCTTCGGGTTCATCTTGAGGGCCCGATCCAGGTGCTTGAGGGCCTCGTCGTACTGCTGGCGGTTGCACTCCAGGACCCCCTGGTAGTAATAGTCCTCCACGCGCTTGAGGGGCATGACCTTCTCGCCCAGGCTCCGCTCGCAGATCCGGAGGTAGGCGCGGCACCGGTCGCCGACTTCCTTCTCCTGGGGGTGGCTCTTCAGGACTGCCTTGAAGCCTTCCGCCGCCTCCGCGAACTGCTGCCTGCGGAGGAGAAGCAGGGCCTGCTCGTACTCGTGGATGGCCTGCTCGGCGTGAACGGCAAGCGCCGCAGCCGTCTTCTGACCGGCCTTCTTACTCTTCTTGATTTCCTTCTTGGCCATTGGGATGGTCCGTCCTGTGTCCCTGGTTTCGCATGCGTGACGTTGCCCGGGCGGGGTTATAGTGATGGTCTGCTTTTTCGCGCAAGACCGAAATCCGTTTCCCTGGGAATGACAAGCGCGAAATCTTAGCAAAGCCGGTAGTTACTGTCAACGGGGAAGAGGTTGAGCCGGTCGGACCGCAGCGGAGAAGACCCCGGGGGGAAGACTTTCCTGGGATTGGGATCCAACCTGGGGGACCGGTTGGGCTTCCTCAGGGAAGGTCTTAAGAATCTGGAAGATAGTGGGGTCCGGATGGTCCGGGTTTCCTCCATCTACGATACCGACCCGGTGGGATTCCGGGAGCAGGAGAGCTTCCTCAACGCGGCCGCGGAGGTGAACTGGGACGGAGAGCCCCGGGACCTCCTGGAGCGGTGCCTCGCCGTGGAGGAGGCGATGGGTCGGGAGAGGAGGGTGAGGAACGGCCCCCGGACCCTGGACATCGACATCCTTTTGTGCGGCAACCGGGTTTGCCGGGAAGCCGGCCTGGAGATTCCCCATCCCCGCCTCCACGAGCGCCGGTTTGTCCTCGTCCCCCTGGAGGAGATTGCCCCCGGGATCGTCCACCCCCTCCTGAGCCTCACGGTCCGGGAGCTCCTGGCGCGCTGTCTGGACCCTTCGGGGGTCCGGAAGCTCCCTCTCCGACTTGCCCTTGAACGGGTGGACCCCTCCGGCTATAATCCGGCGGCTTCCCGGGGCAAAAGACAATGAAGTTCAAGTTCATCGCGGTGGAAGGACCCATCGGCGTCGGGAAGACCAGCCTCGTGGACCTGCTGGCCACCCGGTTCGACGCCGCGAAGGTCCTGGAGCGGACCGAGAACCCCTTTCTCGAAGGCTTCTACCGGGACCGGCCGGGCTCCGCCTTCCAGGCCCAGCTCTTCTTCCTCCTCAACCGGTACCAGCAGCAGCGGGAGTTGTCCCAGGGGAACCTCTTCAGCCAGGTCACCCTGTCGGATTACGTCTTCGCCAAGGACAAGATCTTCGCTTATCTGAACCTGGACGACTCGGAGCTGATGATCTACGAGAAGCTGTATGCCCTCCTGGAGCCGAACATCCCGCGGCCAGATCTTGTCATTTACCTTCAGGCCGCCGACCGGGTCCTCCTGGAGCGGATCCGGCGCCGGAGCAGGGACTACGAGCTGGGAATCTCGGAAAAATACGTTGCCGAGCTGAACCGGGCTTATAATTACTTCTTCTTTCACTACACGGCCACGCCGCTGCTGGTCATCGACACGTCCGACATCGATTTCGTGCAGCGGGTGGACGACTTGAACGAGCTGGTCAACCAGATCGAGCACATGGAGAAGGGCGTCCAGTACTACATACCGCTCGGAGCCGGAGACGGCCCGAGACGGGAGCGATCCTAAGGCCGCCGCCCCGGTCCTCGATCTTCCGAACCGCCGCCGCGTTTCCCCCAACCCCGGAGGGTGGGGAGAAAGGAGCAACACCATGAGCGGCCCCCTTCCCCGCCCCATCACCGTCCCCGACATCGTCCGGATGAAGGAGCGTGGCGAGAAGATCGTCATGCTCACCGCCTACGACGCTCCTACCGCGAGGCTGCTGGATTCCGCCGGCGTCGACATCCTCCTGGTGGGGGACAGCGTGGGAAACGTGGTGTTGGGCTACGAGAACACCCTGCCGGTCACCATGGACGAGATGATCCACCACGCCCGGGCCGTGGTCCGAGGCGCCTCCCGCTGCCTGGTGGTGGCGGACATGCCCTACCTCTCCTACCACGTGGGAATCCGGGAGGCGGTCCGGAACGCTGGCCGCTTCGTGCAGGAAGCCGGCGCCCGGGCGGTGAAGGTGGAGGGGGGGCGCAAACGCGTCGATGTGATCCGGGCCCTCCGGGACGCCGAGATCCCGGTGATGGGCCACGTCGGGCTCACCCCCCAGTCGGTCCATGACTTCGGCGGGTTCAAGGTGCAGGGAAGAAGCGGCGCTTCCGCCCGGGCGATCCTGGAGGACGCCCTTGCGGTGGAGGAGGCCGGGGTCTTCTCGGTGGTCCTGGAGGGAATCCCCGCGGAGCTGGGCGCCCTCATCACCGAGAGGCTCGGGATTCCCACCATCGGCATCGGCGCCGGGCGGAGCTGCGACGGCCAGGTCCTGGTCATTCACGATCTCCTCGGGATCACTCCGGACCCCGTCCCTTCCTTCGTGCGCAGGTACGCCGACCTGGGCGCCGTGATCCGGGAGGCCTGTGTCCGCTTCGGGGCGGACGTGCGGGGAGGGAGCTTTCCCGCCGAGACCGAGTCGTACCACCTGAAGCCCGAGGTCCTGGACGAGATCCGTGCCGGAGTCGAGAGGTTCGCGAGGCGCCATTGGAGATCGTGACCCGGGCGCCGCGGATGACCCTCCTGTCCCGGGAGGCGAGGGCGCGGGGGGAGCGGATCGGCTTCGTCCCCACCATGGGGGCCCTCCACGATGGGCACCTGAGCCTCCTCCGCCGGGCCCGGCAGGCCTCCACCCTGGTGGTGATGAGCCTCTTCGTGAACCCCGCCCAGTTCGGGCCCGGCGAGGATTTCCAGCGCTACCCGCGGGACCTGGCGCGGGACGCCGATCTGGCCCGGGAGGCGGGGACGCAGATCCTGTATGCGCCCGAGGAACGGGAGGTCTACCCGCCGGGGTTCGGGACCCATGTGACGGTGGAGGGAGTGGACTCCGTCCTGGAGGGGGCGAGCCGGCCCGGCCACTTCCGGGGCGTCGCCACCATCGTCACGAAGCTGCTGAACCGGGTTGCCCCCCACATCGCCTTCTTCGGCCAGAAGGACGCTCAGCAGGCGGTCCTCGTCCGGAAGATGGTCCGGGACCTGGAGATGGACGTGGAGATCGAGATCTGTCCGACGGTGCGGGAGGCGGACGGTCTTGCCCTCAGCTCCCGCAACGTCTATCTCGGTCCGGAGGAGCGGCGGGCCGCGCCGGTGCTCTACCGGGCCCTGAGGCGGGCCGAGTCGGCCATCGTCTCGGAGGAGGAGCGGGATCCGGAGAGGGTTCTCTCCCTGATCCGGGAGACCGTGGCGACCGAGCCGCTGGTTTCCCTGGAATACGCCGCGGTGGTGGATGGGGAGACGCTGCGGCCGCTGGAGAAAATCCGGGGCAGCCTCCTGATCCCCCTGGCCGCCCGCCTCGGCGCGACGCGGCTCATCGACAACATCCTGGTGAAGGTGGAGGAGTAATCCGATGCAGAGAGAGGTCCTGCGCGGGAAGATCCATCGCGCCACGGTCACGGAGGCGAACCTGGAGTACGAGGGGAGCCTGACGGTGGACGCGGAGCTGATGGAGGCCGCGGGCCTGGCCCCCTACGAGCGGATCGACGTCTATGACGTCACCAACGGGAGCCGCTTCTCCACCTACCTCATCGAGGGTCCCCGCCACTCCGGCGTTATCTGCGTGAACGGCGCCGCCGCCCACCTCGCCAGGGCCGGCGACCGGGTCATCATCACCGGCTACGGCCTCGCCACCGAGGCCGAGCTCAAGGGCCACCGCCCCCGGGTCGTCCTGGTGGACGAGCGCAACCGCATCCGGCAGGTCCTCCAAGAGTCCACCGGCGCCCGCGTCCCTTAAGAGGCCGTGGGGCTTTCCCTTCACATCACGCCGCTGCTGCGGAGAGGCCCCGCCCCGCGGCCTCCGGCGACAGGACCCGCACGGATCCCTTCACCCCCAGATTCTCAGGATCCGCTGATGCTGATCCCTTCCAGGAGGACCGTGGATCCGGCATGGCCCGAGGCGAAGAGGCGGAGGTCGTCGGCCACGGCGGCGAGGGAGTCGAGAACCCCGCGGATGTTCCCTGAGAAGCCCATCTTCTGCACCGGGCGGACCATCTCGCCGTTCTCCATCTCCCATCCCATCGCGCCCAGGGAGAAATCCCCCGTGACCGGATCGATGGTGTGCAGCCCCATCACCTCGGAGACGTAGACCCCCTTCGCCACCATTCCCAGGAGAGTCTTCCGGGTCACGCCGGTGGGGCGCAGGTAGAGGGTCGTGGTGCCGATGCGGGGAGGGGAGAGGTAGACGCCCCGCTGAGAGTTGCCCGTCCTGCCCGCTCCCATCTTCCGCGCGGTGTAGTGGCTGTGGAGGTGGCCGCTCAGGACTCCCCGGTCGATGAGGAGCGTGCGCCGGGTGGGAGTCCCCTCGCCGTCGACGGGGGCGAGGCTCATCGATCCGGGCAGACGCCCGTCGTCCACGAGCGTGACGGTGGAGCGGGCCACGTTCCGGCCCAGGAGATCCCGGAACAGGGACTTGCCCTTGAGAACGTTGTCGGCGTGAAAGGCGGCGGCCAGGGTCCCGAAGACCCCCGCCACCACGTCGGGGTCCAGGACCACGTCGGTGCGCCGGGTGGCGGCCGGCTCGGCCCCCAGCTTGTTGATGGCCCGGGAGGCGGCCTCGATCCCGATGGCGTCGGGCTCCAGGTCGTCGATTCCGAGGCCGAAGCCGGAGCCGTAGCCCGTCTGGCTCTCCTCCTTCTCCACGGCCGCGAGCTCGATGGTCCCCACGGCGCGGGAGAAGCTGTACCCGGCGCGCACGCCGGCGGAGTTGGCGATCCAGCATCCGCCCCAGACGTCGGAGTAGCGGCTCTCCCTCACCCGCTTCACCCGGGTGGAGAAGCGGAGGGCGCAGCTCTCGATCCGCCGCGCCATGTCCACCTTCTCCTCGACCGTCACATCCCGCAGATCAGGCTCCTCGTTCTTCAAGGCGAAGGAGGAGGTCTCCGGAGCGGGGACGGTGCTGGCCTCCTCCGGATCGACGTGGGGAAGGACGGCCACCGCCCTCTCCACCGCGCGGCGCAGGCCGTCGGGCGTGATATCGGGGGTGAAGGAGAAGCCGACGCGTCCTCCCCGGAAGACCCTCAGCGCCGCCCCTCGCTCCTGCTTCGCCTCCACGCTCTCCACCCGCTGGTCCACCACGGTGGCGGAGCTTTCGTGGGTGTCCTGGAAATAGACCTCGCCGCCGTCCGCCGGGGCTTCCCGGAGGATCTCCAGCGCCAGGTCCAGGATTCTGTCGGGCTGTTCGTTCCGCATCGTCCCCCCGGAGGTCACTCGGCCCGGGCCACGGTGCCGCCGACGACGATCTTCGGAATCCTGAGCGTCGGCTGGGCGTCGGCCACGGGCACCTGCTGCCCGTCCTTCCCGCAGGTCCCGACGCCGTACCCCAGATCCGACCCGACGGCGTCGATGCTGCCGAGGACTTCGGGGCCGTTCCCGATGAGGGTGGCGTCCCGGATCGGCTCGGCCAGGCGGCCGTCCCGGATCATGTAGGCCTCCCCCACGTTGAAGATGAAGCTCCCGCTGGCGATGTCCACCTCGCCCCCTCCCATCTGGCAGACGTAGATCCCCTCCTTCACGCTGGCCAGGATTTCGTCGGGCGGTGTCGTCCCGGGGACGATGAGGGTGTTCCTCATCCGCGGGATGGGGAGGTGGCGGTAGCTCTCCCGCCGGCCGTTGCCGGTGGGGGAATGGCCCAGCTTCCGGGCGGTGCGCCGGCTGTGCAGGTAGGACCTCAGGATGCCGCGGTCGATGAGGAGGACCCGGGAGCTGGGGGTCCCCTCGTCGTCGATTCCCGAGGAGCCCCGCTTGTTGGGGAGCGTCCCGTCGTCCACCACCGTGATCAGCTCCGAGGCGACGCGCTCTCCGATCTTGCCGGCGTAGACGGAGAGAGATTTCTCGGCGAAGTCTCCCTCCAGGCCGTGGCCGCAGGCCTCGTGGATCATGGTGCCCCCCGCCTTGGAGGAGAGGACCACCGTGAAGGTCCCCGCGGGGGCCGGGCGGGCGGAGATCTGCACCAGGGCGATCCGGGCCGCCTCCCGCCCCACCTCCTCCGGGGGATGCTCGTCGAAGAGCTCGAATCCCCGGGTCTCGGAGATGGAGTGGTACCCGGTGCGGAGCTGTTCCCCCTCCCGGGCAATGGCCGATCCGAAAAGGCTGCTGTAGACCCGGACCTCCCGGGCCCAGGTCCCGTCGGAGTTGATCACCGCGATGGAGCGGGTGGAGTCGCCGTAGCTGGCGGAGAACTGGGACACCCTCGGGTCCGCCTCCCGGGCCGCCTTCTCGGCGCGCCGGAGGAGCGCGACCTTCTTTCCCAGATCCACCGACCCCGGCGGGATCTTCACCTCGCTGACCGCCGGGACGGCGGTGGGACGCAGGGGGGCCACCTTGCCGGGACCGCCCCCCGGCTCCAGGGCCAGGGCCAGCCGGGACGCCTCCCCCTCGAGGACCCCGGGATCGAGGTCGTTCCCCGAATAGAAAAAGGTTCTCTCCCCGGCCACGAGCCTCAGGGAGACGCCCGCGTCCTCCCCCGCGAGAATCTCCTCCAGCCTCCCGTCATCCAGGGTGATCCGCACATACCGGTTCGACTGGAGATAGATCTCGCCGAAATCGCCCCCCCGGGAGAGAAGCATCTCGAGGATCCGCCGCGCCTGGCCCTCGTTCATGGAATCCATGCTCCGGTCTCCTCGGTGGGTGGTCTTCAGGCGCTCCCATTCCCGCCGGAGGGCGGTGAACACCTCCCTCGCCCGGGTGCGGGTCTCGTCCAGCGAGCCCGAGGTGTCGATGACGTGGTCCGCGGCGGCGAGCCGCTCCCCAGGCTCCGCCTGGGCCGAGATCCGGCGCCCCGCCTCTTCCCGGGAAATTCCGTCCCGCTCCACGATGCGCCGCGCCTGGATCTCCGGATCGCAGTGGGTCACCACGATCCGGTCGAAGCGGGAGCGGACGCCGGCCTCCACCACGAGCGCCGCCTGCACCACGACGATTCCGCCCGGGGAGCGGCGGGCGAAATCGAGAATCCGGCCTTCCACCTCGGCGAGGATTCGCGGGTGGAGGATGGCGTTCAGGCGCTGCCGCGCGCCGGGGTCGGCGAAGATCCGGGCGCCGAGCTTCTTCCGATCGATCCGGCCGTCGGCGGAGAGGATCCCGTCGCCGAAGGCCGCGCGGATCTCCCCGTGCGCGGGCATCCCCGGCTCCATCAGCTCGTGCCCCAGGGTGTCGGCATCCAGGACGAAGGCCCCCTGCTCACCGAACGCCGCCGCCGCCACCGACTTGCCGGTGGCGATTCCGCCCGTCAGCCCCACCCGGAGCACTTCCCGGGACCGGGTGTCGCCTTCCGGACGATTCATGGCCTCGCCGGAAGGCCGCGCCGCAGCCGGGCCGCCTTCAATGTGTTCTGGAGGAGGCAGGCGATGGTCAGGGGCCCCACGCCGCCGGGGACCGGCGTCAGGGCGCCCGCCACCTCCGCCGCCCGCCGGGGATGGACGTCTCCCACCAGCACCGGCCTCCCTTCCCGGAAGGCCACCGCCTGCTTCGAATCGGGACCGAAGAAGTCCAGGACCTGGTCCTCCCGGTCGATCCGGTGGATCCCGACGTCGATGACGGTGGCGCCCGGGCGGATGTACTCCTCGGTGACCAGGCCCGGCCTGCCGGCCGCCGCCACCAGGATGTCGGCGCCGGAGGTGACGCCGGGCAGGTCCCGGGTCCGCGAGTGGCAGATGGTCACCGTGGCGTTGGCCTGGAGCAGGAGGAGGGCCATGGGTTTGCCGACAATCTCGCTCCGGCCGATGACCACCGCCCGCTTCCCCTCCACCTCGATGCCCGACCTTAGCAGGAGCTCCAGGATCCCGGAGGGGGTGCAGGGGCGGAGCCCTTCGATCCCCAGGAGGAGCCGCCCGGCACTGACCGGGTGAAGCCCGTCCACGTCCTTCTCCGGGTCGAGCGCCTGAAGGACCTCGCTCTCATCGGCGTCTTGGGGGAGGGGAAGCTGGACCAGGATGCCGTCCACCTCCTCGCGGCGGTTCAGATCCCGTAGGGCGGCCATCGTCCTCCCGCCGTCCCGCTCCCCCTCCAGCCGGATCAGCTCCGACTCGATCCCC
>Ga0315288_10008255_pt1 | contig 13154 bp, 12 predicted proteins | sample YL17G11_20_MG_FD_203454 | JGI IMG/M metagenome (GOLD analysis project Ga0315288, IMG submission 203454) | Sediment microbial communities from Yellowstone Lake, YNP, Wyoming, USA - YL17G11_20 | ecosystem: Environmental > Aquatic > Freshwater > Lake > Sediment | place: USA: Wyoming | collected...
CTCGACGTCTGACTTCTTGATCCTCCTCACTGCGAGGATGCCGTTCTTTGCGAGGAAGTGTTGTGCCACATCATCAATGCCCTTCTGACAGATAACAACATTGGCACCAGACTCGATGACCTTGTCGACCATGCTCTTCAGCATCCTCTCCTCCTCATTGAGGAAGCCCTGCATGGACTCAGGATCATGAATCGCGATTTTTGCGGTCAGCTCAGTCTTTGTGATCTCGAGAGCACACTCCAAGAGAGCAATCCGAGCATTCTCCACTTTCAGAGGCATGCCTGAGTGAACAACCTCCTTGTCAAGAACGATGCCTCTCACAAGCTCTGTTGCGGCGACAGACATTCCATGCTGCTTCTGCCGCTGAATGTTGTCCATGTCAATCTCCGTGCCAGGCGCAAGGTCTTTGCTCACGGCCAAGATTGCTTCTACCACAACGTCGGCTAGACCTTCCTTTGACGAAGACACGAATTTGCTACACATGGCTGTCTTGGCAACATCGACTAGAAGCTTTTTGAATGCCGGGCTTGCTGGGTCGACAGGCTCTGCCACCGAGTCTACTATCTCAAGCGCCTTCGCGGCTGCTTTCCTGTAGCCCGTTATGATTGTTGTCGGATGAATCTTTTGATCCAGAAGAGTTTCCGCTTGCTTCAGAAGCTCGCCTGTCAGGACGGCCGCCGATGTCGTGCCATCGCCGACTTCGGAGTCGACTGTCTTGCTGACCTCAATGACCATCTTCGCCGCCGGGTGGGCGACGTCCATCTCCTTGAGGATTGTTGCACCGTCATTGGTCACGGTGACATCACCAAAGGAGTCCACGAGCATCTTGTCCATGCCTTTCGGACCAAGAGCAGACTTGACCGCCTCGGCGATCACAATCGCTGCCATGATGTTGTTCCTCTGAGCATCGTGACCAGTGCTCCTTTCTGTGCCTTCTTTGAGTACGATTACTGGTATCTGCTGCTGGCTCATTGCTAGCGCCTCCAACCTAGTCTAGCCGCAACTGCCGGCTAGACCAGCTCATAAAACTGTACATGGACTTCGCGTTCAGCATTTAAAGATTATCTTCCGAACCCATCTGTGACGGCGCCGCTGGCTCTTGTGAGCTAAAAAGGTTGTCGGCATGTTTCGAGGGTAAGGGCTACCCTATCCTATTGTCGGCGGTCTGCGGAGGACTACGTTGTCGCCTTTCTTAGCATTGATTGCCTGAGCGATGTGAGGACACTTCGCCTTCAGCACATAGTAAGTTTCAACACCGGTGTCTTTCTGTATCTCTGGAAAGGTTTCGACGTTCGCCTGCCCTTTGGAGATCACCATATCTGACCTTGCCACTATGTCTAGGAACTCCTGACTGACCCATCGCTTGGGAACACCGTGTGCCCATGCGCCGGTCGTGGTGATCCTCGTCAGACTCTCTATCTCTGTACCTCTCACATCCTCTTCTGTCGCATCATTGACCATGGCTCTGGCCTTGACCACATAGATTATGCTCCATCCGAGCTCTGTGATGAGTCTCACCAAGGGGGTGTCGAACAGAGTTTCGCCTGCGTTGTCTGCCAAAAAGACCAGTGTTCCCTTTCTATGGGTCAGCGACTCCCACATGCTGTGAGAGTTGTCGATGGCGAACCCTTCGGTCAGAACAGTCGTAAATGAGGCCTCCAGCTGCTCGAGGTCTGGCCTGTGGCTCGATGTGTTAAAGTCAATCAGGTTACCTGCAATCGATGCAGCCAGCGCGGCCCTCAGCTTCTCGTAGCCTGTCTTTGAGGACACTTCCTTTTCAACCCAAGGCAGAGCTCTCTGCGCAGCTTCGATGCTCATCCGCTTGATTTCTCTCAGAGGGTTCTCAACGCCCTTGAGAGAATAGAGTTCCCTGTATAGCAGGATGGAGAGAATGACGGGCTCAACTCCCTGCCTGCAGCCTTCAGACAACCGCTTGTAAGCCAACCTGAAAAGATCGAACTGTTCCTCTCTGTTTTCTGTAAGCAGAGGTATGAGGGTTTCCAGACTGTTCATGATGCACGCTGAACACTCAGGTATGAGGGGCACGACTATGTCATGCGCCGGCATCAATGCTCGCCTCCGGCGCGGCGTCGAGCTTCTTTGTCATTAAGTAGGCGTCTTCTCCGTCCCTGTAGTATCCCTTTAGAACACGCTTGATCTCGAAGCCCAGGTTTTCATAGATGGAGACTGCCGCCTCATTCGACTTGCGTACTTCTAGGAAGCACTCTGCAGCACCGTAGTCTATCATTGCCTTCATAGCGGCCTTTACGAGGTCTGACCCTATCCCTTGATGACGTTGTTCATTTGCTATGGCGACTGACACAATGTGGCCCTTCTTCACAGGAGAGCGCCCGTAAGTGGACATACCTCTCTCAATCCTGCACATGATGTAGCCCACAAGCACATCATTGACAAGTGCGACTAGAAACGCCTTCGGTGCGTGATAGTGCAGCCCCAAGAAGAACTGCTCTGGGTAGTTCTCTGGAAGACATGTCCTGTTGATCTCGACGACCGACTCCATGTCGCTGGGTTCAAACTGCCGGATCGTCCATACCATGATTGTCGCTCCATTGCGCGAAAGGCTCTGTTGCTCGATTGTGACAGCTATGGGTCGGCTTTTTATCAGTTATGTCGTGGTACTCCATCGATGACGGCGATTCTGATTGGAGGCTCTCCAGGCACTGGGAAGTCCGAGGTCGCGGAGGTGTTGGGCACACGGCTCAAGGCCGAAGTCATCTCCATGAGTGATCTAGCCAGACGCAAGGGCTGCATTTCTGCGAGGGACGATGCCCGAGACACCGACATAATCGACGAAGACTGTTTCGTTGAAGCAATAACGGATGAGGTCGAGGGCAAACGTCATCGAGTGATAGTCGAGGGTCACTACATTGACTTGGTTCCATATGGGTCGATAGAGCACGCATTTGTTCTGAGGACTCATCCTGACACTCTCAGAGAGCGGCTGCTTGCCCGGGGCTACTCGAAGGAGAAGGTCTTCGAGAATGTGGAGGCAGAGGTCATAGGGGTTTGCCAGATGGACGCGATTGAAGCGTTCGGGGAGGAGAAGGTGTTCGAGATTGATACAACAGACAACAATCCCCTGCAAGTTGCCGATGTGATAATCCAGTTTCTCAAGTCTCCAGCACCCTCGCCTAGGTACGACTGGATGGAACTTCTAGAGAACGAAGGAAGGCTTGACGGGTTCCTAAGCTAGAACAGCTTCTTTCAGTTGAGGAAACCACTCATCAAGGGAGGTCACTCTTTCTCACGAAGCAGGATCGAGATGATTGACAGAAGAGCTATCAGAAGCATCGTGAAAGGAGTCCCTGTCACTGAGTAGCCTGTGGGGTCGAGCTGTTGACCTATTGAGGTCAGAAAGAAGACGTACATGCCTGCCATAGCCATCATCATCGCTGGGAACACCGAGAAGAAGGTGGCTCTTGGATTCGTGTAGGCGAAGACACCGCACAATATCATGATTGCACCGGCAATAGCCGGAAACAAGAAGAAGCCGCCCCCATATTGTGATAGCGTCGCATCGAAGAAGCTGTCGAATCCCGCGTCTGGCGGATGTACCATGACGGCCAGGAATTCCGTCCAGACCGAGAGCACGCCGCTCAGGAGCAGGGTGATCGCCGGCCACCGGTACCTGACAATGCCCAGTTCCCTCTTGCGTAGTTGTTTCTTCAGTTCCCGGGCCTTGCGAATCCTCTCCTCTTCCTTGCTTTTGGCGATGGAACGTTCTCGCAGTGTCAGCCCATCGTCTTGACTCGCCTTTTCCTCATCCACTGAGCGAGTGATTTCTTCTGCCATCCGGGAGGAATCGTCTGGGACTGGGGTTGTCTTGTCTTTTTCTTCTGCCATAGCGTTCTGGGTCCATTGCTTCTGTCTCTTATTTAAGCATCAGTTTCTAAGCCGCTGTAGGAGAATCCATCATAAACGGAGAAGACTCGATTCTCTTGACGACGGGGTTCTCTAACTCTTCGCGGACCAGCATACCCAGATGCTCAGTGTTGAGCACGTCATAGAGTTCGTGAGCAGTGACGTATGCTTCGGTTGAGCCGAGGACCCTGTCGACAGCTTGGAGGAGATCATCACTCTCACCGAAATACAGCGAGTACGCAAGAGCGTCTGCGAGATTCTCCAGGTACATTCGCGCTGCCCTGTCGTCATGTGACGGCTCCCCGATTTGATGGAGCTCGCTCAGAGCCCTGAACAGGAGCTTGAAGGGCTTGTTGAGCTTGGGATATGCGACGGGAAGGTCTTCTAAGATCCCCGTGTTCATGCATGTTGTAAGCTGGGCGTAGTTTGTGAGATAACGACGGCATAGATATCTGACCGCACGCGAGTTCAGTATGGCACCGAGAGCCTCAGCGTCGACATTGTCATGCAATGCCTTGATTCGGACTGCCCCGCCTCCATGGATGACCCCTCTCGGTTTCATGACACATCTGGGATAGGGGTAGTTCTTTGTCGCTATGAGGAAGCTGTTCGAGTAGGAGTCCAGCAATACGGCATCATGCTCGAACCATCTGTCGACGTGGATCAGGTGTCTAGAATCTAGTGCGTATCGCTTCACACTGTGGCCGCTGGTCGCATATGGAATGCTGAATGCTCCGCTTAGCTTAGGGCGAATGTGATCGGTGGGTATGTCCCTGCCGCGTGTGCCCATGATGAGTCCTCTGACTCCTCTGTTGAGTGCTTTCTCAAGGATGTCGTCATTGTAGAGAACGAAAAGCCTACCCGACCGAAGTGACTCCCATGTAGTTTCATGTGCACTCTCCATGCCCGGTCTCTTCGACACAATTCGTACAGTGTGCCCACCTGCGTCGTTCTCGGCAGTGCAGAGCACACTGACCATCTCCAGAGTGACGTCATTGAACGGACTGCCTTCGTCCACTATCTCCCATAACCGTACGTGCTGCAGAAGAAACTGCCTCGTTTTCGAGAACTGGCCGACCCTTAGGATGCTGTTCGGTAAAATGAAGCCAATCTCGCCTCCATCTTTCACAATCATGCGGCTGCGAACGATGAAGAATGCGGCGCTGTTCCACGTACCGCCGGGGCTACCGCTCACTACATGCTCGTACGAGCAAGAGATGGCCCTTCTCTCGCCTTCCGAGAGGATGTTTCCATATGGCGGGTTTCCGACTGCGACATCAAATCCTCTCTCTTCGCCAGACATGACGTGAGCGAACTCCTCAGTCCAGTCGAACTGCGGTTCTCCAGCATCCGTGAACAGCGCACGATGGGCTCTATCGCGTTTCCCGAATGTTGGCCCCACAAGACTGTTGCCGCATCTTATGTTCCGGTCAGTCTGCAGGTTTTCTGAACTGCTCGAAGGGGCGAACGATGAGCGATACCACAAGAGTAGTCTTAGCCTGCACAGCTGCACGGCTCCGGGTTTCAAGTCCACACCATGGAGATTGTACTTGATGATGCTTGCTCGCAAGGCACCCCTCGGAGTCGTATCCCCAAGCACGATTCTGCAGCTCTCGAGCCACTCACCTGCCGCTAGTAGGAAGACCCCACCACCGACGGCAGGATCAATGACTGTGATGGCCTTGAGCTGGTCAAGTGCTCTCCGTTTCAAGTCGTCCGTGGCCCCGACAAGCTGTTCAGGACTTGTTACGTCCAATCCCGTCCTGCGCTTGAGCCACATTGTGAGTGCGTTGCTGACAATGTATCGAGCGATATGCTCGGGCGTATAGTAAGTGCCTGTCTTTCGGTTGTTGCGCTTGAGAGCAGCACGCCGGAGCTCAGTATCATCTGAGCCGTCTGGCAGACTCATCAGGGCTGATGTGAAGTTTTCGTAGGTCCATTCCAAGATGCTTGGCGATATGCACGGAAAGCCGCACTTGACCGGACTCAGACTCCAAGTATAGTCTTCGAGCTCTTCAGCGAGGACGCGTGTAGCCTCTTGTCCAGAAACCATCTGGCTGCATGGATCTCCTAGGAACTTTGCCACAATCACTTCATCTATGGTTTTCTGGGCATCAAGCAGCCTCTCTCTAAGGGGCTTGCGCTCATCCATGCACTCTGCCATCTTCATCCTTGTGAGCCAGAGCCTGTCGTTGAGTTTCTTGAAGGCAGTGTGGTCTTCGAACAAGCAGTGTAGTGTGTTTGGCCGCAAGCCTGAGCTTCCAGCCGCGCTAAGAGTGTCTTCGAGAGCCTTGATGTCGGGAAAGTCTGCACATCTTCTCTCGCCAAAGAACCTGTAAACTCTCGTCTGACCATTGACGAGCCATAGGTAGTCAAGCATCAACGTTGAGCTAACTTGGCCGGCAACATAGTCCTCGTCGACAGATGGGTCGCTCTCGAGGTAGGCCATGTGAAGCATCGGGCTGTACAGCATGTCGAGAGGCTTGTCCTCGGTCCGGATGGTCACATGGACTGCGTCATTCATGATTCCTTTGCTTTGAAGAAACCGAATGTCAGCGTCCATGCGACATCACCTCGAAGAGTGCCTGCCTGACTCTCTAATCCTTAGCCAGCCCTCTTCTTTGCAGACACCGACCTTGCACTCAGCCCCGGCCAGAGGCTGACTCAGACCGGGAACTGAGCAGATCATCTGCGCTGCTACATGGCAGGAGCCTTTTACTTGAACTCAAGTGTTACCATGTGAGCACTACAGCTGATGCAGGGGTCATAGGACCGGGCGATCATCTCGAACTGCAACTCGAGATTACTGGTCTGACCCTTGGCGAGCAGCTCTTCGCCACCCTTACGGATGAAAGCCTCGATATCATCGAGGAACATAGCTGTGGGTGTGATGATGTCAGCTGCAGTTGTCTTTCCATCCTTGAGCTCATAGTGGTGGATGAGGGTGCCGCGTGGTGCTTCCACGCCACCGGTGCCCATGCCCGTCAGCCTAGTCGGTTTCACGATACTCGGTGATTGCTGACCGAGAAGCTTGTCCACTATTGACTTGATCTCGTCGAGAGAGTGGACCATCTCGATTGCCTGGGCGAAGTTGTTGTAGAGTGGGTTTCTCGGCCACCGCTTGTTGTAGAGCTTCTTGTAGCTAGTCTTTGCATCACCCTTCAGGCGAGAGCCAAGCAAGAGCACCCTAGCAAGCGCACCGACGGAGTACGGCTTTCCAAGATAGGAGCATCGCTTGGCAAAGCTGTGCGGCACAACTCTCTCGGTTATGACGCTCTTGTAGCTGTCGAGTGGGTACTCCTTGCCGTCTGAGGTCATCAAGGTGTCTCCGTAGTAGTCGTAACCGGCATGTGGTGGCTTGCAGCAGAGGTACTGCGTGTCACGCTCCATGAAGTCTGGGACTTGAAGGGTCGATAGCAGGTCAATCGTTTCAAGGGCAAATGGCATGAGTGCCGAAGCCTCCTGCTTTATGGCAAGCAGGGTCTTCTCATCAGGAAGCTTCCCGAAGCCCCCAAGTATCGGATTCTCGCCGTGAATCATCCTGCCACCCATCGTCTTCATGACCATGTTCCCGAACTTCTTCAGCCTGAGTGCGTTTGTCACGACCTTCCCATACTTGTCAGCCATGGCGACAGCATTGGGATAGCCAAGGAAGTCAGGAAGAGCAAGGAAGAAAACGTGAAGGCTGTGACTCTCTATCATCTCTCCATGATGCATCAAATGGCGGTAGGTGTTGATGATCTCTGGCACTTGTATGCCGAGTGCTTTTTCGAGCCCTCTGAGTGCTGAGTACTTGTGGGAGAGGTTGCAGATCGCACAGATTCTTGGAACAATGCTGATGTCCTCCTCTGGAGTCTTGCCGACTGCCATGACCTCGAACATGCGTGGCCCCTCAAGGACTTGGACCTCAACACTCTTGATCTTGTTGTCCTTGATCTCGACCTTGATGCCTCCATGGCCTTCAACTCGTGCCAAGGGCTCAATCATTATTGTACTCTTTGTCGCCATCGGTCATATCACCTCATTATCTCCAGATCCTTGACATACTGCAGGATCTTGTGTCCTCCGTAGTTGCGCACGCGTCGCTTGATGTCTTCCCGTGTGATCCCGAACTCCTCAAGGCTCTTTACGATTTGAGCGAAGTTGCCGTCCTTGTTGGGTCCCCAACAGCCAACACATGGCAGTCCGTAGGTTGGGCACACCGCCCCGCATCCCTCGGTCGTCAATGACCCGAGGCAGAACTTCTTGTCAAGCAGGAGACAACGGTTCTCATTCAGCTTGCACTCATGGCACACTGGACGTGTGCACTCATCAGGAGACGCCCCATGAATGAGTCTTGAGAGAAGTGCGAATGTCTGCGATTGACCGATTGGGCAGCCCGGAAGATAGTAGTCCACAGTTATGTGTGCGTCAATCGGGGTGGCCTCAACCGGGTCTGTGATGAATTTGACCTCACCGTAGACCTGCTTGAGACGCTTGGCGAAGTTTCCGTCAGTAGCGAACATTGCCTGTGGCCCGCCGCTGACTGCGCAGTTACCTATCGCGACAACGATCTTCGCGCGTTTGCGGATCTCCTTGATATGCTCTTTCTCCTCCTCCGTGCTAATGCTACCCTCGATAAGAGCAACATCTATGTCCTCTTCTACAGGCTTGCTGGATGCCATGACGAACGACCTGATGTCGGCCGCGTTGAAGAGGTTCAGAAGCTGATCTTCACTGTGGATTATCAGGAGCTGGTCACCAGCGCAGCCCGTGAAACCGTAGATGCCCACTTTGGGCTTCGTGACTGCCTTCTGTTTCTTTTGTTCTGCCATCTAGATCAACTCCCTAAAGTGAAGCGTGTCCCAGTAGGTGAAGATAGGTCCATCCAAGCACGTGTATAAGTGGTCGAGCACGCAGTGACCACACTTTCCTATTCCGCAGTGCATTCGCCGCTCGAGTGACATCTGAATCTGGGTCTTTGGTATCTTGAGACCGAGGAACTTCTCAATCACAAACCTGTACATCACCGGAGGTCCGCACACCACAGCGTTGATGTTCAATGGGTCAATCTTTGGCAGCTTCGAAAAGAGGGTCGTCACAACACCGACATTTTCTGTCCACTGACCTGTCGGGTCCTTGTCGACGGAGAAGTAGCACTCGACGTCTTCGCGGTCCCTCAGCTGGAAGAACTCCGACTTGAACAGTATCTCGCTAGGGTTCCTAGCACCGTATAGGAAGAAGAGTCTGCCGAACTTGTCTCGGTTGTCGAGGACATAGTAGAGTATCGACCGCAGTGGAATGACACCAAGTCCACCGGCCACGATGAGAATGTCCTTGCCGAACATGTCATCAAGTGCAAAACCATCACCATAAGGCCCTCGCACATAGATCGTGTCATTGTCTTTCTTTTGGTACAGAACTTTCGTTATCTTCCCGACTCGCCGGATGCCGAATTCAATAATGCCCGGGCGACTGGGAGTCGACGAGATGGAGAAAGGAGCTTCGCCAACACCTGGCAACGACACCATCATGAACTGCCCGGGATTATACGTGAATGACATTGCCTTCTTCATGTCGAGATGTCGTACCTGTAGGAACCTGTGGTTTTCGATGAGATCGTACTGTCGGACAATCCTTGCAGGTTCTGGCTGGAACGGATTAGTATATGGTAGTTCTACGCTCATTTCTTGGGCACCTCCCCGGTCGTCAGAGCCTCTGAGATGGTGAGTACGTTGATGTCGACTGGGCAGGTATCGACACACCTCCCACATCCTACACATCCTGGTTTCGCATATTGGCTGCCGAAAGTCTTTAGCTTGTGGGTATACCAAAGCTTCAGTCTATCTGCACGAGAGGCACGGAAGTTGTGCCCCCCTGCTACGAGACTGTACTCCATGTACATGCAGCTGTCCCAGTACCTCTCACGCCTTCCTGTGCTAGCGTTGCTGACATCGAAGTGGTCCGTAACATTGTAGCAATTGCATGTCGGACAGACCATTGAGCACTGACCACAGGATACGCACTTGTTAGCGAAATAGTCCCAGACTGGGCTCTGGTAGCTCATGTCCATAACGTCTGGCATGTTTCGAAAGTTGAAGGATCTCATGAAACTGGCATCGCGCTTCGCGCGCCAGTCGACATATGCCTTGAGGTCATCACGCGTAACCGTGCTCTCGAAGAACTCTTCCTTGTCGTGAATCATATCGTATCCAATGCTTGAGCCGATCCAGACCAGGTAGAATCCTCCAACATCGACAAAGAATAGGTCGAAGCCCTCCTCGACGATGTCTGTGCCTGTACTCTTACAGAGTGCGTTCTGGCACACGGCACATGACCATCCGATGATGATCGAGTTCTTGCGCTGTCCCACATAGTATGGGTCAGCTGGCGGGTTGTCGAATATCCTGTCGAGCTTGAGCAACCCATGAATCTCGCAGGGGTGTAGGCCAATGATGACTCTCTTCTCGATGGAAGAGTAGTCAGGAGTGAAGCCGTCCTCATTGAACTTGAACATATCAAACCTCATGGGATGAAATAGCTTCTTGGCAGGGATCATCGTCTTCTCGCCGCCCAAGACAAGATCGCTTACCTTCTCGACCCTGTCGTACGTAAGCACGCCATTCCTTCGGACGGGGCCATACGGCGCCCCGTACTTGGCAGTGCTCTCGAGGAAGACCTCGAGAAACTTATACTGCATCTTCATTATTCGCACGTGACGACACCTGACCGTTTGTGCATGAGATTGGGTGCCGTGCGGAACTTCGTGCCTTATTAAATCAAGTGTTGATTCTGATTGGAGGCCGAGCCAAAGGTGCGTCTTTCACTGTAGGGCAGCCAACCCACATCATTCTCGAACAGTTGTAGCCAGCATTCGAAATCTCTCTCTGCAGAGATTCTAAGTGGTTGCGGGTCCAGCTCACTTCGACACAATGGCATCTGCTGTCACCTAGTCAAACGTGGCAGCATTCATGCCCGCACGACGAGCTGCCGCTAGAACCTTGGGATGTGCCCGCACTTCACCTTTCTTCTGTACTCCCGTCGCCACTATGGTGTCGACTATTCTCGCCCCAAGATAATCCAGAGAATCCGTCAGCATGCCCACGGTGTGCCGCGCTATCTCTCGGCTGGTCGCTCCGAGCGCAATTGTGATGACCACTGGTCGTTTCCGGAACTTCACGTTCTTTGCCCCATACCAGCGATCTAGAAAGACCTTGAACTGGGCAGTCGGCCCCCACCAATAGACTGGCGTGCCCAGAACCCAGGCTTGACTGTTCTGCATTCGATCCAGAAGCCCCGGCATGTCGTCCTGCTGAACACACGCTCCTTTGCGGCACCTGTCACAGGCTTTGCAGGGTGAGATGTCCAGTTCGCTCAGTATCACTTTCTCTGTTGCTGCCCCCTTCTCTTCCGCACCTGCCAGCACCTCATCGACGAGGGTCTCTGTGTTCCCACCTCTCCTCGGGCTGCCGACAATCCCCAGCACTCTGACAGAAACGGGTCGTCCAGTCATAGTATCACATCACGCAACAACTGCTTACCCGTCTTGGGAAGGATAAATGCCTGTCTGGACTCTATGTTGGCCACGAACGCATGGGAAGCATTCTTATGTCATTCACAGGTGAGCGCGGTCAATGGACGCCGCGGGATTGCTGAGCAAAGTCAGACAGGCAAGGGAGCTATTCACGGAAGGGCAAGCAAGCCACGACTCTTCTGCTCTGGAAGAAGCTCTGAAGATTGCTCTTGAGATCCGCGAGTTCTTGGATATCAGTGACACTTCTGCGATGCAGAACGAGATCGACCAGTTCGAAGATCTCGACATGGGTCTGAACGCGTTCATTTTCAACTGCATGGAACTACTGGGTCACCACGATCGTATGCTGCCTTTCTTGGAGAGAGCAATCCACTATCTTGACAATGAGCACAATCCCGACTTGTGGCGTCAACTCGGACTGCTGTACCTCGTCCAAGAGAAGGACATCGATAAGGCGTGTGCCGCCTGGACGAGAGCAATCCAGCTAGACCCGGCGATTCTCGAGAGGTGCCCCGGCTTGAACCTAGTGCATGCCTTCGAGGAGCTGAAGAAAGCCGGCAAGCGACCGAGATGGAAGCTGCTGCATGCTGACCTCATTACCGGCGACTTTTCCGTGAGTATCGACAGTAACTGAGCAGGCCTGTCTTTCTTGAATGACCGCCGCAAGCGGATGCAGTGGCGAGCGGCTGCATGTCTGTGGGCCCTTTTATCGTGTAGTACGGCACTGCACGTAGAATCCAAGGAAAGGAAGGTATCGTATGCAGCTGACTCCGGACATGGGTGTGCTTGCGTATCTCTCGACTGCTGTGCTCTCTGTGGTGCTCTCTGTGTTCCTTCTTGTGTTGTGGGCCAGACAGAAGAACCACCTCTACACAGACCTACCTCTTCTGTTTGGAGTGATGTTCGTGGCTCAAGCGTTCAACAGCGTCATCAGGACGCTGCCCACCCTCGGAGTACTGGAAGCGTCGCTCGACATCTTTCGGTTCCGAACACTCGTTATGTTGGGGTCTGTACTCCCGCTGACCGTGATTGTCCTCTTTATCTGGTTGCCCAGAATGCGAGCCAAGTACACACGTATACTCGGTGCGCTCACTCTCTACTGGGCTGCTGTGACACTGCTCGCACCATCAGAAGCGTTGATTATGATTCTCTGCATACCAATCATCCTAGTCCTCACGGTGGCCATGGTCGTGACCTTCTCGATAACTTGGAAGACAGGACGCCTTAGGGAAGTCAGGAGTGATCTCATGGTGCTATGCTTCGTCCTCGGTATCATGAGTCAGTTGACCGCCAGTATGGTGTTAGTCAACAATGCTCTCTGGGCACTAGGGACTGTCGCCGCGACATTGGCTCTAACGAATCCTTGGTACAGACGAAAGCAGTCTGCCTTGACAAAGCAGAATGAGGTCTATAGCAGCCTCGACACCTAAGGCTTTGGCATTGGATTACTCCGCAACAGGGCACCGCATGCGAATATGCGGTCCAAAAGAAGAAGAGAAGGGCAGAACCGTGGGTTCTCCCTTCCTGCTGTGTCTATCCTACTTTGGTGCCGCAATTGGGGCAGAACTTTGCACCTTGGAGGGTGGTGCCACAATTCGGGCAGAACTTCGCTCCTGCCGCTGCTGCTCCTGTTTGCCCGCTCTGCTGTCCACCTGAAACGGCTCCGCTTACAGCACCCATGAAACCCATGCCTGCACCGAAGCCGGCACCAGGGCTCTTACCGAGTGATTCGGCGGCACTCTTCATGGTCTCCATGCCT
>Ga0315288_10008259_pt1 | contig 13150 bp, 8 predicted proteins | sample YL17G11_20_MG_FD_203454 | JGI IMG/M metagenome (GOLD analysis project Ga0315288, IMG submission 203454) | Sediment microbial communities from Yellowstone Lake, YNP, Wyoming, USA - YL17G11_20 | ecosystem: Environmental > Aquatic > Freshwater > Lake > Sediment | place: USA: Wyoming | collected...
ATCAATACGTTATAGTCAGTTGTTGTAATAGCAGTGGAAGCGGATATCTTTAACCTGAACGACTTGCCACGTGCATCATCACAAGGTTCAAAAATACCGTTTCTTTTCGTAGATGAAAATACAAACGAATCACACGCAGCAGCAGATCCGGCTACAAAAACATCTACCGTTATATCGACATCAGAGTTATAATCTATCGATATCTTATCGACTTGGAGATCCATGAAATTACCTTCCGGTCCTACCGCGTTACTTGCATAGATCTCATTAGTCTCATACTCCATGTCGAAATTTACAAGGTTGTGATAAGGATGAGATCTACCGATACTAAAGATCGCACTCTGTGTGAGAAAGTCTACCGTTCCGTTTATTTGACGGGAATAGGCAATCGGAACATCTGCAAAGTCCTGTATCGACCATAAGGCAGTATCAAGATCGAAGATGTACTCCAACGAAGCTAACGATACACGAAGTTGACGCTCAAAGTCATCTAAAACAGAGAAAGAGGATTCCTTTACCGCATCTGCAATCGCTTTCCAATCTTCCAGCCATAATAAGTTAAGTACCTCTTCACCTCTCATCGAATACCGAAGGATTGCGCTATAGTCATTACAGTAAAGATAATCCTCAAACACTTCCAATGATTTCACGCTACAGATTCCGTTACCTTTAGAGATTATCTTCCTGTCATAACCGCCGGAAGCATTACGGTAGAGTACGATGATAGTGTTCCTTTTGATTGCGACAATCTTATCATCCAGGTTAATGATCGCCTGCAGCTCATCACCATCGGAATATTCCAGATCGATCAAATGTAAAGCATCCGATGGGAAAATATCATATTGAGTATTGCCATCACCGTGAGTAGCAGAGATCATTATGGTATTTTTAAGATTCTGCGATGTGTAGACATTCACGGCATAAGCGATATCACCCATAAGTGACACATGCGCCGGAAGAATGTATCCGACATCTGTTGTTGCACGGCCGATATTTGTTGAAAGCTCTGCACCGGCATTATTCCAATCGGCTTCTGTGATTTCCTTCTCGATATAGATTGTTCCGGCAGCATCATCTTTTGTCCAGACATCTTCACCAGCCAGATCTATCGACATGACATGATTATACAATACATCATCGACACTCATATAAAAGTTGATGTAACTTGCTGATTTCGGGATGACTGCCCGATCAAGTGTAAGAAGTATCTTAGGATTGCTCGGAGTCGTACTCCATGTGATACTGCTTGAAGCAAGAACCGCGGATTCATTACCGTCATCATCTGAGAATGTGATCTTTCCGTAGTATGTACCAGGATCAAAATCAGAACCGTATTCGTTCCTGTCCATCGTAAAATCATTGATAGGAAGAACCATCTTTGCAGATTCGCATACGATCTCATCCGTCTCATTTAGTGGAGACGTCCATCCCCATGTCTTTTCAGCAAGCATTGATTTTATCAGTGAATCTGTGGAATCGCTACCAGTAGCAATGCGAATACCATCACTCACAGCGTAAAAGTGAGGATCAATATCATCTGTTAAATTTCCTTCACCGGCGTATTCCGGCATGTAAAACTTATAGAAATAAATCTTGTCATTGTCTGGAGGTAATCCTTCCGTTGGAAGACCTAAAGTTTTAATGTAGTAGGCATCATCAGGATAGTAATGGTGAGTCGTATCATAACCACATTCAGATATTACAAAGAAACGATCGACATCCGTAGAATCTTTGAAGTATGCGATATAACCTACAAAAGAGGAATCGTTAAATAACTCACCGCTTGGATCTATGGTCTTAAAATCAAATGCAATACCATCGTCAATGTATATCTTGTCTGAATCCGGCATTGTGTAATAACGTTTGAATAAGACGGCATTGATATATGCTGTATTATTGCTTCCGGCTAAATTTATTACTGATATGGCTACACCGAATTGATCACTATCGGTATCGTCCATCACTAATCCACCCCAATCATCCGAACTATCTCCATAGATTTTTTCTTCATCCGGAGTAAGAAGCCAATATATGTCTATTTTATCATCACCGAAAACAGCACCATCTTTTACAGCTCTTATGCTATTATCACCCATGCCTTGTATCGAAGCGTAACGAATGGCTTTAACTTCCAATCCTACCAACGTACAACCTATAGGATGCGTATGATTCCATGTGACATTTTTAACCATCAGATACTTTGATACTTGCGTAGTCGATAATAAAACAGAAGCATAACTACCATCGTCTGCGGCAGCATTGCCAGGATTAGACCAGTCAATTGTTCCTACAGTAGCATCATTGGTAAATGAAACGCCCGAGCAGAACCCATCCTCTACATCAAGATCAGTTTGTCGAAGGTGAGTAAAGATGAAGAAATCTGTAAGGTCACGCCAAGAGTCTACCCATGCAGCACCCGACCAATATGGACGTACAAAAACGCAAAGACGATCTGTGGTAGGGGACGCGGTATAAAAGGCCGTCTTAGTGTATTTACCGACCAAGAAAGTCAATTCCTTGCCACCGTGCATCTTGGTATGGAAATTATAGTGACGGATCCAGGTGATATCGCTTATCTTAAAGAGAGTCGGGTTTATGTAGTTCGGTCCTTCTGCATCTGTGGATTGAGGGAGATTACCGTATTCAGCTTCACCATCAATCCACTTTAGACCATATCCAGGTGCATTTTGGAGGGCGTTTTTCTTACGATTCAAAACGAAGTTTTTTAAGCTCTTCGCAGATCCAACCGGTGGAGATGCAATCGATGTGACTAATCCCTTAAATTTATCGATAGGGATTGTGATTTTCTGAGGCTCAGCCAATTACTTGTTCTTCCTCTCAATCGCCTTCTGTTTGTTCGCTTCAGCAGCTTCAAACATCTTCGCATTACCAGTCAAACGAGCAGCAAGATCAACTTTCGGCTTTTCACCTAAATGTTCCAGAAATTTTGCAGTAACTTCATCGTTGATGATCTGATTATACTCCGGTGGTATCATGATCGTTGAATCTTCGGTATCGTCAGTGTACACCGTAGGTTTGCCACGATATTCCATCGTTGGAACACCAATAGGTAGGGCATCTTCACCGACCTGGAATACTATCGTATCGCCACGTTGAATGTAACCGACACGAGTCTGTTTTGACGGTATTCTTGGAAGATCCCGAAATTTGTCGATGTCCACGTACTGATCAAATACCTTTTGATTTCCCCTATCTAAATCGTCATAGATGGCATCGATCTCTTTAACATAGAGTCCGGATATGTCTGCTGTTAGTGCGGAAAGACTTTTGATGATGATTACACTTATGCAAGGGGGGGCGGGTAAAGTCCATGTTTCGATTGTTCCTGCAATTATTTCAGCAGTTACATCCGATCCGGATTCAATAACCCTTGCGACACAACTATGTTTAATCTTCGCAGCACCAGGCGGATAGTCATCATCACCTACGTTGACGCTTCTACAGACTGTTATGCAAAGCAACGATCCGGCTTGGAATGTGCCGGACGATCTGGCTATATTAAGAGGGCCCGTTAAGTCTGTGTGTGAATATGATACGATGTCATGCAGCCGTTCTCCCTCATTAATTTGATGGGTATCAGCTTGAAGTTCAATGTCCGATGCAATCGTAAGCAAAGATGTCATGTTATAGAATGGATCGGCAAGTCCATCTAACATGGCGTATATCTTCATCAGTGAATCGTTGATGTATTGCTTTCTTATCACAGCATCGATGTCAGCATCAGCTTTGCCGATTGCCTGTAAGCATCCATAGTCCAATTCACGGAAGGTTAGATAATTTTTCATTTGTTACTCCTTATAGTGATAATTTTTTATCGTTGATCGCATTAGCGACCATTATGTTCACAATATCATCATCCCAAAACTTTGCCAGTTCGATGTCGGTAGTAGATCCACTGTATGATACCAGAAATTCATATACATCGAATATCTCATCCGATGTCGGAAGACCGTCACCAGCCAGTATCACCTTCGTTGTACTTACAAACCTCTGGATATATCCATTGTAAATCTTCGACGTAGCGCCCGCAGGTTTTAATCTTCCTCTCATCATGAATTTACGGTTGACATCATCAGAGGTGAACACGCTACTCATCGTAGCAGTTAATTCCTTTGTTGAATAAACAAACGCACCAGGAGCAGTCGAGAGATACTTTCCGGTATCTGCTACTCCGACACTCACCGTGATATCATCATGATTTTTCACGTAACGGATAGATACCGCAGTAGATATTGTACTCGGAAGAACATAGATCCGGTCCAAGTATTCATAGTAATAGGGATTCGTCAAGGTAGGCAGGATCGTACCGTGTTTACCGGCGACTACATCGATCACCTGAGATGCCGGAACTCTGTGAAACTTGTAAGATCCATCAGTGAAATATACTTCGATGACGTGATTCAAGTCCGCAGGTTTTACAATGTATCCACCGGTAATGGGTATATTATTATCCGATGTACGCAAGTATTCCGGTACAAGCTCACCGAAACCACCGGCAAGCGTCTTGAAACATTGCTCAACGATGTTACGAATAGCATCGTTCTGATGAAGGCTCAATCTTGCAGATGAGAACCTTCTATTTGTGTCGTCCGATGAATCGGCATAAGTTCTTGCATCACCTAAACGTCTTGCAGCTCTTAAAATGTTATCGTTGAATCTCTCGGTTGCCATATTAGTATCCTATATCGTCTGAAGAATGCTTACGAGTTATAACACCTTTTGCGGTTTCATTCATCATTGAATTCATTCTTGTTGATGCAATTGATTTAAATTTATCTTCCGCTTCCTGCACAATCTCCGATACTACTCCCCACTCCAAAGCTTCATCCCATCCATCATCGATTTCCGGTTCCTTATCAAGATCAATCTTTTTGGATGAAAGACCATAATAGAATAGATCGATCTCATCACCGGTCACGGCAGGGGCAGGATGGAAGTATGCGTACTTATCCCACACGAACATTGCAACCGGATTACCGGAGAGGTATGGATAATTAGACATGAACTCGGCCCAAGAGGATGATGTCACAATGATCTGCAATTCCTTTACAGACCAATTGATAGGTAGTACCATCGCTGATATCTTGTGAAACCTACCCGACAAGGAATATGTATCTGTACCAGCTTCGAGTATCATCCTGGAATGTCTTTTGAATGCGAAGTAATCCTGACATAGTTTGAATTCCACCTTGTTGAGCAGTTCAAGGACCCGGTCCGCATCTACACCAGATACTTTAAGCGTGGACAATCTCCACTCTATTGCGCTTACAAGGTTCTTCGTTCTGTTGAATGACATTTAAGATAATCCTAACTTGGATTTCTCAGATATAATATCCTGTTCGATGTCGAATGTGATCCTTTTGGAATCCATTTCCGTTAATTTCTTCCTGCAATAAGCTTGCATAAGACTTCGGGCGCAAGCCGGTATGTCAAGATATCTTCCTAATAATGTTTGGAATGAGATCGAATTCCTGGTAAATTCCAAACCTACCCTACTCGCAGCGGAATAGACATCTGAATTGATGAATATGTAAAGTACATTGCCCTTTTGTGCGAAAGCAAAATCAGGACAAGATTCATTCTCCGGATAAGAGAATAGAGTACTTGTCGCTACACCGGCAGTTGAAGGAGTACTTAATACATTATCATCTTGCATTTGTACTTGCTTTACCGTAAAGATCTGAAGCGACTTTAGGTTGAATGCGTAGATCGCTCCGTATGTACCAGCAGCAATTTGTACAGCTTCACTAATGAGATTCCCGAAAGCCATAAATCACCTTACTCTGATTATTAAAAAATTTCTTTTTGTAATTGTCGTAGAAGTAGTTGTGAATGAACAGGACGTAGACCAGTCACTTGATCCGTACTGGTTTGATGCGTTTACTCTCCAGTAATACGGCGTGTTGTATGATAGATCGCTTGTGTGAGTGTAGTACGTGTTTGCAATGCTGGATTGATCGATCACTGTGCTTGAAAAACTTGGATACAACGATACCTGAATCCGATATGAGGTGGCATTCAGCGATTGATTCCAATAAAACGTAGGACGGACTGGAACATTAGTCACTCCGCACGGAGAATTAAGCGTTGGGGCGATCGGCGGTTCTTCCGGAGGAGAAATATCTGCTCCGTATCCCCAAACCCACATCCAGGCATCGGCAAGTACGTAACGGTTCGTAGGTACATTGATATTCGATACTACTACAGGATACGACTGACCGGCCGTATATGGAAACGTTCCTACTAAATTCCACTGACCTATATTCTCATCCTGATGAATGTATACTACGGTGTCACCGTTGGCTCTACTTATTGTGCATTTTGTACTTTCTGCTTCCGCGTAATCTCCGCTATTTATTCCTCTGTATCCGTTCCATCTGTACAGACTCCAGTAGCCGGTTCGATTCAATTTCGGTACGAAGGTGGCTGTTGCTGATTCAGTCGTTGGCGATCCCGATCCAGCAGCATAATGTTGTCTGTAAACCTGTGTCCAGGGAGTGCCTGTGGTTTGCCAGCAGGCATCACTGTATGTTGGATTAAGATAGATACCACTTGTTGCGGGATTATTCGTGTACGTCGTTGCTGGAGTACGATTATCCGCGCCAACATCGACGGAAAATCCTACCATCGTAGCGGGTTGACATTGAGCGCTTGTAGGATAGAGTGCATTATCGACTATTACTGGAGTGATTAGAGTGTCGCGATGCTTGAAAAGAAATTGTGCATCTCCTCTGTACGGTACGGCAGACGTTCCGCCTGTTTTTGCTCTTAAAACAACAGAAGTAAATTGCTGTCCGTTATTTCTTATAGTGTCCTGATTTCCCCAGGGATGATAATACGGCCCGGCATAACCGTAGAGTCCCGATATGTCAGAAACAGAAACCGTTCTCGTTGCCGCCGTTGCATAATCTTCACCGGATCGGAATATAACGGCACCGCTATCGTAAAATGCTACCCAAACATAATTTCCAAGTGACGATAAACGATAGACTGTATCGGGATTCATCTGACCGAGTTCTGATTCCATTTCATCATACCACACCCACGAAGAATGATCCATACCGGTTGCATCATCGTCATGCAGAGTACCGTATATTTTCGTTAGTGACCACATACCGAGTGCCCAACGCGCCTTCATCAGTGAATCTCGGTCACACATATCCCCGCGGGAATCATCCATAATAACCGTCATATAAAAAAACGAAGGTTTGTATGTTGCGACACGATCCCAATTTCTTGTCATTGATAATAGACTCGCGAAGGGATTGCCTGTAGCATTATCCCAACCGTTACCTGTGCCTGCGGTATTGCTGCCTGTCGGATTTTCAATACCCCAACCGTTTATCCATGATTTTAATGCCGTATCACAGTTGTAGTATGGATAGTAAGTCCAGCGCAGAATGAGTTTTTGATTAAGTGATGTATCTCCGCCGGCAAGACTTGAACCGCCTCCATAATTTCTACGGTAATTTCTCGCGTGTGTGTTCCACCCCGCCAATGACCTGGAAGTAATCGTATAATTATCGTCTGTAACTCCGTTTCTATCCCAATCAGGAGGTAAACTGAAAGCAGGAATGTTCCCATTATCCGAATGCCATCCATCGAATAAAGTATTTTGAATCATGTCAAAAGCAGAGTCAGGTTCATATTCGATAAATCTACCCTTGCTCGCATACGTAGAGCAATACATTGACCAGTTTGATTGCGGGTTAGAGCCGTAATTTATTACTCCCCCACTTGCATTGAATGTACGATAGGCATGGAGTCTTCCAGTAAAACTTTCGCCTGCAAAAGCACCTCCTCCCCAAAGGTCTCTTGTAGGAAGGATGTAATTGTTTGAATTGTACGCTTTAGCTTCGGCGAGTTTTACGCTATCCTGAATCCAACCGATGACGAGATCCGCTCGCGCCATATCCCAGGGATTTGTCGCATGAAACGCCATCTTGAGATTACGAGGCATACCGTGAGTCTTTTCGTTTGCGATGTGGATGTTCTCGTAATAGGTCGAAGCGTCAAACCATTCATCTATCATTGTAGGGGCGAATGTTTCTACGGCAAGGCAATTTGGATGTTCATCGTAAGGTATGCCGGTGCATAATCCAGAGCCACCAGGGCAACATTGATAGATTGGATTGTGTGCTCCGTTTGCATCTGAGATGTATCCGAAATAATTATAGATGTATATATTCTTCGGGAAGGCACCATACGAATCCAATCCTTCGGCAAGCGTATCTTTCATCCATGTAGAGAACCACTTTTCTCTTGCTTTAACAACAGCTGTATTTGAACTATCGTGCGGTGCTGGCGTCCACCATATCCAAAATGTATTCGGATAATTCGCCATAGAATCTACTACTTCTCTGACTCTCACCTGGTCATGGAGAATAGAATCTACGGTAGTATATTTCTGCCATACATAGCACTCTTTAATGATTATCACATTGTACGTCGCGCGGTAAGAATGAAGTGCGTTATAGTTCGTTCCGTACCCCGATGCGTTTTTGAAAGTACCCCACCAATCCTTTATACTGTTGTTTCCCGATGGTGGGATTCCCCAAGTGTGAGCGAGTGTGATACTATCTGCTGAGGTACGGAATCCTCGCCTCTTATTATACAAAGCTTTCTCAATTACAAGATTCGTACTCGCATTACAAGAAGCGACACCACCCATCACACAGACATATCCGTCAGTACCATACCAATAGGAGTTACCTATCGATTGATTGAGAAGTATCGCATTGCGGTATTTCGGCGGTTGTGCGCTGGCAATGCTACATAATACCAGCGACAATATTATCAGATTAAGGTATCGCATATATATACTTCAACCATTGTCTGTAATAGTTACGATCAGTGTACGAAGCAGCAGCGGTGTAGACAAGATGCTCTGTCAATATCATCGGAGCCCACCAACGGTAGCCGGCAAAATCCATAGATGATGCGTAATGATTTGCACCGATGCAGTAGTTGTTGATTACTAATCCATCATAGTTTTGTGCAAATGTTCCGAGCGAATCACCGTCAATGAACAGCTTTGTATTATCTCCATCGTGGATGATTTCATAGATGTGGTAATTACCCCAATATCTTGTTGCTCCACGTGCTGCACTGATCAGTCCATAGTGAGTCGCATCTACGTAGCGATCACTCTGGAATAGAACAGGAGATGTAACATATAAATCAAAGGTATGAAATGACGCATAAGAGTAATGGTCAAAGACAAACGGATCCATGTGAGCGTTGTATCCATCTGTGGCCGTGCTATCAACCAATTTGAATACTCCTATCATAGTGAAAGGACTGTCACCTGTCCTCGATAAACTCTCTGCAACAGCATTTGCCTGGAAACATACCGTATCCATAGCACCGGTACGATTGCGGAATGATATTCCGGCTTGTCCGTTCTTAGCATTTGCAATATACCACGCTCTACTGTATGCAGATTTGTTTGACGCTGTTACATAATTAGGATGATGATTATATCCGGATGTGTCTCTAATCTTTCCTTCCGGTATTGTATCATTATTGCTTAGACCGGTAATGAATCTTCCTGCAATATGAAGTTGCAATTTGCCGGGCATAAGTGAATCAGCGTTGAAGAATGCTCCACCTCCAGCACCGGTTGTTGAACAGGTATCTCTATTTCCTGTTCCAGCTGTGTCAGATTCATTCCGGTTCGTCCAGGGAAATACACAAATAAAGTATTTTGTTCCAGAGGTTAGACCTGTTATCGTATCTGCTTGAACTCCCATTTTTTTGTATCTTTTATTCGTCGCCACAGCAAATACTGAATCATACTGTGTCGTTCGGAAAGATATCCCAAGAGAATCCGTCGTATGTGCCATGTTAGATGAGGTATGAACAGGATCTACCCAAGCTACTCTGAGAGATGTGGTTGATAACGCAGTAACGGAAACACCGGTAGGCATTGCAAGTTCTTTTGTCTGTACTCCTAAGTGATACCACGAATTATTAGTACCACTGCCATTTTTAACTACTATTGCACGACCTGAATCAGCAAAAACTTTTAGGAAATCATTTGAAGTCCAAGACTCATCCGGAGACTTCATAATTGAAGTAGCATTATACCACCAATACGACTTTGCACCTGGAATTAAAACCGTGTCTTTTGTAGCGGAATTCGAGAAGGAATCTACAATCGCATACGTAAGTCCGGATCCTCCGCCTGTTCCACCTCCAGCAACATTCTGAGCATAGGTTACTCTTCCGTACTGATCGACGGTTCCCCAATTATACGAACCAGCTGTTACACCACTGAGAGGAAACCTTGATACGCTTAGCGTTCCCCTTATCAGTCTTGCAGCATCCTGGCCCATGTAATTTGTCATCCAATAGAGGCCGTTTACATTACCGGAATCACCAAGCCAGTATGAAAAAGGTGTTGATCCTATATTAGTATCTCCAGAAGATACCAGCCAATATAGAAGTGCATAGTTTACTGGCGACGCACCGAATAAAATTGTTGAGTCTATATCCGGAGCGCCAATTGATTGATTTATAATATGAGCTGAATTGATTGTATTTGGATTTAATATTAACCCACTTGGGAATGTACCACTAAAAATACCTCCGCCAGGTCCAGTTGGGGGAGCACCACCAGAAGTTGTAGCATATACAGCTAATGGAGATTGAAAATTTGCAGAGACATCTTCACTGAGTATAGTACCGTTCAGTATCTTACTTGTAGTAATAGCATCAGCAATAATCTTCGAATTTATTACAGCGTTATTCTGGATTTGTGCGGCCGAGATACCATTGATGATAACCTTTGCTGTACTATCGGAATAACCGGAAAATGAAGTTTTTGCAGTTGCAGCCAAGTCCTGAGTCAATACACCACCATCTTCAAGCTCATTTGTACCGACACTTGCATCGGCCATTTTCGCTTTTGTTATTGCATTATCGGCTACGTCAATGTTCACAGTCGGACCGTTCGGATCTGTGATGTTTATAGTACCACCTGATTGAATAGTTATGATACCGCTACTATCACCACCCGTGGTATCAGCACCGTTAATAAAGATTGAATCAACACCGTTCGATGATATCGATACTCCACCAAGACCTTTTATGATAATGTGATCCCTCAAAAGATTGATAGACTTAACTACCTGTCCAGATTTTATCATAGCATCCGTTATCACATTAGGTGCGATATTAGGAGCAGGGAAGAAATCCGTGAAGCATCCACCAGCTGGACCAATCGGATATGCAGTCCAAGCAAACAGAGCAGTATCGCTTGTCCCACCTCCACCTGTATTCTCATCTGTTCCTGGAAGCCATACCGTACCATTCCATTTTAACACTTGTCCGGAAATAGGTGTCGTCCCCAACCTGAATTTCCAAACGTGCATCACAGTACCTATTTGTTGGCTAAGGAATAGTGTGTCACCATTCATCCATCCTTCATTGTCACCTGGAGGGGATGTCCTGGCGTAGTTAGAAAAACGAAAGATTTTCCTAACGTCTCCAGTATCTGTGATGATTCTTAGGAACGGAGGAGGCCTGAGAGGATTATACTGCGCACAAGCGGATGCAGATATCAGCATCAATAGAAATATCAGTAACTTTTTCATGTTGGCTCCACAGCTATGTAGCTAAATGATGTTTCTTCAAGTGCAAATGCTATAAATCCATTTGCAGACAAGGTATCGACATTTGTTGCAGGATTAACCGATGTCACGCCAGGAAGAGTAATAAAAAGATTTGGCGTAACATTAAATGGTGTATCAATACCGCTAACCTGGAATGTTATCACTACTCCGTTTGGATCTGCTAATCCGGAACCACTTCTCACAGCATAGGAAACGCCTGTACCTGGAGTGAGAGGATCCGTGTAGTTATTGACTTCATAATCCGGTAATCCGGCATTGTTAAAATCTCTACAGATATCCTGCTGAACGGAAGAAAGAAAATCAGCTTTCTCAGCATCCGTCATATCAGCGAATGTCGGAAAGACAGATAGCAATGAAGCTACATCTTCTGCAAGTATGGTAGATAATGGTGAGAGTTCCATGATAACTCCTTATCTTAAATAATAATAGCGTACACGTCTCAAGCAGGTCGTTGATGCTGATTTTGTACGGATGAACCTTGTGTTCTGTATTGTCTTATAGATAAATAACTCATCCGACTTGATCGTAATGTACTGTCCGGCTGATGTATCATTCTGGAATGCAAGGTACAGATCAACCGAACCGTCGTTAATTACCTCCAGACACTTACTCAAGATCTTCGGCCCGATGTAAACACTGTCCCATGCTGTCGTTGACGTATCGGCATCCTGACGAAATGCAGAGATAGGAATATCCTGACCGCAGCACAAGACTGAAACGACCAGGATAAGTAGTAATGTAAATATGATATTTTTCATGATTAAACTTATCTCCTTTTATTGTTCAAGAGTTGCGGGGGAAGGATTCGAACCTTCAACCTTGGCGTTATGAGCGCCACGAGCTACCAGATTGCTCCACCCCACAAACAAACTACTATTCGGTTTTCTCTGCATCTGCCAGTTTTCTGTCTCTCTCCACTATCTTGTCGATATACTTCACGACTTCGCCCTTCTGCTTGTCGGTGAGAGACAGTACGAGATCCGATAATTCCTTCTCCTGGAATTTTTTGCGGAAACTGTACAATTTCTCATCCGGCTTGCCGTCTGCAATCTGGAAATCCTTCGACTGATTTTTCAGAAGAGCCGTACCGAAATCCCATGGTACTTCCTCATCCGGAGCGAAGATGTAATTCTTTCCCCTGTAGGAAAGAATGTGCGGAAGATCGATGTGCGGAAGAACACGAAGCTTCATAGTACCAGAAACGATCGCTGCTTTGGCCGGTGGAGGTGGTTGCTGTAACTGAGGTGATTTGTCCGGAGGTTGCTTTGTCGGAGGGTTTAGGTTACTCTCCGCCTCTTTCTGAGGATCTTCTTTTTCAGATTTTCCCATTTTAAAACTCCTTGAATAAAAATTGATTGAACAGTTAATTAAACTTTAGTGAAAGGTGGACCTGTTAAGATCCACCTTCCGATTTTATCATCCTGCTTTTTATGGACTTGCCTTTGTCCAAGTTGCAGCAGCTGTCTTGATGTACCAATCTCCATTTGTGGTAT
>Ga0315288_10008261_pt1 | contig 13149 bp, 11 predicted proteins | sample YL17G11_20_MG_FD_203454 | JGI IMG/M metagenome (GOLD analysis project Ga0315288, IMG submission 203454) | Sediment microbial communities from Yellowstone Lake, YNP, Wyoming, USA - YL17G11_20 | ecosystem: Environmental > Aquatic > Freshwater > Lake > Sediment | place: USA: Wyoming | collected...
GCCTAAGAAACGCCAAAAAAAGCAGAAAAAAACCACACAAACGAAATAGAAAATAATAAAGCGACAATTTTAACCTATGCATAATCCGTAAAAACAAGACATATACGCAAAGAACGCCGGCGAGTCGAAAGCCCCTTTTTATGCGGTTCCGAGTGTGTTTTGAGTAAGAAAAAGCAAGATTCATATCTTTTCGTTTCTCTTTATAACCGGGGGGTTATTTTTATATGCGGCGAAGAAAAAAATTTTTGAACTTCTGCTTTAAAACATCGTACAAAATGGATTAAATAGCGAATATAAATATTGCGAGCTGGAAAGAGCAATTTTGCCTTTTGCATATCGTGATCGGCATTAGTTGCTCCCAACAGCTCTGCTTTTAATTGACTCTGGGAAAGGATTTTGTTATGTGGGACGATGATCCCGATATTCTGGATGCTTTCGAAGAATATGATTACGAGTGCGAATCCGATGATGAGGATTTGTCCGACCTGGCGTTCGATTCTGTTGTTGCAGCGGATGTCGAGGACGAAGCACTCGATAAAGACAGCGATTTCTTTGACGACGAAGAGTAATTTCATACAATAACGATACTTGCCGCCACGATATAAAACGACTTTATCAAGCCGAAACGCCTGTTTTTTACATATTTTCAGGGCAAAATGCCACCGCACCATACCTGATCGAATAATGGAAGAAACGGCAGCGCGAGCCGACGCAGGGTTCCGGCCGGTCAAGTAATCAGGCCCGTCTCCAGCGACTTGAAACTCCGCCGCCGAGTACCGAAGACCCGGTGCTTGCTCCCACTGCGCCAAAATCAGGCGAATCGACGACTAAACCACCCCTAAACCGGCGCCCCCGCACCCATTCGGCTTGTTTAGGATTTAGAGCTTAGTATTTCCGGCCAAAGGCCGGCAAATTGGCTTTGTTTTCTCGCCGCATCCATCCATCTAAATTCCCATAAACCTTTGCCTGCACTGACTTAGCGTCATTTTGCCCCTTTACAAATTGGGTTTGTTTTTTCAAATCACTTCTCAGACACAAAACTACTAAGGCACAAAAGAGCAGAGATGCGTATGTCATTGCGAGGCCCGAAGGGCCGTGGCAATCTCTTGAGTAATGTGCAAAAAAGCCCTCATTCTGTTTGAACTCAGCTTTAAATTGGCTTTGTTTTTTAACCGCCTGAAAACGCTAATATCCTTCATAATCCTCCTTACAATAAATACTTACGTTCATTTTACATTGCGGCAAATTGGCTTTGTTTTTTCAAATTGCTTCTCAGCCACAAAGGCACAAAGCCACAAAGCTCACAGAAAAATAATCAATAACCGCAGATAAAAGCAGATTAACTCCGAAACAATAGTCATTCGTCAATAGTAAATAATCAATTAGTTATGTATTATACGAACGAAACGATTTGTCGTCAAGCAAAATCCGGGGAAATCTCCGTGAGACACCGTTCTTATATCTACCACGGAGGGCACAGCGCAGCCTAAAGGCTGCAACCAAACTAAAAAATTAAAGTGTAAAACGCAAAGCTTCGGAATCCAGGCAAGCCGGGATAATTCTTTATTATCTAAATAATTACGTCAGGCTTGTCGAAAAAACACGCACAAAAAACGAGAAGATGAAAGATTGTATTACGAATAATCTGAACCAAAAAACGTGCAGGTAGTTATCAAGATGTCTGTGCCATTCTACGGCGGGACTGAAGCTCTCCAAGAGCAGCTTTCGCAACTCTCACTACCTCATCTGACGCGATTCGGTCTTCAATAACAGCCTTTATGATTTGCTCTGCATACGTCATCTTTTCTGGTTCAACTTGTGACAGATACCGAAGTGCAGACGAACGTTCATCATCCCTATCAGAATGCATGGCTAGATAAGTGAAAGCCTCAGCCATGATTTCACATTCCAATCTGAATAGCTTCTTGCGGATACTCCTAATCATTTCATTGTCGTGTCTAAGCCAAAACCTCATCTTACCGACTGTCTTTGCCAACCTTCGCAGGACTTTGGCTCCTTTTCGACTCGGGGTGAGTCTCGCGTAAGTTCTCTGGTCCCAATGGGGCTTTACATAGCGGAGCAGCACTGGCACAACCACCCAAGCTGCAACAGATAGACCGCTAATAACATCCCATACAAAACCCCAGAGTTCCACATTGTTGTTTTGTGTCATATCAGACTCACCATAGTAAAATGACAGTTCCGTATTACTTGAGCATCTCCTGGACTAGTTCGGTTAGTTCAAACGGTGGCCAATCAGTCTTCTGAGCGATCTTCAACAGGGCACCCTCTTTGAAACTTGAAAGTGTTTCTGGATTCCGTACGTTTGTAAGGACAACGACTGGCACTCTGGGACAGTGTTTTCTCAGATCGTCGAACAGGAACACACCTGTTCTCAAGCCTTCGTTTGTGTTCACATTTCTGTAAGCTTTTCCAGGTGGCATCATGACATCAAGAAGTATCGCTGCGATGTTCGACCCGTGGCTTTTTGCAAATTCGATTGCGCTATCCGGATCATAGCATTGCTTTACCTTGAAGTCCATTTCCTCTAATGCCTTTACGTAATACAGCATTGGCAATTTGTCGTCATCGATAAGCAGGATAAGCTTGCCCATTATCAATTCTCCTACCCCGTCAGTTCGTTACTACAGCTGAGCGGGGAAAATGAATCATGAATTCCGTTGGATTACGAGGGCTAGTCAGTTTTATGTCAGCCCCGTGCTTCTGTAGAATCTGGTTCACAATCCACAATCCCAATCCTTGACCCGTGACATTCTTGTCGATAGCATTTGTGCCACGGAAGCCTTCCTTAAAAACAAGATCCTTAGCATCATCCTCAATCCCGATGCCCCAGTCCCTAAATCTCACTACAAGATCCTCCTTTTCGCCTACAATCTCAACACGAAATGCCTGTGGATCAGGAACCGAATATTTGATGGAATTGGAAAGCAGATTGAACACGACCTGTTCAAACTGATTTCGATCAAGCGATAAGACAGGGAAGCGCTCCATGTCAATGCACTTGATTCTGTCTGCCGAAAAACTACGCTCTTCAAGGAGAAGGCTAACCTGTTTAATCGCGGGAGAGACTATATCTGGAAGGAGCGAGACCTTAGATACATGGATCTGCATCCCTTCATCAGAATATCGAAATGCATCAGCATTATCGATAAGTCGACTCATTAGGTTACTCCACGACCATATTTCTTTCGGGTAATTGCGGTCGAATACCTTACCAAGGCCAGGCGTTCTTATCATGAACTCCGCAGCTCCACGGATTGCTATCAGCGGAACTTTAAGCTCATGGGTTAGTCTTCCGAGCGCCTTTTCGCGAAGCGCCTGTTGATCTCGCAATGTTCGAACTCCTACTATTTCATGTATGACCTCAGTGCACGTTCTAAGGATCACTTCCTGAGACAGATTACTCACGTAACCAGGTGCAGGAGATGGCAGGAGACTGAGGGCATCTTCATCTCTATATGTAAACAGAAATGCGTAAGCATCCTCAAGAAAGGGTATGAGCACCATGAGCCCGTGGTCGCTTCCAGCTATTTTCTGCGAGCTAACCCGATCGGCTTCTTCTATGAGAGACAATAGTCCCTTTGCGACGGGATTCTTGGGCCTGACTGAGGTTTCGGAGCGGTATACATAGACACACGGAGTAATTTGGTGAAATTCTTTGGCCAGTTTTGTCTCTGCTCTTCCTGACGAGCCCAAAAATGCATCGCCATCTTCCGATGACTTGGCTAAGGTTAAAATCTCCCTTGTTGTTGCGTCATACTTCGCAAGACTCGTCGCTTTGAAGCCCCAGAACTGCCCCATCCTTCTGAGGACGTGTAGGATATCCGATTCGAAGAAGTCTGAACTCATTCTCTTTGTTTGCACGAATCCGAGAATCTCCTGTCGAAAGGAACCCTCTGCCCTGCTGGTAACATCACGATAAGCTGAGTCCGCCATCTCTGCTATACGGTGAACATTTGATGCAAGAATGTGTTTTCTCCCTTCAAAAGATTTCGGCTCTAGCAGGAACTGTGATGCGTTCTGTTGCAGTAACCGCTTCTCATCACTAATAAGACTCCACTTTGATTCCTCAAGATCGCTAACGTGCCCCTTCAGGATATCCCAATGATCTACTAAATCACGCACGTCCGGGATGTCCTTGGCATCAAAGAACACTTGCCCCGTCATTGCAACAGCCAATAGATGGTTATGCACCGTGATAGGAAAAGCAATCTCTCTGAATCCTTCGTAGGACACATGTCCGACTCCTGAGTCTACCGACTCTCCTTTGATCCATCTTTCTATTACTTTATCTATCAATTCACAATCAGATCTTGTACGAGGATCTTTCTTTTTCCTCTCAATCATGAATGCGGGACAGTGAACCCAGTCTTTAGGTTCTTTGAGACAAGCGGCAGGTCGGTTAGCGCATAGGTTGTCATTGCCAAATTGGATTGGACATGTGACCGTACTGATAGCTTTCTTCTCATATTCACAAATCGATTCCTTCATTACTACTTCACGGACTGTATGACAGAACCTATTGTATCGAGGAGGTACCAGCAATTGCCCCATTGAGTATGCCTCAATCGGCATCCAAGATATGTGTGGTTTTTTCTTTTTCGCATCGAATACTCGAGCTGCATATACAGTTAGCGGAGCCTGCAGCTCTACACCAATACCTAATATCATCCGACTTAGAAGGTTGGAATCTATGAGTGATTCAAGCTCGATATTTCGAATTCTCTGGACTGGTTGTGTCGCAAACATAACGCCATAGTAATTGTTGCCCCAGCGACTTCGACAGTCAGCCCTGTAAAGACGGAAGTCCCGTTTGAATGCCCAATGGGGAACTAGGCTTAGTATCTCGTAGGCGGTTTTCTCAGAGCGACATACAAATGCCTGAAACGAAGTAGGGCATCTTGATCTTGACTGTGTACAATGCAGGAGTTTCGGATGGCTCAACATCGCGCCCAGTCTATCATCAGTGCCAACGGTCAGATCCTTGAGAATGTTCCGGACTTCCTCTATTGACTTAATTGCCATACTCTCCGGATCCACATTTGGCCAAACTGACCAGCGTCCGCAATGTGGACATTGTATTGCGAATCCTATATTTCCCATTTCTTAACCTAAGCATCTGGGCTTTTTGTACCTACCTATTGCGCATTTTATATGAAGAAATCTACACTCTATTATACGCCAACTATTGTCCAAATGGCAAGCACTGCATTCTCTGAATTCAAAGTTTTTCAGGAATCCTTGCTAAGAGATTTATCGTTCTCCAAGCTGCTTCCTTGTGAATGCCTTGGAAATCCGGGACAATTTACTTATTTTCCTTTTCTTTGAGATATTTATCATATCTTGCATAGGGCTCTCCAAAACAGATACATTAAAACGGCCTCGCTATATATTCGTAATGTTTATATTATAAAATATGAGTCTGATTATCAAGCTTTTTTTCAGATTCTTGCCTGGGTGTGGTAGTTCTGGTATACTTACGCGGCCGGGAGGTCCGGCGGGATTATGGCTGGGCTGTTTTTAGGGCTTTGTATAAGGATTTTTAGGCCGAGGAACAAATTTTATGATATTGAACCGCTTTTTTAGAATTTTTTTAATGATATTTATGACTTTAGCCGGGATTACACTTAGAGACGCCACAGCACAAACATTCGCCGAGCGGCTCGGGTGGCCGGAGGGCACTAAAGCGGTGATTTTCCACGTTGACGACGCGGGGATGTCGCACGAGTCGAATATGGGCGCTATCAAGGCCATCGAGGACGGCGTCGCCACGTCAACGAGTATAATGATGCCGTGCTCGTGGGTGCCGGAAATGAGTGCATATCTGAAGGAGCATCCGCAGGTTGACGCCGGAGTGCATCTGACGCTTACGGCCGAATGGAAAAAATACCGCTGGGGCCCGGTGGCCGGCAAGCCGGCCGTGCCGGGGCTGGTGGATTCGGAAGGCTGTCTGTGGCACGGCGTCGAAGACGTGGCCGCCCACGCTACCGCCGATGAAGTAGAGACCGAAATGCGTGCCCAGATCGACAAGGCACTCGCTATGGGGATAAAGCCCACGCATCTGGATTCGCACATGGGAACGTGCTTTCTGCCGCTGTATCTCGACCGCTACGTTAAGGTCGGCATCGAAAAGCAGATTCCCATCCTCATGTTCGGCGGGCACATGCAGCACATCGGCGCCGAGGCAGGCGCTCTGAAACCGATGGTATACCTTATTGCCAACCGGGTATGGCAGGCGGGGCTGCCGGTAATCGACGATCTGGTTACGTCGCCGACCTCGGCCGACAGCTACGAAGGGCGAAAAGAGCAGTTGATAAAATTATTGGGCGAGATGAAGCCCGGCATTACGGAAATTATCGTCCACTGCACCGTGCAGACGGAGGTCTTCTTGCACATTTCCGGCTCCGGCCCGGCCCGCGAGGCGGAGCTGCGTTTGATGACCGACCCGGACGTTAAAAAGTTTATCGATAACGAAGGAATCATCCTTACGACCTGGCGCGAGCTGAAAGAGCGGCGACAGCGCGTGCAAAATGAATCGGAGTAATATGAGTCGCAACGAAAAGAATCCTGATCCTGATAAAGCAAAGAAACGCCAAAAATTGTATGACCGTTACTGCAGGCAGTTGGCAAAGGCGAACGGAGTGCCGGAGAACGTCGTCGATTGGCTCAGGATGGCCGACGAGAGGTACAATGAAATAAGGGAGCTGCTCTGGAAGGCGGAAGAGGAGGCCGGGATTGCCGATCTGGAAAACAAGGACGGCGAAACCTTCTCGCAGCTCGCATGGGACTATGCCAACGAGAACGGCTGCATGCCCTACGAAGAGCTGATCTGCATCCTCGGCCAGTTCCACGGCAAAGCGGCAGTGGACGACGAATAAATTCAACCGAAAAAACCATCCCCATCCCGATAAACGCCTATCGGGATGAGGCTGCCACCCAGTCGTACAATGTTATCCGGGAATTTTTATTTTGCCGAGAACTTAAATACCGTCGTTGTATCATATTTTTTGCCGGGACGCAGGATGGGCGAGGGAAAGTGCGGCTTGTTGGGCGAATCGGGAAAATGCTCAGTTTCGAGACAATAGCCGTAATGGTTCTGATAAACTTTGCCGCCTTTGCCCTGAAGGTCTCTCATACCGTTTGCAGTATAGAACTGCATGCCCGGCTCGGTGGTGTAAACTTCCATAATCCTGCCGCTGCCGGGCTCGTACACGCGGGCGCCTAAAGTCAGCGAACCATCGGAGTTTTTCAGCACATAGTTATGGTCGTAGCCGCGCGTTTTGGTCAGTTGCTCAATTCTTGAACCGATTGTTTTCGGCTCGGTAAAATCGAGAGGCGTACCTTTTATGCTGAGGATTTCGCCGGTGGGGATGAGTGCCTTATCGCCCGGCGTGTAGAAGTCCGCGTTAATCATAATCTCATGGCCTAAAACGTCGCCGCTGCCGGCTCCGGCGAGATTGAAATAGCTGTGGCTGGTCAGGTTTACAACCGTCGGTTTATCCGTAGTGGCCTGGTAGTTAATCTTCAGCTCATTTTTATTTGTCAGCGTGTAGGTTACAGTGCAATTAAGATTTCCGGGAAAACCTTCGTCGCCGTCCCTGCTGAGATAGGCAAACCGCACGCCCGCCCCCTCGGCAGCTTCGAATCCTTCGCCCTTCCACATAACCTTGTCGAATCTCTTCTCATTACCGCCGTGGATGTGATTATTGCCTGAATTCCGTGTTATCTTATACTCGATTCCGTCGATTGTGAAGCCGGCATTTTCGATGCGGTTGGCATAGCGTCCGACGACGGCACCGAAGAGCGGACTTCTCTTTATGTACGAGTCGAGGTCGTCGAATCCGAGATTGATATCGGCTAATTTGCCGTTGCGGTCCGGCACTTCCAGCCTCAGAAGTATAGCGCCATAGTCCATAACCGTCGCCCGCATACCATTAGCGTTGAGAAGCTCGTATAAAGTAACCTCCCGGCCATCGTCGGTTCGGCCAAAAAGTTTCGATTGCACAGCCGCCCTGCCGCCTTCGTTTCGCGATGCCGCTTCAACAAAAGCCGAGAAAAAGAGAATTGTCGGCAGGATCCATACAGAGATAATTTTATTAGTCATAGCTCAAACCTCGAATCGAATGGGTTATTAATATTTTATTGCTCCAGTTTAACATTTCGGCGGAAAATATGTACGTAAATCCGCATTAAAGTATTCAAAGAGCGATAACATGGATTATAATCATAAATATCAAAAAAGGAAATAATTGCAATCGCAAAAAAAAGGGCCAGAATATGGAAAGACTTGGCGTGGGGATTATTGGCTGCGGCGCGGTAGCAGAGGAATATGTAAAAGCCTTTAAGAAAGACGATCGCTCGGAAATCCGTGCCCTGGTCAGCCGGAACCGTGCAAATGCGGAACGTTATCGCGACCGGCACGATTTGGATTGCGCGATTGAAACCGATGCCGACCAGATGCTCCGGCGTAAAGACACGGATATTGTCGTTGTCTGCACGCCTCACAATCAGCATACGAAATATGCCGTGGCAGCCGCCGAAGCCGGCAAGCACATCATAATCGAAAAGCCGGTGGCCATAACGCTGGACGATATGCGAAAGCAGCAACAGGCCGTGAAAAAGGCCGGGGTCAAAACATTAGTCAGTTTCGTGCTGCACTGGAATCCGCTGCTGATGACTATCGACCGGCTGATAACGCAGGGCGTTTTAGGCAACATCTTCATGGTGGAGGTCGATTATATGCACCGGATATGGATGACTGCCAAGCGGAGCTGGTACGCCAGCCGGCAGCGCAGCGGAACGGCAATCCTGACCGGAGGCTGTCACGCAATAGATGCGCTGCGATGGTTCGCCCGCAGCAAAGTCAGGCAAGTCTGCGCCTGCCAGGTTAAAACTGAAAATCCCATCGAGTACCCCGGCACCATTTCAGTCAACGTCGAATTTGAAGACGGCAAGATCGGGCGCAGCACAACGACGTTCGACGCACAGATGCCATACAGATTCAATATCGGAGTCTACGGAACCGAGGGCGCGATTCGCAATAATGAAATCTTTGCCCCGAAGCTCTTTCCCGGGCAAAACGATTTTATGAAAATCCCATGCATCCTGCCGGACAGTGCCGACGTTGCACATCATCCCTTTGTGGGTGAAGTATCGCATTTGCTCGATTGCATCATCGAGGACAAGCGGCCATATCCGGACCTGGAAGATGCGGCACAAACTCACACCGTGTGCTTTGCGGCGGACCTTTCCGCCGAATCGGGCAGACCTGTAGCTATCAGCGAGCTGGACAACGCTTCATGACCTATTACAAAATCGAGGATCGAAATGATTACTATTTCGGGAACGCTTTCGAAGGGATGGATGGCCGGGGCTTTGGGCGTTAGCTTTGACCGTGACTACTATTTCGAGCCGGACAGGCGTTATGCTGTTGACTGCAAGTGCAACGAATACGCAGCGGCGCAATTTCCCGGAATGCGCCTTTTCTATTCGGAATCCAACCTGGGACAAATCGACTATTGGGACAATAGGCAGATTCAGATTGGGGGTATTCAGCCGAACATGATTCTCGGGATGCTGCTGGGCGCCGACTTCGTCCCCCGTGACAGTTATGACGCCGACATCACGCCGGGCTGCCTGTCGGGAAAGGACCTTGACGACCTGCCGGCACCGGAAAGTTTGCTCGACCGCGAGCTGGTTAAGCTTTTCGATGAGCAGATTCGCCGGGTACAAGACGATTCCCAAAAGCAGCTTCGCCCGATCCCGCCGTTTTTCTGGGACACATCCGGCCGGGCCGCCATACACGGCGCGATGACCTCCGCCCAGAAATTCCTCGGAGAAACCTTTTTTATTTATATGATGGCAGAACCGCACCGGTGCCTGGAAATTATGAGCTGGATATGTGAAGCGTTTATCGTTCTCTGCCGGCATTTTTCTCAAATAGCCGATTTACCCATAACCGGCGTGCACGTGGGCGAATGTTCATCCTGCATGGTCAGCCCGGAACTGATTGAAAAGTTCGTAGTGCCGGTGACCTCGAAGATCGGCGATCAACTCGGTCCCGTTAGGCTGCATTCATGCGGGCCCAGCACGAATCATCTGCAAACTATCTCAAAAATCACAAATCTCCATTCTCTCGACCTCGGCGGCGAGACATCGATAAAAAGAGCACGGCGGATTTTCGGGAAAGATATGCTGATAAGCGTTGCCCCTCTGCCGCGTGACATGTCAAATGAAAAGACCGAGCCGATACTAATCTGGGCCGAACGCATTATTGAAGAAAACGACGGCGGCAATCTGGAATACGTATATCACGTCGAAGAAAACTACAATATCGAAACGATCCGCGCTTTGACGGATTTTGTAGAAAATCTGCCGGACATAAAAAAAACCAGGCTGTAATATCTTTAGAAAGATAACGGATACTTTATGTATTTCTGAAGCTTCTCCCATATTTCCCTATCGCCGTCGGAGTCGATCACAGGGGTGAATCTGAATTTGGCGTAGAGATTAATCGCAGGTAATCTAACGCTCTGAGTGGTCAGGTACGTTTTGCTGTGGCCAAGCTCTTTTAGTCTTTTGCATATTGCAGTAAGAAGCGGCTTAGCCAGGCCCCTGCCCTGCTGCTGCGGGATTATCGCTACCCAGTGGATTCTGCCGAGTGACTTTCCGCCGTGATTATCGAGCCATGCCGACGCCGTTCCAATAATATTATCCCTGCTGTCACAGAGAAAACACTGGCGCTCAGAAAGCAATTGTGTATCTGTTCCGAATTGCTTTTCAAAAAGATCCGGCGTCACCCTGGTATAAACGCCGGCAAGCGACTGGATTGTCTGCCAGTATTTTTCGTACCCCGGCCGTCAAAGCAACGTCTGCCGCAAACCACGCCGTGTATTTCAAAAAATTCCGTCTTGTCAATGTCTCTACCATGCTTTTTGCACCACGATCGGTATTATACCGGCATGAAATCATGCGCCTACTGTGGAATTTCCAATTTAGGCTCATCCGGTTAATTAGCAAGTGCTCCAAGGACAGAGGGCATAAAACAGAAAGAACGAGGGACGAGTCATACATCGTTGTCAGGCCTCTGTCCTTTAAACTTAAGAGCCTAAAAAAATACCTTGAGATATATCTCACATCTCATGAATCGCATGTCACATCTAATGCTTTATCACATATGCCATGCCACTTCCGCCCTTTGTCTTGCGTTTATTGCCTTTTCTCTTCTTAATTCAGCCAATCCCGCGTTTCCCTGCGATTTATAGCATATTCCCCTGAGCAGCAACGAGTGAAATTCGGGATGGCGGGATTGCAGAATAGAAAAAAAATATCATTATCCATTTTGCGGTTCCCGGCTGACGATACACACAATCCGGCCGCAGATTTTCCTTGACCGTAGGTAGCTGATATGGTAAAAAAAATAGAGAGTGAAGACTGAGATTTTCAGTTTGTCGACAGTCGAAATGCTTAAATATATTTTATTTTTCGGTCGGTCGCTATCGTGGGCCTTTTTTTAGGACAGAGGGGGGCGATTTCAAATCGGTGGTAGGAAGGATGTCCCGATCAGATACCTCTACAATATAGTCAACGTAAGGACTATTATCGGTCGTTCAAGCCTGGTTTTTTGGAAGGAGAATTGTCATGTGTAGAAAATTGATTTGTTTGTGTGCTTTTGTCCTGGTGCTGGGCACTGCCGGAAATGTCTCGGCTGAGCTGGTTGTCCACTGGATGCTGGACGAGGCTTCCGGGACAACCGCCTTCGACTCATCCGGCAACGGCTATGACGGCACGCTGATCGGTAGCCCTGCCTGGATTGACGGCAAAATCGATGGCGCGCTGGAGTTCCACGCCGGCGGCGACAGCGTTGAGTATCTCTTCCCTGATGAAACATGGGAAGCGTGTTCTATCGCGTTTTGGGTCAAAGTGCCGACTTTAGGGCAAGCCGGCTATAAATCTATGTTTAGCAACTATACTCCGAACACCGCCGGGATCCAGATTGATGTGGACGGTGGAAATCCGGGCAACTACAGAGTGCATCCCAGCGGCATTCTGATCGGGACCGTCCAAACGGACTGGGTCCATCTTACATTGACCAGCGAAGGCACATCTGCAAATGTCTACTATAACGGCAGTTACGTCAAGAGCGGCACCCTGCCCAATATGTTATTCAACAAGTTTGCCTTAGGTGTAAGCAGGAGCAAAGGCAGCTATGCCGAATGCACAATTGATGATTTTCGAGTTTACGATCATGTCCTGTCGGACGCCGAAATCCAGGGGGCTATGGCTGGTTATGTCAAGACTCGGCCTACTGCCTATAGTCCCGAACCGGCCGACGGCTCCATTTATGAGGACACTTGGGCAAACATTTCATGGAAGCCGGGAGGTTCTGCGGCCTCGCACGATGTTTACTTCAGTGACAATTTCGACGATGTGAATGCCGGTGCCGAAAGCACATTCCAGGGCAATCAGACCGCAACGAACCTTCTTATTGGATTCGTCGGATTCCCTATTCCCGACGGTTTTGTTCCCGGTACAACATATTACTGGCGAGTCGATGAGGTCAATGACCTGGATCACAATAGTCCGTGGAAAGGCGGCGTCTGGAGCTTTACGGTTCCTTCCAAGATCGCCTATGAGCAATTCCCGCCAAATGGCACCAAATATGTAGATCCGAATTTGCAGCTTAGCTGGACAGCTGGTTTCGGAGCAAGAGTACACTATCTGTATCTTGGTGAAAGTTTCGAAGATGTAAACAGCGCCACCGGGGCTTCCCCTCTGACAGAAACTACCTATGATACCGGTATGCTTGAATTAGATAAGGTTTATTACTGGCGCGTCGATGAGTTTGACGGCAGCACGACTCACAAAGGCAATGTCCTAAGCTTCAGCACATTGCCGCCTATTCCCGTTACAGATGAGACCCTTGTTGCCTGGTGGACGCTTGACGAAGGGATCGGCACCACGGCTCTTGACTGGTCGGGTCATGGCAATCACGGCACGCTTTTTGGTCCGGCATGGACCTTCCCGGGCGTGCTTGGTGACGCCGGACTGGACTTCAGCAACGGCGGCTATGTCGCGATCCGAAATCTCAGCTATGAAAACACTGATAACGCTGCCGTGACTGTCTGT
>Ga0315288_10008263_pt1 | contig 13148 bp, 8 predicted proteins | sample YL17G11_20_MG_FD_203454 | JGI IMG/M metagenome (GOLD analysis project Ga0315288, IMG submission 203454) | Sediment microbial communities from Yellowstone Lake, YNP, Wyoming, USA - YL17G11_20 | ecosystem: Environmental > Aquatic > Freshwater > Lake > Sediment | place: USA: Wyoming | collected...
TGCCCCCGCTTGAACTGGTGGATGTGGGCACCGCAAGGCGGCAGGAGAAGCCAGGAGTTGAACAAACTAGGAACTGACAGCTTCTTGAGCAACGCCGCTACGTGGCCCATCTGCTCTACGGCCCGCCGATCCAGCGCGGCCGCGCCCAGGTGATCGAGGACCTGCCGACGCTGGCCAATGTGCCGGTCGAGGTGCGGCTGCCGGAAGAGGTCCGGGACGTCTATCTCGTGCCCGGGAAACGCAGGCTGAAGCCGACGCGCCGGGGCGATGCCGTGCGCGTGGTGGTCCCGAGCTTCAACTGCCACGTCGGCGTCGTGTTCGAGTACTGAGGAGACTGAAGATCGGCCTTGCGGAGCCGCGTGCTTTCTCAGAGCATCCCGCCGACAACGAATCGGGCCGGGGGTTGGCGGGCTCAAGCACTGGCACCTGCAAACCGACCGGTCTTTGCGTAACCTGAGAAGCACAACCGTATGAGCACCAAACCGGATCGAGCCGCGTGGCTCAAGGGCGGCACGGCCGCATGCAATCCGCAACCGGAGCCGCCCGCCCAACTGCGCCGGCTCGTCCTGCTTGGCGCGCCGGGTGTGGGCAAAGGCACGCAGGCCGAACTGCTCTCCCAGCGGCTCGGCGCCTGCCAGCTCTCCACCGGCGACGTCTTCCGCGCCGCCAAGTCGCTGGACCCTTGCGAGCGCACCCCGGCGTTGAGCATCGCGTTGGACTTCATGCGCCAGGGCAAGCTGGTGCCCGATGAAACCGTGTTGGACATGGTTCGGGAGCGCGTCGGCTGCCTGCGTTGCGAAGGCGGCTTCCTGCTCGATGGCTTTCCCCGTACCGTTGCCCAAGCCGAGGCGCTGGAGCATCTGCTCGAACAAGAGAAGCTCCAGTTGGATGCCGTGCTGAGCTACGACCTGCCGATCGAGAAGATCGTGTCGCGCTTGAGCGGGCGTCGCACCTGCGCCCAGTGTAAGGCCGTCTATCACGTCGAAACCCGCCCGCCAAAGCGGCCGGATGTGTGCGATCATTGCGGCGGCAACCTGATCCAGCGCGAGGACGATCGCCCCGAATTGGTGCGCGTCCGGATGGAAGCCTACGAGAAGAGCACGTCGCCGCTGGCGGACTACTATCGCCAGCGGAACCTGCTCGTCAGCATCTCGGCCGAAGGCACACCCGAGGAGATCTTCCGGCGCACGCTCAAGGCGCTGGACGGAAAGCGCTAGCGCGCTGACGGGCAGCTTTCCCGCCCACGAGGCCTCCCTCGCGCCGCCCCGCAATCGCCGCCGGGCCTCGACCGGTTCGGGAGGCTGCGGCAGGCTTGGTAAGGCCCCGAGGAGACTACCGGTTTAGGGGACGCCGTCATCACTCCACCGCGAGGATGCCGATTTCTTGGGTGTGACCTTCTAATGCAATAAAATAGTTGCTGCTTTTCTGAACCGCTTTGCTACTGTCCGCGCCGCTTTATCCTGAGATGAAGATCTGCATCCCCAAAGAAGTTTACCCCGGTGAAACGCGGGGCGCCCTGGTCCCGGATCACGTGGCCAAGCTGGTCAAGCGTGGCGCTCAGATCGAGATCGAGTCCGGCCTGGGCCTGTCCAGCGGCCACGCGGACGCCACGTACACGGCCGCCGGAGCGACGGTTGCGGCGAACCGTCAGGCGTTGCTGTCCTCCGCCGACCTGCTGTTGCGCCTGCGCAAGCCGTCGGCGGAGGAACTCGCCCAGCTTAAGCCCGGCTGCATCCACGTCAGCTATCTCGACCCCTTCAACGAGGGCGAGCTGGTGCGCAAACTGGCCGCGCAGAAAATCAGCGCGATCAGCCTGGAAATGGTGCCGCGAATCACCCGCGCGCAGAAGATGGACGTGTTGTCCTCCCAGGCAAACCTGACCGGCTACGTGGCGGTCGTGTTGGGCGCGCACCATTGCCGGAAGATCTTCCCGATGATGATGACGGCGGCGGGCACGATCACCGCCGCGAGGGTGTTCATCATCGGCGCCGGCGTGGCGGGCTTGCAGGCCATCGCCACCGCGCGGCGGTTGGGCGCCAGAGTCTCTGCGTTCGACACCCGGCCCGTGGTCGAGGAACAGGTCAAGTCGCTCGGGGCAATGTTCGTCAAGATCGACTTGGGCGAAACCGGCCAGACCAAGGACGGCTACGCCAAGGCGCTGACGGACGAGCAACTGGCGAAGCAGCGCGCGGGCTTGAAGAAGGTCTGCGCGGAGTCGGACGTGGTGATCACCACGGCCCAGGTGTTCGGCCGCAAGGCGCCGATCATCGTCACCCAGGAGATGCTGGACGCGATGAAGGCGGGCAGTGTGGTGGTGGATTGCGCGGTCGAGGGTGGCGGCAACGTCGAGGGCGCGCCGGTTGATCAGATTACCGACCGCAAGGGCGTGACGATGGTTGCGCTCGCCAACCTGCCCGGCCAGGTGGCGATCCACGCCAGCCAGGTCTTCTCCGGCAACCTGACCGCGCTGGTCGAGGAGTTCTGGGACAAGGACGGCAAGCAGTTCGTCCTCAAGCTCGACGACGAAATCATCCGGGGCTGTCTGATCACCCACAACGGCGAGGTCTGCCATCCTGACATCAAGGCGCGGTTGGCGAAGTCCTGACGTGCCGAACCTTCGAACTCGCTCCCTTCCTTTCTGAGAAACCTATGAAACTCATCCGCCTGAAAACCTACGCCCTCGCGGGTGCGGCGTTGGCGGTCAGCGTCCTGACGGGCGTGGCGGCCGAGGCGCCCGAGGTGGTGCACCCCGCCGGGAAGACCTCCGCGGAATACATCGCCACGCTGTTCGTGTTCATGCTGGCCACGTTCGTCGGCCTGGACGTCATCCGCCGCGTGTCGCGGCTGCTGCACACGCCGCTGATGTCGCTGACCAACGCCATTTCGGCCATCGCCGTCGTGGGATCGCTCCTCATGGCCGGCCAGCAGCACGGCACCGAGGAGTGGAACTGGATCAACCTGCTGGGGCTGATCGCGATTGTGGCCTCGGTCACCAACATCGTCAGCGGCTTCCTCATCACGGACCGCATGCTCAAGATGTTCAAGAAGCGGGAGGTGAAGAAGTCATGAACGAGACGCTGATCCAGATCGCGTATCTGATCGCCACCGGGCTGTTCGTCTTCTCGCTGAAGTGGATGAACGGTCCGGAGACGGCCCGCCGCGGCGTGCTCGCAGGCGTTGCGGCCATGGCCGTGGCCGTCGGCGGCACCTTGCTCAATCCCGGCATTCTCGCCTCCCACTACAAGTGGATCGCGCTCGCGGTCCTCGCCGGCACGGTCATTGGTGTGCCGCTGTCGTGGGTGCCTTTGACCGCGGTCCCGCAGCGAACCGCGCTCTCGCACGCCTTCGGCGGCCTGGCCGCGGGCCTGGTGGGTGTGGCGGAGTTCTACGTCAAGTTCAGCGAAGGTGGCCAAGGACTGGGCCGCTTCGAGGTGGGCGCGCTGTGCGCCGAAGTGCTGTTGGGGTTCCTCACCTTCACCGGGAGCTTGATGGCCGCCGGCAAGCTGCAGGAAGTGAAATTCATCCCGTCGCGCCCGGTCACCTACCGGGGCCAGAACCTTATCAACCTCTCCCTGCTGGGCGTCGCGGTGATTTGCTGCGTGCTCCTGGTGGTGGACGGGGCGCGGTTTGCGCATCTGTTCCCCGTGGTGATCGTGCTGGCGCTGCTCTTCGGCGTGCTGCTCATCATCCCGATCGGCGGCGCGGACATGCCGACCGTGATCTCCCTGCTCAACGCCTACGCCGGCTTGGCCGCCGTGGCGATGGGCTTCGTGATGGACAACAAGCTCCTCATCACCGCCGGCGCACTCGACGGCTCCTCCGGCCTGATCCTCTCGATCATCATGTGCAAGGCCATGAACCGCAGTTTCGCCAACGTGCTCTTCGGCGCCTTCGGCCAGGTGCAGACCGCGGCCGGAGAAGCTGAGAAGCGCACCGCCAAGAGCTGCACGCCCAAGGATGCGGCGGAGTTGATGGAGAACGCCAGTCTCGTGGTGGTGGTGCCTGGCTACGGGATGGCGGTGGCCCAGGCGCAGCACCGCGTGCGCGAGATCTATGACGAGCTGACCGAGCGGGGCATCAGCGTGAAGTTCGCCATTCACCCCGTCGCCGGCCGCATGCCCGGCCACATGAACGTGCTGCTGGCCGAGGCGGAGATTCCCTACGAAGACCTGGTCGAGATGGACGAGATCAATCCCGAGATGCCGCAGTGCGACGTGTGCCTTGTCATCGGCGCAAACGATGTGGTCAATCCCGCCGCGCGCAGCAATCCCAAGAGCCCGATCTACGGCATGCCGATCATCGACGCCGACAAGGCGAAGGCCGTGCTGGCGATCAAGCGCAGCATGAACCCGGGCTTCGCCGGCATCGAAAACGAGCTCTACTTTGCGGACAAGACCCTGATGGTTTTTGGCGACGCCAAGGCGGTCACCGGGGAGATGGCCAAGCACCTCGCCGGCGAAGGCGGGCACTGAACCGTTGGCTAACGCAGGCCGGGCTTATTCACCCGATGCGGAGGCGCGGGCGGTCCGCTCCCAGAAGCCGGTCATGGACTTGGTCTGCCGGATCGGCAGCAGGACGACGAACGTGGCGCCCTGGCCAGGCTGCGACAGGGCTGTGATCTCGCCGCCATGGCGCAAGGCGATCTTGCGGCAGATGGCCAAACCCACGCCGGTGCCCTCATAGACGCCCCGCCCGTGGAGCCGCTGGAAGACGACGAAGATCTTGTCCACGTATTTCTCGTCGAAACCGATGCCATTGTCCTCGACGTAAAGCAGACAGAAGGGGTTCTGGGGGCTGATGCTGAAGTCGCGGAGGGGGAGCTTGGCGACTTTCACTTCCTTGGGATCGGTAATCGTCTGGCTCCAAATCTTGACTTGCGGCTGGAGATCCTTGCGGCGGAACTTGAGCGCGTTGCCGATGAGATTCTGCAGCAACTGCCGCATTTGCGTGGCGTCCGCATCCACGGTCGGCAAGGGCTCGACCGTGATCTCGGCCTGCATCTCCTCGGTTGTCAGCTCCAGGTCCGAAAGCACGTGACGGACGGTCTCGTTCAGGTCCACCGAGACGAACGGATTGGCCCGGGTGGTGACGCGCGAATAGCTCAGCAGGTCCTCGATGAGAATCTGCATCCGGCGCGCGGCCTCCTGCATCCGCTGGAGATAGTCGCGCCCCTCGTCGCTGAGGGCTTCCGCGCAGCGGGTCTTGAGGCGGTCGCCAAAGGCCTGCACCTTGCGGAGCGGTTCCTGCAGGTCGTGCGAAGCCACGTAGGCGAAGTCCTGGAGTTCGCGGTTGTTCTGCTCCAGGCGGCCGGCAAAACGACGGAGCCGTTCCTCCGCCTCCTTTCGCTCGGTGATGTCCTCAGAAATGCCCACCAGGTACTGCGGACGCCCCTGATCGTCCGGGATCGGGATCTTCTGCGTGTGCAGAACGCGCGTCCCTTTGTCTCGGGTCTCCAGCGGTTCCTCCGGGATGTCCACCAACTTCCCCCCCTCGAGGGCCTCACGGTCTCGGGCGCTGTAGGCAGCGGCGATGTCCGGCGGGTAGAAGTCGCTGTCGGACTTGCCCAGGAACACCTCACGCGGATAGCCGGTCAGCTCTTCCCCGACCTTGTTGATCAGCACGAAGCGCAGTTGCGGGTCCTTGATGAAGACCATGATCGGCAGGTTCTCGATGACCGAGTTGAGGAACGTCTGCGAGCGCCGCAGCTCCTCCTCCGCGCGCTTGAGGCTCGTGATGTCGCGCGAGATGCCGAACGTGCCGACGATCTTTCCCTCCTTGTCGCGGTGCGGCATCTTGGTCGTGGTTACCCAGCTCACGCGGCCGTCGGCCCAGGTTTCCTTCTCCACCTTCCCGATGATCGGCTCGCCCGTCTCCATGATCCGTTTCTCGTCTTCGTAGGCAGGGCGCGCGTGTTCCTCGGTGAACAGGTCGAAATCCGTCTTGCCCAGGAGTTCGATCGGACTCTGCTTGCCGACGATCTTGGCGAACTCGTTGCTGCACCGCACGAACCGGGACTGGCTGTCTTTGAAATAAACACGGTCCGGCACGGACTCCAGCAGCACGCGCAGGAGGTCGCGCTCCCGCTCCAGCGCCTCCTCCGTCCGGCGGCGATAGGTGATATCCGTGAACATGCCCATGAGGCCGATGACCTCGCCGTCATCGCGGACGACCGGCGACTTGACGACCTCGACAATCCGGCGCTCGCCGCCCACCTGATTCGCCTCTTCGAGCTTCTCGGTCTTCCCGCGCGCCATGATCCGTTGGTCGTCGGCGCGATACTTCGCCGCCAACTCAGGCGGGAAGAAATCAAAGTCGTTCTTGCCCACCAACTCCTCCGGGGTCATGCCCAGATCCGACGCGAACGTCTTGTTGACGAACACGAACGCCGAATGGCGATCCTTGAAGAACACCCGCGGCGGGATGTTGTCCACGAGCGTCCGCAAACGGGTCTGCAGGTCCACCAGCAACTCATTCAGCGGCCGGCCGCAGTCACTTGAACCGCGATGGGGCCCCATTCCATTCTGGTCGTCTGGACCGTGGTCAGGGGCAGCGGTTTGATTGGCGGGGGATGCTTTTGAATCTTCAGCTTTCATCGAACGTTCTTCGCAGGTCTGCCCGCCTTGGGACTGCTCTGTGCGCCCTGTAGAACCAGCCAGCACATGATGTCATTCAGAGTCAGGTCGGACACTTGGCGGCGGACTTTAGGCGAAAGCTGATCTCTCTGCAACGACTACCTCGGACTACCTCCGACTACCTCGGACACAGGTCCCTCCGGCCAAGGCTGAAGGTGCAGTAACTGTTTAGATGTCGTAACTGTTGGATTGACAGGCATGACTCCGTCTGTTACCAGCACTCCATACCTCGTGGAGAGCTAGGGGTCGTTTTTTCTCTTGCTCCCCGAGGGAAGGGTCCGAGGCTGTGGAACCTCGGAGGTGAGTTCAAGTGGTCGGGCCGCCACTTGCATAACGCTCGTGCAGTGAGCGAACCGGGACGAACCTTGAACAGGGTAGCGCAAGAAAAGCCCGGCCTGGCTTCGCGCCAGTCTTCTTCTCTTCCGCTCGTTTGTCTTACCCGGTGGCCTTCGCTGCCGCGTGCCACCGGGGCCGGGAAACCGCCAACCCAGTTGTGCGCGTCGTGCACAGGACAGGACAACCAGAGATCGCCATCGATCCTTTCCCGGCGCCCCGCAAGCCACAAAGCAATTCCTATGAAGATGACCCGATCCCTTCGAATCCCACTCCTGGTCTCACTGTTCGGATGCCTCGCACCCTCGGCCCTTGCCGAAGGCATTCCCGAACCGTATGTGGTGCTCTACGGCACGGTGCGGAACACCTCCGACAACAACGTGCGAATGACCTTTGGATCCCTGACGTGGCAGTTTCGGAAGGTGAGCGATGGCAGGGTCGTCACGGTGACCACCGCGCTGACCAACATCAACGACCAGTTTTCCTACGTCTTGCGGGTGCCGTGCGAAACCATCATCGCGGGCTACCAAGTCTCCTCCAACGCCCTGGCCCTGACGCCGACCGCCGCGGCGTTCGACCGGTCGCAGGTCTCCTACGAGGGCGGTCCCGCGCAGCTCGTGGTTTCGAGCCAAGGCCAGGTCGCCCTCTCCTCGAAGGACCGCGGCAGAATGGAAAGGGTGGACCTGCTCGTCAGCGTCACCCCTGAGGATGGCGATGGCAACGGCCTGCCGGATGCCTGGGAAACCCATTACTTCGGATTTGTAGGTGTCGACGCGAACGCCGACGCCGATGGCGACGGAATGACCAACCGTGCCGAATACCTGGCCGGCACGGACCCGACGTCCGCAGCCTCCCTATTCAAGTTCATCAACGTCGTCGCCCGGCCCGAGGGCGGTATCCTCATCCAATGGTCGAGCGCAGAGAACCGGATCTATGTCCTGGAGCGATCTCCCGTCCTGCTTCAGGGTTATGTCCCCATCGCCACGATCACCAATCTGACCGGCCAATCGGCACTTGAGTTCATCGACTCTGACGCTCAGGCGCCGGCGGCCGGCTTCTACCGAATCCGACTCCAGCCATGAAACGGCCTCTTTCCTTCTCTCGTGCGCGCCTAAGCCTGGTCCTGCTGAGCGTCGCGTTCCTCACGGGCGGTTCCGCCTGGGCGCAGTGGACCACGCAGACCATTCAACTCTCGCCCGGCTGGAATGCCGTGTTCCTCGAGGTTCAGCCGGAACCGCGCGACTGCGACGTCGTGCTCGCCGGGTTGCCGGTCGAGAGTGTCTGGCTCTTCAACCGGCGTTTCGCTCCAGTCCAGTTCATCCTGAGCACCAACCAGCCCATCGCCCATCCCGAGGACTGGCTGGTCTGGGTCCCCGCGCAGCACGCCCTCGCCAGCCAGCAGTCTTTGTTCATTCTCGAAGGAGGAAAGCCCTACTTGGTGCGAACCACGAACACCACCACGGTTTCGTGGACGGTCCACGGGACTCCGGTCATCCGCGAAACCGGGTGGCTGGCCGACTCTCTCAATCTGGTTGGGTTCAACCTGCCGCTGACCGGGCCCCCGACGTTCGCCTCGTTTTTCGCCGGCTCCGGGAGTCTGGCTACCAATCCTGTTCATCGCCTCTCCGCAGATGGCACCTGGGTCCAGGTGGTGACGACGAACCAAATGCGGCGGGGCGAAGCCTTCTGGATTCGGACGCGAGGGCTGCCCGACTCCTCGGGCCCTCTGAAGGTGATGGTGGCCCGGCGCACGGGCTTGGACTTTGCCCGCATCTTGACCGAGGAGACCGTACGCATCCGGAACGACTCGGGCAGCCCGGCAACTCTGATGGTGAGGCAAATCCCGTCGGAGCTGCCTCCGGCGACCGGCACTTTCCCGGCCTATGCGGCGAGCGTGCCGCTCTCCTACTGGCAAAATGATTTTGCCGGCGGCCACGTCGGCTGGAGCGCTTTGACCGAGAACGGCAGTGCGCTGGTCCAATCGAACGTGCCGCCCGGAGGCGTATGGGAGTTGCGGTTGGCGGTTCGGCGGCAGGATATGGCCCCACCTCCGTCCGCGCCCGATCCCCCCGGGGTGTTGTATCAATCGCTGATCGAGATCCGGGACGCGGGCAGCCTCTGCCGACACGTGATTCCGGTGAGCGCCCAAGGATTGGGAGATAGCGGCAACACCAAATCCGGCTCCAGCTTCGTGACCTTTGGCAAGGACGGAACGCCGCCACACCCAAGGGCCGGGCTCTGGATCGGCAGCGCCTCGATCCAAAAAGTCAACCAGCCATCTTCCGGCAACCCCGATGAGCCGGTACCGGCGGCCTCCGAGTTCCAGTTCCGCCTCCTCGTTCACGTCGATGCGCAAGGCCAGGCCCAGCTCCTCCAAAAGATCCTTCAGATGTGGAAGCACGGCACCTACAAACCCGCCAACGACGGCTCGACGAACCTCGTGCTCGACCAACCGGGTCGATTCGTGCTTGCCACCGACGAATCCATGATCGCCGGGTTGACCGGCGCCGCCATCCGGGACGGACAATCCGTGGGCCGGCGCTTCAGTTCCGCCGCATTCGGGTTCCGCGAGCCCATCCCGCTGACGGGCACCGGCGAGTTTGGGGCAGACCAGGCCACGATCAGCGGCGAGGTGCTGGTGGCCTACGACGATCCGTTGAGTCCTTTCGTCCACGTCTATCACCCGGACCACAACAACCTGAACGACCGGCGCGAGCCGCTAACCGTCCGCTCGGATGCGCGCGGACGTTATACAACCGAATCGTTCGATGTGAAGCGCCGGATCAACCTCTCCTTTACCGCGGGCGATCCGGATCAACTGGCCATGGCCGGCTGGGGCGACACCCAGTTGGGCGGCATTTACCGGGAGCGGATTTCCGGGCTGCACAAGAATGACCTCTACCTGCAGGGCACGTTCCGCCTGCACCAGGCCTCGCGGGTCGCGGTCCTCAACGACGGCAATTGACTATCGCCATGAATGCTCTTCCGAACCTGGGACAGCCCCGCCGCTGGGACCACCAACATTCCCGGCTGCTCGGGTCAAGCCCCTTCGCCTGGGCCGCCATCGCGGTCTGCGCCATCATCCTCTTCACCGGCGCCCTTCACGACGCCACCGCGCAAGTCGTCGTTGCCCCCAATCCGAACGCGCCGTTGCTCGCCCGTGGCGCGGTGTACGCTACCGCCGTTCAGGCGGACAACAAGGTGGTGATCGGCGGCAATTTCCATTTCGTCAACTACAGCCGACGCGATTATCTGGCGCGCCTGAATTCGGATGGGACACTCGACGAAAGCTGGAACCCCTCGGCCGATGGCGTGGTGCGAGCGCTCGTTCTGAGCGGCGATTATCTGTACGTCGCGGGAGAGTTCACCGTCATCGGCGGCCAAAGCCGATGGCGCATCGCTCGGCTGAGCTTGACGGGGGCGGGCAACGCCGACCCACTCTGGGTCGCGAACGCCAACGGCGCGGTGCACGCCCTGGCCGCCGGCGCGAGCGGTGTTTACGCGGGCGGGGACTTCACGACGGTCAACGGTCAATCGCGCAGCCGTCTCGTCAAGCTCGGGGCTTATGGTGTGGTGGATTCGGTCTGGATTCCCGGAGCGAATAGCGGGGTGCGCGCTCTGCTGCTCGACGGGACCGACCTCTACGTGGGCGGGGCGTTTACGACCCTGGGAGGAGTGACCCGGAACCGGATCGCCAAGGTAACAGTGACGGGAGCCGGAACGGTGGATGCCGCCTGGGACCCGAATGCCAACAATGCCGTGCACGTGCTGGCCCTGAGCGGTGAGAGCCTGTGCGTGGGCGGGGACTTTACCAGCATTGCCAGCCAGACCCGGTACTACCTGGCGAGGCTGGCCAAGACCGGCACCGGCAGCGTCGATGGCTGGAATCCCAACCCGAACATCTACGTGCGCGCCCTCTCTGCCAGCGGTGACGACGTGTATGTGGGAGGGGCGTTCACCCTCATTGGAGGGCAACTCCGCAACCGAGCCGCCAAGGTGCTGACCACCGGCGCCGTGAATCCTTCCTGGAATCCGAACGCCAGCGACACCGTCCAGGCGATTCTGAGCCATAGTGATGGAATTTACCTCGGAGGGGACTTTGCCAGCATCGGCGCGGACAGCGCGCTCGGAGTCGTCAGGGTCGATGCCGCCAACGGCGATAAGGACATGGCGTTCGACGCCGGCGCCTACCGTCGCGGTGAGGTCCGGGCGCTGGCCGTTCAATCCGACGGCAAGGCAATTGTGGGCGGCGACTTTATCGCTGTCGGTTCAGCGCCGCGGCACCACCTGGCCCGGTTCCAAACCGATGGCCTCGTGGATGACAGTTGGGCTCCCAAAGCCAACGCCCCCGTCAACGCCATCGCCATCGCGGAAACCGGGAGCGGGACAAACATCTACGTGGGCGGCGAATTCACCGGGATCAGCGGCACCAATATCAGCGGCACCAATGTCAACTATCTCGCCAGCATCAACCCCCAGGGAGAGGTGAATCCATCCTGGAATCCCAGCCCCAACTATTATGTCCGCACCCTGGCGATCGGCGGCACGAATGTCTATGCCGGCGGCGATTTCACCACGATTGGCAGCACGAACCGGAACCGGATCGCCAGAGTCAGCACGGCCGGGACGGTCGATCCGGTCTGGAACCCTAACGCCAGCGGAGCGGTCAATGCCCTCCTGGTGAACGGAGGCACCGTGTATGCGGGCGGCACGTTCACCACGATCGGCGGGCAGTCGCGCAACCGGATTGCCAAACTGAGCAACACCGGGACGGGGACTGCCGATGGCACCTGGAACGCCGACGCGAACGGCACGGTGAACGCCCTCGCCGTCAGCGGGAGCGACCTGTTCGTCGGGGGTAGTTTCACTTCCATCGGTGGCACGAACCTCAATCGGATCGCCAAGCTCACCAGCGGCGGCACAGCCGACCCGCCCTGGAACCCGAACTCGAGCCATCCTGTCTATGCGTTGGCAATCCGCGGCACGAATCTCTATGCCGGCGGCGATTTCACTGCGGTTGGCGGACTGAGCCGGGCTCGGGTGGTCCGGTTGAGCTCCACCGGCACTGGTGCTGCCGACCCGGAATGGCAGGCTGACACGGACGGCCAGGTGCGTGCCCTCGTCACGAGCACGGAGGATCTCTATGTCGGCGGGCTCTTCGGCGGCGTCCAGGGCGAGCCTCGCGACGGGCTGGCTCTTCTGTTGCGCGAGTACCTGCCCGGTGAAGAGATCGTCCGACCTGAACCGGCAGAGGTAGAGGCCGGGTTCCCCGGTCCGGAAATGAATCCAGACGGAATGCTCTGCTGGCATCCGCTGGCCAACCAACTCTATGCCGTTGCGAGCATGGGGAATGGGACCGCGCTGGTGACCTGGTCGAACGCGGTGGATATGGCGTTTACTGTGCAGGTCGCTGTCCGGAGCCTGGGCGTATCCGAACACCTTCTCGGCGAGGCCATCACTCCGCCGGCCTCGATCGACGTCCAGGCCCTCCCCGACAGCGGTCCAATTGTCGATCCCCCAGGCGCCGCCTTCTGGCATCTCCCCACGCGGCGGCTCTACGCTGTTCGTGACACGGGTACTAACTTCACGGTCAGGTGGGGCTTGGCCTGTCCGGAGGTCACCACGGTGCATCGCGGGCATTGGCCCACGAATCCTTCGCTATACCAGTTGCACGTGGCGGGATCCGCGGCCGTGGACCTCACCGGAAATGGGGCCTACAGCTCGGCGAAACTGTTGGACCAGGACCCCGGCGTCGGGACCGGCACGAACGAGGTTTACGCAGATCACCAGTTCATGGCCACGAGCCCGGGCCGCAGCCTGCTGCTCCTGTCACCGGGCGTCCCGTCAGGGTCGGACATTTACTTCCAGTTCGTCCAAACGATCGCGTGGGACGACACGAACTACCTCGACCATGCTGCCGCGACCATTGGCCAGGAGATTACTGACTTCCTAGGCTATCACGACACAAGCCTCGGCCAGCCTTTCGTGTTCCATGCCCTGGCCCGCTACTGCGCGTTACCCGATTATTACGATCGAACGACGCGCACCGGTCCGATCATCCCGGTCAACCGGGATCATGTGGACACGGTCCTGGACGACCTGGTGCTGGTTTGTTACCAGCCGGCCGCACGGCTCCTCGAGCCGCTGACGGGCCAGTTGGTCACAAGCACGAACCTCGGCTGG
>Ga0315288_10008264_pt1 | contig 13147 bp, 10 predicted proteins | sample YL17G11_20_MG_FD_203454 | JGI IMG/M metagenome (GOLD analysis project Ga0315288, IMG submission 203454) | Sediment microbial communities from Yellowstone Lake, YNP, Wyoming, USA - YL17G11_20 | ecosystem: Environmental > Aquatic > Freshwater > Lake > Sediment | place: USA: Wyoming | collected...
CGCCCGGTCAGGGCCCGGAGGTATCGACGACCTTCCGTTCGAGCGTGTCGGAGTTCGAACAGCTCTTCCACCTCATCCGCGCGACCCTTTCGCGCGACCGCGTGGAATTCCCCGGGAAAACGGGCCCGGTGGCCGGCTTCGCCGCCGGGACGAGCTATCCCCAGATCTGGCTCCGCGACGCGGCCACGATCATTCCCGCCTCCCGGCTCTTCTATCCGGCGCCCTACCTCGTTTCCTGGATCGAGGAACACCTCGCCTTTCAGCGGCCGGACGGGTCGCTCGAGGATTGGATCGACGCTTCGGGCAAAGCGGATAAAAACACGACCGAGACCGACCAGGAAGCGAGTGCCGTTCTCGGCGCGGCCCAGGCGGTCCGGATTCTCGGGCTGGAATGGCCGGGGAAAAACATCCGGGGCGTCTCCATTCTCGAACGGCTGGACCGGGCTCTCCGCTTCGTCCTCAGCGCCCGGTTCGACAAGACGCGAGGGCTTGTTACAGGCGCTCATACGGCCGACTGGGGCGACGTGGACATGGAGGATGCGGACCAGAAGGCGATTTACACCGACGCCAAGACGAATTGGACGGTCGATATCTACGACCAGGCGATCGTCTACGGCGCGGGCCGGGCGCTGGCGGAACTATGGGACGGCCGAGGGGCGCCGGACAAAGTCCGATTCTGGCGCGACGCCTCCGAAAAACTCCGGGAAAACGCGGACCGGATTCTCTGGCAGGAAGACCGGGGCTACTATCGCGTCCATGTCCATTTAGGCGATCTCAAGCACGATTTCAACGAAGACGCCATGTTTCCCATGGGCGGGAATGCCGAGGCGATCCTGGGGGGTTTGGCCTCTCCGGAAAAAGCCCGGCGGATCATCGACACGGCTTTAGCCCGGCAGGCCGAATTCAAGATGCCGACCCTTAGCGCCGTTCTTCTCCCCCCCTATCCCAAGGGCGTCTTCAAGCACCCGGCCGTGGACGAGCCGTTCGAATATCAGAACGGAGGGTTATGGGATTGGTTCGGGGCAAAACTGGTCTATGCGATGTTCGAGAACGGCTTTTCGGACGTGGCCCGGGAAAAACTCCTCGAAATCGCCCGCAAAAATATCGCCAACAAAGGCCTATACGAATGGGACGCCCCGGACGGGAGCGGCCGCGGCAGTCCATCCTACGCCGGGAGCGCGGGAAGCCTGGCCAAAGCCTTGTTCGAAGGGTATTTCGGAGTAAAGCTCTCGCCCGCCGGCCTCGAGCTCGCGCCCCGTCTGGGCGAGCATTCCGCCCGGGCGAACGTCCGGATCCCCGCGGCCGGCGTCTATGCCGCCTTCGAATATCGCTGGGACCCGAAGGCCGGACGTATCCTCTATCGATATGAGAGCAACGTCCCCAAGGAGGGCGTCGTCCGGGTGACCCTGCCGGCGCCGCTGGCCGCCCAGGCCGTCGGGGCCGACTCGTCCGTTCTCGAGGTGAGCCTCGACGGCCGCCCGGTCGAGTTTTCGATCGGTTCCATCCGCCGGGACATCGTCGTGAGCGTCCGAACCGATTTCCGTCCGCATACCCTTCTGATCGAACGGGCCCGCTGAGCCCGGATACCTTTTCTACCCTACGGTTCTCTTCCACGTTGTGTGAGTTAAGACCGAGAAGAGGGAGTCACTGGCCGAGCGGACCTGTCCGGTTTAGCCTTCACGACCCGGCCGACGAGGGAAGCCGGATCGGAAGTAGCCGGCCGGCGAAGTTGTCTGAGCGTCCCGGCCTACGCCCGTAGAATCGATGCCGGGATGCGAGTTCTTCGCCGCCGAGCCGGACGGCGGAGTGAAGGCGTGAAAAACCGGACCGGGGAGCGAGGCCGTGAGTCCGTCGTCTAGGACCCTCACAATGTGGGAGAGAACCGATTCTATTTGCGGCCGACGGAATGGTACTCGAAGCCGTGAGCCCGGACGGCGGCGGGGTCGAAGAAGTTCCGGCCGTCGACGATGATCGGATTGGTCATCAGGCCTTTGAGCCGGACGAAATCGAGGCCGCCGAATTCGCTCCATTCCGTGATGAGGAGAAGAGCGTTGGCGCCCTCCGCCGCCTCGTAAGGCGAGGTGTAGTACACGACCCGGGCCTTGTCCTCTGGAAAAATCTCCTTCATGTTCTCGGCGGCCTTCGGATCGACCAGGCGCACATACGCCCCTTCGTCCAGAAGGGCCCGGACCACTTTGATGCTCGGGGCTTCGCGGATGTCGTCGGTTTCGGGCTTGAAGGCCAGGCCGAGGACGGCGATCCGCTTGTCCTTGAGGATCCAGAGCGCCCGGCGGAGCTTGTCGAGAAAAACCTTCACCCGGCCGGCGTTGACCGCGTTCGTCTCTTTCAAGAGGTCCATCGAGACGCCGAGGTCCTCCCCGATCTTGATGAGGGCCTTGAGGTCCTTGGGGAAGCACGATCCTCCGAATCCCAGGCCGGCCCGGAGAAAGGCGGCCCCGATCCGCGGGTCGAGGCCCATCCCGCGGGCGACGAGCTCGACATCGGCGTCCGTCCGTTCGCACAGGTTGGCCATAAGGTTGATGTAGGAGATCTTGAGGGCCAGGAACGAGTTCGAGGCATGCTTGATGAGCTCGGCGGTGTCGATGTTGGTCACCAGGATCCGGTCCTCGAAAGCGGCATAGATCCGGACGAGCATGTCCCGGGCCCGGGCGGTCTCCACGCCGATGATGATCCGGTCGGGGCGGAGGAAGTCCGAAACGGCCGACCCTTCGCGGAGAAACTCGGGATTGGAAGCGACGTCGAATTCGGCGGCCGTCTTCTTGTACAGGCCGATCGTCCGTTTGATCCACGAGGACGTCTTGACCGGCACGGTGCTTTTTTCGACAATGACCTTATAGCCGTTGAGGTTCTCGGCGATCATCCGCGAGACTTCCTCGATCTGGGACATGTCGGCGCTGCCGTCGTCGCCCTGGGGCGTGCCGACGCAGACGAAGATGACGTCGGCGTCCCTGATCGCGGCCCCGAGGTCGGGGCTGAAGACGAGATGCGCACGGGTCAGATTCGCGGCGAGGAGCTCGTCGAGGCCCGGCTCGAAGATCGGGACCTCGCCCCGGGCGATCCGGGCGATCTTATCCGCGTCCTTGTCCGATCCGATGACGCGATGGCCGAACTCGGCAAACCCGACCGCCGTCACTAAGCCGACATACCCGGTTCCGATGACCGCAATCTTCATGGCCGGCCCCCTATCGCTCCGCCTTTTCCCGGTACCAGGCAACGGTCCGGGCGAGCCCTTCCTCGAAGCCGATGATCGGGCGATAGCCGAGGCCGCGTTCGGCGGCGCTGATGTCGGCAAAAGAGTGAAGAATCTCGCCCGGTCGGGGCGCGTCGTAAACGGGTTTGAGCGCCGAGCCGAGAAGCCCGGCGATGCGCCGGGTAAGGTCGTTGACCGTGACCCGCTCGGCGCAGGCGATGTTGAACACACCGCCGGACGCACCCGGCGCCCGGCAGGCCAGCAAATTGGCCTCGACGACGTTGGCGATGTAGGTGAAGTCGCGGGACTGCTCCCCGTCGCCGTAAATCGTCGGCGGTTCCCCATTCAGGATCTTGGTGATGAAGAGCGGGATGGCCGCCGCGTATTGGGAGAACGGGTCCTGCCGCGATCCAAAGATGTTGAAATACCGGAGGGAGACGGTCTCCAAACCATAAACCGCCGAAAAAACCTGGAGATACTTCTCCCCGACGAATTTGCTCACCGCGTAGGGCGAAAGCGGCTTCCCTTCCGATCCTTCCCGCTTGGGAAGAGTCGGATCGTCCCCGTAAATCGACGAAGACGAGGCGAAGACCAAGCGCTTGACCTTCGCTTCGGCCGCGGCCCAGAGAACGTTCAGCGTTCCGCGGATGTTGATTTCGTTGGTTGTGAACGGGTCGTCTATGGAGCGGGGCACGGACGGCAGGGCCGCCTGATGAAGGACGTAATCCATGCCGGCGCTGGCCGCCCGGCAGGTTTCGAGGTCGCGGATATCGCCCTCGACGAGCTCGATCGCCTCCGCGAACGGAGCGAGATTCCCCCGTTTGCCGGTCATGAAATTGTCGAGCACGCGGACCCGTTCGCCGAGGCGGACAAGATCTTCCGCGAGATGCGAGCCGATGAATCCGGCGCCGCCTGTCACCAAATAGGAAGCCATAGACGTCCCTCTCCGATGAATTTTCCGTGGGCGTATATATTATGTCAGATACCCGCGTTCTTTCAACGCCCGGAGGACCTTCCGGGAACTTTCCTCGATCGTTTCCTTATCGGTCTCGAGGAGGATCTCGGGATTCTCGGGCTCCTCATAAGGATCGGAGATCCCGGTGAACTCCTTGATCTGCCCGGCGATGGCCTTTTTGTACATCCCTTTGATGTCGCGTTGGATGCAGACATCCAGGGCGCACTTTGTGTAGACCTCGAGGAAACTCCCGATTTCGGCCCGGGATTCCGCCCGGATGTCGCGATACGGCGAGATGAACGAGGTTAGGACGAACACGCCGTTCCGGGTCAGGAGCTTCGACACGAAGGTGACCCGCCGGATGTTCTCGTCCCGGTCCTTGCGCGAAAAACCCAGGTCGCGGGTCAGACTTTGGCGGACGATGTCGCCGTCAAGCCGCTCGACCCGATATCCGGCCTCCTTGAGGACCGCGGCCACGATGTCGGCGACGGCCGATTTGCCCGAACAGGGCAGCCCCGTGAACCAGAGGGTTACCCCTTTTTGGTCTTGGTGGTTGTCACACATAAACTAAATCCTTCCAGACGGGGTCAAACCTACACATCTGACAAAATTCTTTCACGCCGATCCCACGATCCTGCTTTTGTCATATGTGTAGGTTTGACCCCCTCTTATTCGAGGATCCGGCCCTTCAGGTCGGACGGCACGGCGACCCCCAGCCGATGGAGGATCGTCGGGGCCACGTCGGTGATATCGATGTCCCGCCTCAGCGACCGCGGATCCTTGGGATCGTGGAGAACGTACATCCCGTCTTGGGCGTGGACGGCGTCGTCGGGACCGGTGTCGTTTTCGCGGAGATACATCGTCCCCCAGCCGAGCGTTCCGGCCGACCGCCAATAAAGGTCGTCGAAATAGACCATCAGGTCGGGATAATCGCCCCTCAGGTCGGGGTAATACTCGTTGGGCTTGATGACCCGGGTTTCCCAGCGCTCGCCCTCGGGCCCGCGGATATTGCGCAGGCGCTCGGCCAGGGCCTCCCGCTCTTTTTCATAGTCCTCGGCATTGATCGTCCCCTGGGGCTCGCGGCCCTCGACGTTGAGGAAGATCCGAGCGTAATAACCGCCCCATCCCCACGCCCGGGTCTTGGGCCAGTCGACGGGGGTCTTCTCGATACTCGCTCCGCGTTTGGGCGTCTCTTTGAGAATCAGATCGCCCTCGGCGATCAGCCACTCGTTGACGCAGAAGGCCCCCTTCATCCGTTTCGCCCCGTGGTCGGAAATGACCAGGACGATCGATTCGCCGCCGGCCTCCGCGAGGAGGGCCCCGATTTTCGCGTCGAGATGCTTGTAGTAATCGATAATGACGTTCTCGTACCGGTTCCCCGGCTCATAGAGATGATGGGCTTTGTCGTAATACTTCCAGAAGGCATGCTGAACCCGGTCCACCCCGATCTCGACGAACATGAAGAGCGACCAGGGTTTGGCCGCCATCAAGTACGTCATGATCTCGAACCGCTTGTCCGTCATTTTATAGATTTCCCTGAGGATCTCGTCCCGGTCTTCGGTCCTGAAAGCGACGTCGAAGATATACGGCCCGAATTTCGCCTCGAGCTCGGCCTTGAGGTCTTGGGGATAGGTATAGCCCTTTTCCGGACCGGGGGTGATGAAACAGCCGATGAGGTTTCCGGGAACCGGCCGCGGCGGATAGCTCGGCGGGACGCTCACGAGGACGCTCCGCCCGCCTTCCCGGCCGATGATGTCCCAAACGGCCGGCTCCTTGATCGATTGGGCGGTGGCGATCCACATCTTGTCGTAGGAAAAGCCCGTCCGATGGCGGAATCCATAGACGCCCAGGCGGCCGGCGTCTTGGCCCGTCATCATGCACATCCAGGCGGGGATCGTGATCGGCGGGTCGGAGCTCCGCATCGTCCCGTGCCGCCCGCCCTCGATAAGGCGGTTGAGGACGGGGAGCTCCGCCCGGCGGTCAAGGACGATTTCGGCCGGCGCCGAATCGAGCCCGATGATCAGAATCTTGCGCATGGCCTCACTCGTTGAAGGGATTCGGATAATCCATGATGACCTTGGCGACCTCGGGGCGGACGAGTTCCGCGGGCGGATACTCGCCGCGGAGGAGAAGGTCGCGGATCTTCGTGCCGCTGAATTGGATCTGGTCCAAGGCGGAATGCGGGCAGATCTTCTCGTTGACCACGGCCAGGCATTTCCGGCAGTAATAAAACGAGCGGAAAAACAACGGCTGGATCCCGAGATCGGGAAACTCCTCGAAAATTTCGTGGGCGGCGAAGGGGGCGTAATACGAGCCGACGCCGGCGTGGTCGCGGCCGATGATGATATGGGTGCAGCCGAAATTCTTCCGGATGACGGCATGGTGGATGGCTTCGCGCGGCCCGGCGTAGCGCATTTCCATCATCAGGATCGCCATGGTCGTCCGCTCGGTAACGTAATAATGCCGGATCAGCTCCTCATAAGAAGACAGAATGACCTCGTCCTTATAGTCGCCCTTCTTCTTCCGGCCGATGACCGGGTTGATGAACAGGCCGTCGACGTACGTCAAAGCCGCCTTCTGGACGTATTCGTGGCCGAGATGAGGCGTATTGCGCGTCTGGAAGCCGACGACCGTCCGCCAGCCTTTTTCCTGGAACAAGACGCGGGTTTCCCGAGGGCTGAGCTTCCACCGGACATACGGCGTCGGCGTTTCCTGGATGAGATCGATCGGACCGGCCAGGAAGACGTCTTTCATCCCCAGGACCTTGGAAACGCCCGGATGAGCGGGGTCGGCGGTTCCAAAAACGCGCCGGGCCATGTCCTCTTTGTCGACGGAGAATTTTTCCTCAAGCCGAAGAACGGCCGAGGGCTCGCCGGCGGGGTTGAAGAGGGCGACATCCTCGCCGATTTTGAGCCGGCTGGCCGCGTCCTTATCGATGTCCAGGACGATGGGAATCGTCCAGGCGATATCCGAGGTTAGGCGCTTATGAGCGAGAACGTGGCGGACGTCCTTCTCCCCCAGAAAGCCCTCGAGCGGGCTGAAGACGCCGGTGGCGATATTCTCGACTTCGCTGACGGTGTCGGAATCGAGGGTCACCCGGGGCAAAAGCCTCGCTTTTTCCAAGGCTTCGGATCGGGCTTGGCCCTTAAGGACCCGGTCTATCAGCTTGCCTCCATGGGGCATGATCATTGGGGATTTCTCCTTGGTCGTCCCCCCCCCAATGAAAAAGAGGGGGCAGGGGGGATTTTTCAGTCGATATAGCCGAGGGCCTTGAGCCGTTCTTTGACCTTCTCCTCGTCGGCCTGGCTGAACACCTCGGTCCCGCTCTCCTGTTTGGAGAGGGCGTCGCGGAGGACGTTGGTTATGTAATTCGCCACGGAGGTCGTTTCCGTGCCTTTGATGGCCTCTTCGATTTTCTTATACAGAGAGGTGGGAATCGAGACGGCGGTGAACTCCTTCTCCATGATGATCTCCTTGGCGCAGAGGCGCTTGGCCGGGGTCTAAACCCAAAGAATTAAAGGATTTTATATACCAGCCGGCCTTTTTTTGCAAGCGCGGCTTTCGCTGACCGTCTTACGCTTTTTCGTGCGACAGCTTATCGAGCTCTGAGCTTCCCAGAACGCCCTACACTCCGACTCTCGAAGACGCTGACGTGTTTCGGGGCCCTCCCTTTTCAGAGGGAGGGAAGGGTGGGTGAGTATCAATACTTCAGAGTCTTGGAAGCGTCTTCGTTGTTTGTCCTCCCCTCGCCGCTCCTTCTCGGCGCCTCGGACCTTGCACTCTTCACCAGCTTTTGGCTTCGTGTCGGCCTTGATGGTCTCCGAAACCTCGGCGTCCGAAGACGGGAGCCTCGAAGAGCGTCTGCGGGGCGGCAAACCCTCATCACGTTCCGGGCGTCCTGGGACGCTGGAGGCTCGCCATACAGGCATAATCGAAACGCCAGAATATTATATGGTCAACACGCCGCGATCAAAAAAGAGGAACATAAAGGCCGGCGAAGAGAGACCGGCCGAAAATCGACGTCTGATCGAGGCGCTCCCCGTAATCCCCCGCATAGTCGTAGCGCAAGATATTCCGGCTGTCGAGAACGTTTGTGACGCCGAAATAGGCGACGAGAGCGAGGCCGAAGAGGCGGACATTCCAGGAGCCGTTCAGATCCAGCCGCTGGTAGAACGGATAGCGACGGCTGTAGGGCGGGCCCCAGACGGGGAGAAAGGATTGAGTCTCGGAATCCCACTCCCGGTCGAGAAGGGGTGTAAACGGCCGGCCCGAAGCCACGGAAAAACGCAGGCCGAGAGAGCCGTTCTTGGGTTTCCAGCGGACGATGGCCGTCGCGGAATGATCGATCGCGTAGGGCGAAGGGGCTAGGACGGGCACATCGCCCTCCTTGCGGCGGGAAAAAAGGTAATTATAGACAAGAAGGGCTTCAAAGCGCGCCGCGTTCCTCTTGACGAAAAACTCCGCGCCGCGCGCATAGCCCCTCCCTCCGTTGCCGACGCCGCCCCCGGCCTCGGCCAGAAAAAGTCGGCGATACTCCTTGTCATAGATGGAAATCCGTAATTCGGCCCCCTCGACGATGCGGTCATAGCTCAGGGCGAAATGTACGGCCGATTTTGGAAACAGCCCGGGATTTTTTTGAAGTGTTTCATAATCCCCGGCTTGGCGGTAAAGGCCCGCCGAGAGGCGGATGACCGAATTCGGACGGAGGAGAAAAGCCGCCGAAAGGCGCGGGTCGAACGACCAGCCCCGCCGGACGAGGTCGAGATGAGAGATGCGGGCGCCCGCATTCACAAAAACCCGGTCTGAAAGACGGAACTTATCGTGGAAAAAAAGCCCGATCCGAGTCGCCTCGGTCCCGATCTCGATCGGTTCCCCGCCCTCGATGTTCGTCTTCTCGTCCCGTTTTTGAACGTCGGCGCCGAACTCGAGATAGTGGCGTCCCAAATCCCAAAGCCCCTCAAAACGCGATTGGATCTCGGAGTCGCGGCTCGCGACTTGGATGATGTCCGGTTGGTCGAATGAAACGTCGTACCTCAGAGTCGCGAGGATCGTTTTTAAAACGAGATTTCGGGCCGGAGTCGAAGTCCAAGAGACGGCGGCCAGGGCATTCCGGGTCGCCACATCGAAGGACGCCTCATTTGCCTGGGCGTAGCGGTATCGATCGGCCAGGCCGTAAAGACGAAGCTCGTTGGAAGGATTGAGCCTCCAACGGAACTTACCGAACAAATGCTCGGTGCCGAACTCCCGCCCTCCCCCCCGGCTGTTGAGCTTCGTCAGAATATCGGAGAAACCGCGGTCATAACTCCCGACGAAGCTCCCGTTCTCCGTGACGGGAAAGGCGGCATAGCTTGTCAGGCCGAGGACGGAAAGTCCCAGGCCGCCTTCCCTCCTGGCCGGGTTATCCTTCGCCGCGATCTCCATTACCCCCGAGAGGGCATCCCCGTATCGCGGATGAAAACCCGTCGTCGAAACTGAAAAGCGATCCACGACTTGGTTGTCGAAAATACTGAAGTAGCTTTCATGGAGCGATTCGCTGAGGAAGGGGTGGCGGATTTCGATGCCGTCGAAATAATAGCCCACCTCGTCGGGGGCGCCACCGCGGATGAGCATGCTCGAGGCGTCGGGCGGGGCGTTCACCCCGGGCAGAAGATGTCCGGCGTTGATGGGATCGGCGGCCGTGCCGGGCAGAGTGTAAATGTCCATCTTTGTGAGGGTGACCGTCTTCCTCCCCCGCTCGTCCGAGACGACGCTATCCGCCGTCACCGTCACCTCGCGGGCATCGAGAGGCTCGAGGTCGAGCTCCACGGTGAGAAAAACGCCGGAAACGGCTTCGAACTCCTTTTTTTTGTAGCCGAGAAGCCAGGCGGTCACGGGGATCTTTGACGAGGTCGCATTTTCGAGGCTCAAGGCGAAGCGGCCGTCGGCGCCGGCGGATACGCCCGGTCCGCCGGGGGCCAGAACAAAGGCGGGAAGCGGGTCTTTTGTTTCCCTGTCGACGACCTTCCCTCCGATCGAAACTCTCTTCTGGACGATGGTCGAAATGCGCGTCTCGGTCGGCCGGCTCGAAGCCGTCTTCTCCAGCTCCGAGAGCTCGGCCCTGGCCCATCCGAAATCGGGATTGACGGCGAGAGCTTTCCGGAACATCTCCCCGGCCTTGGCCGGGTCATTCTTTCGCTTAAAAACCAGGCCGAGATAAAGAAAGACCTCATCCTTTCCCCAATCGGGCATCAGCGGATCGGCGGAGATCTCCTTCTCAAACAGGGCCGCCGACTTTTCGAGGGAGGGCAGGGCGTTATCCGGTCCGCCGCCATAAGGCTCGGGAACATAGAGAAGATAGCTTCCCTTGAGCAGAAACACGCGCGGATTGGCCGCGCCCTTTTCCTCAGCCTTGGCAAATTCCCGGAACACGGCCATTCCGAGACTCATGGCTCTGTCCGGATGGAGGGCGATCTCCAAGCCCGCAAGATAGCCTTGGAGAGCAAAAACCTCTCCGAACAACGGATCCGCGGCGGCGGCGTTTTCGAGATACTTCCGGCCTTCTCCGACCATCGCCTCCGCTTCGGCGGTCAAGCCGGATCTCATGGCCAAGACCGCGATCCGGAAATCGGCCAGGGCGACATAGTATTCGAACAGTGCTTTTTTGTCCCCGGCACTCATGAGCCCTCGCAGAAAGAGGTCGCGGGCTTTGCGACAGGGGCCGAAATCGCCGGCGTTCAGGCCGGCCTTAAGCTGGGCTTTGGCCTCCGCGACGACTTGGTCCGGCGATTCGGCTCGGGCCTGAGTTTCCGCGGCGGGCGAACCCGTAAGGAGCAGGGCGAGGGCGAGAAAGGCAAGAAGGAGAATAACGATGATCTTTATTTTCATGGTTCGATTCCGATGACGAGGACGTTATTTCCCAGGAGGCAGATAGCTCTCCAAAGCCTTGACGTAGCGGAGGAAGGCGGCTCGCCCCGTTTCCGTCAAAGAGCAGGTGGTGAGCGGTTTTTTCGCCCGGAACGATTTTCGGACGGCGACATATCCGGCCTCCTCGAGCTTGGCGAGATGGGTGCTGAGGTTGCCGTCGGTCGTCTCGGTCATTCGCTTGAGGGCGTTGAAGTCGGCCTCGCGGGCCGAGATCAGGACGGAGAGCACGGCCAAGCGGACCTGGGAATGGATCATCGGATCCAGGGGCTCGAACTTTTCGGCCGTCATGCGCGCGCCTTCTCCCTCCTGTATTTCGCCCGAAAAACGAAGGAGGGGATGAGATATCCGGCCACGAAAAAGAGGGTGTAAGCCAGGGTCCGGTCGAGGCCTTCAAAGAGCGAGATAACGACCGCGCCCGCCCACCAGAACGCGCCCAAGGCCTTGAGGAGGGTCCATTCAAAAATCCCGCCCATGACGAAAAAGAGAATCCCGGTCACCGCGGCGACGAGGACGGTGATGGCTTCGTAGGAGTAGATTCCCAGCCGGGGCAATACCAAGGCCACGAGAAGGAAACCGACGCCGCAGGCGATATACAGATGGCGAGCGGTCGTTTGGGCGTAGGTCCGGACGGGTTCCCTCCGTTCCTTTCGCATGCCATAAAGGGCACTGTAGATCCAGCCGATGGCCGTAAAGACGACCCAGTTGATCCATTCCCACTCGTACTTCTTGAGGAAGGCCAGGACATAATTGCCGATCAAGGCCAGGGTGATCAGGATGCCCCAGACGATAAAGATGGTCCCGGACTCGGCCGTGGTTTTCTTGGTTTTTTCGAGCATCGTCCGGATGATTTGGATATCTTCCCGGGCTTGTTGGTCGTTCATGATGCCTCCTTAATTAAAAGTACTTTGTATTACAAAGTAAATATAAGGCGCGACTCGGTTATTGTCAAGCCTTTTTTTTGAAATCAGTTCGAAGCGTCGTCCGCGAGGGCTTCGAGGAACCGCTCGACGGTCAGCGGGGCGCTGCCTTCGAAATGGTTGTTGACGTTGACATACGTCACGATCTTCTTGCGGATATTCTCGATCGCGATCCGGGCCGCCGACCGAAGCGCCTCCGGTTTCGGGGCGACAATCCGGTCCCAGATCTCCCCCGTTTCTATCTCTATCTCTCCCCGATCCCCCCCGTGGAGACGGATGACCGAAAAGGGCGCCGTCGCCGGCTTGAATCTTTCAAAGACCTGGCCGATGGGCGGCATGTAGTAACCGTCGAGATAAACATAGCCCGCCCCGCGATTTTCCAATTCCTTAAACAGCGCCGGCGAAAGATAATTCGGATTCCGGCTCTCGAGGGCGTATTGATACCCCTCGGGCGCAGTCGCGATAAATTCCCCGAATTTTTCCAGGAAGGCTTCCTTGGAAGGCATTTTTTGCTTGTTCAGGTATTCGAACTGGAACATGATCGGGCCGAGCTTCCGTCCCAACGGAGCAAGTCTCTCCAGGAATTGAACGAGGAGGTCGCGGTTGAGGAAAAGGGCGTTCGGTTTTCCGGCGAACTCTCCCCCTCCCCCCTTCTCCTTGGCGTAGAAATGAGTCAGCGTCAGGGCGTTCGGTGCTTTCACCGTGAAAGAAAAATCGTCCGGAACGGCGGCCGCATAGCGTTTGACGACTGCGGGCTCGGGCAAGCGGACCGAACCCGGAAACAGGCTCCAAAACCACCGATCCACTTCGACCGTCGTAAACGCGCGGGCGTAATCTTTCAGATAATCGTCCGGCCGATACGCCTTGCCCTCGTCGTAAACCAAGCCCTTCCAGGAGTCGTACTTCCAGGAGCACGTTCCGATCCGAAGAAACGGTTTCCAACGGTCGGGGATGACGGCATGGATCATGATATCACCGGGCGTATATTACACTGCCGGATGCTTCGAATCCATGTATAATGAGCCAGCGATGACTGAGTCCCGGCCTCGCTTCCCGGCAAATAAACCGATCTTCGGCGTTTCCGAACGGCCTTCACTCCAGATCGGGTTTGATGTACCGCCTCTCGACGTTCTTTCTCGGCGCCTCGGACTTTACGCTCCT
>Ga0315288_10008265_pt1 | contig 13147 bp, 13 predicted proteins | sample YL17G11_20_MG_FD_203454 | JGI IMG/M metagenome (GOLD analysis project Ga0315288, IMG submission 203454) | Sediment microbial communities from Yellowstone Lake, YNP, Wyoming, USA - YL17G11_20 | ecosystem: Environmental > Aquatic > Freshwater > Lake > Sediment | place: USA: Wyoming | collected...
TTATGGATTTTGTGGGAGTAACCAGGCCGGGTTATAATGAAGATGATGATTTTACGTGGTAGTTGTTAGCCTATTTTGCGCCGAAGGCGCATTTCTTGTTCAATCGCCTCTTCATAAATGCTACTGGCTTTCCATCACATTTAGGACAATACCAGAATCTACCAATGACCATTCTCTTGGTCTTATCTTCCTTGCACTTGCCGCCGCATTTCAGGCAACGATGTGCCTTAATTAACTTCCATTCTTTTGCTGTCTTCATTCTTTTTTCACCTCTTTTAGTTCCCAATTCTGGTTAGTTCTCGTGGTTCAGCTATAACTTTTCCGCAAAATCAGAGATTTGCCAAGTGCTAGGCTTCTGAATGGCGCATGCTATATTCGTGTGAGCTAACTATGTTCGTCTTCTATTTCGTTGATTGCTTGTTAGCGCACGCTATCCAAACGACGACTTCTAACATACGTTTCTAAAAAACCCTAGTCTACTGACAACTACCTGACTAGCTAAGGCAGAATCATCGCCTCCTAGACATCTGTACGCTTGTTAGACAGACAGTATATGTGATTAACAAAATTTATATACAAATATCTATATGTACCTTAAATTGCAGAACCACTCTCGTTGATATGAGCAGGAGCTGCAAGAATAATGGCGAAAGCGAAGAAAAAGAGCAAAGGAAAGAAGAAGTAAGCGGTCCAGCTTTTATCTGTATCAAAGTCCCCAATTTTTTATTCTCAAAGCGAGGAGCTGGGTCGCTGGTCTTTGACCACCACTTGAAGGAATAACTGTCTGACTGTGGTAATAGAGGCTGTCATTATCTGCAGGTATGTAGGTGGAGAGGAAAACCTTGAGATCACTGCATCGTAGTGCTTGCACATGAGTTCAGGTCGACTTGCGGCGCGCGTTCTCACGACTGTTCAACAGTGAGGATTTGGCTGAAGAAGTCCATACTCTGGAAGACTTCATGACAAGTTGCACAGATTTTGAACTTCAGGTCTTGACGAGCATATGTGAAAACGACGATCCTACGAGTTTTCTTGGCATTATCAGATTGGGCATGATGACTGAAAAGATCGCTGACGCAGGGCTGAAATCTCGGAAGTCGTGTTGAGAGGGTTAGAACCTCACTCCGTATTGAAGCTAGCTGTGGAAGAAGCCGTAGAGACTGTGGCACGCGTTTGTGTCACCGAAGATTCTTTGTTGGGAAGCAAATCGCTACGTAAAGCGCGTGTTTCGGAGGAGACCTTGATTTGGGTTCTGGCGATACGAAGAGCTGGACAGGCTACCCGTCACAAACCTAGAACAAGGATTGAAGCAAAGGATGTCTTTATCTCCTCTGGTTACGCCGACGGAGAAGGCGGCTTGAAAAAACTAGCTTGCGCCTGCGAATCTGAATGAAACGCGATTACCGCGTTTGCTGCTTTCGGTTCAGGGTTTGACGACGATTGTAATTCTCTTCACAGCTGATTGGGAAATCTTTCTGATGCCTCTCTTTCCCCGCTCGTAGCTCACCTTTATCAGTTTCAGTTCTTCCAGCAACCTGACCTCCTCGCTTATGTAGGCCTCGCTTAGGTTCATTTTTCTTGCAATAGTTGATACGTCCAGGCGCTCTTCTGAGAGTATGCGCAATATCCTCAGCGTGGTTGCAGTCAGAGCCTCGACCATGCGAAGCGCCTCATCATCGACGACGACAATTTCTTCGGAGCCCAAGTTGTCACCTTCTGATGATGAAGAGTTAATGAGCCTGACTATGTTAATCGTCTGGAATTAATACTTATACGCTCTAGTTATCTCTATCTGCGGGGCACAATGTGTACCGAGCTGACTGGACACATATGAAATGAAGAAAAATGACAAAATTCATTCTCAACGGCCTGCTGCTGACTGTTTCTCCTGAAATTCTGGCGGGCATTCACTGTCGCTGCACTTCAAACCAGTATTCTCTCCGCACCCACCCTGTTGCTGCCCGGCCTCGTAGCCGCGTCCTCATTGTCAGATGCAACAATGCTGATGTTGCTTGTGCTGTTCCATAAGGAGCGAAAGCGGGCAACACGGACAATAAGGGACTAGCCACTCTGTTTCCATGAGTAGGCGATTCCACATCTAAGAAATCGCCCAGAAACAGATTGAGGACCGAAGCTTGTCAACACGTGTCAGGCATGTTTTGACTATATGCTGAACTAGTGGCGTAGGTTGTGAGAGAACACAAACAGCCGCTTGAACCCAAAGTCCACTCGAGTGCATTCGACTGGGAGGGTCATTCTTTCCAGTCCAGAAGCCTCTTTTCGCCCTCTAGCTTCCTGATGTCAGTGAGGTCCTGAGTAACTTCCAGCGTTCCAAGATACTTGTTGTCCTTGTCTCTGACAGCGAAATACCTGATGTGCACAAGTCTGCCGTTCAGCGTGATCCAGAATTCAGCCACGTCCTTCCTGCCCTTTCTGAAAGCCTCAATGATCTTGTTTACGATGTGGACACTTTTTTCAGGGTGGCACAGCTGCACTTTTCTGCCTATGACGGCCTTGGTTCTGACGAAAATCCTTTTCTCAGCCTTGTTGAAGTATCTAACACTGTTATCCCTGTCGATGAAAGATATGTCCACAGGAAGCGAATCCAGTATCGCCTCAGCCTCCTCTTTCGACAAAGCCCCAGTCTCAAACTGTAACAACCCCTCGGCGCCTTCTTCCTTCCGAGCCGCCTTGTCCCTCGTCGTCATAGCCTGAGGTGGCGTGAAACAGCAGTAGCCTATCTCATCAAATTCTTCCCGGATATCCTTCCACTCGCTCTCTTTCACCGTCTGCAATGCAGCCGGAAAAAGTATGTTGTTCTCCTTGAAGAAGTGGCTCGGAAGCATGGTGTACAACGGTTTCGTTGTGTCAGCCAGTTTCTTCTTGAAGTCAAAGAAAGTCAGTGTGTTCCATTTTTCAGCCAAGTCAGACAACTGTTTCTTTTTCTCCCTTATCTGGTTGTGTTCCATCCACATGATCGCCGGCGGCTCAGTGATCCCGTGCTTCTCAAGCACAGGAAACAGCACGTTCTCTTCTCTGAGGTAATGTTTCTCTGCCTCTTGGAACATTCTAGCTATCTGCTGTATCTCCTTAAGCACATCGCCAACGTGCACAACATCGCATGCATCTTCAATCATGCCAACCAGAGTCTGCAGGCGTTCTGTACGCTGAGTGAGGATCTTGTGTTCCTCCATAAGGATGCTGACTGGGTGCGCTGGAGGTATGTTAAGCTGCTGTTTTCCAACTTGGTCGCTGAAAACGGCTAGGTGAACATCGCAGAGTCTCTGCAGCTCTTCCCGCGGCATCCCTTCCTTAACGAGTTCCTGCTCAATCTTGGCTATCTCCTCTGACGAAGTTGTTTCCAAGAGTTTCTTGAACTTTCCCTTCACCTGTTCCGGGGGAACGCCCGCGTGCAACTGCTTGATCACTTCTTTCAGCATTCGCTTTTTTTCTTCAACTGACCCGTTCAACTCATTTACCCCCTAATCTTTTTTGCCAGAGTCCTGCCGAGTTCCACGACCCGTTTAATATCATCTTCCTTAGGTGGGCCGTTTATCTCCATCGCCCCAACGACTTCCATCTTCGTGGGACCCAGCACGTCTTGAACATGTTTTATGGCGCCGCCGCCCCAGCCGTAAGAGCTAAGGATTACACCATACTTTGTAGGCGGCTTCAAAGCCTTCACCAGATAAGAGGCATAAACAGCTAACGGGTGCGCACCGGCAAGAACGGTCGGCGTTCCTAGAACCAGTGCTCTCGCGTCAACAAGGTCCTTAGCGATGTCGCCGATGTCTGAGACGGCCAAGTTGTAGGTTACGGTTTCAATGCCTTCTGAAGTTAGGGTTTCAACTATCGGCTGGATCATTTTTTCCGTGCTCTTCCACATTGTTACGTACACGATTATTGCTTTCTGTCTAGTCTCGCCGTTTGACCATTTCCTGTAAGGAGCCAGTATGCGTTCAACGTTTCTATGGATAGGCCCGTGACTTGGCGCTATCATATCTATCTGCAGACCTGTAATCTTCTCCAATGCCTTCTTGGCCATAATGCTGAAGGGCATCATTATTTCGCCATAGTACCTTTGAGCATACACAACAAGGTCTTCAACTTCATCATCATACAAGCCTTCAGCAACGTGCGAGCCGAAGAAGTCGCATGGAAACAGTATCTTGTTCTCGGGAACATACGTGAACATCGTTTCCGGCCAGTGCAACATCGGAGCTTCAATGAATTTCAGAGTTTTATCCCCCAAGTCGATAGTCTCGCCGTCAGCAACAACTTTTATCCTGCTTTCAGGCACCTTGTAGAAAGTCTGAGCCATCTTCGCACCCTTGCTCGAGGTCACAAGTTTAGCTTTGCTGTTCACGCTCATCACAAAAGGTATCGAACCAGCATGGTCCGGTTCGGCATGGTTCATGACAACATAGTCAAGGTCAGCAGGGTCCAATACCTGTCTGATTTTCTCGTCCAGTTCTCCTTCAAACCCGGGGTTGACAGTGTCGATGAGGGCTTTCTTGTTCTGGCCGATCACCAAGTACGCGTTGTAAGTCGTCCCTCTCGGTAGCGGGATCAACGCGTCAAAAAGTCTCCTGTTCCAGTCTCGGACGCCTACCCAGAAAATGTTCTTCGAAATCTCATGCTTTCCTCGCCAGTTCATCTCGGTCACCATTTACTTATATTACAATTGTAATAAAGTATATTTATGCCTTTCCAATACAACCCCTCGGAAGAAACATAAATGTCTGTACCCTGCGAAGTCGCCGTCAAATGTGTGCTGCCCGTAGTGCGAGCCATGATCGCCAAAGAACTGATCGAAAAACACCGTATGAAACAAGTGCAAGCCGCGGAACTTTTGCGAGTAAGCCAGCCAGCAATAAGCCTCTACTGCAGAAGGATAAGAGGCAAAGCTATCCACTTGGAACAAGACCCTGATGTCAAGAACCTCATACACAAAGTGACAGAGACACTTGCCAAGAACAAACTGACACATCGAGAACTCGTTCAAGCATACTGCAACATCTGCAGAACAGTCAGGGCCAAAGGTCTGCTATGTCGAATGCACAGAAGGTTTGACGCAGCGGTCGACCCGGAGAAATGCGAACTCTGTAAGACATCAGGGTCCTTGACCTGCATATGATTGCGCTGGCCAGTTCCTGACAATCTGAAAGAAAAGAACAAGAACTGAAAAGACAAAGGCGTTGAAAAGAGAGGACGCGAACGAGAAAGACATCCAGCTGAAGCCAATCTCTGAACTGATTGAGACCAGAGAAGTAGTCGGGGGATTGCCGGCGCGTTCCATTGATATCTCATCGATGGAGTCGCATGGTCAGTACAGGAAGAAACATAAGACCCGCTTCAGCGTCAAGTTCATTCTCCCAAAAGCGTCTTTGAACGATTAGCTGAACCATATTCACAACATCCAGCGGTGTATGGAAACCCTTGTGCAAATTTTATATGCTACAGTGATCCTAGCTTGTGACGTGACTTCCATGGCAAAGCGGCAAAACGACTTGAAAATGAAGTTAAGCATACTCGGTCCTCCAGGCGCTATTCTCCTAGCATTGTCGCTAACGATTTCGCTGATGGTCTGCCTCTCATTCATCCCTTCTGTTCATGCGCAGACACCTGCAGAACTGGCGGACACGTACAAACCCGTTCTTCATTTCACACAAGGTGAAAAATTCTATCCCACACGCGTGGAATACATCATTTCAAAGTCGACTCTTGTCCGGCATTCAAACAGCACAATCGTTTATCCATCACCTACGCCCAGCAACCTTGGTACACACGCTGGCTCGGATCAGATGTACCTCAACAACACGTTGGGAACAGTAGACGCTATCGCCGCCGACTATGCTCTGGAAGCTAGCAGCTATGGATATTATGTCTACGTGCACGTTGTCCCCAACAGTGGCGGATACACTGTAATTCAGTATTGGCTGTTCTACGTCTACAACAACGGTCAGCTGAACGACCATCAGGGCGACATTGAAGTTGTCGAGATCTTCCTTGAAGGCTCTGAGCCCAAGACCGCGCTGTATTCCCAGCACTTTGCAGGCGAGAACGCTGCATGGGGTGACGTCGAAAAAGTAGACAACACGCATCCTGTGGTCTACGTTGCACAAGGTTCACATGCCAACTATTTCAGACCCTACCAAGGGAAAATAGGCCTCGAAAATGACATCGTTGGCAGCGACGGAAAGACGATCATGCCAAACGAGCTGACGCGCATCATGCTTGGAGAAACGGGAAATCACATATCTGAACAGAGTTGGCTGGATTTTGAAGGAAGATGGGGTTTTTGGGGTACAAACGAAGAAGTGACGCTTGGAATGGCCGGCCCATTTGGTCCAGGGTTCAACCAAAATCACGATCGATGGGCACATCCTTCAGCTTATCTTGGCACGACTTTCGGCGTAGGAAACCTTTACTTTATGCTTGCTTGGCTGGTTGCCAATTTCCTCCTGTTTTTCATAATTTACATTGCTATTAGAGGTGGATGGAAGACTTATGGCATAGTGAAGTTGGGCAGAAAGGGCGGCTTGCTCGTGAAAAAGTTCTTCAAAAGCCGCGGGGGTCCATCACTGATGCTTGGTATCGCAGCCATTATTCTGACATTCATTGCAATGTTTCTACCGTGGTACACTATCAACGCGTCCTCTGAGAGTGGACCCTTGTCCCAGCAGGGCGGTGCTACGCTTATGACGATCGACGGAATCAGCGGCTTGGAAGTAAACATGTTCGTCGGAGCTGGCGAATCAGCATCCGGCTTCAGGAACTTGTTCTCCGCACAATTGCCATTCGCCATGATATTCTTGGCAGGACTGGTCCTTCTGACACTCGACATCATAGGAGTCAAGAGCGGCAAGAAGGTTGGCAACAAATTCATCTTCGGCGCGGTAACGTCGCTTATGCCATTCATTCTAATCTTCGTTTTCATAATGATGCTGCCCTCATTCCTTCCATGGGCATCAGCACTCATACCAGGCCAAGAAGTGCCGCCGCAACAAATCGAGACAATGGTACGCGCTGTAGCCGGAAACCCGGTCTATGGAACGAACAGCCAGGTCTTCCCAGTCGTCGGTACAACAACTGTCTCCTGGGGTTTCGGTATAGGGGCATACCTCTTCCTAGTTGCCGCGATCATCAGAATAGTGGCAGGCTTAATGATGAGAACAACACCCGAACTCCACGCGGAAGCTGCGCTGCCATCACCTTCAGAGCAGCCGATGCCGCCTCCGCCTTGAACCAAATGATGCAACCACGTCTTACTCTAGCCTTTCTTCCAAGACTCCCGAAATCTTGCTTCAGCTCTTTTCATCTTTGCTTCAAAACAACTGTCCCAGTACAAGCGGGCGTTGGGTAGAAAATAGCTTCTCACAAATACTCTTCGGTTCAGAGTACTTTTGTCAGGGTGAGAGGCACGGGTGATTCGAACCTGAAGACTCCCTGGCGCCTGCCGTGACGGCGGCAATGAACTGGTGGATGGCGCGTGTCTGGGGGGAAGCTTCTAATCTGAGCGTCGTGCAGCTGGCGTATTGTTCCTCCCCGTTTTGTACGTGGGCGTGGGTATTCTTTTTCAGACACGGTTCGTTTCTGCTGTAACTAGTCCGAAACCCTCAAAAAAGAACATTCCCAAATACACAACTTCAAATCGCCATCCCCCCAAGAAACTACAGGGGCGGGTGTGTGGACTGTCATTAATCTTGGGGAACTACTAGTGTTGTTGCCATTCTTCTTTGAAGAATATCTCTGAATGCTCTTTCCTCGGTCTGGAAGCAGGCTTTTCCTCGGGTAAGCCTATTGGCAATAGTGCAACGATTTTCATCCTTGCGGGAATCTTGAGCAGACGTTTTACTGCGTCTTCGTCGAAGGCACCTATCCAGCACGTGCCATAGCCCAGAGCTGTAGCCGCCAAGACTATATGCTCCAGCGCTATCATCGTGTCTTTCTCGTGCCATCTCGCGGAAACCTCTGGGTCCCCGACTGCTACAACGATGACTGCAGCGTCGCCGAGAAACGTCTGATCGTTCGCCGCTCTCGCCAGGACTTTTTTCCGGTCCGAGTTCTGAACCAGTACAAAGCGCCAAGGTTGACGATTAGCAGCAGAAGGCGCCAGCCGAGCAGCGTCAAGAATCATTCCCATCTTATCATCAGGAATAGGCTCAGGCCTGTACTTTCGGATGCTTCTCCGGGCTTCTATGACTTCAAAAACATCCATTCTTTGTCACCATCCTTTCAACCCACTCTTCTCATTGAGCTTATTACTTTTTCTCAGTGCGAAACAACAACTCGGCAACGACACATGCTTCCATACTCGGTCCCCTTCGCATGGTGACAGAATACGTATCCCAGCCCTCCTCGCAAAGGTTTTCCAAGTCAAGATACACAAAACAAAAAAGGAAGATCGTCTAGCTGGCGGGTTGTATATTGAAAGGTAGAACTGCGTACGCATACGTGCCAGTTGCATTGACTGCTTCGTAGCCTATCATCACGTTGATGCTGAAGTTCGCGTTACTGAACACATCGCTCCCCAACACTCTAACCACCACGCTCTCATCTGGGCCTACGAATGTGCCGTCAAACAGTGTGGCTCTAGTCCGGCAGTGGCCGATCTGGTTCCTCACATCCTCAAAAGGTTTCGCATGGACTCTGTATAATCTCCCCCGAGAATCTTGCTGAGCGAGAAGCAACAAGTAGGATATCGGACTGCTTCATTATGGAGCTGCGTCCTCGCGTACAATGAGCTACTGCAGAAATGTCCATTTTTGGTGCGGGGGATGGGGTTTGAACCCATGCAGCCCTGCGGCAACAGGTCCTAAGCCTGTCTCCTTTGGCCAAACTCGGACACCCCCGCTTCATTGGAGAATGACAAAGACTGAGATTAGCTCCTCTTATATTTATCTAGTTTCAGAGACAGGAAAGTTTGATAAAGTAGTGTGCCGTTGCACTGAAACTGACGCTTGTTCAATTCAATGCAGAAAAGGTCGGTGATGAGTAGTGAGTAACGATAAGCGACGCGAGAAAGGCGCAAATGAAAACATCAAAGGCGGAGAACCGAAGCCCCTGAAGATGGTAGAACGGAAGCTGATTGCAGAGCTCATGAAGAATTCGCGGAGAAGCGACAGGGAACTCTCAAAAGTCATCGGTGTTTCTCAGCCTACGATAAGCAGGATGGTCAAGAGGCTGGAGACGGAAGGTTTCATAAAAGAGTACACGATGATACCTGATTTTCGAAAACTTGGCTACGAGCTAATTGCTTTGACCTTCCTGAAGCTGAAAGGGAGCCTGAGTCATGAAGAGACACAGAAGGCTCGAGAGACTGTTAAAGAAAGAATCAAAGAAAGCAAGTTTCCAATAGTGATGCTTGAGCGAGGAATGGGCTTGGGATACGGCGGAGTACTCGTATCCGTCTACGAGAACTACGCAAGCTACACGGAGCACATGAACTGGCTCAGAACTTACCAGTTCTTAGAACTATCGCACTTGGAAAGCTTCATGATAAGCCTAAACGACAGAGTCCGGTATAGACCGCTCACTCTCGCCTTGCTAGCAGAGCACGTGCTGAAGACCAAGAAAAACGGCGGCACCACGTAGCAACAGCCAGCACCAACACATTCTATGAAGAAACACCCAACGTCAAGACATGGGCGATCTAATCTTCCAATAAGCAATCGTTGGGTATTCTGTCAGAGCCTCAAACCAGACAGAAAACTCTAAATTGTCTCGTGAATGTTGTTTCCTCAAGAAAAAGCCGCGCCTCGGTAGCCTAGCCCGGTGGGGCTCCGCCTTGGTAAGGCGGGGGTCGCGGGTCCGAATCCCGCCCGAGGCTCCATCAAAGTCCCCGGCGACTTTCATCATGTTGCCAGAACGTTTCTGAGCGTTGTAGAGTTGAATCGCTTGTCTTCGGTTATACAATTTATATATGCATTGCTGACAATCAAGGTAAAGAGGGAATTGCCTAGTGCTCTTGGATGATCCCCTAACTCTCACAGTAATTGTGGCAGGGGTGATTATCTTGTGCTCGGCTGCTGCTTTTGTACTGTGGAAACGTGGAAAGAAGGACAAAAAGAAAGAGGCCACCAGGAAAGACGAGCTGGAGCCTGAGCTGAAAGGTTACCCCTTCAGGGTTGGGAAGAGTGTTCCACATGAAGAAGCTTCAAAAGCCAAAGATGAGTTGCGCATGCTGGACCTAGAAAGGGAAATCCTGAGCGACGCAATAAGAAGGCTTTATGAGGCGCATGCAGAAGGGAAAATTTCGGAGCAAGAGAGAGAAAGACTCGCAGAAACATACAAGTCCAGAATGATGACGGTGAAAGACGCGATTTCAAAAGACGAATCAGTTGTGGCTTTGCATGAGCTTGAAGGTATGCAGCAGGACTTGATGAAGCTTTTCAGCGAACGTTTCGACGATCTGAGCACAAAGATAGAAGAGCTAAGAATAAAGACAGAGGCAAAACAGATAAAAGAAATAACGATTGTGCCCAAGACACTGGAAACTGAGACTCTTGAAAAGGAAGAAGAAGACAAAGCAAAGAAAAGGAGAAAACCAGCAACGGCCAAGTCCACTCCGAGAACAGAAGCAGAACGGCGAATCGAAGAAATACGGGCAGAAGTCGAAAAAGTTCTAGACAAGCTGGGGCAGATGGAAATTGAATCCTGAACAAGATTGGGTTGAACAAGCAAAGAAGAACGCCGCAAAAGAAGCAGTGAAACATGTTGAAGACAGTTTCGTAGTCGGTCTGGGAAGCGGAACCACCGCAGCCTACGCGATCGAAGAACTGGGAAAAAGAGCAAAGAAGAAAAGTCTTCAAATTCTAGGCATTCCAACGTCATACCAAGCATTCATGCTCGCAGTCAAACATGCAATATCGATAACGACGTTAGAGGAACACCCGACGATCGACTTGACGATAGACGGCGCTGACCAAATAGACCCTGAACTTAGCCTGATCAAAGGTATGGGCGGCGCCCTCGCACGCGAAAAAATCGTGGCTTTCGCCTCAAAGAAACTCGTAATCATCGCGGATGAGAACAAGAAAGTCCAAACCCTAGGACAAAACGGTCACCCAGTCCCCACAGAAGCGCTACCGTTTGCAGCGTCTCTTGTTATGCGCAAGATGCAGGAAATGGGCGGGCGCCCGGTTCTGAGAGAAGGAAAAGGAAAGGTCGGTCCAGTCATAACAGACAACGGCAACGTTATCATAGACACCGACTTCGGCCCAATACAAAAGCCAGCTGAACTGGAACACAAACTGAAATGTGTTTCAGGAGTAGTTGAAACAGGACTCTTCATAGAAATGGCCGACATCGTCTACATCGGAAAACACTCTGGCGTAGAAAAACTCTTTGGAAAAACAGTTCGCAAATGTTAAACAGCACTTCTCAAACAGCATGTTCTTCTAGCAGAGTTTGTAATTGACGCACGGAGGAACAGGAAGTCATGAAATACCATCTTAGACGGAAAGACAAAGAAATAACTGACCTAACCGAACTGAAGAAGATTCTCAAATCCACAAAATACGTGACAATCGCACTTTCCATGGACAACCAGCCATACCTAGTCTCACTAAGCCATGGCTACGACGAGACCCAGAACTGTCTGTACTTCCACTGCGCTAAAACCGGCAAGAAAATCGACTACATAAGGTCAAACAACAGTGCCTGGGGACAAGCACTCACAGACCAAGACTATGCAGAAGGAGAATGTGATCACCTGTTTGCCTCCGTCCACTTCAAAGGCAAGATAACATTCGTAGAAGACCCAAGAGAGAAACGGGCAGCCATTGAATGCATAATTCGACAACTAGACAAAAACCCTGAAACCATGGTCTCAAAACTGAAGCCTGAAAGACTGAACGCCGTCCACATCGGCAGAATAGACATCACAGAAATGACGGGCAAGAAACATGAAACGAAAATATGAGAATCCTCAATGCCCCGGAATACTCCCAGGTCAACCCCTCAGGGGGTCCGACAGTAAAGGACAAGGAGAGAAGGCAAGTTCTCTGCCGGCCCCAAACTCATTCACAATGTCTAACAATACATATTAGATACACACAGATTTAACTTTTTTCTTATCGTTTCCAAAGACAAAGCTGAAGGAACGAATATGCCAAGGCACAGTTCGGGGTGTTTCATGGAAAAGCAGGCAAAGATGTCGAGAAAGCGTTTAGGTATAACTGCAAAAGACTTTAGAACCAAATAGTCTTAAATTGACCTTTGCAATTCAAATTAGTCTAGCACTACAAAGCCGGGGTAGCCTAGCCTGGCCAGGGCGCCAGACTCATAATCTGGAGAACAAGAAAGAGGGGCATAGTAGGCGCCCGATGTCCAGAAGTCGCGGGCTCGAATCCCGCCCCCGGCACCAGAAAAGTGAGAGCTACTCAATTTCTATCAAGGTCAAGTTTCTCGTGGATATCTCCAGCTGTTCGCCAAAGCCTCTTTTGACATACGCATTCTTCAAGGCGACTCGCTTTCCAACAGTCAAAGACTTTGCAGTTGCGGCGTGCTGTCTCCAAGCTGTGACCCAGATAGTTCCCGTGCTATCTCTCAGTTCGAAAAGCGCGAGCTCAACAGCCTCTCCTGCAGTTGTCTTCACATTTCTGGTCTCGGGCTTGCTGGCTACTTCTCCTCTAACATTGACTTTGCTCATTTCTTCCTTCAAGCTTGCTATTTCCAGAAAAATCTCTTCTGACGCAAGAGGCTCGATGTAGGTTCCAGCATCAACATGAACTTCAAGGCCTCTTTCTACTCCTTCTTTGAGTCTCGCACTGACGATCTGCAATGAATTGCTCTCTTTCAGTATCAGCTCAAGCTCATCCACTTTTTCGTTCCAGACCACAACCTGTATTTCGTCCGAGTCATCAGCTAGTACAAATCGCATGACCTTGCCAGTGCTTGAATCGTGTCTCTCAAACGTGGACACGGATGAGGGGTATCTGACAATGCCTGCAATGTTCACTCTTGCGCTTTTCCTGACTCCTGCGAGCTCTTGGATTCTTGTGTTGAATGTCCTGATTGTTGGATAATTATTCGCGTCCACATCATGCGGGTCTACTTCTGCTTTGCAGTTTTCTCCGGTATGCAATTCAACGTTTCCACCAATATCTTCCCGTGTATATCCATGCATGAAACGGACAATCTG
>Ga0315288_10008266_pt1 | contig 13142 bp, 15 predicted proteins | sample YL17G11_20_MG_FD_203454 | JGI IMG/M metagenome (GOLD analysis project Ga0315288, IMG submission 203454) | Sediment microbial communities from Yellowstone Lake, YNP, Wyoming, USA - YL17G11_20 | ecosystem: Environmental > Aquatic > Freshwater > Lake > Sediment | place: USA: Wyoming | collected...
TCGACGCTCCACGCAGCCAAAGGGCGAGAGTGGGATGCGGTGATCATCCCGGGTTTCCAGGAGGGCATGATCCCTCTCGAGGGGGCCGACCTTCAGGAGGAAAGGAACCTCGCCTTCGTGGGGATGTCGCGCCCGCGCTTCCATCTCACGCTGTCGCTCAACCGGGCACTGCCGCCCAGCCAGTTCCTCGCACTTCTCCCTGTCCAGGTGACAAGCTGGCTCTCGCACTAGGGGCGTGCGGGACCCCCCGGTGCTAGAATGTTCCAGGCAGGCCGATGGATGAGAAACCCGATCTGATCTTCACCTTGCAGAAAGCAGGTGTCGCACTCCCCCGCCACACGGAGCGCCCCTTCTTCGTGTTCTGTCCGTTTCACAAGGACCAGCGGACGCCCAACATGCGCGTGGATCCGCGGCAGGGCGTCTTTCACTGTTTCGCCTGCGGCGCCGGTGGGGACGCCATTTCCTTTGTAGGGCTGCAGCTCTTCGGCCCTGGCTTCAACCACCGCGACGCGCAGATGTTCAAGCAAGTCTTGGAGGCGCTCGAGCGCTATCAGGTTCCGAAGGTCGAATACCGTCCGCCGCCTCGTCCCAAGGAGCTCAGCCGGGATATCGTCCAGGTTCTGACGCTGGCTGCGCGTGTCTACCATCTGGCGCTGATGGGCAAGGCCGGCGCCAAGGCCCGCAAGCTGCTCAAGGACCGCAGGATCGACATCGAGGACATGCGGCGCTACCGGCTGGGGTACGCGGCTCCAGGCGCGCTGGTTGGTGCGCTGGCTGGCTATCCCCCGTCGCTGCGCACAGCGGCCGAGGAAGCCGGGCTGTTTGTGATGGGCAAGGACGACAAACCAAGGGAACTGCTTGCCCGACGGATCATCTTCCCTGATGTGATGCGCAATGGCTCGGTCCAGCATATGCTCGGCCGCTCAACGGATCCCAACTCGAAGGCGGCCTACAAGTACTTCGCCCTCAGCGGGCTCCGGCGCACCATCTGGGGACTGGGCAGAGCCAGCAGGACCAAACCGGTCATCCTCACCGAGAGCACGCCGGACGCTGTCAACCTGCTCCAGATGGGGTATCAGGGAGCGGCCGTGGGCGGGACCGGGATCGCCTCCTACCTTCTGCAGGCGCTCAAGAAGTTCGACCTGGTCATCCTGCCTCAGAACGACGAGCGCGGCCAAGGGGCCGTCTGCACCTGGAGTGAACTGCTGGTGAAGGCCCGCGTTCTGTGGGATTACCCCTACGCCGAGGGCGAGAAGGACCTCAACGACCAGGTGAAGCGCTGCGGGCTGGCCGAAAGCAGTGCGACGCTTCGCCGAGCACTCCTGCAGGTCGGGGTCCGGATCGAGATCGGCTAGGTTCACGTAGCCCGTGAGCACGGCACAACCGCGGTCCGCATACCCTGGGCAGGGAGCCTAACTACGGAGAACTCGTGTTATACTCCTATATAGGAATGTATAACGGCCCGAAAGGAGCACCTGGTCATGGCACTGAAGGTCTCTGAGAAAGGCTGGGTCGTCATCCCAGCAGAATTACGCAGGAAATACGACCTCAAGCCTGGAACCGAAGTCTACGTCGTGGACTACGGGGGGGTTCTCAGCCTTGTCCCTGCCGCCGAGAATCCCCTTGAGCAGGCGGAGGGCATGCTCCGTGGGGAGACGCGGCTCACGCAGTCTCTGCTTCGAGAGCGCAAGAAGGACTTGAAGCGTGAGCGCTGACCCTGCGTACTACATCCTGGACAGCTATGCGCTGCTTGCGTACCTCGGCGACGAGGCAGGCAAGAAGCGCGTCAGGGAGCTTCTCGGGAGTGCTACCCGCGGACAAAGCCGTGTCGCCATGTCGCTGATCAACCTCGGCGAGGTGCTCTACATCACGGAAAGGGAGTTGGGACTCGCGAGAGCGCAAGAGGTGGTGGCCATGTCCGAGCAGCTGCCTCTCGAGATCGTGCCTGCGACAAGGGAAGCCGTGTTCCTCGCGGCTCACATCAAGGCGCGATATCCTGTGGCCTACGCCGACGCCTTCGCGGTTGCTGCCGCCCGATCACTGAATGGCGTTCTCCTGACCGGCGACCCAGAGTTTGAAGCGGTGAAGGAGCTGGTGGAGATCGAGTGGATACAGCACGCGTGAAGATGGGCAACACCGTTCTGCTCCCCCGAAGGAACATTCCCCCCCAAGTGATACGGTAGAAGTCGCGCGGCGCAGTCGAAGCGCTGCGCCTTCCTCGAACTCGGCGTCCAGATCGAGATCGGCAAGGATCCCCAGCGCCGTTCCGCGCTTCCGGCCGCGCCGTCCCTCGACGCGGCCTCCTTCCATTTGGAGATCCGCATGAACATCTTCGAAGAGGTCTACGCTCAGCTGAACGCGCTGCCGCCCGGGGAGCGTGTCCACTTGCTCCGGCAGCTTCTGCCGCCCCAGGAGCTGTTCGCTCGCATGGACGGAACCCGGTTCATCATCCGCAAGCGCGGGCTGCGGATCTTCGACACCTCGACCCTGCTTACGCAGGCGGGAATTCCGGAAGACGATCCCCGCAACCAGGTCTTCCGGGAGCTCCGTGGCGGTCTGCTGGACCGCCAGATCCCGGACGTGCTCCGCTCCATCGCTGCCCGCATCGACACGATCTGCGCCCGCAGCGGCGCCATCCAGGTTTGGGAGGGAGGCCGCAAGGCCTGGTGGGTGCCGGTCGCCGGCACCAGCAGGTTCGAGCGGGCCGTATGGGAGGTCATCCAGGAGTTCGAGGCTGCCCGGGACCGGCTTCTGCTTGAGAACTACGAGGGGGTGCGCGCTACAGCCGAGGAGCGCTGGAGCGAGTCGTCGCTGGCGGCGTGGGACAACCTCCAGAAGCTCGGCAAGCCCATCAGCCGCGACGAATTCGTTACTTCGAGCATGGCCACCTTCGCCGATCTGTTCCCCACACGGGATGAGATCCGCCGAAAAATCCATGTCGACCTGGTCCCGGTCCAGCGTCCGCTGCCGGAGAAGGTCGAGCGAATCCTGCTCGACTTGCGCGAGGCAGAGAGGAACAAACTGGAGGCCGAAGCCGGAGCCGCCCGCGAGCAGATGCGGTTGCACGACCTCGAATCTCAGGTCAAGCAGGCCGAGGTCGCCAACCTGCGCCACGAGCGCACGCTGCGCGACAAGCTGCTGCGGGAAGCGCTCGATCCTCAGATCGAGCAGGCGAAGGAGATCCTGCTCCAGGCCCAGGCCAGCCTGATGCGTGTGGCCAGCGAGATCTTCGACGTTCTGGAGTCGGGCGGTGACGTCTCGCCGGCCACTATGGGCTCGTGGAACCGACGCCTCGAGGCCCTGGCCGTCCTCAGCAAGGGGAATGTTCCCCTCGAAGAGGCTCTCTCACAGCTCAAGAGGCTCAAAGAAGATACCAAAGCCCAGGGCAGGCCCAGCCCTGAAGCTCTCAAACAGGCCAGTACTCAAGTGGAGAGGGCTTTCACCGAACTTGAGAGGCGCGCCGCCCAGGAACTGCATGCCGATCAGATCTGGCAGCTGATGCGCGGCGGCCGGGGCGAAGAGGCGCTCCAGAGAATCGCCGAGATCCGCAACCGGGCTAGCAACAACCTCAGCGAAGTCGATGCGCTGTGGAAACTCGTGTCAGGCATCGCGGCGCAGAACGAGATGCTGGCGGAGCATACCGCAGAGACGGTTGACGCCGGCAAGACACTGATCCCTCAGGAGGTGCTTCATGGGTAACGTGACACTCCACAGCCGCTACACCGTCCCGGTGTCCTACCGGGAAAGCGGCGTGGCTTCTTGGGGCACGCACGCCGTAGCTAGAACCGGCCACGTTTCGCCCCAACGGGCCTGTCCGGCCCGATGCAAGATGTTGAGCGCCGCGTTCACATCGCGGTCTAGCGATAGGCCGCAAGAGCACGACACCCAACGGTCTGCCAAAGAAAGGTTCTCAAACACGGTTCCACAATGAGAGCAAGTCTTGGACGTATAGGCTGCCGCTACCAGATACACCACGCGACCGGCTCCTTCCGCCTTGTGCGCGATGAGCTGTTTCAGGTAGCTCCAGCCCGCATCCAAAATGCTCTTTGCCAGGTGGCGATTGCGGACCATGTTCCCAACCTGCAAATCCTCCAATGCAATCCGGTCGTAACGAACAACCAGATCGTGCGCCAGCTTCTTGAGAAAGTCGCTGCGCCGGTTGGCGATGTGTTCGTGTTGCCGCTGCAAGACAGCGACGGCCTTACGCCGATTGCTCCCGCCCAACTTCCGGCGCGAAACCCGGCGCTGCAAGACGCGCAGCCGGGCTTGCTCGGCCTGATACCACTGCGGGTTTTCGACCGCCTGGCCGTTGGAGAGCGCGGCCAGATGATGCACGCCGACATCTATGCCGACTTCGTCCCCGGTCGGTGGAAGTGGGCTGGCTCCGACTTCACAGCCAAAGGCGGCGTACCACTGCCCCGCTTTGTGCAGGAGCCGAACAGTCTTGACTGCACCCTCGATAGGCCGATGCCAGCGAACCGGGATGCGCCCAACCCCCGACACTTTCAAGCGCCGACCGTCCAGCTTGAAGCCGTTGCCATATTCTTTCAAGCCAAACCCGTGAAAGCGGTCGCGGCTCTTGAAGCGCGGGTAGCCGGGAGTCTCGCCTGCCTGCACCCGTCGAAAGAAAGCATTGAAGGCTTTGTCCAAATCCTGCACCACCACCTGCAAGATGTGGCTGTGGATGGGCGCGGCGTAGGGGTTCGTATCTTTCAGTCCCTTCACCTTGCGGAGTTGGGCATACTTGCCGATGCTCCGCTTCTCTGTTTCCCAAGCGGTCTTGCGTTCATCCAGACAAGTGTTGTACCAGCGGCGGCACGTCTCAAGCGTCTGGGACAACAGGCGCTCTTGGGTGCGCGAGGGATACAGCCGGTACCTAAACGCTTTGAACATCTACAACCCCTTCTGCGCGGCGATGTACCGCTGGATGACTTCGCTCGATACGTTGCCCGCTGTGCTGGCGAAGTACGAGCGCGTCCAGAGCGACGGCAGCTTTTTCAGGGACGAATACTTCTGCCGCAGTTCATGGGAGGTGAGGCCCTTGCACTCTTTCACGACCTCCGCAGCCGAGGTCGTCGGCCAGGCTCGGACAAACAAATGAACATGGTCCGGCTGAATTGCCAGTTCGATAATCTTCCAGCCCTGCTCGGCGCATTTCTTTTCAATCAGCGCCTTACAGTCTTTGGCGATGGCCCCAATCAGAACAGCCTTGCGGCGCTTAGGAGTCCAAACCAGATGATAGACAATCAGATGAACGCGGTGTTCGTCCCGCTGGTATTCATTAGCCATGTAGATAGTATAATACTATCTACAGTCATATCAAGCGCAGTTCTGGCTAAAGCCGAAGAACAAACCCGCCTAACCACTGCGGTTACACCCGTCTCGGTGCGCCGGGGCGGCGGAAACCGCGTGGCTTGCGGCCGGTTTCAATCGGTCATCATTGCGTCGCAGGTGCAGTTCGTCAACCTGACAGGTCACGAGATCCGCCTGGGCGGCGGACTGGTCATCCCCAAGGCTCCCAGTCCCACTCGCGTCATCAACGGCCGGGCGCACGACGGGAAGCTCGTGCTGGACGAGTCGGATGAGGTCATCCCCATCTATCGCTTCGACTCGGGCGGCCACATCGTGGGGCTTCCCGATCCGCAGCCCGGCGTGATCTACATCGTGAGTCCCATTGTCCGCAAGGAGCTCACACAGCGCGGCGCCAAGCGTCCGGATGTCTTCTCGCCCTACGCGATCGAGTCTCGCTTCGTGAAGGGCAGGGATGTACCATGCGCGACCGCCCTCGCACGATAGTCACCTTGCTGATCGCCCCGGATTCCCCGCTGGCCACGGGCCGCCTGCCGAAGGGCACAGCGCACGACCCCGAAGGGATCCGGGCGGCCTTTGATCCTGTGTCCTACGGTGCCCTGCGAGCGAGCATCGGCGACTTCATTCCCCTCAGTGAGGTAATCGCCATGTTCGAGGACGCGATCCAAAAGAAAGGTCAGCCCAATACTGACGCAGAGCGAACGAAGCCCTCATCGGAGGACGTTGCATGACACCGGTCACGTTGCGCGCATCTGGCTACACCTGGAAGTGCGCGGAGTGCGGCCGTGAGAACTACACCGGCCGTGCGCCAGCCTCGGTCCGCTGCACCCAGTGCCATGCGGAATTCGAGGTCAAGGCGCTCCAGCACCGTCGAGCGGAATCCGTCGATCTGAAGCGAAAGGAGGTGAATACGCCGGAACCAACGCCGCTGATGCCGCTGTTTGCGGAATCCCCGCCGATGGCGGCGGAGGACGAGATCCCCTTCTAGGCCGAAATCCGATTCATCGGCCAACGAGCAGACCCACGGGTCTGCTCGTTTTCGTTCCTCTGAGGAGAATGAAAATGAGCATGTCGATCAACGCAATGCAGCCGACGGGCGAGTTCTCGGTCCCCGGAACCCGCTATCCGGTTACCAGCGACACCATCCGGGCGGCTGTGATGGAACTCAGCCTGCATGAGCGCAGCCAGGTGGAGACCTACCTGGCCGGCGGCGCCGAGCCGAGCGATTCAGCCAAGCAGTCGCTCCGGCATGCCGTCGTCGAGATGGCCGAGGAAAGGAAGAAGCGGACCTTCCCCGCAGGGAAGATCCGCTCCTAGTCAATCAGTAGTATAGCACAACGGGCCGTCAGCGCAAGTGCTGGCGGCCCGTTCGATCTCCCATGAGGACTCGCTCGCGCGCGGCCCACCTCAGCGGGCAGAGGGCGGCGCCAGTGGGCGGGATCTCTGCTAACCGGAGATCAAGACGAGGAGACAACATTCTTATTGTCTTATGGTAGAATAGCAGAGTGGTCGTGCCTTGCACCGGACAGGAAGATGGCGATGGGCGAAATACTCCATGAGCGCCAGTACTGGATGACGAGATCGAAGCTCCGGGAGCTTGAGGCCGAACTCGAAAGGGCCCGCGGCAACGCCGATCAGCTTCCTTCTCGAATGCATGAAGCTGTGCTCAAGTCACTGAACTCCCGAATTGTAGGCCTGGCTTGCGAGATCTCAGTGTATGAGGCGACAAAGAAATCGGGGGGTATGCGTTTCGACTTCGAGTCGTTGGCAGATCTTCCGCTTGCCCTACTTAGAGCACGATTATCGCTTGGCTGGACCCAAGAGAGACTGGCCGAGGAACTGAATATGAGGAAACAGCAGATTCAGCGCTATGAGAGGACGTTCTACGAATCGGCGAGCTTCCGACGAATCCTCGAAGTCGCTAGTGCTCTCGGCGTCGGTGTCTCGGGTACTGCAAAGACGTATTCCGATCGAGTAAGTCCGAGCGGGCTTGATCGTCAGGCCGTACGTCAGACTCTTGCTGGCTTCTCTGCAGCAGCAGCTTTCCAGGACGTCGAACACCGTCTACGTCTTCGCGCAATGACAACCCTAGAAGCGCGCGAGATCTTCGACGATCTCTGCAAGACATACTCCTGGCTCTCCGAAACTCACGGGACCACGACCATGGCCAGGGACGAACGACTCGTGCATCGGCTCTCCCTAGGACGTGCCATGGAAGCCTTGGCCAGAAAGCGAGGCGATCTTCCGTGAATCCCCAGATCATGGCCGCGCTCATCATGCATGATTTCTTCTTCGAAGCCCACAAGGTCGAATATGCAGTAATTGGAGGGATCGCCTTACAGTTCTGGGGCGAACCGCGATTTACCCGCGATGTCGACATCACCGTCGAGAACCGTATGGGTCTCCCGGAACTCTTGAAGGTCACCACGGAGGCTTTTGGATCACGCGTGCCCGACCCACTCAAGTTTGCTGAAGCCACCCGAATGATCCTCCTCCAGATAGAGAAAGTGGATGTAGACATAGCGCTTGCCTTCCCCGGCTATGAGGAGCACCTTTTCAGGAACGTGACCGCGTTCGAAGTAGAGCAAGGGAGGGAATTGAGGATTTGCTCAGCTGAAGATCTCATCATTCATAAGGCAGTTGCTGGCCGCCCGCAGGACCTCGCCGACATCAAGAGCATCGTCTACCGCCAGGGTGACAATCTCGAGGTCAAGTACATCCGAAGATGGCTCAGGGAGTTTGCAGATGCTCTCTCGGATCGCACGATTCCGGACCGTTTCAACAGAGCGTGGCAGAGCAGGTAGGGGAGGCGCGGTCATGTAGAGTCTCCTTACAAGGCACAACAGAAGACATCAAACGAGCCGTCGGCGCATTTGCTGGCGGCTCTCTGCATTCCGCGTACATGCAGGGAAAGGAGGTCAAGGAGATGGCCAACTGAGCGGCAGGTTCACCGTATGGGACCTGAACGATGCCTTGGGCGAGATGCTGCACGACTAGGTGGTCCTTCAGGAGTGCGAGATCAGTGACGAAGAAGGCGCTCCGAGAAACGGGCTCGAGATCCAGGATCTGCCCGAAGTGCACCGTAGCGAGCAGCCCTTGGCATCTGGTGCAGCATGGTCACACTACGGCGGGGCTGCCGAGATAAGCGTCTGACTGCGGATCCCGGTGCATGTCGATCACCGATTCCGGTGCATGCCGATCACGGGTTGCGGCGCATGCCGAGCACCCGAATCTGGCCTGCAGGTGACCCATGTCCTCGCCATGTCTCCGGACCTCGATCCTCTGATCGGCTCCGAAGTGATAGAGGAAGGCTACTTCGAGGACTGAAACTCATGCAGGAAGGAGGTGGTGAGGCTCCTTGCTTCACGGCAGGGAGCCGCACCTGTTTTCCATGGTCAATTTCACGCACACGATCACGCCCGACCCCGAGGTGTTGGCGGTCATTGTCACCTGCACGGAGTTCAGCAGACTTGAGGACGGCAGCGCCGTGGCCAGGGTCGACCCACGGCTTGAAACCCCGCTCCTTCAGCGCACCGAGCGGGTGTTCGCCGAGCTCGGCGGCCAGTGGGACCGCCAGCGAAACGCCACCGTTCTGCCACCCGGGGTCGACCCGGATCGGCTTGTGGAGCAGCTTCTGGATGGCGGCTCGGTTACCCTGAAGGCCAGTCTGGCACTTTCGGTCTAGGGGTGGGCCTCTTCATTCCTGGACTTACAGAACCGAAGTGGCCCCTTCGCGGGACGGCTATGTCCCGCGCAGACGGCTCGGATTTCCCTATAATATAGGCAAACTCAAACTCGACTACTCACGGTGCATCGTTGGAAGTGGTGCGTTTCCTGCTACCAGCTTCTACAGTATCGACGGCGTGCCTGAGGAGATGTCTTCGCCAATGAAAAGGCGGAAGCTCTTTCTGATGGTTGTTCCTGTATTGGTACTTGCAGCGTCAGTGTTTGCGCCCGCCGACGCTCGGCCCCCGGCGGTGAACATCAGTCTACCGGAGTCATACATCGCGAACCCTTGTCCCGGCCGGTATATCAGCCATGGCGGCAGCGGCCCCGGCCAGGTCTTCTGCCTGTCACCGACGAACACCGTTGCGTCCATCAATGTGCCGGCCCCCTGGTTGTCCAGTAGGGCTCCGGCCCTGAGCCTCGTCAACTTCCCTACTTTCTTCCAGCTCGACTGGGACGCGGCATCCCTCGGCTTCCAGGATAGCCCCGCTCTCACGGTCTCCTATCCATCCGGTGGCGCTACGGACAGGCTTGTCAATGTCCGATTTCAGCTACGCCTCCGCCCCATCGAAGCCTCCGCACCAGAGAATGGTCTGGCAACGGGCAATCTAGCCTTCGCGGCATCATCCGGGGTCGTCCTCGTCAATGCTGCGGACACGGGGAATGCGTACTACGACTATGCCTGCACCGCCGGCATTCCGGAAATCAACAGCCCCGCCAATCCCCTGCTCACGGTAGCCATCGCCCAAGGTGGTTATCGGAGTTGCGATGCGATACGTGGTCTTCTCTCCAGCAGCATGGGCAACCCATTCCGGGAAGCCCTTGAGCGCTATCCCAATTGGACCGCTCCCACCATGGCTCAGTTCCTCGCCTTCTCCCCCTATGCCTCGATCTACGGACCTGGCATGGACCATGGCTCGCCAGCATTCCAGATCGAAGCCACAACCTACGCCATCGTTGAAGCTAGGCCAGTGTGGGACCAACACACAGAGCGCAGCGAGCAAACGATAGTCGACTGTAAGTGGGAATACTGGCGAGAATACGACTTCATCGACTGGAGGCGCTGGCCCGACCCGGTCTACTGTAGGAACGTCACTGTCGTCACATGGGGCACCTACTGTGAACCTGCTCGAGGCAACTGCCCATACGGCCACCCTGACGACTGGTGGACCCCCGTGGCTCTTGTTGAAGCTCACGTCGTTCGCGGCCCCGACGGCACCTACGGCACCACCTACGACTTCGCCTCTGTTCAGTCGCAAGCCCTTCTAACAGCACCGTAGCCAACCCGGCACACGCTTCCTCGGACCTCTGGCATCCAGGCCAGAGGGTCTTTGTTTTCCCCTCAAGACTCCGATCTGCACGCTCCGCGAGGGACCCCTATGTCCCGTTTGGGAGACGCCTATGTCCCGGACAGGCGACCCTAGAAGTGCTACCTTGGGATCAAGAACGACGTGAACGGGAAAGGGAGGTTGACATGCAGGCTCCGTTGGTGATGGTCACGATCGGGTTGGTGGGGGGATCGGTGCTTCTCTCTCAAACGTTGCTGCGGTTGGTGTCTGACTGGCGCTATCGTCGGTTGGTGAACGAGCGCCTGGAACGCATGACGCTCGACATGCGCATCAAGAGCGCACTCGGGTAAGGGGGGACCCAGGGGGCAGGGGGAAAGGCCCGGCAGTCTTTGGGTCGGTAGAACGGCGGTCGCCTCCCTTTCCTCTCACGCCTGCCGGGCCTCTGCTCCCCCCAGCGAACAACCCAGGTGACCAAGGAGGTGCAGTGGTCACACAGATCCAGGCCCCGCCCATGCCCCAAGGTATGGGCGGGATTGTTCTCTCAGATAACTCCCACAAAGTCCTCTCGCTGCGGTTCCTCCGCAAGGGCCCAGATGGACAGCCGGTCGAATCCCCCGAGGAAATGCTGTGGCGAGTTGCCTGCCACGTTGCTTCGGTTGAGTCCCAGTGGGAGGGCGAACCTCAGCAGATCGCAGCCGCCTTCTACGGCATCCTGGCCAGCAAGCGTTTTCTGCCGAACTCTCCAACCTTCACCGGCGCCGGCACCCCGCTGGGCCAGCTCGCTGCCTGCTTCGTCCTTCCGATCTCCGACGATATGGGCCGCAAGCGTGCAGGGATCTTCCAGACCCTCCGCGACGCTGCCCTCATCCAGCAGACGGGCGGGGGGAACGGCTTCTCCTTCAGCAGGCTTCGCCCGAAGGGAACGATCGTCAAGTCCTCCTCGGGCCAGGCAACCGGTCCCGTAGGCTTTCTGCGGGTTTACGACCAGGCCTTCGGCGAGGTCGCCCAGGGCGGGACACGGCGGGGTGCCAACATGGCCGTCCTGCGCATCGACCATCCCGATATCGAGGAGTTCCTCACCTGCAAGACGGACGAGAGCGCCATCACCAACTTCAACATCTCCGTCGGCATCCCCGATGCCTTCATGGAAGCGGTTCAGAAGGATGAGTGGTGGGAGCTCCGCTTCCCGGATGTCCTGGCGCCCGAGTACAAGGACTTCGACGGGACTCTCGCGCAAGCCATCCGGGCGGGGGTGCCTATCAAGACCTACCGGCGCGTGCGGGCGCGGGAGTTGTGGGAGAAGCTCGTCCAACACGCATACAACAACGGCGAACCTGGCGTCCTGTTTCTGGACACGATGAACCGAGCCAATGCCCTGCCGCACCTGTATGAAATCGAGGCCACCAATCCGTGCGGCGAGCAGTTTCTTGGTCCTTACGAGTCATGCTGCCTGGGATCCATCAATCTCGCCCAACACCTGGGCCCCGAGGGCACGCTCGATTGGGCCAGGCTACGGGAGACGGTCGAGCTGGGTGCCCGCTTCCTGGATGATGTGGTCGATGCCAATGCCTTCGTCCCGGAAGTACCTGAACTGCGAAAAGCCGCCAGGCGATCGAGGCGCATCGGGCTCGGGATCATGGGCCTGGCGGATGTGATGTACAACGCCCGCCTGCGCTACGGGTCACCGGCATCACTTGCCCTGGCCAGCAAGATCATGGAGTTCATCCGCTACCACTCCATGTTGACAAGTATCGACCTGGCCCGGTCGCGCGGGCCGTTTCCTGCCATCGCGGGGAGTGTGTATGACCCCGAGCAGCTTTCCTGGAAGCCTCCAGAGCGGCTCGCCGGGATCCCCGTTGATGTGGCTGGGTCGCCTCCGGTCGACTGGCGCCGGGTGGTCGCTGGCATTCGCAAGCACGGCATTCGCAACGCGGCCCAGCTGACCGTTGCGCCCACGGGTACGCTCTCAACCGTCGCGGGCTGTGAGGGATATGGATGCGAGCCGGTCTTTGCCCTCGCCTACCGACGGCATGTTCAGGACGACGGCCGAAGGCTCACCCTCGACTACGTGAGCCCCATGTTCCGGGCTGCTCTCGGTAGCGCAGGTCTGAACGGCAGCGAAGCAGACCGCATCCTGCGCCACGTCCTCGAGACCGGTTCCTGCCAGGACCTCGCTGAGGTGCCAGAGGCGATCCGCGAGGTGTACGTTGTCGCCGAAGATGTGACACCCGAAGAGCATGTCCTCATGCAGGTTGCCCTGCAGGCCTACGTCGACAGCTCGATCTCCAAGACGGTCAATCTGCCGCGAACCGCGACCCCGGACGACGTCGCCCGCATCTATCAGCTGGCCTGGGAGAAGGGCTGCAAAGGAGTCACGGTCTACGTCACCGGATCTCGCGACAAGGTGGTCCTGGAAACGCAGGCGACGGCCCAGGCCAGGACGGAGCTTGCCCGCGATGCCCAGAGTGCCATCTGGAATGCCCACAAGAAACCCAGGCCAGACGCGCTCCCGGGGGTCACCTACAAGCAGGACACGCCTGTCGGCAAGACCTTCGTCACGATCAACAACAACGGGCAGCGCCAACCCTTCGAAGTGTTCATCAATACTGCCAAAGCCGGCTCAGAGATGGCGGCCGTGTCAGAAGCCCTGGGCCGCCTGATCTCCTACATCCTCCGCCTGGCTTCCCCGATCGAGCCGCTCAAGCGCCTCGAGGAGGTCTACCGGCAGTTGTGGGGAATCGGAGGAGCCAGATCAAGCGGGTTTGGCAAAGATCGGGTACGGTCGCTACCCGATGCAGTTGCCCAGGTGCTCGGCCG
>Ga0315288_10008272_pt1 | contig 13138 bp, 13 predicted proteins | sample YL17G11_20_MG_FD_203454 | JGI IMG/M metagenome (GOLD analysis project Ga0315288, IMG submission 203454) | Sediment microbial communities from Yellowstone Lake, YNP, Wyoming, USA - YL17G11_20 | ecosystem: Environmental > Aquatic > Freshwater > Lake > Sediment | place: USA: Wyoming | collected...
TAAAACCTAAATTCTAATGAGGGGACGATATGGTTTGCGACATTTGCGGTAAAAAAGAGGCTACCGTGCATCTTACTGAAATAGTGAACGACAAGATGACGAAACTGCATCTTTGCGAGGATTGCTCTAAGGAAAAAGGCGCGGAGATGGAAGAACATTTCGGACTAAGCGACCTTCTGGCCGGGCTGGCCGATCTGGGCCCGAGCATAGAGCCGGAAATAACGGACACGATAAAATGCCATTCTTGCGGGTTCACCTATCGTGATTTTAAAAAGGTGGGCAGGCTCGGCTGCAGCGAATGTTACGAAGCCTTTAAAAAACAACTCGCCCCGATTTTGAAGCGGATACACGGCGCAGACAGGCACGCAGGTAAAGTTCCTTTAACGCTGGGGAAGACGGTGAAGGACACAAGGAATCTGCAAGAGTTGAAGATTAAATTAGAAAAGGCGATACAGGCCGAAGAATTCGAAGAGGCGGTGAGGTTGCGGGATAAGATAAAGGAACTTGAAATTAAAAATAAGAATGGGAATTAAAATAAGATGACGCTTGAAGATTTTTTAAAACAGGACAGTGAATGGTTAAAGGGGTCGGGACCTAGTTCCAATATAGTCATGTCCTCCAGGACGAGACTTGCGAGGAATCTCGATAAGACTCCTTTCTCAAACTGGGCGAACAAGAAACAGCTTGAAGATATTTTGATATCTGTCAAGGAGGCAGCCCAGGCGAGCAACTTTTTAAAAAATGCCATCTTTTTCAGGTTAAAAGATCTCAACGAGGTAGACAGGCTGTTTCTGGTGGAGAGGCATCTGATGAGCCCGGAACATGCCAAAGACGCAGAGTATAAGGCCGTGATCGTGGACGCAAAAGAGATCGTCAGCATAATGATAAATGAGGAGGACCACCTCAGGATACAAGTGATGCAGTCCGGCCTGAATCTAAGGGAATGCTGGAGGATAATAGACGAGATAGATACAGATTTGAGTAAGAGGCTGTCTTTTGCTTATTCGGCAAGATGGGGTTACCTGACGGCATGTCCGACGAATACAGGGACTGGCTTAAGGGGGTCTGCGATGCTTCATCTTCCCGCGCTCGTATTCACAGGCCAGATAGGCAAGGTCCTGCAGGCTATATCGAAATTAGGCTTAAATGTAAGGGGCCTCTATGGTGAAGGAACTGAGGCTACCGGCAACGTATTTCAGATCTCAAACCAGGTCTCGATGGGCATAACGGAAGAAGATATTATAGACAATATTGAAAGGATAACGAACCAGATAATTTCACGCGAGGACGCCACCAGAAAGACTGTACTCGTCAAGAATAAGGATGAGCTTGTTGACAGGGTATCCAGGGCATACGGCACCCTAAAGAACGCGCACATAATAACCAGCAGCGAGACCGTTACGTTGCTTTCTGCGATACGGCTGGGCGTTGATTTAGGCATAGTCAAAAATCTGGACAGAAGGATGGTTAACGAATTATTCATCCTGACCCAGCCCGCCCATTTACAAAAACTTGAAAAGAAGGTCTTGAGCTCTAATGAGCGAGATATAAAACGCGCGGATCTGATAAGAGAAAAACTTAAATAAAATTAACGTTAGGCTTTCAGCTTTCAGCACGATCTTATAGCTGAATGCTGATGGACGAAAGCTATATGATGGAGGGTAGTAAAAGATGCCGATGTTTAACCGTTTTACCGAAAGGGCAAGAAAGGTCATACTCTTGGCAAAGGAAGAGGCCAAGAGGTTCAACCACGATTATATAGGGACCGAGCACATACTGCTCGGGCTTGTAAGGGAAGGCGAAGGCGTTGCGGCAGCCGTGTTGGCTAGTTTCGGGCTCAGTCCGGACAAGATCAGGCTGGAAGTTGAAAAACTGGTTCAGCCAGGACCCAGCACAGTTATTTCCGGCGACCTGCCTTTTACGCCGAAAGCAAAAAAAGTTATAGAGCTTGCGATGGATGAAGCGCGCTCATTGGGACACAATTACGTGGGGACAGAGCACCTTCTTCTTGGATTGATAAGAGAAGGCGAAGGCGTGGCATCGCAGGTGTTGATGAATTTAGGACTGGAGCTTGACAAAGTAAGAGAAGAGGTGATGAATCTATTGGGCTCAGAAATTCCAGGATATGAGATGGGGCAGAAGGTCTCGCATGCGAAGACCCCTGCATTGGATGCGTTCGGCAGGGACTTGACAAAATTGGCCAAGGACAATAAACTCGACCCGGTCATCGGCAGAAAGAACGAGATAGAGCGCGTGATCCAGATATTGTCGAGGCGCACGAAGAATAATCCTGTACTTCTTGGAGAGGCCGGTGTCGGCAAGACCGCGATAGTCGAGGGTCTGGCGCAGAAGATAATCGCCGGAGACGTGCCGGAGCTATTGAAAGACAAGCGCATAATAATTCTCGATCTGGCGCTTATGGTGGCAGGAACGAAATACAGGGGGCAGTTCGAAGAGAGAATCAAGGCGGTCATGGACGAGATAAAGCGTTCTGAGGACGTCATCGTATTCATAGACGAATTGCATACCCTCGTAGGCGCGGGCGGCGCAGAGGGCGCAATAGACGCATCTAATATATTGAAACCCGCTCTTTCTCGAGGAGAGATACAGTGCATAGGCGCCACGACTTTGGATGAATACAGGAAGCATATTGAAAAAGACGCCGCATTGGAAAGGCGTTTCCAGACGATAATGGTCGAGGCCCCGAGCGTGGCGGAGACCATCGAGATATTGAAAGGCCTGCGCGATAAGTATGAGGCCCACCACAGGGTAAAATTTACCGATGAGGCATTGGAGGCAGCATCGAAGCTATCTGACAGGTACATAAGCGGCAGGTACCTGCCTGATAAGGCGATAGACTTGATAGATGAGGCGGGTTCGCGAGCGAGACTATCCGTGATGACAGCGCCGCCTGATTTAAAGCATATCGAAGATAAGATGGACGTTATAAAGCAGGAGAAAGAAGCCGCAGTTAAGAATCAGGATTTTGAGAAGGCGGCTAAATTCAGGGATGAAGAAAGAAAAATAAAGGACGAGTTGAATCGGATAAAAAAAGAGTGGAAAGAATCCAAGGGGAAATTTGAACCGAAGGTCGGCGAAGATGATATAGCGACCATCGTTTCAACATGGACCGGTATACCGATAGTTAAGCTTGAGGAAAAGGAGCAGGAGAAATTCTTAAAGATGGAAGATGTCTTGCATAAGCGTGTCATAGGTCAAGATGAGGCCATCAGCGCAATAGCGCATGCAGTAAGACGATCTCGCGCAGGCATAAAGGACCCCAAACGGCCCATAGGGTCGTTTATATTCCTTGGACCAACCGGAGTCGGCAAGACCCTGGTAGGCCGCGCGCTGGCTGAATTCATGTTCGGTGATGAGGATGCTGTTATCCAGATTGATATGTCTGAATATATGGAAAAGTTCAATGTCTCTAGATTGGTCGGGGCTCCTCCGGGATATGTGGGATATGAAGAGGGCGGTCAGCTTACCGAGAAAGTGAGGCGTCGCCCATATTCGGTGGTGTTATTGGATGAGATAGAGAAGGCCCATCCCGACGTATTTAACATATTGCTTCAGATGCTTGAAGAGGGCAGGCTCACTGATTCCTTCGGCAGGAAGGTGGATTTTAAGAATACGATAATAATCATGACCTCGAATATAGGCGCGGAGATGCTGAAGAAGCAGGGGTCTTTAGGGTTTAAATCGCAGGCAGAAGAGGTCACTTATCAGCAGATGAAGGAAAGGCTCCTGGATGAGGTGAAGAGGGTCTTCAAGCCGGAATTTTTGAATAGGGTTGATGATATCATAGTCTTCAGGTCGCTTACCAAAGAAGACCTGGAAAAGATAGTCGAGCTGGAGATAAGCGAGGTGGAATCGCGCCTTAAAGAGCAGAACATAAAATTAGAGCTTTCAAAGGATGCCAAAGACTTCTTGATCGATAAAGGGTTCGATAAAGTATTCGGGGCCAGGCCGCTCAAGAGGATAATACAGAGATTTTTAGAGGATCCTTTGGCCGAAGAGATAATCAAGGGCACTTTCAAAAAGGGCGGTACGGTCCAGGGCACGGCAAAGGTCGATCACCTTGAATTTAAAACAGTATAACGCTATTTAATATTGGCATTCAGCTTTCATTAGCTGATAGCCGGCAGACGCGATAGCTGATAGCTCTCAAATGAGACATATAAAGACAAGAAGGCAGTTTAAATCGATATTGATTTTGCTTTTCACTATCTGCCTGACCTTATTTTTTGAAAACAGAATCGAGGCATTCGTCCCGCACCTGAAAAGTTTTGCTGAAGCAAAGATAGAGGAGACGCTTGACGGAAAATTTAAGCTTTCCATAGGCAGTATAGACGGCGGCATCCTGCATCCCTTGACCTTTAACGATATAAGATTAAAGAATAAGAAAGAGGCGCGCCTGTTCCCGTCCCTGGCGATAAGCAGCATCAAGACAAATTACAGGATATGGGACGTGTTTTTTAAAAGGAACGCGAACTCAGCAATATCGAATTTGTTGTTAGCGGATTCGTGCATAGACGTGAACTTTGCGACAAGGAATAGGGAGCTAACGGGTTTTTTAAGGATCGAGCGAGGGCCGGATGGTTCAGAGATTAAAGGGTATGTTTATATATTCGATAAGAACAGGGTAGACTTCAACGGGATAATAAAACAGGATTCTTTCGATGTAGAGATAAAGCTGCGGCCAGGCACTTTGCGGGCCAAGGGCGCTGTAACCGAAAACGGAGACCTCCTGACCGATCTTAAGATCAACCACATTAGTTGGGGAGGCTTCGATATAGTATGCGATGCGGTTTTAAACAATAAGGTCATGAACGTCCCGGATAATCCGAGGATGAGCTACCTGGAAGGAGAGATCGAGACCAAAAATCTTATCTTGAATTATAAGCCGTTCCTGGATCTCAAGACATCTTATAAGATTTCAGGCGGCGTATTGAATATATCGGAACTTAGTTTGGGGGAAGGTTTTAAGGGTTATGGGAGCGTGGCTTTAAAAAGACCTTACAACATTGACATCGATCTGGTGGCAAATAATGTAAGCGTCAGTTGGCTTCTCTTAAACCTCGGTTCAAAGGATACTACCCCATTAATGTCCGGAACGATGAATGGCAAATTCGATTTTAACGGGAGTCTGACAAATTTAAAATCGAGCGCGCATATAGAGATACGAAAAGGGACTATCTCAGGCATGGAATTTGATTATCTTAGCGCCAGCCTGAAAGGCGAGGGTCCGATATTAAGGATAGATGACTCAAGGATAACGCGAGAGAGCGGCTACTTTGTATTGATCGGGGAGATGGACCTGAGGCGGTTAGGCAAGAACACTTTCTTCGATGATATCAAGATGGGAAGCGACGACAAGGCCATTACCTGGGATGGGTGGGATGTCGCTAAGCGGGAAGGCGTTCAGGAAGTCAGGATGAAAAAGAAGCTAAGCGACGATGTGAACCTGGATTTTAAAAAGTTCATTACCGATGAAAAGATAGACGAAAGCATAGGGCAGACGGACGAGGTGCAGTTAGAATATAAACTGCATCCAAACGATAGTTTAAAAATGATGGTGGGGCAGGACAAGGATTTTTTGGGGTTTGAGCACAAAGACCGGTTCTGACACGGTATGTGCGCATTAAAGTGGAAGGCTTTACGCGATGAAAAAATTCGTAGTGATGCTGGGACATCGTTTCATGGATTTCATAAGATACACCGGCGGGTTATCCGTGCTCATGGGCCAGACTCTTTTTTGGGTGCCCATGCCTCCGTTGAGACGGCGCCAGCTATTTGAACAGATGTCAAGGATCGGCGTAGACAGTCTTCCAATAGTATCTTTGATAAGTCTGTTCACTGGTATGGTATTGGCCCTTCAGAGCGCCTATCAGATGCAAAAGTTTTCGGCCGAGATGTATATAGCGTCCCTAGTTGCCTTCTCAATGACGAGGGAGCTCGGACCTGTCCTCACGGCATTGATAGTTGCAGGAAGGGTGGGCGCGTCCATTACGGCAGAGCTCGGTACGATGAAGGTAACGGAGCAGATCGATGCGCTCGAAACGCTGGCCACAAATCCTATAAAGTATCTTGTCGTTCCGAGATTCCTGGCTTTGATCATTATACTACCCCTGCTTACGGTATATTCCGATATCATAGGGATCCTGGGCGGATATGTGATAGGCGTGTATAAACTAGGTATATCGCATTCGCTGTATATGAAAAACACATGGGATCCGCTTAGGTACAAAGACGTCTTTACCGGATTAATAAAGAGCTTCTTCTTTGCCATAATAACATGTATTGTCGCCTGTTATGAGGGGATGACGGCTGAAGGAGGGGCAGAGGGTGTCGGCCAGGCAACGACATCTAGCGTTGTAACGAGTTTTATTTTAATAATAGCGTCAGACTGTTTCTTTACGGCTTTATTCTATTTTGTAGCGAGATAGGAATTAATCCTTGGTTTCACGCAGGGATAAAAAGCTGAAGCCTGATAGCTGAAAGTCGGAAAATGATCGAAATAATAAATCTTTGCAAATCTTTTGACGACCACGTCGTCCTGGATAATTTGAACCTGAATATAAATACCGGAGAGACGACGGTCATCATCGGCAGGTCCGGCTGCGGCAAGAGCGTGCTTTTAAAGCACATCATAGGGCTTATGAAGCCAGACCACGGCCAGGTCTTGGTAGACGGAAAAGACGTTACCAAGATGGATGAAAAAGAGCTTAATGTCACGAGGATGAAGTTCGGGATGCTCTTCCAGGGGGCGGCGCTCTTTGACTCTTTGAATGTCTTAGAGAACGTTGGATTCGCCTTGCTGGAGCATATGAATGCGAGCGAGGCGGAAGTCAAGAAAAGGGTCAAAGAATGTTTGGCCCTGGTAGGCTTGAAGAGTATAGAGGATAAAAAACCAGCGGAACTATCAGGAGGCATGAGGAAAAGGGTCGGCCTGGCAAGGGCCATCTGCCTTAGGCCGCAGATAATGTTATACGATGAGCCCACAACCGGCGTCGATCCGATAATGGGTGATGCCATAAATGATCTTATTTTGGAATTGCATAATAAGCTTAAGGTGACCTCGATCGCTGTCACGCATGATATGACGAGCGCTTATAAGATAGGGGACAGGATGGCGATGATGTATAACGGAAAGATAATAACAGACGGTACGCCTGATGAAATAAAGAATACCAAGGACCCCGTTGTTCGCCAGTTCATAACAGGGGCGGGCAAAGGCCCAATAACAGAAGGCATAGATTTCGAGCATCTTATTTAGTCGGTTTCCAGTCGCTTTCGCTAAAAGATTGGCGGCTGAAAGCTAAAAGTATTATTTTAAGGGAGGATTACGATGGCTGACGCCAGATCAATTGAATTGAAGGTAGGTATATTTATCCTAATAGGTATAGCTATTCTATTTTTAATAGTTTTTTCTATCGGGGATATAAATCTCTCAAAACCCAGTTACCACATAAAAGTCCTTTTTAATTTTGCAAGCGGCATAGGCGGTTCCGCGCCCGTGAGGCTTTCCGGCGTCGGCGTAGGTCAGGTTGAAGGCATACACGTGATATATGACGAAAAAGAAAAGAAGACGAAGGCCGAGTTGACGGCGCGGATAAACGAAGGCATAAAGATCGAAGAGGACGCGAAGGTTACGATAAATACGCTGGGCCTATTGGGTGAAAAATATCTGGAGATATTCCCGGGCACTTCCAGCAAGGCTTTATTAAAAAATAATGACACTATAATAGGACAGGACCCTGTGCCTGTTGAGAGGCTTACCGAAAACCTGGCGCACCTCGCGGACTCGGTGACCATTGTCGTCGACAGGCTCAAGAACGGGGAGGGGACCATAGGCAAACTTTTAGCGGAGAGCGAAGTGTATGATGACCTCAAGGCGATCACCTGCAACTTCAAGGAATTCAGCGCGGATATAAAGAAACATCCTTGGAAATTATTAAGGAGCGAATGAAAAATAACATTGTTCAGAGACATTATAACTTATATATAAAATAAATTTTGTGGAGGTGAACAAGTATGACGATATTATTCTTGAGGATATTCTTTTTTGTCTTATCGACCGTAGTCGGTTATTATGTCGGTTCATTACTAGGGAATTTTAATTCAGCGATGGCTTTGGCCGGAGGGGCAATAGGTTTAATCAGCTCTATTATAATAATTATATTAGAAATGGTGATGAAGAGATTCTCTATAAGGAACCTCTCCGCAGCGGTATTCGGTCTGATATTCGGATTCTTTATGGCGTGGATATTGACCAGCGTCATGAAACTTATCCCTATGCAACCGGAACTTTTCTCTTCTATCCAGATAATCCTGATATTGATATTCTCTTATCTTGGTATGGTCATCGCCATCAGAGGGAAAGACGAATTCAACCTAATAATCCCATACGTCAAATTCGTCAGGCAGGACAAAAGGGATGAGCTATTGATACTGGATACCAGTGTGATAATCGACGGCAGGATAGCCGACATATTCCAAACGCATTTTATAGAGGGCAGGATCATTATTCCGCGGTTCGTGCTCAAGGAATTACAGCAGATAGCGGATTCACAGGATGCCCTGAAGCGTAACCGCGGCAGGCGCGGTCTTGACATACTCAATAAGATACAAAAGAGCTCGGCCCTGGACGTGAGGATCCAGGAAGAGGATTTCCCTGAGATAAGAGAGGTCGACGCTAAGCTTGTGAAGCTCGCCAAATTATTAAGCGCCAAGATCTTCACGAACGATTTTAATTTAAATAAGATCGCAGAGTTTCAGGGCGTCACTGTGCTTAATATAAATGAACTGGCGAACGCGCTGCGGCCGGTGGTATTACCCGGCGAATCAATGGAGGTCAGGATCACGAAAGAGGGCAAAGAGTATAATCAGGGCGTTGCCTACCTCGACGACGGGACGATGGTGGTCGTGGACAACTCAAAACACTTGATAGGCCAGGTGAGCAAGGTCATAGTTACCAGCGTTCTCCAGACGTCTGCTGGCAGGATGATATTTGCAAAACTCGAAGAGTCTTCAAGGCCCGGAGGCTCGAAGGGCAGATGAGTTCAGCTCTTTCTAATGGCGGCAAAGATGCAATGCGGCAGAGGGTGAGACCGGGGCGGATCAGGACGGTAGCTATTGTGCCGGCCGCAGGTTATGGTAAAAGACTGGGGCTCAAGGTTAAAAAGCCCCTGGTTCGATTGAGAGGCAGGCCTCTCATAACATATGCCTTAAGGACTTTGAACGCTTGCGAGGCGATAGATGGTATTGTAGTGGCAGCAGAGAAGTCCGCCGTAAGATCTTTTAAGGTTTTAATAGATAAATACAAATTTCAAAAAGTGATCGATGTAGTAGTCGGCGGCAGGACGCGCTGCGAATCTGTCAGTAACTGCCTCCGGAAGATAGGGCGAAACTTCGACATAGTCCTTATACATGACGGCGCCAGACCTTTTATTGAAAGGTCTACGATAGAGGCGTCCATAGATTTGGCGAACGAATTTGGCGGATGCGTCGTAGCGGTGCCCGAAAGCGACACGGTCAAGCTGGCGGATAAAAAGCTATTTATAAAAAAGACCCTTGACCGGAATCGGATCTTTAGAGCGCAAACACCGCAGGCCTTCAGATACGATCTGATAAAAAAGGCTTATGCCGTAAGGGACCGCAATAGATTCACCGATGATGCAAGTTTAGTAGAGATGCTTGGCGGGAAGGTAAAGATCCTGGAGGGCTCCTGTAAAAATATCAAGATAACGACCAGAGAGGATCTTAAAATGGCGGAGGTGCTCTTATGAGAATTGGCATTGGATACGACATTCACAGGCTCGTCGAAGATAGAAAGCTATTCCTGGGCGGAATAGAGATACCTTACGTCAAAGGCCTAATAGGCTATTCGGACGGAGACGTGCTGTTGCACGCCATCTCAGATGCGCTCTTGGGGGCGCTTTCGCTGGGAGATATCGGAAAACATTTTCCGAATACAGATCCCCAATATAAAGATATATCCAGTAAAGAGATATTAAAAAAAGTGGTGGACTTAGTCGTCGCCAAAGGTTTCAGCATAACCAATATCGATACTGTGGTAATAGCGGAAGAGCCTATGCTCTATCCGTTCAGGGATAAGATCATAGACGTGCTTGCGGATGTTTTGAAGACAGAGAAGGATAGGATAAACATAAAGGCGACCACTAACGAAGGCGTCGGCTCTCTTGGCAAAGGTGACGCGATAGCGGCGTACGCTGTTGCGACGATAGAATCGAAATAGTTAATGAAAGACTAGGCGGGGTCAAGGGGCATGGGCCAAGGCTTAACCTTGTCCCTAGCTACTTGACCCTTGCTGCTTTTAATTTTGACGAGGTGAAACTATGGTTTGTGTTAATATTTTCGTGAGTCTGATAATAATCTTTGTGTCATTCTGGGCCATCGTAGCAGTGTTTTTCAGAAAAGAGATAAAGGCCACTTTCGAACGCGACCCGGCGGCCACCAGTTTTCTGGAAGTGCTTTTAACGTACTCCGGATTGCACGCGTTGATCTTTTACCGGATTTCGCACGGTCTTTTAAAGATGAAGATTCCGTTTTTGCCGAAGTGGTTATCGCAGACGGGCAGGTTTTTTACCGGCATAGAGATACACCCGGGTGCCCAGATAGGCGATGAGCTCTTTATTGACCATGGCATGGGGGTTGTGATCGGCGAGACCACTATAATAGGGGACAACGTCACTATATATCAGGGGGTGACCTTAGGGGGCACAGGAAAGGAACGCGGTAAGAGGCACCCGACGATAGGCAACGATGTCGTTATCGGCGCAGGCGCAAAAATACTAGGAAATATCACAATAGGCGACAATTCATATATCGGCGCAAACGCTGTTGTGATCAAGGATGTGCCGGCGAACTCAACCGTGGTGGGCGTGCCAGGCAGGATAACAAAGCAGGATGGTAAAAAGATGGATAGCGGTTTGGACCATATCCACACGCTAGACCCGATACTCCAGGATATAGATGAATTGAAAAGACGGATAGATAAGCTTGAGAAATAGATTTGGAAGGGGCAAAGGTCATAGATAAGGATGAAGATATATAATTCGCTTACGAGAAAGAAAGAAGATTTCGAACCGATCAAAAAGGGCAAGGTCAGTATGTACGTGTGCGGCCCCACGGTCTATGACGAGCCGCACATAGGCCACGCGAGAAGCGCGTACGTCTTCGACGTGATAAGACGATATTTTTTGTACAGGGGATATATGGTCACGTTCGTGAGGAACGTTACTGATGTCGATGATAAGATCATTGATAAAGCAAGGAAGGAGTTTAAGGGAGAGGATATCATGACGGCTGTGCAGAAGGTATCTGAAAAGTATCTGGCGGCCTACCATGAAGACATGGATAGACTTGGTATCGAGCCGCCTGACCATGAACCGAGCGCACAAAAATATATCCCCAAGATGGTTGAATTCATAGAGCTTCTCATAAAAAGGGGCTACGCTTATGAGGCGGACGGAGACGTATATTTTGACATAAAAAAGGCGAAGGATTACGGGAAGCTGTCCAAACAAAATTTGGAAAAGATGGAGATAGGGGCGAGGGTAGCGCCCGGAGAACGAAAGAAGGACCCGCTCGATTTCGCGCTTTGGAAGAAGGCAAAGGAAGACGAGCCCTCGTGGCATAGCACTTGGAGTGAGGGTCGGCCCGGTTGGCACATAGAGTGTTCGGTTATGAGCTCGGACATCCTGGATGATGAATTTGATATACACGGAGGCGGCATAGATTTGATATTTCCCCACCACGAAAATGAGATAGCGCAGTCCGAAGGCGCTGGGAAGAAATTTGCCCGATATTGGCTTCACAACGGCCTTCTCACAATAAACGGCGAGAAGATGGCGAAATCGCTGGGCAATTTCATAACGATAAAAAACTTCGGCAAGAGCTTGGATTTGTTGAAACTTTTCTTTCTCTCAGCGCATTACAGGCATCCGGTTGATTATACAGAGGAGTCGATTAAAGAGATGGAGGAGAAACGGGATAGGATATTCAGATTCTTGCGGAAGGCGGATACCCGCCTCGAGGGATACGGGGAAGAAGTCCCTATAAACGAAACCTACCATGCCAATTTTGTAGCTAGCATGGACGATGATTTTAACACACCCATGGCATTGGGCGTTATATTCAAATGCGTATCGGATTGTAATAAGATAGTTGATAAAGAAAAATTAGACGATAAGGATTATGAGGCATTGGTCAACGCGCGGCATTTTATCCGGGATGTCTCTAAAAACATATTCGGCCTTAACCTTGACTATAAGGCGCGCGACGCCGCTATAAAGGCCGTGGCCAATGCAAAAGAAGAGGAAAAAAAGATAGATGCGAAGATACAGGAACGCGAGGAAGCCAGAAAGAGGAAGGACTACAAGCGGGCGGACGCAATCAGAAAAGAACTCCTAAAAGAAGGCATTGTCGTAGAAGACACCAAAGAGGGGCCCGTATGGCGAAGCAAGCTCTAAAGAGAGGGATATTAATTACATTCGAAGGGACCGAAGGTTGCGGTAAGAGCACTCAGTCGCAGCTCCTTTACGGTTATCTGAAGAAGCGCTCTTACGATTGCTTTTATACAAGAGAGCCGGGAGGCACTGGTCTCGGCGAGAAGGTAAGGGACATCCTGCTCCATTCTAAAAAGATAGCGATATCGAACCTTACGGAACTTTTCTTGTTTGAGGCATGCCGCTCTCAGATCGTCGCTGAACTGATAAAGCCGAATCTGGAGGAAAATAAGATCGTGATATGCGACAGATTCAGTGATGCTACCTTAAGCTATCAGGGCTATGGAGGTAAGATACCTTTAAATACGATAAAGTCGCTCGACCGCATAGCTACCGGCGGACTTGCCCCTGACCTTACAATACTTATGGACATCGATACAATGCTGGGCTTAAGACGCGCGAAGGCTAAAGGCGTCGATCGAATGGAGAAAAAGGAGATCGCATACCATAATAGGGTGAGGGCCGGTTATTTAAAATTAGCCAGACAGAATCCCGGCAGGATGAAGGTCATACGGGTAAATGGCAGCATCGAGGCGACACAATGCCTTGTAAGGCGCGAGGTGGAACTTGTCATTCAAAGATATAAAAGGGCAATCTGAAGCTAT
>Ga0315288_10008274_pt1 | contig 13136 bp, 4 predicted proteins | sample YL17G11_20_MG_FD_203454 | JGI IMG/M metagenome (GOLD analysis project Ga0315288, IMG submission 203454) | Sediment microbial communities from Yellowstone Lake, YNP, Wyoming, USA - YL17G11_20 | ecosystem: Environmental > Aquatic > Freshwater > Lake > Sediment | place: USA: Wyoming | collected...
CGCGCGATGGGCGCGCGCGGGGGCGCGGTGGTCGTGGGGGGCGCGTGGCGCCGCCTCCCGATGTCGGGCCCATCCGGGCGCGCGTGCCGGCGCCCGATGGGGGTCGGGCGGGCGCCTGGACGCGCGCGCGCGGGGCGAGACGTCCGCGCGCGAGCCAGCACCGCGCCGCTGCGGGCGAGCGCGGCGCCGGCGCGCGCGTCCCGCCCCGCCCTAGATCTGGACTGTTCATACCCGAGACTTGGGCGGCGGCGGCCGGCCCGACCGCCGGCGCCGACCGCGCGCGCGCACGCTCTCCTCACCCTTTACCCCTCTCCCTCTCAGGATATGACCACGCTCTCCCATCTCAACGAGCCGGGCGTGCTCTACAACCTGCAAAACCGGTGCGTGGTGGAAAGAAGGGGCGGGGGTGGCGGCAGGCGGTTGAGACGCGCGCGCGCCGTCGCCCCACCCTTTCTCCCTCTTTCTCACCCAGTTACGCCCTCGACGCGATCTACACCTACACCGGCACCATCCTCATCGCGGTCAACCCATTTTGCCCCCTCCCCCACCTGTACGGGGCCGACATGATGGCGCAGTACCGTGGCGCGCGGTTTGGGGAGCTGAGCCCGCACGTGTATGCCGTCGCCGACGCGGCGCACGCCGCGCTGCGGTCCACGGGCCGCTCCCAGTCCATCCTCATTTCTGGCGAGTCGGGCGCGGGCAAGACGGAGACGGCCAAGCTGATCATGCAGTACCTGGCGTGGGCGGGCGAGGCGGGGGCGGCGGAGAGCGGGGCGGGGGCGCGCGTGGTTCCGCCGCCTGGCTCTCCCTCCTCCCCCACACGCGAAAAGCGGTCGGTCGAGCGCCAAGTGCTGGAGAGCAACCCGCTCCTGGAAGCCTTTGGCAACGCCAAGACGGCGCGCAACGACAACTCCTCCCGTTTTGGAAAATTCGTCGACATCCAGTTTGACGCGTCCGGCCGCATCTCCGGCGCCGCGGTGCGCACCTACCTGCTGGAGCGGTCGCGCGTCGTGTCGGTCAACGACCCGGAGCGCTCTTTCCACATTTTTTATCAACTGTGCGCGGGCGCGTCGCCGTCCGAGCGGGAAGCTCTCCGCTTGCGCCCCGCCCAAGAATTCGCCTACCTCGCCCGCTCCTCGTGCACCAACCTGGACGGCGTGAGCAATGCGGACGAGTACGCGCGCACGCGGACCGCGATGGCGGGCGTCGGGGTCGCGCCCGCCGACGGCGACGCTGCGCTGCGCGTCGTGGCGGCGGTCCTGCACCTGGGCAATGTGGCCTTTGTGGCGACCGGGGACGATGAGTGCGCGGTCGCGGAAGGCGACGCGGCGGCTTCCCTGGACGCGGCGGCGCACTGCCTGCGCGTCGACCCCGCCGCGCTCGCCAAGTCCCTCACCACCCGCACCCGGGCCACGCCCGACGGCCCCATCGTCTCCCCCCTGCCCGCCCCCGCCGCCGCCGACAACCGGGACGCGCTCGCCAAGTCCCTGTACGCGCGCCTCTTTGATTGGCTCGTCGACCGGATCAACGCCGCCATCGGCCAAGACCCCGCCGCCGCCGCCTCGGTCGGCGTGCTCGACATTTATGGTTTCGAGTGCTTCGACGCCAACGATTTCGAGCAGTTTTGCATCAACCTGGCCAACGAGAAGCTGCAGCAACACTTCAACTCGCACGTGTTTAAAATGGAGCAAGCCGAGTACGAGCGGGAAGCGATCGACTGGTCCTACATTGAGTTTGTGGACAACCAGGACGTGCTAGACCTGGTGGAAGGGGCGCCGGCGGGGGTCCTTGCCTGCCTGGACGATGTGTGCCGCTTTCCGCGCGCGGCGGCGTCCGACTTTGCTGAGAAGCTCTACGCCTCGCCCGCCGTCGCCTCTTCCGCCCGCTTCTCCCGCCCCAAGACGCAACCGGGCGCGTTCACGGTGGCGCACTATGCCGGGGGCGTGACGTACGACACCACAAACTTTCTTTCGAAGAATCGCGACTTTGTCGTCGCGGAGCACGAAGCCCTGCTGGCTGGGTCGGGCGACCCGTTTGTTGCCGCGCTGGCGCCGCAGGCAGTGGCTGTCGACGGCGCCCGCGGCGGCGCCAGCGCGTACCGGTTCTCCTCCGTCGCCGCGCGCTTCAAAACGCAGCTCGCCGACCTCATGGCCGCCCTGTCGGCCGCCGAACCCCACTACGTGCGCTGCGTCAAGCCCAATGCCGCCAACGCGCCCGCCCGGTTTGAACCCGGGCCGGTGCTGCACCAGCTGCGCTGCGGCGGCGTGCTCGAGGCCGTCCGCATTTCGTGCGCCGGCTTCCCCGCCAAAGTGCCGTACGCCGACTTTGTCGACCACTTCTGGGCGCTGGCGCCGGCGGCTGCCGCGGCGGGCGACGACGTGGCGGCCGCGAAAGCGGTGGCGGCGAGCGCAAAGCTCTCCGGGTTCCAGGCCGGCCGCACCAAGATGTTTCTGCGCGCGGGCGCCATGGCCGCCCTGGACCGGCTGCGCACGGACAAGCTCAACGGGGCGGCGGTCACGCTGCAACGGTTTGGGCGCGGGTTTCTGGCGCGGCGGAGCTTCGCGCGCGCGCGCGCGGCGGTCGTCACGCTCCAAGCGGGCGTCCGCGGCTGGCTCGCCCGCGCCCGCGCCCGCTCCCTGCGCCAAGCCAAGGCCGCCAACCGCATCCAGGCCGCCTGGCGCGCGGCCGCGGCCCGGGCGGAGCTCAAGGCCGCCGTCGCCGCCGCGACCCGGATCCAGGCCGCGTGGCGCGGCGCCGAGTCGCGCCGCCAGACGCGCGACGTGCGCGCCTGGCGCGCGGCCATCGCCATTCAGGCCGCCTGGCGCACGCACGTGGCGCGGCGGCAGTGGGCGAAAGCGCGCGGCGCTGCCGTGGCCATCCAGTGCGCGTGGCGGTCGAAGGCCGCGCGCCGCGAGCTGCGGTGTCGCCGCGCCGCCGCGCGCGACACCACCCGCCTCGTGTCGGACAAACAAGCCGTCGAAGCACGGCTGGCCGACGTGGAGCGGGTGCTGGAGAGCGTGACCAACCAGCGGAACGAGATGAAGGCGGCGCTCAAAGAGGAGCGGGCGGCGCGCGAGGCGGCGGAAGCGCGCGCGGCCGCGGCCGAGGTGGCGGTGGCGACGACCGCGGCCGACGCCGCGGCCGCCGCGGCCGCCGCGTCGGCCGCCGCGTCCGCGTCCGCGTCCGCGTCCGCGGCCGCGCTCGAGGCTGCGCGGGCCGACGTCGAGACCGCGCGCGCGGCTGCCGCCGCCGCGCGCGCGGCGGCGGCCGGGGAGGCCATCTCCGCCGCCCAAAAAGTGGCCGCGGCCGAGGCGGCGGCGGCCGACGCCGACGCGCGCGGCGGCGCCGCGCGCGACGACCTCACCGCCCGCCTCGCCAACGCCGTCGCCCAGCGGGACGCGGCCCGGGAAGAGGCGCTCATCGCGGCCGAGCGTCTGGCCAAGCTCGAGGGCGACCTGGCGTCAGGCGCGCTCGGGCCGCGGCTCGCCGGCGCGGCAGGCACGGCCGCCCCGCCACCCCTGGCCGCCGCCCGCGCCGCCGCCGGCGGACCCCTCCCCCTCGACGGCCTCTCCGAGGTCGACCGCCGCCAGCGCGAGCTCTACACCAAGCAGCAGCTGCTGCTGCGCGAGCAGCGGACCGCGGACCAAGACAAACTCCTGGCCGCCATCTCCACCGACCTCGGCTTCCACGAGGGCCGCCCCGTTGCCGCGTTGCTCGTCTTCCGGTGCTGCCTGCAGTGGCGCGCGTTCTCTGCGGATCGCACGACGCTCTTTGACAGGATCATCGGCGCGATGGGAGCGCAGATCGAGCGCCGCCAAGACGACAACGCCGCCCTCGCCTACTGGCTCACGGTGACCGCCACCCTGCTCCACCTCCTCCAAAAGAACGTCAAGCCGGCGTCCGGGGGCGGGGCGGCCCGGCTGCGGTCGCCGCCGGCGCGGCCATCATTCTTCGGCGGCCGCGCGGGCGGCTTCACGTCGTTCTTCCAGCGCGCCGCCGGCAGCCCCGTCGCTGGCGCGCCCGGCACGCCCTCCTCGTCCTCCCCGGGCGCCGGCGACGCGTCCATCCACGCGGGCGGCGTCGGCGGCTTCCGCGCGGTCGAGGCGCGCTACCCCGCCCTGCTCTTCAAACAGCAGCTCGACGCGTTTGTGCAGAAGCTGTTCCCCATGCTGCGCGACAACGTCAAGAAAGAGATCGCGCCCCACCTGGCCGCGTGCGTGCACGCGCCGCGGGGGGGCGGGGGGGCGAGGCGCGCCGCGGCCGCGGCGTCGCCGACCAAGGCCGGCGCGCCGCTCTCGCCGCACTGGGGCGCCGTCCTCGCCTCGTTTGATGCGCTCGACGCCACGCTCACCGAGGCGCGCGTGCCGCCGCTGCTCGCGCGCGCGCTCTTTGGCCAGGTCAGGAGACGAAGAGGGAGGGAGGAGACGGGCCGCGCGGCGCGCGACGCTTCACCCACACCCCGACCCCCCCCTTCCACCCCCACCCCCTTGACAGCTCTTCGCTTTCGTCGACGTCCAGCTGTTCAACCAGCTCCTGCTGCGCCGCGAGTGCTGCTCCTTCAGCAACGGGGAGTACGTGAAAACCGGGCTCGCCGAAGTGGAAGCCTGGATCGGGCGCGCCGGCGGCGACCGCGTCGGCGGCGCGTGGGACGAGCTGGCGCACGTGCGGCAGGCGGTCACGTTCCTGGTGATCCACCAGAAACATCGAAAATCGATGGACGACATCACGCGCGACCTGTGCCCCGCGCTCTCGGTGCAACAGCTGTACCGCATCAGGTGGGGGGGCGGGTCGAGGGAGGCGTGGGCCGGGGTTGGGCAGAGGCCGGGGCGGGTGCGTGTGCGCGCCCCTCCCTTCCTCACCTCTTCCCTCCCCCCCTCGTCTCTCCCCAGCACCATGTACTGGGACGACCGGTACGGCACGGAAACTGTGTCTCACGACGTGCTGGCGGCCATGAAGGCGGCGATGGTGGGCGCCGCGGCTGCCGCGGCGTCGCACTCGTTCCTCCTGGACGACGACGCCGCGCTCCCCTTTACGTCGGACGACGTCGGCGCCGCACTGGATGGGGCGGGCCTGTACGGACCGGTGCCGGCGCCGCCGGAGCTGGAAGCGGCGGGGTCGTTTGAGTTTTTGGGGCGCGCGCTGCGAGCCGCGGCGCCGGCCGCGCCGGCGGCCGGCGCCGGCGCGTCGCCGGGCGTCGGCGCGCCCCGGCCGCCGCCCGCGACGCCGCCGCCCGCGGCGTGACACAGGGAGGGGTTGGGGCTGGAACGCCGGGTCACACGCGGCGCGGGGTGTTCCCCTCCCTCCCCTCCCGCCGCTCCCTCCCTCACATCGGCGCCAGCAGCTGGGCCAGCGTGGGCCGGGGCTCGGTGCAGAGCAGGCCCAGGACGATGATGGCGGGGATGAAGGCGACGTGCACGATGGGCTGAGAGAGACGGGAAGAGGGAGAGGGGGTTCGGCGGCGGCGGCGCGGACGCGCGGCGCGCCTCGCGCGCGCCCCGCCGCCACCCTCCTCCACCACCCTTTCCGCACCTTGCCGATCTCCACCACCTTGTCCACCGCGCGGCCGAGGGCGGCCTCGAGCTCGCCGAGCGTCTTGGGCATCGCCATTTCTGGGGCCGGCGGGGGCTCGCGCGCGGGAGGCGGGCGGTGGCGCGGGCTGAGGTGGATGCGACCGGGCGCGGCGGCGACCGGCGGGCGAGGCGAGGGAGTGGGCGGGCGTGGGCGTCGCCGCGCCCATCGTCGGCTGCTCTCCACACCTCAACGTCGGCCCCTGCGCCCTCGCGGCCCCGGTCTGGGCCCCTCCGGTTCGATGCCACCCCCCTCGGCATCGCCCCGCGCCCGGCGCGCGCCCGTCTCGCCGCGCGGCCCGCCCGTGCCCCCACCCGCCCCCCTCGTCTTTCCCGGGCGCGCCTCCGTCACGCCCGAATGGGTGCGCGCGCTGGCGGCCGCCCTGGGCGCGGCCAGCTGGCGCCCGTCGGCGCGGTTGCGCGATGCGCTGCCGGCCCCGACCGTGGTCGCGCTCATCGATGCGCTGGGCGCCCTGCTGCTCGATGAACCGACCGTGGTGGACGTAAGCGGTCGTTTTGGGGGGTGGGCGGCGGCGGGCGGCGGCCGAGAGAGAGCCTCGGACGCGCGCTCACCCCCACCCCCTTCACCAGCTCGCCCCGCCGCCGCACGCGCGCGTCGTCGTCGTGGGCGACACGCACGGCCACTTTCACGACGTGGTGGCCATGTGAGAGCACGGGAGGGAGAGGGGAGTGGGGAGGAGGGGCTTGGGACGCCGCGCGCGCGCGCGCCGACCCACCGCCCACCCTCTCCTCCTTTCTCCAGGCTCGCCCTCGTGGGCGAGCCGTCGCCCGACACGCACATCATCTTCAACGGCGACTTCGTCGACCGCGGCGCGTGGGGCATCGAAACGCTGGCCTTGCTCGCCGCGTGGCGCCTCGCGGCGCCGCAACACGTCACCCTCCTCCGCGGCAACCATGAATCCGCCACCTGCACCCTCGTCTACGGCTTTCACGGCGAGCTGGCCGCCAAGTATGGGGGGGCAGAGGGCGGCGCGGTCTACCGCGCCGCGCGCACCGCGTTCTCCCGCCTCCCCCTCGCCGCCGCCGTCGCGGCCGGCGGCGTGCCGGGCTGCGGCGCCCTCGTCCTGCACGGTGGCCTGTTCCGGGCGCCGCTGCCGCGAGGGGGCGCGCCCAAGCGGCCGCGCGCGGGCGGCCGCGCCGCGCGCGCGGCGCGCGCCGCGCCGCCCGCCCTGGGCACCCTGGCCCAGTTGAGGCTCGCGAGCAAGGGCGGCACCGATCCGTCGGGGCGGGGGGCGAGCCGGCTGGCGGCAGACGTTCTCTGGTCCGACCCCGCGCCGTCGGGAGGCGTCGCCGACAACCACGCCCGCGGCGTCGGCCTCTTGTTCGGCCCCGACGCGACGCAGGCCTTTTGCGCGGCCAACGGCGTGGCGTGCGTGCTGCGCTCGCACGAAGGCCCCGACGCGCGCGACGGCCGCGACGGCATGTCCGGCATTCTCGGCGGCTGGGCGCTCGACCACGCGGGGGCGGCCGGCTCGCTCTACACCGTATTTTCCGCGGCCGACTACCCCATGTTTGTGCCAGAGGGGGAAAGCCGGTTCAACAACCTCGGCGCGGTTGCCGTGCTCACCGCCCCCTCGTGGGCCCGACCCAACTTCATTCAATACCCCGCCGCGCCCCGGCCACCCGCGTCTCCCTTTTACGCGCTGGCGGACGCGCCCGACAGCGATGAAGACGTGCCGACCGGGTTTGGCGACGGTGGCGGGTCGGACCTGTCGTCCGCGGGCGGCGGCGGCAGCTCGGGGGAGAGCGAGGGGGAGGAGGCCGTGGCGGCGCCTGCGGCGCGCGGGTCGCCGCGTGCGGCGGCGGCGCGGTCTGCGGGCGCGAGCCCGCGCACGGCGCCCGCGAGCCCGCGCGCGGCGCTCGCGCGCGCGGCGAGCCCGCGGGCGGCGCCGGTGCGCCCGGCAAGTCCGCGGGCGTCGCCCGCGCGGCTGGCGAGCCCGCGGGCGGCGGCCGCGCGCGCGGCGAGCCCGCGCGGCGTCGGCGCCTCCGCGCCCGCGCCCGCCCCCGCTACCCTCGCCCCCATGTCCCCGCGCGCGACGCGTGCGCACCCGGAGCCCGACGAGGGCGCGCCCCTGGCGCCTCCGCCGTCGCCCAAGCCAGCGCCGCGGTCGCCTGCGCGCGCACCGGGGTCGCCGCGCCGCCTCGCGTCGCCGCGGGGCGTGTAAGTAGCTTTGTTGATCGCTATTGCAGTGCGCGCGGCGCGGATCGTCAGGTCCCTCCCCCAATCAACATTGCCCCCCGTACAATAAAAACGAAAATGAAAACTCTGCTCCCCGCCGCCCCTCACGCCGCCGCGCCCGCCGCGCCGTCGGCCGCGGCGCCCATGCTCTTGAACGACGCCGCGTCCGGCACGCCTGGGCCGGGCGGCAGGCCGCGCCGGCTCGAGCCGTCGAGCGTCGGCAGAGCGGCCGCCGCGCCGCCCGCCCCCCCTCCCCTCCCCTTCTTCTCCTCCCTCTCCCTGGCCGTGACCTCCTGCAGGATCATGACGTCGTGCGGCCGGAACCGGGCGATGCCGCCTCGCACGGCGAAGCGGTGGCCAAAGGTGAGCGCGGCCGTGAGCACGCACACGAGCCAAAACCGGGGGTCGCCAAACAGCGCGGACGCGACGCCCGCCTGCGCCGAGTCGGCGGCGTAGACGAGTTGGAGGCCGAGTTGAAAGGGGAAGACGCAGGCCCAGGAGAAGGCGAGGGCGGCGGCGAAGAGGGGGGTCCAGAAACGGGCGACGAGCGCGACCTCGAGCGTGACGCACCCGAGCAACGCCACAAACACCGTTTTGCCCAGGGACGCGACGTCCAGGGTGGCGTCGCGTCCGCGCGTCGCGGCGGCGCCGGCGAGGGGGATGAAGAAGGCGGCGACCGCGTCGACGGCCGCGAGGCCGACCCCGTTTTTCCAAAAGGACGCCGTCGTGAGCGACGACTTGGGGTGGTAGGTGCCCGGGTACTTCACCAAAGCGTCCAGGTCGGCCACGGGGCGGTCGAGCACGGCAAAGGCCATGATGGGGAGGGCCGTGAACACGACGTTGTACGCGGCCGCGCTCACGTCGTCGACCAGGGCCTGCCCCGAGAAGCCGCAGTAGAATTGATACAGGAAGAGGACGACGCCAAAGGCCACGTTTTTGTAAAACGAGTACTTGATGAGGCTGGAAGGTGGAGGGGGGTGGGGGCGTCGGCCGCGGCGCGCGCGCGCGTTCCCTTTTTCCCACTTCTCTCTCTCCTCCTCGCACCGGCTCAACCGATACGCCGACAGGGACCCGTGCACGAGCAGCAGCCGCACGAGGAACCGAAATTGAGACACCGCAAAGTCGGCAGAGTTGACGGCTTGCCGCCCTTCTTTCCCGATGACCCCGACCCCCACGTCGGCCGCCTGGATCATGGCGACGTCGTTGGCGCCGTCGCCGACGGAGAGCATGCGGCCGGCCTGCTTGCGCATCTGGCGCCTGTACCAGCGGGTGAGCGGGTTTTTCGCGCTCGCGCCCGCCGCCGCCATCTCAAACTCTCTCATCATCCTCACGATGCCCGCCTTTTGCGAGGGCGACGACCGGCAGACGACGACCGCGGCGCAGCGGGCGCCGAGGGCCGCGAGGCGGGGCTCGAGGGGGGTCTCCAGGATGTGGGCGAGCGTCGGGCCGTCGACGACCAACTCCCCCTTCGCCCCGGCGCCGCGCGCGTCCAGGGCCGCGGTGAGCGCGGTCAGCTCGGCGTCGGCGGCGGCCGGAGAATCGGCGTCGAGCGTGAGCGCGGTCGCCGCGTCCGTCAGGAGCCGGCACGAGACCGCGATGTTGGCCGCCGTCTCCTTTTTGTCCCCCGTGATGACCCACACCTTGATGCCGGCGGCGAGCAGCGTCGCGATGGCGTCGGGGACGCCGTCCTGGAGTTTGTCTTCGATGGCGGTGACGCCGACGAGGGTGAGGCCTCCCTCGAGCTCCCCCGCCAGCGCGGCCACCGCCTCGTCCCGGCCGTCGAGCAACGCGCCCGCGGCCGCGTGGCGCTCGTCCCAGTCGGCCCAGATGGAGGGCGGGATGGTCTTGGTGCCGAGGGCGAGGGTGCGGAGGCCGCGCCGCGCGAAGGCCGCCAGGTTGGTCTCGGCCGCCTCGCGCGCCTCGGCCGGCGTCCCCTCGTCCAGCATGGCCATCACTTTGGCGTCCGCGCCCTTGCAAAATAGGCGCACCGCGCCGTCGGGGCAGCGCGCGACGACCGACATGCGCGCGCGCGCCGAAGAGTAGTCGAGGACGGCCAACACCTCGTACGCCAGCCGCGCGCCGTGCACGACCAGGTCGACGCCGCCCGCGCGGCGAGCGACAAATGCGACGCCGAGGGACCGGGCGGCGGAGACGAGGGCCACCTCGTCGGGCGACGGCCCTTGGTAGAGGGGCGGGCCGCCGCCGGGGGAAGGTTCGACGATGAGCGAGTGGCAGACGCACACGGTCGTCCAAAAGTCGACCATGCGCGCGCCGACGACGGCGAGGGAGGCGTCAGAGGCGTCCGAGGCGGAGGCGCCCGACGCGCCGGACGGCGGCGACGCAGCGCCGGACGAGCCGCCGCCCTCGCCACCGGACGCCGCCACCATGGCGCGCCACCCGTGGTCGGCCGTCAGAGCCGCGGCCGCGGCGGCCGCGCGCGGGTCCCACGCCCTCGCGCACGCGTCGCCCTCCCCGCCCGTCCACTCCTCGAGCCGAAACCCGGGGTCGCCGTACACGACCCCCCCGACGTCCACCTGCCGCAACAGCATCTCGTTGGCCGTCAGGGTGCCCGTCTTGTCCGAAAAGATGTAGTCCACCTTGCCGAGGTCCTCGTTCAGGCCCGTGTTGCGCGCGAGCGCGCCGTCGCCGGTGGCGGGGTCGACCATGGCCGCGTCGCGGTTGACGTACACAAAGCCTTGCCAGAATTTGACAAGCTCCATGGTGACGAAGAGCGAGATGGGGACGAGGTAGGAATACAGAATCCAGAAGGTGACCGTGAGGATGCCCGCGTAGGCGGCCGGCGACCGCGGGTTGCCCTGGGACGGGTCGCTGGCCGCGAGGTGCGGGCGGCGGTAGCCCTCGGCCGCGCGCCACCCGGCCCCGGCGCCGGCCGACACGAGGCAGAGCGCCAGTTGGAGCGCCATGACGAACACGATCTGAAAATTCATGAAGTGGTCGTAGGAACCAGTCTTCGAGGGGGTCGCGGCCGCGTTGCGCTGGATGCGCGTGTCGGCGCCCGTGTACACGACGACGCCCAGCACCGCCCCCGTGTTCTTCAGCGTGCACCCGCGCAGCAGCACCTCGTTGATGGTGACGGGGACGACGCGGGAGGGGATGGTGGCGGCGGCGGTGGTCGGGGAGGAGGGGGGCAGGGGGGCGGCGGGGGTGGCGGTCGGCGCGGGGTCGCCGCCCGCCTCCCCACCTCCACCCGCCAGGGCCAGCCGCCCCTTGAAGTGGTGCAGGTCGGCGTTGGGCGGCTCCACGGTGAGCAAGCCCGCGAGGGCGAGGGCGTCGGCCTCGCTCGCCGGCGCGTCGTCGCGCAGGTCGACCGGGCGGCGCACCTTCAAATTGCTCTCCCCGTCGAGGTTCGTCGTCTTGATGAAGCACACGCCGTCCCCCAGGGACGAGTGCAGGCACACCAGGTCGGCGGGGAACAGTTCGCCGTCGGTGACGCGCAGGACGTGGCCGACGCGGACGTCGCGCCACGGGATGTCGACGACGGACCCGTCGGCCCGCGCCAGGTGCGCGATGGACGCGTTCGTCGCCGCGTCCTGCCGGTGCCGGTTGACGTCTTCAAACAGCGCCTTGACCGCGGCGACGGCCAGGACAAAGGCGAGCGCCGCGGTCGACCCGAGGCCGCCAAACGGCGACACGACAGGGATCCACGACAGGACGGCCTGCAGGAGGAAGTACGAGTAGGCCGCCCGGGAGAACATTTCAAACAGGAAGCGGGGGAGGAAGGTGAGGGCGTTGTACTTGCTCGTTTTGACGGCGTTGGTCGCGGAGGGCGGCCGCCGCGCGGCCGGGCCGAGCGGGACGAGCCGCGGGCGGTCCTTCGAGGGCGGGGGCGGCGTCGCGCCTCCCTCCCCGCCTCCCACCCCACCCATCTTGTGCATGATCGCGTCCACCTCCTCCATGGTGAGCGTGGCTCGGCGCGCGCGCGCGCCAGCCATCGTCGCGCGCGCGATGGGGTCGACCGATGGGGTCGGGCGCCCGCCAGCCCCGCTCCTCATCATGGTCGGCGTCATGGCCGCGGCTGCCCGGCGGATGGGGTCGACGACGGACGCGAGCGCGGCCGCGACGACCGACGATGCCGACGCAGGCGTGCCGCGCGACGGGGGGGGGGGGTCGCCCTCGCCGTCGGTAGCCGGGATGTCCAGGGAGGGCGGGCGGCGGCGGCCGCTGTCGCCGGCGCCGGCGGGAGGGGGGGGAGGCGGCGCCATCCTCTCGCGGCCGTCCCTCGAGCCGCGCTCCTCTTCCGTCGCCCGCCGCGCGCCACGCCACAGGCCGGCGCGGGGCGTGCGCGGCGCGGCCCGGATCGGGCGGAGGAGGAAAGAGCGGGGCGGCCGCGGAAAACTGACGGCCGGCCGCAGCGAGCCGGGCGACACACTCTCCACCCCGCGCCCCCTCCCCCCTCTTTCCACCATGGCCGCGCCGCCCGGCGCGTCCCTGGCCATCGCCGGCGTGCGCACGACGGGCGCGGACGCGCGCACCCAAAACGTGGCGGCCGTCGCGGCGGTCGCCAACATCGTCAAATCGTCCCTCGGCCCCGTCGGCCTCGACAAGGTGACTGTGGGGTGGAATGGGGTGGGGGAGAGGGGTGGCGGGAGGCGCGGGAGGCGGCGGCGATCCGGCCGCGGCCCCCGCATCGACCCCCTCTTTCCGCCCGCCCTGCCTCCTTTCTCAGATGCTCGTCGACGACATCGGGGACGTGACCATCACCAACGACGGCGCCACCATCCTGAAGCTGCTCGAGGTGGAGCACCCAGCGGCCAAGGTGGGGGACGGGAGCGGCGAGAGGGCGCGCGCGCGGGGAGGCGAACGGGTTCCGCCGCCCGACCACCCCTCCCCCCACCCCCCTCTAGATCCTGGTCGACCTGGCCGAGCTGCAGGACGCGGAGGTCGGCGACGGCACGACGTCGGTCGTCATCGTGGCCGCCGAGTTGCTCAAGCGCGGCGCCGACCTCGTCCGGTCCGGGGTCCACCCGACGTCGGTCGTCTCCGGGTACCGCCTCGCCGCGAAAGAGGCCGTCCGCTTCATCACGGAGTCGCTGGCCATCCCGGTCTCGTCCCTGGGGCCCGACACCCTGGCCCGCGTCGCGGCGACGTCGATCTCCTCGAAAGTGGTCGGCTCCGACGCCGCCCACTTTGCCGCCCTCGCCGTCGACGCCATGCGCTCCGTGGAGCGCCCCGGCGCCGGCGGTGCCCCCCCGTCCTACCCCGTCAAGGGCGTGGCGGTGCTCAAGGCGCTGGGGGGGTCGATGCACGACTCGACCCTCCTCCGCGGCGTCGCGCTCAACCTCGGCCGCGCCGCGCAAGGCATGCCCGTCCGCGTCTCCCCGGCCCGCGTCGCGTGCCTGGACATGAAC
>Ga0315288_10008276_pt1 | contig 13135 bp, 13 predicted proteins | sample YL17G11_20_MG_FD_203454 | JGI IMG/M metagenome (GOLD analysis project Ga0315288, IMG submission 203454) | Sediment microbial communities from Yellowstone Lake, YNP, Wyoming, USA - YL17G11_20 | ecosystem: Environmental > Aquatic > Freshwater > Lake > Sediment | place: USA: Wyoming | collected...
GTCGGCGAAGGACCTCGGGACGGGAAAGGAGCAGAAGATCCGCATCGAGAGCTCCTCGGGGCTTGGAGAGGACGAGATCAGGCGGATGGTGAAGGAGGCCGAGACTCACGCCGCCGAGGACAGGGTCGAGCGGGAGAAGGTCGAGGCGCGAAACGAGGCTGAGAGCCTCCTGTACTCCACCGAGAAATCGCTCAACGAGCTGGGACAGAAGGTGTCCGAGCCGGAGCGGGCCGCGGTGCAGGCTTCCCTCGCCGAGCTCCGCGCCGCCTTCGATTCGGGGGACGAGGCGCTCATCAAGGGACGTTCGGAAGCCCTGCGCGAGTCCGCATACCATCTGGCGGAGGAAGTCTACAAGGACGCCCGCGGCGCGCGCGCCGCGGGCAAGGCGAAGGGGCCGCGGGCCGGCGCTGAGAACGCCGACTACGAGGTCGTCGACGGCGGGAAGCCGAAGAAATGACGAAGATGGCGAAACGGGATTGCTACGAGGTCCTCGGGGTTCCGAAGGGCTCGTCCAAGGACGAGGTCAAGAGGGCCTACCGCAAGCTGGCCATCGCCAACCATCCCGACCGCAACCCCGGCAGCAAGGAGGCGGAGGAGAGGTTCAAGGAGGCGACGGAGGCCTACGAAATCCTCGCCGACGACAGGAAGCGCCAGGCCTACGACCAGTACGGGTTCGCGGGCTTGAGCGGGATGGGCGGCCCCACGCAGCAGGACTTCTCGACCATCTTCCAGGGCTTCGAGGACATCTTCGGGGACTTCAGCGGGTTCTTCGATTCCTTCTTCGGCGGGGGCGGCGGCGGGCGCCGCAGGGGCTCCACGCGCGGCCACGGGCAGCGGGGATCGGACCTTCGCTACGATCTGGAGATCAGCTTCATCGACGCGGCCTTCGGCGCCAAGACGGACGTTTCATACCCCCGCGCGGAGCGCTGCGAAGCCTGCGGCGGAGCGGGCGCCGACAAGGGCAGCGGGCGAAAGCTCTGCCCCACCTGCGGCGGCTCGGGCCAGGTCCGGCGCAACTCGGGATTCTTCTCGATCGCGTCGAGCTGTCCGGCCTGCGGCGGTGACGGGGAGATCATCGAGAAGCCCTGCGCCGAGTGCAGGGGCAGCGGCGTGCAGAAGCGCACCCGCAAGATCAAGGTCACCATCCCGCCGGGCATCGAAGACGGCAAGCGCCTCAGCCTTGCGGGCCAGGGCGACGCGGGGGCGAACGGCGCGCCGGACGGAGACCTGTACGTCTTCATCCACGTCCAGCCCCACCCGCACTTCGAGCGCGACGGCACCGACCTGTACTGCGCGATCCCCATCTCGATCACGCAGGCCGCCCTCGGCGCCGACATCGTCGTGCCCACCCTCGAGGACAAGAGCGTGCGCGTGAGCGTTCCTGCCGGGACGCAGAACGGCAAGGTCCTGCGCCTGCGCGGCGAGGGGGTGCCCGAGCTGCACAACCCGGGGCGCCGCGGTGACCTGTACATCCGAATCGTCGTGCGCGTTCCCACCAGGGTCAACGCGCGGGGCAAGGAGCTGCTGCGGGAGTTCGCCGAGGCCGTCGGGGAGGAGAAAAGCCCCGCGCCCATCCCCTTGTCCGAGCTGAAACAGTAGGCTATGCTTTTCCCCATTCAGAATGGGGAAGGCAGCAGCCGTTCTCACAATCGTCACCGCGACCCTTCTCGCCGCACAGTCCTTTGCCGTGGCAGCGCGCCTTATGCGGTGCGCCGAGAGGAGGGAGCCGGCCTGGCTGCTGGTCCTGCTCGCCGTTCTGATCCTCCGCCTGGCGCTCCCCGACTTCCCTGCCGCGCGGATGCTCCTGTCGATCGCGGGCATCTGGGCCGCGGGCTGCCTGCTCGCGAGCATCGACGGTCGGCGGCACGCCGCGGCATGGCATGTCGCCTGCGCGGTCCCCCTGCTCGTCATCCCCGCGGCACGTGCGCTGGGCTACGGAGACGCGACTCCCCTTCGCGCACTGCACGCATTCTCGGCCGCCCTTCTGGCCTGCATCTCGATTCCCACCCTCGCGCGGGTGTTGAAAAGGACTCGGTGCCTGCCTCTCGCTGCCGCTTTCGCCTCGGCTCTCGCATGGGCGGGCGCGTCGGTCTGCCGCGATGTCCTCTCGGCGGCCGCAGCCTCAATCCCCGACCTCGCGGCCCTGCCTCTGTGCCTGCTCGCCGTCTCGACAGGGGAGCTCGTGCTTCTGGAAGGCTACCCGTGGGCGGGGGGACTGCGCGGGCGCGCCCGTGAAGGGGAGGCGAGGGGGAAGCTCCTGAGCGCGGCCTATGCGAGGCTGCTCGAGACGGAGAACGCCCTGGTCCTGCAGGACGGGCTGATCGCCTCGGGTCTGCTCGCCCTCGGGGCCGCCCATGAGTTTAAGAACTCGCTCTGCAACATCCGGGTCGCCGCGGAGGCGGGGATTGCCGCGGCGGATCCCGGCTCGAAGGACGGGAGCCTCCGCCTCGTCCTCGAGCAGGCCGCCACCGGCAGCGGCGCCGCCGTCGCTTTTCTCGAGAGGCTCTCGCGCGAAGGGCGCGAGGAAGAGCGGGTGATGGACGCCCGGCAGGACCTCGAAGGGCTGCTGCGGGTGGCGCGGGCGAGCGTCCGGCCCGACGGCATTCTCATCCGGGCGATCCTGGCGCCCGGCGTGCGCTTCCGGGCCCGTCCGAGCGAACTCGGGCAGATCATCCTGAACCTCGTGGACAACTCCGTCCAGTGCCTGCGCCGGCGGGGAGGGAAGGAAGAGCGCATCGTGGAGATCTCGGCAGCGTCGACGGAAGGGCATGCGGTGATCGAGGTGCGCGACAACGGGGGAGGGGTCGCTCCCGGCGCCGCGCACAGGCTTTTCTCGCTCTCCTCCCTGTCGGACGGGGGCACCGGGATCGGTCTTTACCTTTCGAGCAGCCTCGCGGAGCGCAACGGGGGTTCCCTCGCATACCTCCCCCTCGGCGGGGGAAGCTGCTTCCGCCTCGTCTTTCCCCTCGCTCCGGACTCGCCGATCGTCGCTTGAACCCCTCCGTCTCGGCTGGTAGTATTGCCGGCGGATGGCCGTCACGATACTCGCGATCAATCCCGGTTCGACCTCGACGAAATGCGCCGTCTACCGCGACGCCGAGGAGGTCTGGAAGACGGGGCTGAGCCACAGCGCCGAGGACCTCGGACGGTTTCAGAGGATACAGGACCAGTTCGCCTTCAGGGCGGGGGCAGTCCGGGAGAGCCTTCGCGGCGCGCCGGGGGTGTCGCTCTCGGAGCTGAGCGCCGTCGTGGGCAGGGGGGGGCTGCTGAAGCCGCTTCCGGGCGGGGTCTACGAGGTGAACGAACGCATGAAAGCCGACCTCCTCGCCTGCCGCTACGGGACTCATGCCTCCAACCTCGGGGCGCTCATCGCGGATTCGATGGCGGCGGAGCTCGGGGTGAAGGCGTACATCGTCGATCCCGTCGTGGTGGACGAGCTGGACTCGCTCGCCCGGTACTCCGGCGTGCCCGAGATTCCGCGCCGCTCGATCTTCCACGCCCTCAACCAGAAGGCGACGGCGAAGAAGGCAGCCCGGAGTCTCGGCAAGCCTTACGAGCAGTGCACCCTCGCCGTCGCGCACATGGGAGGGGGGACCTCCATCGGCATTCACGTGGGAGGGAGGGTCGTCGACGTCAACAATGCGCTCGACGGCGAGGGACCTTTCGCGATCGAGAGGGCGGGGACCGTGCCTGCCGGCGACTGGATGCGCTACGTTCTGTCGCACCAGCACGACCCGCAGGGCCTGCAGATGAAGCTCACCGGCAAGGGGGGGCTGGTGGCGTACCTCGGGACGAACGAGTTTCCCGCCATCGAACGAGCGGCGGAGGCAGCCGGCGCGGCGGGCGGGGGCGGCGAGGCCCTTGACGGCGCGCTGTGCGCGGAGCTGGTCGATGCCCTCTGCTACCAGGTCGCCAAGGGCATCGCCGGCCTCGCGGCCTTCACGGCGGGCCGTTTGGACGCTGTCGTGCTCACCGGCGGGCTCGCCTTCTCGCGGCGTGTCGTGCGGGAGATCTCGCGGCGCGTCTCCTTCCTCGCCCCTGTATTGGTTTTCCCGGGCGAGAACGAGCTGGAGGCGCTCGCCTCGGGCGTGCGCGAGGTGCTGCGGGGCGAGATCGAGGCGAAGGTCTATGCGGGTTGAGGAGGGGGCATGTCGGACATCGAGAGGCTGACTTTCAAGCGGCGGAAGAAGCTCATCGACCGCCGGTTCCAGTACAGGAGCATCGCGATCTGGCTCACGGTGGTGCCGGCGGGCTTCCTCGCCTTCGCGGCGGGGCTCGCCCTGTTCTACTGGATCTCCTCCGCGCGAGGCGATGAGCTGATGAGGCAGACCATCGCCTCGCAGCTGCAGATCATTCTGCCGCCGCTGCTGGCGAACGATCTCATCATCATGATCATCGCGATTGTGGTGGGCATTTCCGTCACCCACCGGGTTGCGGGCCCGATCTACCGGATGCAGAGCGACATCGAGAGGGCGTTGTCGGGCGAGAGCCACGCGAGGGTGCGCCTGCGCCGGGGCGACGCATTCCCCGAGCTTGCAGAGAAGGTCAACGAACTGATTGAGCGTCTCGACGAGTCCCGCAAGGGCTGATCCTCCCGCCCAACCCTTCAACAGGAAATACCTCGGCTCAAAGAGGCTCCTGAGGACGTGGATCGCCGAGCGGATCTGCGCGCAGGCGGGAGCGCGCCCGGGCGGCGGCCCCCCCGCGTCCTTTCTGGACGGCTTCTGCGGGACCGGATCTCTCACCGTCGAGATGGCGGCTCGCGGCTCGGCCCGCCTCGTCGCGGTCGACTCCCTTCTGTGCAACTGCGTGATCCTGCGGGGGTGCTGCGCCGCGCGCCGGCTCGGGAGGGAGCGCTCTGCCCGGCTGCTCTCGGATCTGAACGGCCTCCCGCCGGTCGCGGGGTACATCACGGAGAGCTTCGCGGGCACGTACTTCACGCGGGAGAATTGCGCCCGGATGGACGGGATCCGGGAGGCGATCGCCGAGCAGCGCGCGGACGGGGGGATCAGCGCGGCCGAGTGCGACTACCTGCTCGGGAGCTTCCTCCTCGCGGCGGACAGGGTCGCGAACACCCTCGGCCAGTACGACGCGTACCTCAAGAACATCCGCTCCGAGAGCGTCGTGGCAGGCCGGCACCTGCGCGATGAAAGGGTGGCGAGCGGCTTCCAGCTGCGGCCGCTTGCGCCGATCGAGGGCGGAGAGGTCGAGGTCATCGCCGGCGACATGCTCGCCCTTGCCTCGTCAATCGACGTGGAGGCCGCCTACTACGATCCCCCCTACAACGGCCGGCAGTACTGCGACAACTACCACGTGCTCGAGAACCTGGCACGCTGGCAGAAGCCGACCCTCTCGGGCAAGACGCGCAAGTTCGACCGCTCGGGCCTGCGCAGTCCGTTCTGCCGCAGGGCCGACGCGCAGGGCGCACTGCGGGCGCTCGTAGAGAGGACTGCGGCCCCTCACCTGTTCCTCTCGTACAGCTCCGAGGGGATCCTGTCCCGGGAGGCGATCCTCGAGGCACTCGGGAAGCGCGGGAAGGTCCAGTCATGGGGGTTCTCCTACCCCGTGTTCGGCAACGGCGCCGGAGTCTCCGTCAAGCGCAGCCTGACCGAGCTGCTGTTCCATCTCCAGAGGGGGTAGCGGGCGTGGCGCGAGGGAAACGGGAGATCGTGGACGAAAACGGACGGTCGCGCGGCTTCTATTCCGAGGCGAACCGCGTGAACGACCTGACGGGAAAGGAATGGGTCTTCTGGACCAGGTCGGTGATCACGAAGCCCTATCCGCCGAACCTCCAGCACAAGCTGCGCAGCGCGCACGGCGGGCAGAAGCCGCCCGAGCTGTGCGCGGACCTCCTGCGCGTTTTCACGAAGGCCGGCCAGACGGTGCTTGATCCCTTCATGGGCGTGGGGGGGGTCCTGCTGGGAGCGTCGCTCTCGGGCCGCAGGGCCCTGGGCATCGAGTGCGATCCCCGGTGGATCGAGATCTACAGGGAGGTCTGCAGGCGGGAGGGGATCGTCGAGCAGGAGGCGCTGCCGGGCGACTCGCGCGAGGCGCTGCCCGGTCTCGGCGACAGGAGGTTCGATTGCGTGCTCACCGATGTGCCCTACTGGACGATGGACAGCGCCCGCCGGTCGAAGGGGAGCTGGAAGAGGGTCGGAGAGAAGGCCGCGCCCGCCCGGGCGAGCAAGCTCGCCTCCTTCAGCGCCCACCCAGCAGAAACGAAGGAGCAGTGGCGGGAGCGCATGGTTGCGATCCTCGGCCTTGCCGCGGCACGGCTCGCCCCGGGGGGATACCTCGTGACGTTCATCGGCGACATGTACCGGGGCAACTGCTACCACTGCCTCTCCTCGGATCTTGCCGCCGGGCTCTGCGAGATCCCCGGGCTGGCATGGAAGGCGAACATCGTCTGGTACGATGTGTCCAAGAAGCTGCACCTGTACGGCTACCAGTACTCCTACATCCCCTCGCTGATCCACCAGAACATCCTCGTCTTCCGCAAGGAGGGCTCCGCATGAGGGGCGATGGGCTGTTAATTGTATCACCCCCCGTGTCGATGGGGAGTACTGATGAAAGCAACCGCGATCCTCCTGGCGGGCCTGATCGCCGCACCCGCTCTGTTCTGCCTCGACAGGCAGGCTTCCGGCGGGTCCGCTCTTCCCGCGATCCCTCCCCTTGCCGCGGGGGCCGAGTCCGGCCGGATCGCGGGGGTGAAGAACGGGATTCTGGAGTTGGACAGGAACGACGACGGCCGCGCCGACTACGCTCTGTACAACGACGCTGCAGGCTCACTCGAGCGCGAGGAGCTGGATTTCAACCTCGACGGGAAGATGGACGACGTTCGCTACTACAGGGCCGGGGCCGCGGTCCGCGAAGAGATCGATTCCGATTTCGACGGGCGGATCGACATCTGGGTGCACATCCTCAAGGGCGAGTTCATCGAGGGCTACGAGCGGGACACCGACGGCGACGGCGAGCCCGATATCGTGAAGAGCTTCGGGGGGTAGCGGGATGCCGGACAGCATATTCGGATTGCACGCCATCGAGGAGTTCCTGAAGAAAGGCAAGACGCGGGGGACTCTCCTCGTGTCGCGCGCGAACGCGCGCATCGCCGCGCTGCGCGAGCTGGCCGAGGCGAGCGGGGTGCTCGTCTCGGAAGCGGAGGACGGCGAGCTCACGGCCGCTTGCGGCTCCGACGCCCACAAGGGTGCGGTGCTCGTACTCGAGATGGCCTCCACCGCCTTGCACGGGGACTTCCGCCGCAGCGTGACGGGGCTGCGCGCCGAGAGCGCCCTTTGCCTCGTTCTGGACGGCATCACCGATCCGCAGAACTTCGGCGCCGTGCTGCGCTCGGCGGATCAGTTCCGCGCGGACCTCGTCGTCATACCGTCCCGCCGCTCAGCCCAGGAGAGCCCGACCGTGAGCAGGGTCTCGTCGGGGGCGAGCGCGTACGTCCCGCTTTCGGTTGTGCCGAACATACCGTCCGCGCTCGAATTGCTGAAGGAGAACGGATTCTGGATCTATGGCGCTGACATGTCGGGAGAGCCGGTCGATCGAATGGACCTGAAGGGCCGGGTCTGCCTCGTGATGGGCAGTGAGGGCACGGGCATGCGGAGGCTGGTCCGTGAAAAATGCGATTTCCTCGTCCGTATTCCAGCGGCAGGGCACGTGGACTCCTTCAATGTTTCAGTCGCAGCCGGCATCCTGATGTACGAGACCCGCAGGCAGCAGGGTTTCCCCGCCAGATAGTCCGGGAACGGCAGCCGCGCTCCCGGCCTGAGGGGACTCCGAAATATCTTGACATCCCATCGTCGCAGGTATACATTCAGACCGACCGGTCGGTCTTTTCAAGGGGAGCACACGTGCAAGCCAGGAGCGAAGAAACGCGCACACGCATCTCGCAGACAGCCCTCCGCCTGTTCGGAGAGAAGGGGTACGAGGCGACAGGCGTCGCCGAGATCTGCGCGGAGGCTCAGGTGAGCAAGGGCGCCTTCTACCACCACTTTCCCTCGAAACAGGAGCTGTTCGTCGGCCTGCTGAACACGTGGCTGCAGGGGGTCGATGCCGGCCTCTCCCAGGCTGCCAGGAAAGCCGCGAGCGTGCCCGACGGCCTTCTCGCCATGGCAGCGCAGACGCGCGAGGTGTTCGCAGCCGCGGACGGGAGGCTGGAGATCTTCCTTGAGTTCTGGGAGCAGGCGCGCCACGATCCGCAGATCTGGAAGGCGTTCATCGCGCCCTATCGACGGTACTCCGGCTACTTCGCCGAGATCGTTCGCAAGGGAATCGCGGAGGGCTCTTTCAGGGAGCTCGACGCACAGGTGGCGGGCCAGGCCCTCGTCGCCCTCGCTGTCGGGATCGTGGTCCAGGGAGTGCTGGACCCGCAGGGGGCGCAGTGGGACAAGGTGACCCGGGATGCGGTTGCCCTGCTGATGGACGGGATGAGAAGGAGATAGACGATGGTGCTCGTGACGGGTGCGGCGGGACATGTCGGAAGTGCGCTCGTGCGGGAGCTGCTGGCCGACGGCGAGATCGTCCGGGCGCTTGTGATGCCCGGCGAGGACATCGCGGGGCTGCGCGGCCTCGACGTGCAGATCGTGGAGGGGGACGTCCTGGACCCCGCCACCCTCGAAATAGCCCTCGCGGGGGCGGAGGCGGTGTACCACCTGGCCGGGATCATCTCCATCATGCCGGGGAAGGATGCCCTCATGCGCCAGGTCAACGTGGTGGGAACAGCAAACGTTGCGCGCCTGGCCCGGCTCGCCGGGGTGCGCCGCATGGTGTACGTCAGTTCCATTCACGCCCTTGCCCGCCCGCCGCGGGGCGTGCCGATCGACGAGACGGTGCCCTTCGACCCGCACAATGCCGCGGGGGAGTATGACAGGACGAAGGCGGAAGCCTCGCTCGTCATCCTCGAGGAAGTGCGCAGGGGACTGGATGCCGTCATCGTCTGTCCCACCGGCATCGTGGGCCCGTTCGATTTCCGCGGCGGCGCGATGGGAAGGCAGATGCGGCAGTGGATGAAGCCGGGCAGGCACCTCATCATCGACGGGCACTTCGATTTCATCGACGTGCGGGACGTGGCCCGGGGCATGATCCTCGCCTGCCGCAAGGGGAGGCGGGGGGAGACCTACCTGCTGTCGGGCGAGCGCGTCTCGGTGGGGCAGCTGGTCACCCGGGTGCGGGAGGTGAGCGGCACCAGCGGGATGCTCGTCCGCATCCCAAGCTGGGTCGCGACTGTCGGATCCATCCTCGCCACCGCGGCCGCCCGGCTTCTGAGCAAGAAATCCCAGTTCACGACCTACGCGCTGGAGACCCTGCGCAGCAATTCCCTCATCTCGGGCGCGAAGGGGCGCGATGAGCTGGGCCTCCATCCCCGGCGGCTGGCCGACACCATCGCAGACACGGTGCAGTGGCTTGAGGAGAACCCGGCGTCCGCCGCGGCTGCCTCGCAGCCCGCAGCCGCCCCTGCCGCGGCCGCGCGGCCCCGGCGCCAGAGGATCGCCGTTGTGACGGGAGCCTCGGGTGGGATCGGCGCGATCGTCGCGCGCAGACTCGCGGCGCTGGGGTATCGGATCTTCCTCGTCGCGCGCCGGACCGATCGGCTGGATGTTCTCGCCTCCGAGATCCAGGCGGAAGGGGGGCGAGCGGACGTGCTCGCCGTCGATCTCGTTCGGCCCGAGGGGGTGCAGGCCGTCTTCGATGCGGTGATGGAAACGGGCGACGGCATCGACGTGCTGGTGAACAACGCGGGCTTCGGCTGGTACGGCTACTGCTCCGACATGCAATGGGAGACGGCCCTCGAGATGATACTGGTGAACAACGCCGCCCTCGCCCAGCTCATCGTCATGTTCCTGCCGGTCATGCGCGGCCGCGGGTACGGGCACGTGATCAACGTGAGCTCGGTCGCCGGCAGTATTCCCAGCCCGTGGGCTGCCCTCTATTCGGCCACGAAATCCTTCATCGACACTCTCTCGACCGCGCTGTATCGCGAGCTGCAGGGAAGCGGGGTGCACGTGAGCGCGGTCCGTCCGGGGGCAGTGCTCACGGAGTTCTACCGCACGGTCACACGGCTTTCGGCCGGGCGCTCGATCCCCGTCGAGAGGTTCGCTGTCGCCCCCGAGGCGGTCGCCGAGGCGATCGTGCGCCTGATCCGCAGGCCTCGCAGGGCGGTCTACGTCCCCCGCGGGCTGCGCATCGTGCCGTGGCTCGAGCTCAGCTTCGGCTGGCTCATGGACAGGGTCGCGCCGTTCTTTCTCCGCCGAATGGGCTCGCAGGCCTGAGCCGGCGGCTGCCGGCCCTCAGCGGCCGGGCATTTTCAGGATTCTCTCCGCCATCAGGACCGCGTTGACCACGCCCTGAGGGCCGATCCCCATGGTCGCCACGGGCACGCCCTTGGGCAGCTGGAGGATCGACAGCAGCGCGTCGACGCCCACAAGGGAGCCCGAGACCAGGGGGATTCCGATCACGGGGCACTGCACGAGCGAGGCGATAATCCCGGGGAGGGCGGCCGAGAGGCCGGCAGCGGCGATCGCCAGGCGGAAGTTCGGCCCCTCGGCTTTCAGGAAGCTCGCGAGCTGGTCGAGATCGCGGTGCGCCGAAAGCACCTTCAGCTCGAAGCCGATGCCCTTTTCTTTCAGCAGTGCGAGCCCCGGCTCCACTGCTTCCCTGTCGGACTGCGAGCCGATGAGAAAGAGCACGTCCGTCATGGCCGGCCTCCATCCATGAAGAATCTCCCGCCGATGTCGCGTCGATGCCATCCGCCGTCGAATCGGACCCTCTCGACCGCGCGATAGGCGTTCGCGGATGCCTGGCGCAGGTCGCCCCCGAGGCCCACGACGGTGAAGCAGCGCCCCCCACCCGTGCGCAGGAGGCCATCGGCGCCCCGGCTCGTCGAAGCGTGGAACACCAGCGCCTCCTGGGAGGGGAAGGCGGGGATGGGATCGACAACGACGCCTTTCTCGGAGGACTCGGGATACCCGCGGCTGGCAACCACGACGCCTAGGGCGGCCTTCGGGGGCGCAATGCCTGCGGCGGCCGGGGCGGGCTCTGCGAGCTTCCCGGCCGCCATCGCCTCGACGATCGCGCCGAGATCCAGCCCGAGCACGGGAAGAAGCACCTGCGTTTCCGGGTCGCCGAACCTGACGTTGAACTCCAGCACCTTCGGTCCTGAAGCGGTGATCATGAGCCCGAAGTACAGCACCCCCGCGTAGGCAAGCCCTTCGCGCGCGAGGGCGGAATAGGTCGGCTCCACCACCTCGGCGCGGATGCGCCTCAGGAGCGGCTCGCCGACCCCCGGCACGGGACAGATCGAACCCATCCCGCCGGTGTTGGGGCCCGTGTCCCCATCGTGCGCCTTCTTGAAATCCGTGCAGGGGGGGAGGACCACGTGGGTCCTTCCATCGCTCAGACCGAAGATCGAGACCTCCCAGCCCTCGAGGAACTCCTCCACCAGCAGCCTGTCGTCGGCAAGGATCGACCGGCCGAAGGCAATCATCTCATCCACGCTTGAGGATTCCAGAACGCCCTTTCCCGCTGCGAGGCCGCTTTTCTTGACAACGAGGCGCCTGCCGGGCTGGCCCCGAACATACGCCTCGAAATCCGCGGGATCCGAGAACTCCCGCGCCTCCGCCGTCGGGATCCGGTTTCTCGTGAGGAACGCCTTCGAGAAGGCTTTGCTGGACTCGAGGCGCGCGGCCGACTTGCCCGGCCCGATCGCCGGGACGCCCTTCGAGGCCAGGTGATCGACGACTCCGGCGGCAAGAGGCGCTTCGGGGCCGACGAAGACGCAGTCGATCGAGTGGGCCCTGCACGCGGCGAGAACCGTAGCGAAGTCCAGGGGATCCACTCCAGGGGCGGTCGCCGCGATTTCCGCCGTGCCCGCGTTCCCCGGTCCGACCACCACGGCGCGCACCCGGGGACTCGAGGCGAGCCGCCAGGCGAGGGCGTGCTCGCGCCCGCCCGATCCCAGCACGAGCACCCTCATGGTTTCGCCTCACGAGCCTCGATCTCGTCGAGCATGCCGAGGATCACGCGGGGGAACCATTCATGCTCCAGGGCGTGGATTCTTTCCTCGATCTGCTCGAGGCTCTCGGCGCCGCTCCTCTTGAATGACTTTTGGAGTATGACGGGGCCGGTGTCCACCCCCGCGTCGATGCGGATCACGGAGATGCCCAGCTCCTCGTCTGCCGAGCGGTAACTCTCCTCGATGCCGTGGGTCCCCGGATGCTTGGGCAGCAGGCTGGGATGGAGATTGACGACAGGCCCCTTGAACGCGCCGATGAAGTACGGGGTGAAAAGCTTCATGAACCCGGCCAGGGCGACGATGTCGACCCTGCGCCGCTCCAGGTGCCGCACCATCTTCTTTTCGACAGCCTCCCTCGCCTGCCCCGCATAGCTCACCGGGAAGGTGGGTATCCCGCGCTCCCGGGCCCGCTCGAACACGGGAGCCCCCTCCACGTCGCAGAGGAGGAACTCGATCCCATGCCTGCCCGCGGCACGGAGCGCGTCGGCGATCGCCGCGAAGTTCGTGCCCTTTCCCGAGGCGAAGACGGCCAGGCGCGCCATTACGCGAGCTCCCCGATGCGGAGCACCTCCGCTCCGACTTTCCGCCCGGCCTCCTGAAGGGCGCCGAGGTCGGCGGGCCGAGCGATCATCGCGATGCCGATGCCGAGGTTGAACACCCGCCGCATCTCCTCATCCGACACGCCGCCTTTGGACTGGATCGTGCGGAATATCGGGGGGACCCGCCATGCGAAGTCGAATCGGGGATGAAGCTCGTCCGGGATGACCCTCTGCAGATTGCCGAACAGGCCCCCTCCCGTGATGTGGGCTGCCGCGAGGAGCTTGCCTGTGGCGAGCAGGGCCTGCATCTCCCGCACATAGATCAGCGTCGGAGTGAGCATCTCCTGCCATGCCGCGGCATCGCTCTCGGGGATGATCTTGCGCGCGAGTGAGAGGCCGTTGGAGTGGATGCCCGAGGAGGGGAGGCCGAGGATGAGATCGCCCCTGCGGATCTCAGCCCAGCGCGGCAGGACGCCGTCCTTCTCCGCGAAACCCACGGCGAAACCGGCGAGGTCCATGTCGTCGGGACCATATAGATCGGGCATCTCGGCGGTCTCCCCGCCGCCCAGGCTGCACC
>Ga0315288_10008279_pt1 | contig 13131 bp, 6 predicted proteins | sample YL17G11_20_MG_FD_203454 | JGI IMG/M metagenome (GOLD analysis project Ga0315288, IMG submission 203454) | Sediment microbial communities from Yellowstone Lake, YNP, Wyoming, USA - YL17G11_20 | ecosystem: Environmental > Aquatic > Freshwater > Lake > Sediment | place: USA: Wyoming | collected...
CTTTCCATTGACATCGTCTCCGGCATGCGGCTGCAGCCGGGCGCGCCCCGGCACATCGGCGGCTCGAACCGCACGCTCATCAAGCAGGCCTACGAGATGCTGGTCGGCGAACGTACCGGCCTGGCCGATGCGCCGGTCGGTACGCTGGTCAGCCTGGACCGCATCTTCGACCTGGTCGAAGGCAACCTGTCGAGCGAAAAGCAGAAGGACGTCAGCGACGTCACCGTGCGCTGGCCCGGCGACCCCTGGCCGGCGCGCACGGCCAAGGCCATCGCGCTGCTGGAGTACGTGCGCGACCTGCCTCGCAGCGAGGCCAACCTGGCCGCGCTGCTCTACCGCGAACTGGGGGCCGACTCGCCGCTGCCCCACGTGCAGCAGGCCGTGGACGTGCTGCACAAGGCACAGTTTATCCGCCAGACCGAGAGCGGCTGGAAGTTGCAGACTGCTCAGGAAAAGTCGTGGGCCGCCGAGCGCAACGCTCACAGCCCCAATCTCCGCCAGCAACACGACGTCCTCGAAGACCGCCTGCAGGCGGTCTTTTCCGAACCCAACCTGGCCCGCTATCGCTACCGTAACCTGCGCAATTTCCGGCTTGGCGTGGCGTGGGACGGCCGGACGATCACCGCAGGCGAAGCCCAGGTGCCGCTGGTCCTGCGCATCGCCGATGGGCCGGACGCTTTCCAGGAGACCTGCGAGCAGGCCCGCGACGACAGTCGGGCTGAGCCGCACCGTAACGACGTCTTCTGGGCCATGAGCCTGACGGCCGGCATTGACGAGGCCGTGGCCGAACTCTACCGTTCCCACCAGATGGTGGGCAAGTACGACCAACTCCGCGCCCAGGGCCGGCTGACCAATGAGGAATCGGCCAGCCTGGCGGCGGAGAAGACCGAGGCGCAGCGCTGGGAGGAGCGGCTCAAGAACCTGCTGCTCGAGGCGCTGGCCGGCGGCCGGGGCTTTTTCCGCGGCGTCTCCAAGGACGGCGCGGCGTTGGGCAAGACCATGAGCGAGATCCTGAAGGCGCTCTTCGACTACGCCGTGCCGGACCTCTACCCCAGGCTGGAGCTGGGTGCACGTCCGCTCAAGGGCGACGAAGCGGAGGAAATCCTCAAGGCGGCCAACCTCAACGGGCTGCCCAGAGTCTTCTACGCTCCTCCCGACGGGCTGGACCTGGTGGTCAAAGAGGGCAGCAAATACGTCGTCCACATGAACGCGCCCATCGCCAGGGAGGTGGCCGATTACCTGGCCCGCGAGCATTCCTACGGCAACAAGGTGACCGGCCGCACGCTCGAGAACCACTTCGGCGGCCTCGGCTACGGCTGGGAGCGGGAGGTGCTGTGGCTGGTGCTGGCGACGCTCCTGCGCGGGGGAGCCATCGAGGTCACCTACCAGGGCCGGCGCTACCGCAATCACCTGGACCCGCAGGTGCGTGCTCCCTTCAGCGCGACGAACGCCTTCCGTGCCGCTTCCTTTGCCCCGCGCAAAGCGCCCGACCTGCAGACGCTGGTGGCCGCCGCCCGGCGCTACGAAGCGCTCACCGGCGAAGAAGTGGACGTGGAGGAGAGCACCATCGCGCAGGCCTTCGGACGGCTGGCGCGCGCCGAACTGGAAGCGCTCCTGCCGGTGGAGGCCACCGTGCGTGCCCATCACATCCCGCTGACACAAGTGTTGCAGGAGTATCGCATCACGCTGGAGACGGTGCTCAACAGCGCGTCCGACGACTGCGTCAGCATCCTGGCCGGCGAAGGCGCCAGTTTCCAGGGTCTGCGGGAGCAGGTCGCGGCCATCCGCAAGGCGACGGACGAGCCTGGATTGGCGCGCCTGCAGCGGCTGCGAGCGGCCGCCCAACGCATCTGGCCACTGCTGCAAGCCGAAGGGCAAGACAGCGAACTGGCCGGCCGCGTCCAGACCTTGCGCGACCGGTTGGACGATGGCACCTACTATCAGGCGTCAGCGGAGTTGAACGAGGTGCTCGAGCCGCTTGAATCGCGCTACCGGGCGCTGTATCAGGGCCGTCACAGCCAACGCCAGGCAGTCTGCTCGGAGGCGCTGGACGGCATCAAGGCCCAGCCCAACTGGACGTTGGTGCCGGAGGAGATGCGGGGAGCGCTGTTGAAACCGCTGGCGGATCGAGCCCACGACCTGGACATGCCGAAAGGGGCGCTGGCCTGCCAGGTCTGTGGGGCGAGCCTCTCCGAGATGACTTCCGACCTGGCAGCCGTGGACAGCCTGCGTGCGGACGCGCTGTTTCGTGTGCAGGAATTGACCGCGCCGGAGGAGAGGGTCGAGCGGGTGCGCGTGGCCGACGTCGTCGGCCTGGGACAGGCGCTTGGCACGCCTGAGGAAGTGGAAGAAGCGTTGGAGCAACTGCGTGACCACCTGCTCAAACTCATCGCTGCAGGCGTCAGGGTGATACTGGAGTAGGGAGATGGCAATAAAAACTTATCCCCCCGGAACCCACGTCGGCCAGTTCGAGGTCGTCAGCCAGCCGCTGGTAGGCGATATGAGCATTGTCTATATCTGCTTAGATCACGAAGGATCATGCCCTGTGGCGCTCAAGACCTTCAAGCCGGAATACTTGCCCGATCGTGCGGCGTACGACTGCTTCTTGCGAAAGGGCGCGGCCTGGGTGGACTTGGGTTCCCATCCGCACATTGTGCGTTGCTATGAGGTGTTCCAGCCTGAGAACACAATCGAAGTCTACCTGGTGCTGGAACTGATGGTTTGGGAAAAGGACCGTGACGACGCTTCCCTGCGCGCGTGGTTGATGCCTGGTCAACCGCTGCCGGTGCTGCAGGCGCTACTATTTGCGCTGCAGATCGCGCGCGGGATGCAATACGTCACAGACAAGATCCCCGGCTTTGTCCACCATGACCTCAAGCCGGAGAATGTGCTCGTAGGCGCAGGCCGGCTGCCACAGGCGGACGTCAATCGGCTGCGGGTAACCAACTTTGGGCTGGCTGCCGTGCTTCAGGAGGCGGGGGCCCAGACATCCGAGGTTCTCGAAACATCGGGGGTCTCTGTTGAGCGAACGCAACTAACCCACGGCAGCGTGGGCACGCCGCTGTATATGGCGCCGGAGCAATGGCGAGGGGAGAGCGTGGGCGTGGCGCCTGACGTCTACGCGCTGGGGTGCATGCTGTATGAGATGGTGGTCGGGCGGCACGCGGTGGCGGGCCGAACCGTGGAGGCGCTGCAGCGTGCCCACTGCACGGGAAACGTGCGCCCGTTGCCCTATGGCCTGCCAGTGGGTGTGTGCGCCTTGGTCACTCGCTGCCTGGCGTTGGAGCCAGGGGAGCGGTATGAGGGTTGGAAGGCAGTAGAGACAGCCCTCGCGGCTGCCTACGAGGAAACTGTGGGCTACCCGGTTCCGGCTGCCGAACCGACGGATGCCCTAAGCCAGGCCGAGCGAGCGCAGGTGGGCTGGTTCTACAACGAGATGGGATGTTCGTATACCAAGACCGGGAAGACAGATACAGCAGTAGACTGCTTTGATCTAGCGGTGAAGGTGGGGCGCGCCGAGGGAGACCGCGGGCTAATAAGTGCCGCCATAGGCAACCTGGGGGAGGTATATCGCAGACTGGGCGACGCTCATCGTGCCATCGAGCACCACGAGCAAGCGCTGGCAATCGCCCGCGAGATCGGCGCCCGGCGTGAGGAGGGCTCTGCCCTGAATAATATGGGCGCTGCCTACCTTCAACTGGGCAATCCCCGCCGAGCCCTCGAGTACCTTGAGCAAACGCTGGCGATTGCCCGCGAGATCGGCGACAAGCAAGGGGAGAGCGCCGCTCTGGGCAACCTGGGGAACGTCTGCCACCAGTTGGGTGACTTGCGTCGTTCAATCCAGTATTATGAGCAGGGGCTAGAGATTGCTCGCGGGCTAGGGGACCGGCGCGGGGAAAGCGCCGCTCTGTGCAACCTGGGTGCTGTCTACGCCTACCTGGGCAACATTCGCCGTGCTATTGAATACCAAGAGCAGTCGCTGACAATCAAGTGCGAAATCGGGGAACGGTATGAGCAGATTGCGAGCCTGAATAACCTGGGGAACGCATACCGTGACCTGGGCGATGCGCGGCGGGCAATTGAGTACTACAACAAAGCGCTAGAGATTGCTCGCGAGATGGGGAACCGGCGCGGGGAGGGGTTTGCCATAAATAACATGGGGTCTACCTACTCTACCCTGGGCAACATGCAACAGGCGCGCGCGCACCACGAACAGGCATTGGTGATTTTCCGTGAAATCGGAGACAGACGCAGCGAGGGTGACTGCCTGACCAACATCGGATATGTCTTCATGAGCCTGCACGATACACCGCGGGCCATGGAGTGTTGCAAGCAGGCTCTGGCCATTGACCATGAGATCGGGGACGTAATGGGTGTGGCGCTCGACTCGTTCAATATGGCCAACCTCCTGGCTCAGCAAGGTCGCTTTTCCGACGCTTTGCCTTATGCAGAGAAATCAGCCGAGATTATGGAGCAAGTAGGACACACTGAGAAAGCGCGACAGACCCGCCAGCTTGTGACCAGAATCCGTGCGGCGCTCTGCTCATAGAGCACAAATGTCGCGCCTGGAACATCAAGTGGAACAAGGCTACTCTTTGTCACTGACCTGGACTGCCGACGCCCTCATCGCGAGCGAGATCTTGGACCAACCAGATCACTGAAACTTTCTATGGAACAAGCGCTGCGCAACCAGCTCTATAGCACCGTCGTCCAGTGCCGACGATTGCTGGAGAGCGATTTCTCCCTGCAACTGGAGGGCACCTACGGCGTGCACGCCGACGGCACCTTCGAGCCGCTGAAAGACCTGGCCCACCTGGACGCCGTGGGCCGGGCCGACCGCGAGGCCATTGAGGCCACCGTCCGCCACCAGGAGGTGGGCGGAATGGACCGGCAGGCCACGGTCGAGCGCTACGTGCGGGAGAGCGCCTTTACCTTTCTCAATCGCCTGGCCGCGCTCAAGTTGATGGAGCATCCCAGCCGGGCGCTGCTCCAGCCCTCGGTGGGCGCAGGCGATCAATCCAAGGGGTTTCAGCAGTTCAGCATGATCTCGCCGGAGGCGATGCGCGCCCAGTCTGATGGCGGCTACCGGCTCTACCTGGAACTGCTCTTCGACGACCTGGGACAGGCGTTGGGCGTGCTGTTTGACCGCACGCTACCCACCTCGATCCTTTTCCCGACTCAGCCTTGTTTGCACGAGGTGTTGGGCTTGATCAACGATCCCGCGTTGGAACCGGCGTGGGCCGAGGACGAGACCATCGGCTGGATCTACCAGTACTTTACCCCGACAGAACTGCGCGAGGAGGCGCGCAAGGCCTCCAGCGCGCCGCGCAGCGGCTACGAACTGGCCTTCCGCAACCAGTTCTACACGCCGCGCTACGTCGTCGCCTTCCTGGCCGACAACACGCTGGGCCGGCTGTGGTGGGAGATGCGCGGCGGAGAGACACGGCTGGCGGAGCAGTGCAAGTATCTCGTGAAACGTGAAGGCGTGAAACGTGAAGACGTGAAACGTGAAACGCGTGATCCACGTGAGTTCAGGATTCTTGATCCGGCGTCGGGCAGCGGGCATTTTCTGCTGTATTGCTTCGACCTGCTGCTGACCGTCTACGACGAGGCCTATGACGACCCCGACCTGGGCACGGCGCTGCGCGCCGACTACCCCGACCGTGAGGAATTCCGGCGTGCGGTGCCCAAGCTGATCCTGGAACACAACCTGCACGGCATTGACATTGACCTGCGCGCCGTCCAGATCGCCGGATTCGCCCTCTGGCTGCGGGCCCAGCGGGCCTGGGCCGAGATGGGCCTCAAGGTGCGCCAACGCCCGCGCATCGAACGCACTCACGTCGTGTGTGCCGAGCCGATGCCGGGCGAGTACGACCTGTTGGGCGAGTTCGCCCGCGACCTGCGGCCGGCCGTGCTGGGCAACCTGGTGCGCGAAATCTGGGAGAAGATGAAACTGGCAGGTGAGGCGGGCAGCCTGCTCAAGATCGAGCAGGAGATCCGCGCGGCGGTGCGCAAGGCGCGCGAGACGCTGGCCGCGCTGCCTCCGGCGATCCAGTTGACGCTGTTCGGTCCCGCAGAGCCGCAGCAGTTGCCGCTGCGCCTCGACCCGCGCGACCTGCACGACGAAGCCTTCTGGGCCGAAGCGGAGGGGCGGGTGGTGGAGGCGCTGCGCGAGTACGCCCGGCGCGCGCGCGAGAGCCAGCACGTTCTGCGCCGCCTCTTCGCCGACGACGCGCTGCAGGGCATCGCCTTCGTGGACCTCTTGCAGCGCCCCTTCGACGTAGTGCTGATGAATCCACCCTTCGGCGCAGCGAGCACCGCGAGCAAGGACTATATCGCGCGCGCCTACCCCCGCACGAAGAACGACCTGTACGCGGCCTTCGTCGAGCGGGGGCTGGAGTTATTGCGTCCGGGCGGCTACCTGGGGGCTATCACCAGTCGCACCGGCTTCTTCCTGACCAGTTTCCAAAAGTGGCGCGAGGAGGTCCTGCTGAAAGAGGCACACCTCGTCGCTGTGGCTGACCTGGGCTACGGCGTGCTCGACACGGCGATGGTGGAAACGGCGGCGTATGTACTGGAGAGGAAATTGCAGGCGGTAGAAGAGTAATAGTCCCACAGGAGGTCACGATGAAGAAATTGCTGTCTTACCCTGTACTTGGCAAAACTGCCTTGTTCTTGATCATTGGCCTGGCCTTCACGGCAACGCTATTCGGTACGGTAACTGCCTCAGCACAAGGCGGGGGCCCAGTGGACTGGCGCGGTAACCTGACTTGCCCCTCAGAGCACCAAGTGCGGGAGGGGGTGCTTTACTGCACAGGCACAGATGGCACAGAACACCTAGTGCACGTCTTGGTTGTGGACTTGGCCGTCTCCAGTCTGAGGTTCGAGTACATCATACCCAAGGGAGCGAGTGACGGTCACGACGATACGCAGGAATGCCGCGATCCCAATGTACCAGAGTGGGGTGGACCTGCTGAGGGCTGCTTCGTTCCTGGCAATCGTGGACTGTACCCTCGAATTAAGCTCCCAGAAGCCATAGAACGGGCTAAAGAAGTACGCTCGTCCCCACCAGTGGTTGCCGTTGTCAACGCCGATTACGGCGCACCTGACGGGAGCCATGGCCCGGAGGGGCTGCTCGTGATCCGGGGCGAACGCCTGGACGGGGCAGATCGCTGCGACGACGACTATAATGCGGCGCTGCGCCCCTGGCTGGGCCTCGGGGAGACTGTCGACCCCGCCACCGGTCACCTGCCGACGACGATCAGCCGCCTTGAGAGGGATAGTTCGCCGGTGCCGACCTGGCTGTATACAGGTGTCGGCGGCGGTCCATGGCTAGTGCGCGATGGAGAACTCTACGCAGGGGCGGCGGACTGCCGGGGGGACGGTCTCCTCGAGCAAATCGACCCTGTCATCAATTGCACAGGGGGGCAGAAGGACACTCCACAGCCGCCTAAGACAGAAGGTTATAGCTCCGGGAGCTGTCGCGCGACTCAACACACGGCGGCCGGTATATCCCAGGACAGCCGATGGCTGTTCCTGGCTGTTAGCACTGGAGCAGACCCCCCAGACATCCTGGCCGAGTTTATGCATGATCAACTGGGTGCCTGGAATGCGCTCAAATTCGATGGCGGCGGCTCATCGCAGCTCTGGTTCAACGGTTCCTCTCCTGTCCGCATTAATCCTCTTGAGGAGGAGCGCGCTCTCAGCAACTATCTGGCCCTCTATGGCCCCTCGGGCAATGGCATAGAGCTGCCTTTGGAGGCTATGCCGGTGGAACGCGTTTACTACCAGGTGATCACATCTGGTGAGAGAGCCGAATTTACGTTAGCGGTGGAGAACACAGGCAGCTATTCCTGGCTTCCGGAGGATGGTGTCGAGCTGCGCTTGCAGCCTTTCTTTGCGCTATCGCCCAAAGTAGAATCCCTCCTCCTAGAGAACCGCGTAGCGCCGGGCGAGGCGGCAACTTGGCAGTGGCAGGTCAGCAGCAGCGGCTCGGTCTATCAGCGGTTTCAGATGTACCAGAAGGGCGAGCCCTTTGGGACGGACTCTGCAGTGATCGTGATCAGCGTTCCCAAGGGCTGGGAGGAAAAGCGTGAGGAGCTGGAGAAGGCCATCCAGGAAGTCATAGACGAATGGAAAGCCAAAGGCGAGGAGGAGTTGGACAAACTCATCGAAGAACTCCAGAAGCGCGCCGAAGAGATTTTGAAGGGCTTTCTGGAGCACCTGATCCAGGAAACCTGCAACAGTATATGCGGCAGTCTTGGAGTGGCGATGGCGCTGCTGGCCATTGCCCTGGCGTACAGACAATGGTGAGTGCCAGGAAGACCTTCATAGGGCGTGCGAATATGACTCAGATCACTCTCTTCCGCCTTCTCAGAACCCCCATCGATGACAAGGGCGACGTCCTCGCCGCCCAGATCGCCGCCCACAACGCGACCGGGCAGGCCGAGGAGACCTACACCCTCGACCCCGCTGACTTCTCCCTGATCCCCGGCTCCCCGTTTGCGTATTGGGTGGGCACGTCCATGCGCGAGCTGTTTGTGTTGTTGCCGAGAGTCGAGGAGATAGGCGACGCGCGACAAGGAATGGTGACAGCCGATGATTTCCGCTTCGTGCGTGCGTGGTGGGCAGTGTCATCTTCATCACTTGCATACACAGCCGAGGAAACCCAAGAGAAGCGGTGGGCACATTTCGCCAAAGGAGGTGAGTTCTCTCCCTTCTACGCTGATGTTCACCTGGCAGTGGATTGGGAGAGTAGAGGGGAACGCATTCGCAATTCCTTCAAGCCCGATGGTCGTCTGGCAGCAAGACCTCAGAATATAGACTACTTCTTCCGTCCAGGTCTGACTTGGTCTCTGCGCACTCAGAAAGGACTCAATTTCCGCGCTATGCCTGCTGGCTGCATCTTCAGTCACAAAGGTCCGGGGGTGTATATTCCCTCAGATGATGGCGGGCTTCTCTTGAGTGTTTTGGCTGTTGTGAACTCGCTGATCTTTCGGACACTGGTCAAGCTCCAAATGGCCTTCGGCTCCTACGAAGTCGGCGTCATCCAGCGTACCCCCATCCCCCCGCTCACAGACCACGCAGCACGCAACACGTTAGCCACGCTCGCCCGCCAGGCCCACGATCTCCAGCGTGAGCGCGACCGCACCGACGAGACCACCCACGCCTTCTGCCTGCCGGGGTTGGCCCGCCACCGCGAGCGTTCCCTGCACGCGGCTGCACGCGCCCTGAGCGCCGAAGAACAAGCCGCCCAGGCCCGCCTGTCCGCCATCCAATCCGAAACTGACGACCTCGTCTTCGATCTCTACGGCCTGGGCGCCGCCGACCGTGAACTGATCCGCCGCGAGATGGGCGGCGCAGCGAGCCAGCGAATCAGCGAATCGGCGGAAGACACGGAACACGCAACACGCAACACGGAGGGCCCAGACACCGTAGATGAAGAAGAACCATCGCTCCCCCAAGACCTCCCTGCCCGCGTCCAGAACTTGCTGATGTGGTGTGTGGGTGTGGCGTTTGGCCGCTGGGACGTGCGCAAGGCGCTCGACCCGGCGCTCCTGCCCCCCCTTGGCGACCCCTTCGACCCGCTGCCCCGCTGCGCCCCCGGCGCTCTCACCGGCACGAGCGGGCTGCCACCTGCCAAGGCAGCAGACATCGCGCCCGAAGCCTGGCTCCGCGCCCGCAAGGACGTCCTGGACATCCCTCCCTCCCCTGCACCCCCACACGCCCATACTCCCTATCCTCTCCCCATCGCCTGGGACGGCATCCTGGTGGATGATCCTATTCACCCATCGGACATCGTGACCCGCGTGCGGGAGGTGCTGGTGCTCCTATGGGGCGATCGGGCCGACGCGATTGAGCGCGAGGTCTGTGAAGTGCTGGGTCTCCGTGTACTGCGTGACTATTTCCGCGACCCGCGACTGGGCTTCTTTCCCTTCCACATCAAGCGCTACTCCAAGAGCCGCCGCAAGGCGCCCATCTACTGGCTACTCCAGTCCGAGAAGCGCAGCTATGCTATCTGGCTCTACTGCCAGCGCCTCACGCCCGCTACGCTCTACGCTGCCGGGCGCGACTACGCCGACGCCAAGGTCGCGCTGGAGGTAGGCCGGTTGGAGGAACTGCGCCAGGGGCTGGAACGGCTCGCGGGCAGCGCGCGCAAGCGCCGTGAGCAGGAGATCGAACGACAGCAGAGGCTCGTCGCCGAGGTGACGGATTTCCGCAACCGCCTGGACGCCGTCGCCTTGCGCAACCTGCCGCCCGCCCTGAACGACGGCGTGCTCATCAGCATCGCGCCGTTATGGCAACTGGTACCCTGGAAAGAAGCGCAGCGCACGTGGGAGGCGCTGGTCGCCGGGGAGTATGCGTGGAGCACAATGGCCCGGCAGATGAGAGAACGAGGGCTGGTCAGATAGAGTGAATCGTGTACCCCCAAGTACTCGATAAAGAAAGAAGGAGGCACCGATGAGTTTTCAAATGCCCATTACCATCGCCAAGGTCATTGGGGACATCCAGGCGAACCGGTATGTGCTGCCAGCCATCCAGCGTGAGTTTGTGTGGTCGGCAGAACAGATTGAGAAGCTGCTTGACTCGCTTATGCGAGGCTATCCTATCGGTTCCTTTCTCTTCTGGAAAATTGATCCCCAGAGCCTGGACAGCTTTCGGTTCTATCGCTTCATGGATCGGTATCATCAGCGTGATCATAAACACAATGAGCCGATCGATCTGGTTGATAATCACGACACGATTGCCGTACTGGATGGTCAGCAGCGACTGACGGCGCTAAACATCGGTTTGAAGGGATGGTATGCTTACAAGCTCCCCTGGTACCGTTGGTCGAACGATTATGCCTTCCCCAGGCAACGACTCCATCTCAACCTGATGGGCCCGGCGGACGATCTGGAGTTGGCCTACGAATTCAGGATGTTACGCGACAAGGATGCCGAGAATCCCGAACAAGGCAAATTCTGGTTTCCCGTAGGTGAGGTTCTGAAGTTCAAAGAAATCCCCGAGGTGTACGATTACTGCCACGACCAGGGTTTGACCACCGGATCCAAGTTCCCGCATCGGACCCTCATGCGGCTGTGGGAGGTCGTCAACAAGGCACCGGTCATCAACTATTACCTGGAGGAGGAACAAGACCTGGACAAGGTGCTCAACATTTTCATCCGCGTCAACTCTGGCGGTACCCAGCTTAGCTACTCCGACATGTTGCTTTCCATCGCCACAGCACAGTGGCAGGCGAGGGATGCCCGCGAAGAGATCTATGATCTGGTAGACGATCTGAACGCAGTTGGTGAGGGTTTCAACTTCAACAAAGACTTTGCCCTTAAGGCCAGCCTGGTTCTAACCGATATCCCGGCCATTGAGTTTAAGGTGGATAACTTCAATCGGCAGAACATGCTTGCCATCGAGACTCAGTGGGAGGGCATTTCGAGGGCGCTCCGGCTTACGGCGAAACTGTTGGCAAGCTGGGGTTACAACCGCGACACGCTTGTTTCAAACAACGCGGTTATTCCTTTGGCCTACTACCTGTACAAGCAAGGCAATCCGGTCAACTTTGTGGATTCCGGACACTATAAGAACGACCGGGACGACATGCATCGCTGGGTGATGACCGCATTGCTCAAGCGCACCTTCAGCGGCCAGCCCGACAACGTGCTGCGCGCTATACGCCGGGTTATCGCTGATCACTATGACCACTTCCCGATTGTATCCATCTTCGACACCCTGCGGCCGACGGCCAAGTCTATGTCATTCGATGAAGGTCAGCTTGAGGGACTACTTGGGTATCAGTATGGGCAACCCTACACCTTTACCGTGCTCACGCTGATCTACCCCTGGCTGAACTTCGAGCACCATTTCCACATTGACCACATCTTCCCGCGCAGTATGTTCACTGAAAAAGAGCTTGAGCGGCGCGAAATCCCTCGTGAACAATGGCATCGTTGGCTGGATCATGTGAACGACCTGGCGAATCTCCAACTACTGCAAGGTATCGCCAACCAAGAAAAGGCAGACAAGGAATTCGAGGCGTGGCTACAGTCGTCGCAGGAAACTCCGCTCGAGATGACAGCATATCGCGAACTCCACATGATCCCTGATGTGGATCTATCGTTCGGGAATTTTCCCAACTTTCTGGAAGCACGGGAGCAAGCGATCAAGAAACGGTTAGCGGATCTCCTGGAGATCCAGGCCGGCTCCAGCCAAGTTGGGGGGCAAGCCGATGTTTGATGAGATTGCCAACACAGACCTGGGTGAGAATGACCTCCCACCGATCGACGCCGACTGGATGCGGATTGCCGAGTTCGCCCTCACGTTCGACGGATACAGCCATTGGGGATCTTTCGACCGGTGCGCCGACGTTGGGAATCGTTGGGCCAAGGCTTATGCTGAGCGACAGGCCCTGCCTGAGTCACTCGCCGACCTTCGCACCTGCTTGTTTTTCGAGCAAAGACGCTGGCGGCACTACGGCTGGGAGCCAGACGAGCAGGCAATGCGTTACATTCGCGCCCTCGTCGAGGCCATCCGCGGCAAGGTGCTGGCTGGTGAAGTAGACTAATGGGTCAGCGTACCCACGCAGAGCGCCGGGCTTCTTCACCTTGCCTTCTGTGACGTTGAGAGGTATAATCCGCTTACGCAAGTCTCGTTTTGTTACGGAAACTGTCACTAAATGAGATAAGCCTAAGAACAGGTAATGACATGTCTCGTTCTCTCTCCCCCCTCGAATCCAAACTCATCATGCGCCTGGAGTGGGAGAAGCAGCCGGTGGTCACCATCGAACAAGCCATGGGCATCCTGGCCTGCTCCTATGACCACGCCCGGCAGGTGCTCCACCGCTTGGCCCGCCGCCGCTGGCTGATCCCTATCACGCCCGGCACGTACGAACTGATCCCCGCCGAGCGGGGCGAACACGCCTTTCCCGATACCAACCCTCTGTTCATCGGCAGCACACTGGTGACGCCCTACTACTTTTCCTTCGCCACCGCCGCCTTCTTCCACGGGCTTTCCACCCAGGCTTCGGCCACCGTCTACATCGCCACCACCGTGCGCAAGAAGCGGCGGTTGCTCACCGTGCGCGGCAAAACGTATCGCCTGGTCGTCCAACCGGCCTTCAAGTTCTTCGGCGCGGCC
>Ga0315288_10008280_pt1 | contig 13131 bp, 23 predicted proteins | sample YL17G11_20_MG_FD_203454 | JGI IMG/M metagenome (GOLD analysis project Ga0315288, IMG submission 203454) | Sediment microbial communities from Yellowstone Lake, YNP, Wyoming, USA - YL17G11_20 | ecosystem: Environmental > Aquatic > Freshwater > Lake > Sediment | place: USA: Wyoming | collected...
TGAGCTCGGTTTTCTTTTCTGAGGGCGGAAGGGCCACCACGCTTTGCTTTGTCTAAACGATTTCTTTTTTCATGGTTCAGACCAGGCATCTACTTACCTACTCCTCCTCCTGGAATTCTGTAATAACGATATATGTTTTTGTGAACTCGTACAAAATATTAGTTTCGGGATCAGTCCATTCGCCGTACCTATAATACTTATTTTTAGATAGCCTAAATCCCTGGCACACAACTCGATCGCCGATATTAAGAGTTGCTGCAAAAACTGCTTCAGATTCGTTCGTACGGTTATAACACTTACATTCACAGCGTGTTGGTGGATATTCGCTGTCGTCAATGACGTCGAACTGGACGCCGCCGTTCATTTGGTTAACTCTAGAAACTCGTCCCTTTACCGTTACTTCTTCTTTCATTTTCTTTCTCCTTGCCCTTCCGAGCGAAGCTCGGTTTAGAACTTCTTGATGAGAAAGGTCAGACGGTCACAAGCAGGTCACACAGCAGCAACATCCGCACAACCCCACACAGAGAAAGGATGAATGAGAATGAGAATGATTAGTATACACACTACTTTTCAGAAAGCAAACGGTTACCAAAGACGCCTGACAGCCAATTAGTTCCCATAATACTGCAACAAAACCGTCTCAGCCTAGTTAATGGTGCTCAAAAAACTTTTCAGATTTCTCAAAAAAAACTTGGGACAAACTTTCCTATTCCTTGGATGTCCCTTAACCCGTTAAAACGTTACATTTGTTAGACGAAAGGAGATGAAAAATGGAACGACGTAATGCAATCGCCATGGCAGCAGCGATCAGTATGGCTGCCGTATCAGCAACAATTGCTTTTGGCTCTTTGGCAGGACTCCTGAATCCTCCAGCGCCTTCCTATCCGACGACTTCGATCACTGTTCCTGCCTCTACCTCCAGCGTAACTACAACTCCCAAGGTTGTCCCCACTCCTACTCCCACGGAACAACCTCGAGGTGAGCATGAAGACGACTAAACGACATCGAGCGGCAACTAGCCGTATCGTAATGGCAGGATTAGCTGTTTCGTCTTTTTTCGGTATCATTACAACCTTTGGAGTTCAGCAACAGCCATCTTCACCGCCAGTTGCGATTGTGCCAGCAGTGAAAATGACGACCGCTACGATTCCCGTTCCCCAGACAGCTACGCCCCAGCAATCAGTTGTCGTTCACACTACGACTCGGGGAAGTTAACATCTCTCGAAATCAAACAGATCGAGATAGTCTTCCCACGGCTTCTCGTCACCACACTGTCCGCATAGTGTTTTCCCAGTTGGCATAGCCGAAAGTTTCTTCGCGCGACAAACACGGCACTCTACGAGAGGTATTTGTCGACGAAACTTTATCCGCCAAGATGCTTTCATAGAAGAGCCCACGTTCGGGTTCGAACCGAATTTTCCGTTTTTAGAGAACGGCGCGCTACCAATTCGCCTCGTAGGCGTGCGCCCTGCGGGTTGGAATCGAACCAACATCTTGCGGTGTTAGAAGCCGCTGTTCTTCCATTTGAACTACCACAGGCTAACTTATCACGCGCCCCCGGAGGGCTTGAACTCTCATGCCAGCCTGGATACTGGCGGGGGCAGAACTCGTGTTTAGAATTTATCTAAAAGTATCTCACACTAGCTGTCCCAATTTCTTGAGGCAAAACAACCTCTACGGACAACTATTGCCTATTTGTACGTCCAAAATACAGGGTGCGGGGTGAATGAGTCTCACATTCTCATCCTTTGCCTCCAGCATCAAATCCTAGGTTTGATGCCTTCATCTCCGGAGTGCTGCTTTCGGCTGTCGCATGACGTCCAACGTTAAGACTGAGCCGTAGTGCCCCCGCATGAAAATTTACACCATGGCTTCCTCTCTTAAGGCAAGAGGGAGATTGGCGCAAAGCCTACGGGTGGCAACGGAAGGCGCGATTGCCAAAGCCGTCAACTCGTCATTGAAATCTGGTTCTCGATACTCCGAATAGGCAATACGCTCGGCCTCGACGCGTGAGCGGAGGTCTACGAGCGCCGCTTCATCTTCACAGGAGAGGAGTACAAGGTACTGCGACTCTTCGTGCCAGAAGCGGAGTATCGGCTGATGTTCGTAGCCGAAATAAAAAGCTGCGTGAGCAGCCTGGGTTGCCTGATGTCCAGGCGGGAGATCCCGTCGTGTGACGAGATACATCTTCGGGTTGTGACCCTAACCGGGCATAATCCTCATCCTTTGTTTAATGGGTTGATAACGAAACCTTAGCGCGTCGTACTCAACTTGTCAAGGAATCAGCGAAACATTCGTTGGTTCCATATTGTGGTCTTCGGCGTACCTTGCTGCCAGACTAAGCGCTTCGGCTGCTGAAGCGGCGAGAACCCAGAATTCTTGATAGGGAGCAGCGAATCTCTCTCCTGCAATCTCAAGATATTCAGCCTTTTCTGAAGGAGTAAGTGGCGTATAGGCCAACGCAGTCAAGTTTGCAGAAACCACACTTACCGCCCAATTCCTTCTTGGCGGATCGTTTTCGTATGCGCCGGAGTAGATAATGCCAGCCTCAGTATGCTCTTCTTTGTGTTGGATGGGCTTAATGGAATGGTGCGCTCGCCACACTATTTCCGTGTTTCCATGCTCCATCCAGTTACGATGTGGTTTCATTACTTCCGTTCCCATCGGTCTACGTCAGGTAAATCCCGGCGATAGGCAACAACTTGGCGTCCATCGCAGATATCACAAATTAGTTCGGCACCGGCTCGCACTTTCTCAAGTCTGAGGGAGCCGACAGCTACCGGCGAGTCACATTTGCCGCAAACAGGGATTTCCTCGAGACCCCAAGTATCAGCCAAATCTTGAGCACAGACTTTAAGAACTGGGCCTAAACGACCACAACGAATCGGTGTCACCCGGTACGAGCCAGGAACGCGAAGATCGCATCGCTCGTTGTCGCGTCGATCTGCGTCTCGCGGTACTTGCCCTTCGCCTCCCACGACACGCCCGATTCCTGAACCTCCCGCAGCAGCGCGACCGCTTCGTCGCGTTCGGCGGTGAGTGCCTCGATGATGCGCCCGTAGTCCTCGGCCATGAGCGCCCTATCGCGATGTTCGGCCTCGATGGTGTCCGCAGCCTCACGGAGCGCCACGGTGGTCGATGCGTAGTTGAGTTGGCTCCGCGGCTCGGTGGTCAGGTGTCGGTAATGGGCGGTCAGGTCACTCATCGCCCGTTCACCACAAGCAGCACCAGCCTCACGAGCATGAGACTCCAAACGAATAGGGGCACGACTGTCCAGAACACAGCACCATCCCACTCACTCACGGCTTGCTCCCTTCGGTACGGACGGATTCGGCGGGCCACGGCATCGGATCGAACCCGCCCTGGAACAGCGGTCGGTTCACCCACACGATCGGAAACTTGTGTCCCTGCTCAATGCCGGTCAGAGCCTCCACGCGATACTCGTCGCCCTCCGCGTCGGTCACGACAACCCAAGTGTTCGGCTCGATCCCACTCATGGCTTCTCCTCGATGCGGGCCAGGCGGTCGATTTCCTCCAACGTCCATCGCGCTCCCGAGATAAGACCCATCGTGTCTTCGCGCATCATCGGGTCATGGAGTACGGCGCGAATCTCCCGCAGCGTTGCGTTCCTGGCGTCGCGTTCGGCGGTGAGTGCCTCGGCCTCGTCGCTCACCCGTTCCAGGGCTTCGGCATACCCCGCCGTTTCGGTGGTGAGAACGGCGTTGGCTCGGATCAGCGCCTCGATGCGATTCGCAGCCTCGCGGAGCAGCGGAGGATGGTCTAGGTCTTTGGGGTAGTACGCCTCGCTGATGCTGGCAGCGTTGTTCAGTCGGTCGGTCAGGTCACTCATCACGTTTCCTCTCGGACGCGGGTCACAGCACCACGATCCTCTCGACATTCTCGATGTGCGTTCGTACCAGCACATACCCGGGCCGGTGCCGTGATCGTGTCGCGGGTGACGAGGCGCGTCAGGCGGTAACACGCGAGCGCGTCGACGATCAGGTCAGTCACGACACGACTCATCGGTACTCCCGCCCAAGAATCGGGTTCGTTTCCAAGAACGACTCATGAGGCCCCGCGAAAATCGCAAAGAACCCGTGGCGCGGGAACTTCGGACATTGCTTCCACCGTTCGATGACCCGGGCTCCCGTCTCCCTGTCGTAAAGGTTCGACGGTTCTTCGACAACAACCAACGCGCGTCCGCAATAGACGCAATAGCGTGCATCGCTCACCACCCGAACCCTCCTCTCGCCCGTCGTCTCCTGTCGGCTCTACGTCCATCGCACGGCTTTAGAAAGCAGATAGACCGCGCACGTCCACACCATCTACACCACAGCATCAGTGTCTCCCTCTCGACGCAATTCGATAATCGCTTTCTGAAGATCAAAAATTGCCTTCCAGAGATCGCTCGTTGTATCCAGTTCTTCACCCTCGTCCAAGGCTAGATACTGAACTCCATGCCAGGGGAGGAAAACTGTTCCTGACATGTGAGGATCATTGTTCTGTGGAAATCGAAGTTCTAGTCCATAAGGGGTAACAGAGACGTTCTTCGTTTCGATCTCATCTGAGAGATAAGGGTCATTACAGTAAAGTTTCATTTTGCCTCCCAAAAGCGACCGGGCTGAAATTCAGACTCAACAGAACTGGCGCGCTTGTGGCGGCGCGAGGCGCTTTTTTACACCAGTTCGAGGATAACCTGTCTAAACTCCAGCCCGGTCGGACCTTTATGTTCGAATTAGACGAATCCGAACAACTCGTTTCCGCTGCGGCTGCTCGCCATACTCGACTTCGATCCGCCCATTACGACGCATCTCCTGAATCGACTTCGTGACAAAAGCTCTTTGCCCCGAAAGGATCGTGTCTTCTCTCGATCCGTACTGACGGTCTTGCACTTCACGGTTCTGTTGCTTGTAGTGACGTGCTCTACGAGCCTCAGCGGCGTGGAAAGCAGTGTGGGATGGCACGAGCATGGCAGCCTGGTCCCTGACTGCCGTGAACTCGTGCCACTCACCATCTTGGAGCAACTCGAAGACGAGTGTGGTCCAAGGATGAGTTCTAACCCTAGACACTGGCCCTATCCACGAACTTCAAGTTCTCCTGGACTGCCTCACCTACGGCTACCAGTCGAGCCCGAACTTCCGCCCGCTCAGTAGCGGTAAGGCTCCTCCAGATTTCCTGGAGGTTCTCCGTCCCGTGTTGGATGATGTACTCCAAATGGGCGCTGTACATCCCACGGGAGTTCTTCCGTCCGACTCGCTTACCCAAAGCTGCGTTCTTAGCGGCTTCGAGGTTTTTCCGCTCAAGACGGAGTACCGACAACCTTGCTTGTTCCGAAGGTGCGGCGTCAATCGCCCGACGAATCGCTCGCAGTTGATCACGCGAGAGGTCGTACTTCTCTGTGAGTAGTACAACTTCGGTGAACACGCTGTCGTCAGCAAACTCTCCACGGGAAAGTTCCAAACGAACGTGCTTAACCTTGATGCGACTCCACGGGCTTTTCACTCCGAGCTGGTTTGCCCTCAGGTGCGTCTTGTGGAGGAGAACTGCTTCGTCCACTCGACGAACCGGAATGTTGAGCGTGTGAGCAACAACTTCCCGAGTGAGTCCCCGGTGGATCAACGTAACCGCATGAGCATCACGGTCCTCTTCGCTCTGAGGACGCCCGTTGAGTGTGTTCAACGAGTATGTCAACAGAACTCGATCCTCGGGCGTGGTCAAGACCTCGTACAAGTCAACCGTCTTCACCTTGGCAGCATCGAAAGCAGCGAAGCGGTGGTTTCCGTCAACACCGATGTACTCGGTGCCATCTTCGTAGACCACTGCTGCCGGGAACTTTGCTCCCGCTTTCATTGCGTCACGGTACTGACGTACCAGGTCAGCATCGAGCGGCTTCTCCGCAATACGAGCCTGGTTCTCCTGGCTTCGCTTGAGGTTCACCCTCGACAACGGAACTGATTCGAGGTACTGGTATGGGATGCCGAGATCGTTCAAATGACTCTCTAGCTTTGGATCGCGCATTACTTTCCACTCCTCTTTAAGAGTCTGATGAATTCTGGCCGACTCCGAACTCCGGGGTCGGTTGTTCGTTGGATTTCTATCACATGACTGTGACAGAGGTTCTGAATTGTTCTAGACAGAACGACTCTCTGCCCTGTTCTCATTGTGTCGGTGTCAGTTCCATAACGCCGCTTGGGAGGCTCTTGGCCTTTCTTGCGGTAATGGTATTGCCTGTAATATTCGCCCTTGTTGAAACCCATGTCCGGAGGGACACTTGAACTAATATCTTGAACAATCTGTTTGTAGTTGTGCCATTCTCCGTCAGAGAGAGCTTCAACTAGAGCCGTTTTCCATGGCTGCTCCATCGCTCCTTCTAAGTTGTGATCTTCGGTTGAGTAGACCTTACCCCGCGAAAAGGGTAAGTGTCAAGACTTTTTTTCGATTTCTCGGATCGCTCTTCGTGAAGGAGCCGATTTTCCGTCAAGCCTCTTCTTTACAGATGCCTTCGTCTCGCCGTTCGTTAACTCCGTAGTGATCGCTTTCTCGATTTGTTCGCTAACGTGCGTTTCAGCAGGTCGTCCACGTTTTTTCGGGAGTTCAGGTGGGTACGGCTTGAGCCGGTCAATCTTTTCGTACTGCCCAGTATTGAAGTCGCTGATTCTATTTGAAGGTTTTTGACTCACCTGGTTGGCGTTAGCGCAAGGAGCACCTTTACACCGCCAGGAGTCTCCGCGGAGGCAGAGGTCGCAAGTGACCCCCAAGGGGGATGCTGAACGGATGAGTCCACCTCTACGAAGTGTCATCAGAACCCCGTTTTCGTTCTTAGTTCTGGCTTTTTGGGAGGCTTAACGCCACTGGCGACGGGGCCGAACGAGTAGCCCTGGTTCGCCCGCGGGTCGCGGCGAACGCGCTCAGTCTTTTCCCAAATTTCGTTGAGCTCAGTGTACGCCCGAGAGAGTTGATTACTTCTCTCTCGAATGATCTTTTCGAGCCGGAGAAGTTCTGGATCGTTTTTCTCCTCGGCGTACCTTTTGAGGGCAGCCAAGTCTTTTATCAATTCGAAAGCATCATTCATTGCAGAAGCCATATTAACTTCCTGTAGAGGCTTAATATTAGAGATTCCGGAAACAAGTCTTGTCATGGATTGAGAGAAGGCATCGGTGGCAGCGCCCAGTTCTCTCAGGGACTTTCCCAGTTTAGCGTAGTCCAATGTAGTTATCCCCCAAAAACCCATCTATCTACACTTGACAAAAGTCGGGGGCCAGCCTGGTTCACAGACCAGACTGACCCCGTTAAGAGTGCGCCCCCGACTTTAGAGAGTCTAACTCTGGTTGTCACCGATGTTCTGGATTGCTCCACCCTTACCGATGATGGAGTGCAGAACGTTGGCGCCAGTTCCGATCAGAAGGCCGACAAGGACTGCACTCTCGGTGTTGAGAGTGTCAAGAGCCTGCCCTCCAATGATCTGCTCATGCGCCCAGACGGTTTCCCTCACGAGGAACACAACGCCCACGGCAAGAACAAATGACACCAACTGCTTGAGTCGAGAATCGAGATTCGGCACGAGCCGAAGTACGAACTCTGTTACTGCAAACACGGCTGCGATGAGCAGCGCTGCTTGTCCGAAGTCCATCTATCTTCTCCTTTTTCATTTTGGCCGGTACTGAGCGTACCGGCAGGTTTTGTCGTCTCGCTAGAACCCAAACTTACTCCGTTCCCGGAAAAGAATCAAGCAGGCGACAAATCTTGTAGCACACAGCTGGGACACCCGTCAGTACGAAAAACTTAAACAAGCGTTTCTTCGAGTTCTTCGAGTATCTCAACCAGGCTTTCAATAACTAAAAGCCAAGTTACACCCCCATCGGCTGCCGCTGTACACCCACAGTGAACAAGCGGGTCCGTCCGAATCTGAAACGAACAATTTTTCGCAAGTTTTCCTTCGAGCATCGTGTGGAGACCGATGTAGTCATGTCCGCAAATTGGGCAGAACTCGAGATCATCCACCGACAACAGGAGAGGTTGTAGGGGCGAGACCGCTACCGTTGCAAGCAACACAAGAGGGATACAGGGCAAATCCATGGCAGACCTGACACTCGTGAGTGCATTCAGGGACCATCGAGTCGTAGGATTGAGAGGCTCGAGCAGTTTCTGCCATCTCTTTGCAAGCAGGACAAGTCATTGAAGCCCTCTGAGGATCGCCTCTGATCGGGCCTTCTCGTAAGCATCTGATTGGAAATACTCTGGGTCACCTTTTCGAACGATGGCGCGTACGAGCAGTTCGTAGTCTATGGCGTTTCGTTCTTTGTAGAGTTCGTCGTCAGTTTTGTCTTCCAGGCTCACGCTACGCCCTTCAACATTTTTGTTCGTACCTTGTCATATTCACGTTCGTCGATTTGGTTGGTTGCCGCAGCAGCAGCAAGATCCGGTGGGACGAAGCCAGAACAGTTGCATCGCAAGCACGGTCCCGTGGTTCCGGAATGCCGAGCCTGTTCGTGTCCGCAGTCGCACATGTCCATGGAGAACCTCCTTATAGGCTCCTGGAGGGCTTGAGGTTAATATCGGGTCATCGGAGACCTGGATTTAACTTCGACACGCTCAGGAGGAGTTTTACCTTAGTCCTTCCAAGATGGACTGTCCAGTTTTTTGGTATAGCATTTGGTGTTTTATATCTGTAGCATGGCTGGTCAAGAGCTTTTACGAGTTTTCAACGTGCGTTTTGTGGCATGTCGATGGAACACGTCAAAGGCGGCAATCCCCACGCCAATAACAGTGATGGCGGCAAGCATCAACGCACGTCGAATCTCTTTGTCTGCCTCAGCAGCAACGTCGTCCCAACCGCTCATTCTCTCTTATCGGCAAAAACACATTTTAAATAGCATTCTCAACCTTGAGAGATTTAAACAGGCGTTAAGGCGCTGGGCACGCCCAAGCTCCTCGGCCTACTTGACCTAAAGCGATTTCGGCAACAGCGATTTGTTGGTCTGGGGAATCCTGAAGAGCCGAGTGTCCGGCGATACTTTTGTAGAGCGAAGCGGCGATTCCCAGTCCTCCTTCGAAGTATCCGTCTCGAGTGCTACCAGCCGCGTACCAATCGTTGCCTTGTTCGCAACGATGAAGACGTTCCCAGGCTGCTCGACGTTCGGCTAACGCCTGTTGATGTAAAGCATCGAGATACGTCGATACTTCAAAAGTTTGTATGTCAGCAGCAGAGAATGGGAGATATTCGCTTGAGACAACTGGCACCGGCGGTTTAACGACGGCTCCGTGAGCGGAAGGAGAGAGGAGAAGACCGGCGATAAGTCCAAGAGCTAAAAAGGCCGCGGCTACAGCGAAGGTCCATCCGTTTCCGAAATCTGGTCCTCCGGCCTCTTCTATTCGATCAATCCATGTTCTCCATCTCGTCCTCACGAGACCCCACAGGATCTAGCGGTCGACCACGCACTCCAATTACCGCGTGCATCTCTGATTTGTTTCGCCACTGCCACGTTCACCTCGGGATCAAAAACATTCCCTGAGCCTGTGGCTGCGATACTTCCGTTGTAGTTCGAGCCGAGTTGGAAGATTCCTCTGTATTGCCCGTTGACAGCGTTCGGGTTAAACCCGGATTCGTGTTGTGCGATGCACTCAGCAGTTGGGGCTTCTCCTCCAAAATACTGGTTGATCAAGGCGTGGACATCTCCACCGGCTGGGGGAGCGTCAGCGATGCAGGCTGAGAGGGCTAGCCCTCCAACAAGCACCAGGATCGCTAATCGAGATTTCTTCTTCACTGGGATTCTCCTAGTGTTTTTGGGTACGACAATAAGAACTAGGGGATTTTCCGGATCTTTAATTAACGACCTTTTGGTCATTCAACTTACGTTTTTGAAGCCAAACGGCGTAGTTAAGCCGTTTTTTACTTCTTAGTTTTACGCTTACGTCCACGCTTCGGAGGGTTCTCGAGCAAGTCCATTCGTCGCTCATACTGACCGTTCCCACGAAGAATTTTCATGATGACCGCCATAGAGTCGATGATGACCAAGAAGACCACGATGAGCCAAGCAGCCCATCCGAGGAGATGGTGGGTTGCTTTGATCCTCACCCAGACTCCCAAGTCTTTTTCCGCGTCGAAAGGAACTACTGCATTGGCCTTGTCCCATGCAGCCAACTTAGCAGCCTGGTCAGCGGTGCCACCAGTTTGGGCAGCAGTGAGGGCTGCTCGTTCTGCGTCCAGTTGGGCCTGGAGATTATTGGCACGATCCGTCTTGGCTTGAGCATCGTTACAAATCTGCGTTCTCAGACTTGAGCGCCCATTTTGAGCTGCGGTGCAAGAAGCCAAAGCGGCATTTGCTTCAGCCTGAGCCGTAGTTTGCTCCTTCGTTAAGGTGTCAAATCGAGCCTGTGAGTCTGTCCCTGAAGTGGAACTCTCGGCAGCAAAGCCTTTGACGGCTCGAGCTCGCGCGGCAGTGTAAGCAACTGAACGTTCGTTAGTGATTTGAACCTGTGCCGCAGTCTCGACGTCCTTTTTAAAGATCGCTGCCATGAGCGGAGCCGAGATCACCACTCCCAACAGGATGGCGACAATGACGCGCAAACATGACTTGATGACCATATTGCGCCCAGTTTCCAGTTTCGGAAACAAGATCAGGATGTCAATTCCGAGGATGAAGATGCCCCACATGACTCCAAAGGCGACCGCAAAAGGTAGGGCACCAGATCCGAGGGCGAAGATGAGAGCGTTAGCCATGGAGACAGAGGCGATTCCGGCTACGAGAACGAGTACCCATGAGGCTCGAGTAAACCAGGCTCGATCGCCAGGGAGGTCTTCGATGAGAGGTTCGTGGATTCCGATCATGGCTCGAAGCATGTAGCCAAACCGATTTTTTCGTTTTGGCTTCGAACCGTCTACTGGTGGTGGACTTTCTGTCTTGAGTCCAGGACTAGTAGGCGAATAGAGACAAACAGGTGTTTGGATAATTGGTTCGTCTAGAGGCGCCGGCTGGATCTGGATGTCCTCTTCTTCCTTCTTCTCTGCCGCGAGTTCGGGTTCGGGTTCGAGTTCCCACCATTCTGGCTCTGGCTCTGTTTCTGGTTCTATCGTTTCGGGTTCCATCGTAAAATACACTTCCTCTTTCTTTCGAGGCCACTGCCTTTCGGGGGCGTACTCCATTGGTTGCGGGGCATCCCAGCCAAGTTGCCCGCTCCAATATCGAGGAGTTTTACGATACGGGTCAGATCCCCGAGGAGCTAAAACGTCAGGAACCGGATCTCCGACTTCGTTAACTTGCCAAATTGGTTCGCCTTTTCGGTCTTCTTCCGAAAGTTGTGATGCCTTTTCTTCTTCAATCACTGCTTTAAGAGTCTCCGTGTACTTGGCGAGTGAACTGGGGTCGCTAGCGATTTCCTCCAGCATTTTAAGGAATCGAGGATCATTCAGATCCACTGGGAAATCTTCGTCAGGCATAATCGTCTTTTTTCGCGATAGCCAACCAACTGCTATGTTTGAGCATCAGCGCAGGTCGGCGGGGTTTCGGACTTCTCAACACGAGTTAAGAATGTCGCATCAGCTGATACATCAACACCATAAAGAGAGAAGTTCCGATCACAACAATCGCTCCCAGCAACAAAACTCCGAGGACTGCGCGAATGTGATGCTTCACGACAATTCTACGACTAGAGCGCTATCTGCTGCTACCCAACCTGCCATGATCGCCTTCGTTGCCATCTCTGTCGCCATTTCTAGGCGCTCGTAGTATTGGTCTTGGAGAGCAGAAAACTCGTGATCGGTCATAGATTGATCGGCAGTAGATTCAGCGAGTTTCGCATCAATCAGAACCTGTTCTGGTGCAAGAAGTACATGACACAATTCGTGGACTAGGACTCTTTCGATGGTCTCGAGGCTATGTCGAGCAGCTGAAGGGAGATACCACTTGATCTTCGCCATCAGGTAGTTCCATCGAGTTTCCGTACAAGCCGTTACTTTGAAGTCCTCTTCGCCGTCATCTCCGAGGAAGGAATCAAGATAAACGTGCTCAATCTCAAAATGGGACAGACCTAACCGCTCTTGCCAGATGTCCTTGATGTCGTCGATATGGTCAGTGATCCGCTTGTACTGTTCCTTCTCAACCGCCTTGGACACCAGCGTCTCCTTGTCGGGCCGCTAGAACCACGGCATTGAACTGTTTCCTCTTGATCGGCACCTCACGGCGGGTGACTAAACTTGGGCAAATGGGTGACCATAAAAGAGGGCAAAACCTGGTATTTAGCGCAAATCTGCACGGACGGTAAGATTTAGTGTCGTTAGTATATGACTAATACAGATATGATCCTAACGCAAGTTAACAAAATCTCAGGGTAAGTTTTTGTTACAAGTGCCCACAAATGGCCTATTTGCCTTATACCGAAACGTGAGTTCCAAACTGAATTGAGGCTACTAAACAGTTCTAGAGGAGTTTTTTTGTTATAACAAATGCTCCCTATAGATCCTCGTTTCCGGAGCAGCCTGCTTATTTCTACTGGTCAACGATATCGGGATCATCCAATAAAGCAACCCCGGCCTCATATTCAGCAAGGATCAACAATCTACGGAGCTCATCAATCAGGGCAGCCGCCTCCTCCACGATGTCAGCCATCGCAGAGAAAGCCTCCACGCCAGGAAGCCCATGCCTCTTCGCCATGAGACGCATCTCATTGGTGTCCATGATGGTGTTTCGACAGACAGCCCCAAGAAACGCAACATGAGCAGATATATTGTGTTTCTTGGGTTTGAGCCACATGCCCTAGCCAAGCCACATGCCCAGCCTCATGCCCACAACGCACGTTTTATCACCGATGGACATACCAAAGACATTTGTCTCGAGGAATTCGTTACCAAGCATAGGTTTGGTCGAAAAGTTGCCTACCCAGAACCAAAACCTGCCATTTAAGTGCCATGAGACTGCCAAATGTCGAGAAAAACGAGCAAACCCCCCGATGGCACCGTTCCCCCACGATCCCCGAAGATCGTTAAACGAGGCTGCATATAGTTTCAGTTCAATCGAGAAAAGTGCCCATAATACTGGATGTTTTTAGTCCTAATATTCTATTATTTTGGCCTTAATAACCATACTACGAGAAAGTCTCCATATTTTCAGGCTTTTCCCCGTAGCAGGACCCAGC